>Ga0316232_1005267_pt1 | contig 10391 bp, 3 predicted proteins | sample TBHtaG_FD_206006 | JGI IMG/M metagenome (GOLD analysis project Ga0316232, IMG submission 206006) | Freshwater microbial communities from Trout Bog Lake, Wisconsin, USA - TBH18025_13 | ecosystem: Environmental > Aquatic > Freshwater > Lake > Hypolimnion/Profundal zone | place: USA: Wisconsin... | reverse complement strand
TTGACCGCCATAGACGTTGATTACGGGTAAACTCCTTAAGAGCTCCGTAGACTTTATCTTTGTCAGCTTCTTGAGCTAACCTATAGTTTTTCGCCAACTTCAATTTCCTTAATAACCACCAATACCAGACTTTTATCATCTTATTACTATATTAACATTAAACCCAGCATCGACACAAGCCTTTCGCTTTGCTAAATTCTTTTCTTTATATTTTTTCCAAGTATACTTTGATTTAACTTCGATTATCCTATTATATTTTGGAATGTATATATCTGGATAATAGGTATGTGTTATTCCATTAAAAATATAAGGTATCTGTGGCACATTGCCTGGTCCGGTCACAATTTCGTCTTCTTTAATTCCTGACTTTAGTAACTCTAAAATAACTTTATCTTCGTACCCTTGATATCTAATAGTTTTACCGCTTGGTAAAGTTAATGACTTAGTTAAGTATTCTGAATTAGAATTTGACAACATGACTTTATGTAACACTTCTCGGTTCTTGGTAGGATTGTCGACTCCGTATTTTTCAATCCATGTTGCTTTGCGTCTATCATTAAACTCTTTGGTACTATTATAACTTTCAACCCCGTACTTCTTAATCATAGTTTCTTTGCGCTTCCGCTCGATTTTTGGCCACGATGCTTTGATTTTATCTTTGTTTACCTGAGCTTTTGCTGGATTATCTACTCCGTAATTATTCATCCATGTTTCTTTTTTCTTAGCCAATACCTCAGGTATTTGACTTACATTAGTTACTCCATAGGTGTCTAGCAATAATTGTTTTTTCCTTGCTTTTACTCCTGGGCAACTATTTGGACTTTTAGAACAGCGCCAACCTTTATTGGATTTATTCTTAATAATGCCCATTTTTCCGCATCCATATTCACATAAATGATCCATACGTGTCTCCTATATGTTTATTTATGCTTACGAAGGTATTATGATGGTTTATTTATCATCTCTAAATCTACAAAATCTCGGAAACCGTAAACTATAAGTTTCCGAATCTTGTGAAATAGTAATAGCATCTGCTAGAATTTCTACAGTTTGTCCAACTACTAATTCCTGGTTGCTCCACATATCTTTACGTTGCTGATCTGTTAACCCAGAGCCCACATTTACTTTAATGGATTTATCTTGGTCTACTCCTTCACACACTAATGCTCCTAATACTCCGACATTTTTACCAGTACCTTCTTCTAATGCCACAACTTTAAGATCAACTGAGATTACAGGCTTTTTCTTTAACCAAGCTACACTGCGCTTACATTGATACACAGCTTCTGGATCTTTAATAAGCAACCCTTCATAACCACCTTCAACTGCCTGCTGATTGATCTCTTTAAATCTAGCTTGGCCTTCTGGTTTATCTAGATTCACAAGTTCTTGACCTACAATAGAAACATTTGGCAAGTGTTCAGCAAGTGGTTCATACCATTGCTTTAACCAAGCACTGCGTTCTAATTGTGTGCGCTCGCTACGACCTGCTTGAAAATCTTTAAGTGTAAGAATATCAAATAAATTAAGCACAGCATCTGTGGATTTGGTGTCATCTTTACGGTGAATTTGTTTCATTAAGTCTTGGAAACTAGCTGACATGATCTCACCATCAAGCACCATTGGCTCTGTGAATAACTTAGCGTGTTTGCTTAGTTGTTGCTCAACCAATGGAAAGTTGTCCAATGATTTACCGTTCCGGCTAAAAAGACTAACAGCGCCAGTTGGATACACAATAGCAATGACACGTACTCCATCAAGTTTAACTTCGATGAGTTTTTCTCCTGAAACTTTAGATTCGTGATTGGCAGAATCATGAGCAAGTTGAACACTAAACTGAGAAATAGCGTAATTTTTAAAATCATTTTCTACTACCTTATTAATAGTTTTTTCACTAAAACCTGCTCGCATATCTTTAATTAATATGCGACGGAACCAATAATTCCATTGCTCTTTAGTTGCTTTCATACGTGCATGAGCAATAGCTGTCTGTGCATCATTGCCTGTTAGTTGACGTGATGTTAATGCATCAGCTAGTTGGCGAAAACCTGCCCAACTAAGTCCAACTCCTTCATCCTTTTCTTTTTCTGATACTGCTTTGACACCAAAGGTAATCATAGCATCTAGGGCAAGACGACAGCCTTCAAAGAATTCTGCGTTACCTGCGGCTGCTTCTTGTGCGATTATTTGTTCTTTTGCTAGACGACTGTTATCTGCTTCTAGGGATTGGATAACATTCCATGGATTATTCATATAATACGCCTATTTGTTAACTATAAACGTATTATATGATCTTTTGATTAAGTTGTCAAGTGATTTTTAAACTCTACCAACTACTACTTCAATTGTGTGTACGCGATCATCAGTGATATCTTCTAGAGCTTTACCAATAATACAACCTGGTTCGTATAAGGTTTTATCCATAACTGTAGCAACACCTGGCATGCTACTAGATACTAAACGATCACCTTTCTTAACTGGACCCTGTACACGACAAGGTACACGACCTTGCAGGGCTACAGCAACACCCTCACCTTCACTGTTCATCAAATATGCTGGATCAGTTGATACGATACCTGCTATTGCTGGATCGTGCGACTCAGTTGATATAGTAACTTCTTTGTCACCGCCAAAAACTACCACAGTACCAGGAACATATTTTTTGTCACTGGTATAGTTTTCAGCTAAGTCAGCGTATTTTGCAGTAGTTGATACACCCGAGAATGTTGTTCCGTAAACCGTTGCCCATGCTTGACCGGATGCTCCAAGGTTTTGTGTATTATTAACTGCTGGATAAAAATTTCCGCTTGAATCAAGTATTGTTCGAGCTGCAATTGATGTTGGCCCTACAGTTGAAGTGCCCGTCCCCCAGACAATACCACCATTGGCTAGGTCAGTGTTAAATTGCATCCAACCCATCCAAGTTGAATCAACTTTTTGTTGCAGACGCATACCTGCTGTAGTCCAGCTAGTACCGGTTGCAGTTCTTGTATTAGTAATTTCTAAGTAATCAGCATTTGATGTAGCATTGTTGTAAGTGGCATGAAGAACCTGATTACCTGCTGTACCTCCTAAAGATCCGCCACTCTGGCTATACTTGAAACTGTTTAACTGCGAAGAAGTACCTACCGAAAGGTAGCCGCTACTTGATGAAAGTACAGTAGTACCTGATACTGTTAATCCAGTTAGTGTACCAACTGATGTTAAACTACTTGCGGTAACACCACTGGCTAATGTAGAGCCTGACAGGCTACCTGCAGGTGCGGCACCACCAATACTCAAACTACTTGCTGTACCTGTTAGTCCTGTACCTGCGCCTGAGAATGATGTTGCTACTAAAGCGCCTGTGCTTGGAACAGCATATATAGAACCGTTATTGTATTGGGTTTGTGCTGTTCCAGAAGTTGTATTGAGAGTTAAATAATAATTTCCTGCCGCTGATGTAGTTGTAACTGCTACTGTAGTCGCAGAAGCTGCACTTCCACCAATGCTCAAACTACTTGCTGTACCGGTTAAACTAGTACCAGCACCACTAAATGTAGTTGCTGTTACAGTTCCGTTAACTGTTAGAGCATTAAATGTACCCGCAGTTGCTAGAATATTACCACTTGAGTTAACAAAACCACTTGATACTGTTACAGTACCAGCTAGAGTAGTTGCTCCGTTGACCTGTAGAGCATTATACACACCACCTGCGGCCAGTACATTACCAGCCGTATTAAATTGACTAGCTGTGATCACAGCGGCTATAACGTTACCTGCGGTGTTGATTAAACCTGTGGCATTAACAGTACCAAAGCTACCCTGTGCGGCTAAGATATTACCTGGTGTGTTGTAGAATATTGTACCAGCACCACTTTGTGTTACGTTACCAATAATGCTATGGCCAGCACCTGGCACACTCACTAGGCCTAGTTGTACGTTACCGTTGACTGTCAAGGCATTAAATATGCCGCCTGTAGCTAGTACGTTGCCACCAAAGTTACCCACACCTGTAGTCACTACAGATCCCGCACTTACCTGACTTGCTAAGACATTACCAGCGGTATTAATTAAACCTGATGTGTTAACCTGTCCACCGTTAAACACACTTGCTAGTACGTTACCTGCGGCATTTACATAGCCACTGATAGTTTGGTTACCATTTACAGTTAGGCCACTGAATGTACCTGCAGCCGCTAATAAGTTACCACCGATGTTTAATACGCCGCCCCAACTTAAAGGACCAGAACCGTTAACACCTAATGAGTTGGTATTAACACTACCAAAACGTACATATCCTTGCGTACCATCTTGCTGACCTTTTATACCAAACGTATTAGCAATATTAATGTCACCAATCCAAGCATCATCACCAACTTGGAAGTTAGTACCGTTACCGTTATTAGATGCATGAACAATATCAGCAGTTACGTTAGCAGTAACACCGATACCGCCAATGACTTGTAGTGCGCCTGTTGTGGTGCTAGTTGAGTTTGTGCCAGTTGAAATGATAATAGCACCGTTGGCTACAATGTAGTTCATTGTGGCAATGCCACCTAGGGCACTACTACCTGCATTATATTGTATTGTTGTGGTTACACCTCCTGGTGCGCTACCGCCACCACCGCCACCACCCAGGCCTGCCCATACGTTTGAATATCCCTCAAACTGGTTAGTATCTAAATTGAAACGTATCATACCAGCAACTGGTGCACCTGGACGTTGTAGTTGTGTACCAGCGGGCATTTGAGCAAAGCCAATACCGTTAACCTGTACATTACCAAAGAATGTATGCTGACTACCACCAGTGGTTAAACTACCCGCTGTGATATTACCAAATACACCAATACCACCATCAACACGTAGAGCACCTGTTAAAGAATTAACTGAGCTAGCCTGAGTAGTGTATTTGATCCATAAGTTACCGGCGGTACCTATATTGCCGTGGAAACGTGCAACTTCTGATGTGTTTAAGAAACTACCCACACCAAATACAATATCGTTATAACTACCAGTGTAGTCTGTAGCCAGTACTAGGTTACCACCAACACTGGCATTTGCACCTGATGCAAATACATAGCCATCTTGTGCTCGAGTAATTGAGTAGTTGCTGTCGTTAAATGATGTGCCTGTGAAACCTAAGTCAACCCAACCATGGTCATTGCTTTGTCCTGGGTAATCACTTGGATAAGCAAGCCAATCAGAACTAGCAGCTGGGTTGGTATTAAATATTGCGGCCTGTGCGTATGCGCTACCATTACGAGTAGCAACAAACATTGGATTAGTTAAGTTTTCATTGAATGCTGCTGTTCCACCAACATATAATGATTTACCTACGTAGGCATTACCAGCAACACTAATACCACCTGTTGGTACTACAATAGCACCAGTAGTAGTTGAGCTTGTATCCTGTGTGCCATTTGCATATAGTACACCATTAACACCAGTGACGGTGAATACAGCACCAGAAGCTAGGACATTACCAGTGGTATTAATTTGACCTGCGTTTAACTGTGCAGTTGAAATATTACCGTTATTGTTTATGTACCCGTTTACAGTTAGTGCGTTATAGGTGGCCCCTGTTGATAGTATATTACCAACAACGTTTAAGTATCCAGATACTGATTGATTACCATTGACTGCTAGTGAGTTATAAACACCACCTGCGGCTAATATGTTACCACTAACATCTAATGATGTTAATATACCAACTGATGTAATATTTGGTTGTGCGGCTGTTTGTAGTGTACCCCAGGTACTTAAGCTGTAGATGTTATTGATGTAGGCATTACCATAGTATGAAATAGTATTACCTAGACTAGAAACTAAGTTGACGCCTGGTTTAATTGTACCAGCAATTAGGGTATCGTAGATAGTATTGCCATCAAAAGTTACCTGTCCGCTACTAGGTTCGCCAACGTTACTGAATAGGTACCAGGCGCCATCTGCATCATTACGTACCAAACCAGTATGTGCATAAACGTTTGCAGGCCCACCAATAAAGTGACTGTAGAATCCAATGTCATAGTTGTATGGATATACGGTATTACTAGATAGATATAATAACGGATCATTAACTTGTAAAATTGTAGTAGTTTCTGAAATAAGGTTTGCAGCATATAAGTTGCCACCAACCCAAACATCCTTACCTATGCTCATACCACCAGCTACGTAGAACGCACCGCTGCCCAATTGATATGGAATAGCATTAGTAGGATCATTTACATGGGTTACAGCATATATATTAGTAGTACCTGCTACGCTTAGGCTAGTTAAGTTACCTACTGAGGTAATAGTAGGTTGTGCCGCTGTTTGTACAATACCGGTTAACCCCCAGGCGGCTACTGTATTAGCTAGGACGTTACCTGTGGCATTTAAAGTAGTAGCATTGACTGTACTTGCGACCACGTTGCCCGCCACGTTAAGGAAACCACTCGATACTGTTACTGTACCAGCTAGAGTAGTAGTACCATTAACTGTTAAACTGTTTAATGTACCTGCTGATCCTAAAATATTACCAGCGACATTTAAATAACCAGTTATTGACTCGTTACCGTTTATCTGACTACTATTAAATGTTGCCGATTGAGCTATAATATTGCCAGTTGTGTTAATCTGACCAGCATTTAATTGTGCTGTTAAGACGTTACCAGTAACATTCAAGTAGCCTATTACGGTTTCGTTACCGTTGACCTGTAGACTATTAAAGATGCCGCCTGCCGCTAAGACGTTGGCCGCTGTGTTAATATAGCCCGTTACAAATACAGTACCGCCAGTGTGTGATGATGCTAACACATTGCCTGTGCTGTTAATATATCCTGTGACAATTTCGTTACCGTTAACTGTCAAGGCATTAAATGTTGCAGCCTGTGCTAGAATGTTAGCTGATAGATTAAGGGCTGTGGTACTTAGTAGGCCGGATGATGTTAAAGTCATCTGAGATGCACCCCCTACACGCCAACGGAAAGTGTTATTGAAATTATCTATTTGCCAATTCTGTGCTTGAGTACCATTAAAGAAACCAATACTTGGAGTTGCTGTAGTGCCACTGTTACCCAAGAATACACCAGCAATATTACTGTTTTCAGTGTATTGTCCTGCAAAGAATCCAGATCCGCCAACTGTTAAGTTGCTAGATACGTTAGCATACAGTACATTGGCTGTTGTGGCTATAATATTACCAGCAACGTTTAAATAACCAGTTATTGACTCATTGCCATTAACTGTTAGAGCATTGAATGTACCTGCGGTGGCAAGTATGTTACCGCTTGAGTTAATAAATCCACTACTTATAGTTAATGTACCAGCTTGCGTAGTGGCGCCATTAACAGTTAATCCGTTAAACACGCCTGCTTGAGCAAGTACATTACCTGTTGAATTTAGGTTGTTAACTGTAGTAGTACCATTAACTACTAAAGTCCCAAAGGTACCTGTTTGTCCTAAGATGTTACCTTGTACATTTAAATAACCACTGTTAATATTTTGGTTACCATTTACGGTTAAACTGTTAAGAATAGCACCAGCTGATAAAATATTACCACTGGTATTGATTGCACCAAAATTACCCAAGCTAGCACTGATATTAGCACTGGTATTGATAAAGCCATCTGATGATATACTACCAAAACGACCAACACTGGCCATAACGTTACCAGGTGTATTGAAAAATACTGTACCTGCACCTGATTGCGTAACATTACCTACAATAGTATGACCTGCACCTGGCGTTAGTACTGAACCAATAGCAATATTGCCATTAACTGTCATACCATTGAATGTAGCTGCCTGTGCTAAAACATTACCACCAGCATTTACCAAGCCACTTACATAAATTTGCCCACCACTGAACATGCTTGCACTGATGTTAGCCGAACTGTTAATAAGTCCTGTGGTATTAATAGTAGCAAAGATACCTTGGCTTGCGCTGATATTAGCACTGGTATTGATAAAGCCATCTGAAGATATACTACCAAAACGACCAATAGCCGCCATTAGGTTACCAGGTGTATTGTAGAATAATGTACCTGCACCTGATTGGTTAATGTTACCTATTAGAGTGTGTACAACACCTGGAACACTTATTATACCAATTGTAGCATTACCGTTGACTGTAAGTGTGTTGTGTGTAGCACCAGTTGATAAGATGTTGCCGCTTGCATTAATTATGCCATTTACAGTTAAGCCACTAAACACACCTGCTGTTGCTAGCACATTACCTGTAGTGTTGATCTGTCCTGCGTTTAATTGTGCAGTTAAGACGTTACCGGTTACATTCAAGTATCCAGTCACTGATTCATTGCCGTTAACAGTTAATGCGTTAAATACCCCAGAGGTCGCTAATAAGTTACCTGCCGTGTTAATCAATCCAGAGGTATTAACTTGACCACCATTAAACACTGCGGCTAGGACATTACCTGTAGTATTAATATATCCTGTAACAGTCTGATTACCGTTCACTGTTAAGCTATTATGAATAGCACCAGTACTTAAGATATTTCCAGTTACATTTACGTATCCACCTGCTGTAATGTTTGTACCTACATTTAATGTAGTACCTATAATAGCACTAGTACCTACGTTTAAAGTACCGGATGAAGAAAGAGTAGTTCCCGAAATAGCACCATTGGATGCTAGATATATAGGAGTACCTGTGCCGCCTACTATAAACTGGAATCCATTTGTAGGATCAACGCTAATTGTACTACCACCTAGGTCAATGGTGCCTGCACTAAAATAACCAGTTTTAAAACGAGCTGTTGGACTACCTAGGTTGTATATTAGGTTACCTGTAGGTAACAAATTACCAGTAATATAAGTATCACCGCCTGTACCACCTGACAAATTACCAAATAGGCTGTTTACTTGAATATTTGCGTAACTGACTATGGCAATGTTACTGTTAGTTAATCCATTACTTGAGGTATAGGCTGTGGTTATTTTTTGTGATGTTTCATTCCAATAGAGTGCCACTCTAGAGGAAGCGCCGTTATCTCTATTAAAAATAAGCCCAACGTCTACATTGGCCTGTGTAGCCGCTTGATTGAATACAACAAGTGGGTCTACAATCCATTCAACGGTGGTATCAAGATTTTGTATCTTAGCTCTGGTTAATGACATCGATTATCTCTTACAAGTTTAGTATATTTATCAAAAAAATAGGGCCCGTAGGCCCTAAGTTTTTCTTGCGGAATTTTACAAGCGGCCAACTACAACTTCAATAACACCTTCTAGTCCATCGTGATCTTGAAGAGCTTTACCGATTACACTGCCCATTGCCGGATTTGGATTAGCATGAGCATATCCATTACCTGATGATGTTAGCATATCACCTTTGCGGATTGTACCTGTAACTTTACATGGTACACGACCTGTTAGTGCTAGTGCTACAACATTTTCTCCCTCTAATAGACCATTCATCAAATGTGCTGGATTAGTAGAAATCACACCAGCTATACGGGTTGTTTCATTGTCTGCTAAGGTAACTTCATGTTCACCGCCAAACATCACCACTGTGCCAGGCTCATAGGCCGCATCTGCTTGATATTTTTCTGCCAAGTCAGCGTAGTTGGCTTGCGTTGCAGTAGCAGTAATAGTACCTGCACTAAAGTTACCACTACCATCACGTGCTACAATAGTACCAGGTGTGTTGACGTTAGTAGCATCTGTAGCAATAGTAACACCAGTTGATCCATTATAACTTGTACCAGTCATATGTGTACCAAATGTTAGTGTACCAAGTGTACCTCCTAATGAGATACCTGAGATAGTTGAGTTATTTAATGCACTATTTGGAATACTGGTTAAACTAGCACCACTACCACTAAATGTAGTGGCTGTTGCTGTACCATTGACTTGTAAGGCATTAAATACGCCACCAGTGGCAACTACGTTACCAGCTGAGTTTAAAAAACCACTTGATACTGTTACAGTACCGTTTAGTGTAGTAGCACCTAAAGTAGTAGTTGCGGCTAACAAGTTACCAGTTATGTTAACTGTACCAGCATTTATCCAACTTGCTGTAGCATTTACGTTACTGTTTGTTGATAAATTCAACGGAACAAATACAGTCAGGTTACCCGCAGAGTCATAAATCCTTGCTTTGATACTAGATGCTAATGTGCCACCACTATGTAGCATCAAATCCTTACCGGAACTATCGGTACCAACTGTTAGTGCGCCACCATCTACATAGATGTAGCCATCGTTGGCTCCACTCATGGTCCAAGAACCTGAGCTCCAGTTGTTACCGTTAATACCTACATCAATATAATTAGAACCATCTGATCCGTTAGGTGCCGTAGCAATAAAGTCAGCACTAACTAGCGCACCTACTGAGTTAGTATTTTGAATATTAACCTGTGCAAAGCTATTTACATTCCAAGTAGCGTTAACAGGAGCATTACTAAATG
>Ga0316232_1005263_pt1 | contig 10399 bp, 15 predicted proteins | sample TBHtaG_FD_206006 | JGI IMG/M metagenome (GOLD analysis project Ga0316232, IMG submission 206006) | Freshwater microbial communities from Trout Bog Lake, Wisconsin, USA - TBH18025_13 | ecosystem: Environmental > Aquatic > Freshwater > Lake > Hypolimnion/Profundal zone | place: USA: Wisconsin... | reverse complement strand
CTTCAAGACTATCTGTATCAGAAAGAGCGTCTTGAATGGCAGTTAATGTCGGTAACAAACGATATTGAAAAAATCAAAGAAGTCATTGAACAATTAGAAAAGGAATTAGGAAAATGAGCTTAACAGTCAACGCAGGTAACGGTGGTGGTGGTGATTTTGAACAATGTCCAGCAGGAAGTTTTGCTGCACGATGCTACCAAATTATTGATTTAGGTCATCAGACATTTGAATGGAAAGGTGAAGCTAAAGTAGCCCCTAAAGTTCGTATTACTTGGGAACTAAACGAAATGATGAGTGATGGTCGCCCATTCTCAATCTCACGAGAGTACACAGCTTCAATCGGAGACAAGGCCAATCTTCGGAAAGACTTGGAAGCATGGCGTGGTCGTCCGTTTAGTGCGGAAGAGTTGCGTAACTTTAGTCTTGAGAATGTATTGGGTGCTCCTTGTCTGTTGGGTATCGTACATAAGCCATCTAAGGACAACTCTAAGGTCTACGCTAACGTAGGTTCAATCATGGCTCTACCTAAGGGTATGCCTAGTCCTGAGTTGGTTAATCCTGCCGTGAAGTTTGACATCGGCACCTTTGACCAAAAGGTATTTGACGGACTGTCTAGCTATGTTCAGAAGAAGATTCTAATGAGCAAAGAACTAGAAGAAAATGGTATTCCACAGAATACTAGCTCACATGATGAGCCTGTAATTGAAGACGAGACAGTGCCGTTCTAGTTTTACGGGGGAAAGCGTAAAGAAGCGAGTACCCCACCTTTAAGGGGAATTAAGGGATGAATTATTTATCAGTATGTAGTGGAATAGAAGCTGCTACTTGTGCATGGAAAAGTCTTGGTTGGAAACCTGTAGGTTTCTCTGAGATTGAACCATTCCCAAGTGCTGTGCTTAAACATCATTATCCATCTGTTCCAAATTTAGGGGACATGAATAAATATAAGGAGTGGAATCTTGAATCAGTTGGACTTTTGGTCGGAGGAACTCCCTGCCAATCATTCAGTGTTGCAGGGCTTAGAAAAGGACTTGAAGACCCAAGGGGGAACCTTGCCCTTAGCTATGTCGGAATTCTTGACCACTTTAGACCCAAGTGGTTCGTATGGGAAAACGTGCCAGGTGTCCTCAGTTCAAATGGTGGACGGGATTTTGGTTCCTTTCTCGGGGCGTTGGTCAAAATCGGGTATGGGTGGTCATATCGGGTGCTTGATGCTCAATACTTTGGAGTCCCACAAAGACGCAGAAGAGTGTTTGTTGTCGGATGTCTTGGAGACTGGGAATCTGCCGCAAAAGTTCTATTTGAGTCCGACTGCTTGTCAGGGAATAATACGAAGAGCAGAGTTAAGAAAGAAGCAACTGCCACCTATTCTGAAAGAGGCATTGCATACGGTGGCACAGATGGAGAGTGTGCCGACACCGTAACAAGCAAGTGGGCTAAAGGTAGTGGTGGGCCGTCTGGTAGTGAGTGTGGATTGTTTGTAGCCCATAAGGTATATGAAACACACCCTGCAGATAGCCGAGTCAAAGAGATGGGTGAAGTATGTCAGACCGTTACAAGTCGTTGGGGAACTGGCGGTGGGAATGTCCCATTGGTTCAGGCTTATAGTATTCGAGAAGATGCTAAAGCGAATAACTTTAGTGCTACTCCATTAGAAGTAACTCCTGCATTACAAGCTATGCAGCCAAGTGTTCAATCACACCATGCTCAGACCTTTATAGCAGGTAATATGGCAGTCCGTAGATTAACACCTAGGGAATGCGAGAGGTTGCAGGGGTTCAAGGATGACTATACAATTATTCCTTGGAAAAAGGGGGAATCACCAGACGGTCACCGCTACAAGGCATTAGGTAACTCGATGGCAGTTCCAGTTATGAAGTGGATAGGGGAGAGAATCAATGAAGTTAACAAACAAATTTAATTTACCAGAACCAATAGTCAATGCAGTACAAAACCAAGGGTATACCCCAGGTAGCAGTGATATTACCGTTACACAGCTAATCCAACCTCCTTTGATTCGTCAGTTGCGGATTAAGCACGATGACGCTATAGAAGAGGATGCTTCAGACCGTGTTTGGGCGTTGTTTGGAAGTAGTGTCCATCATCTGCTTGAAATGGCTTATAAGGGGTCTACAGTGCGTCGGGAGGAGCGAGTCTATGCCGAGGTACTGGGATGGAAATTAGGGGGCGCATTCGACGTTTTAGAGGGTTCTCACCTATCTGATTACAAGGTGACCTCAGTATTCGCTGCTAGTGGCAAAATCGAGTGGGAACGCCAGTTAAACGTCCTGAGATGGTTATTGCATAAGAATGGCACAGAAGTCACTAAATTGAGCATTACAGCCATTTTCAGAGACTGGAGACCCCGTGAGCAACAGAAGAACCCAGAGTACCCTGCAAGACCGATTCTGACCCTTCCTATCCGTATGTGGACACTAGATGAGGCAGAGGCTTATGTACAAGAGCGTATTGCACTTCATCAATTATCTGAACCACCCATGTGTACAGATGAAGAAAGATGGGCTACTCCTGAACAATTTGCTTTAATGAAGAAGGGTGGCAAACGAGCCATCAAGCTATATCCGTCACAAGAGGGTGTTACACTCGGCACAGACCAGTTCTGGGAGCATCGTCCAGCTACTTATAGGCGTTGTGAAGATTACTGCAGTGTAAATAAATTCTGCCCCGTATGGAGTAATGTTGCTTTTTAAACTAAACTAACAAATGAGACCACAGGCATTCATCCCCCACTTCCCCCTGACGGCTCCCCTCCGTCACGCTTGTGGTCTCACCTACAATGTGAGACGGATTGGTCTCACCTAACGAGAATGATATGACTACTATTGTTGGCGATTGGATTAATAAAATATTAGTTGCAGACAGTCAGTTTTCAGACGATGATTCAGGTATTAAATATTTTGAAGATAAGATTATTGCAATAGAAGGTGGTTATCTTGGAGTTGCAGGTAATTGGGTGGATGGAGAAAAGGTTTCTGAATATATTAATAAGAAACACAAGACAAAACCAAAACTAAAAGCAGATAGTTCATTCTTAAAATTAACAGAAGAGGGTCTATTCTCTTGTGGAGATGACCTAGAATGGGAACGAGTTAGAACTTTTATGGCAATTGGCAGTGGCTCAATGGCTGCAGAGGTTTGTATGAGAATGGGATTAAGTGCAGAGGAAGCTGTTAAATGGGCGTGTAATGTGGACTTAAAAAGTCACGAACCAGTCAAAACATATAAATTGGGCGAATAAAATGCAACCAAGATGCAACGATGAAGATTTTATAGAGTTGTGGAATAAACATCAATCGGGGACTATATTAGCAAAAGTATTAGATATTGACCTTCGTACCCTAATGCGTCGACGAAGTAGACTAGAAAAGAAATACAACATTAAATTAGAAGCAAAAGAAAAGCCAAGTCAAAGATTAACTATTCCAGAGAACAAAGTCCGCACTAATCTGTCTATGGAAGATGGATTGATTATTGTGGGTTCTGATTGCCACTATTGGCCTGGATATGTCAGTACCGCCCATAGAGCATTTGTCCATCTCATCAAGAAACTAAAACCTAATGGAATAGTCCTTAATGGAGACATTATGGATAACGCCACAATCAGCCAACACAATAGGATTGGGTGGGATAAGACTCCAACCGTGAAGGAAGAACTAGAAGAAGTCCAAGCCAGACTAGGAGACATTGAGAAGGTTCGTCCTGCAGGAACATTTATGCACCGCACCATTGGTAACCACGACCTTCGTTTTGATGGGAAACTATCTAATGTTCTAGGACAGTATGAGGGCGTACCTGGTATGGCACTAGCCGACCATTTACCTGGATGGACATACAGTTGGTCTCTGATGGTAAACAACACTTGTATGATTAAGCACCGTTGGCATAATGGTCAACATGGAGTGTTTAACAATACCCTGAAATCGGGGGTCTCAATGGTCACGGGGCATTTGCATTCCTTAAAAGTAACTCCTTGGACTGACTATAACGGAGATAGATATGGCATTGACACAGGAACAATGTCGGCAATTGGAGGAGACAAGTACATCTACACGGAAGATTCGCCCGTCAACTGGCGTTCAGGATTCGCAATACTTACGTTTGTCAATGGAGAACTTATGCCGCCAGAACTTGTACAAGTCATTAGTGAAGATGATGGATTGGTATTCTTTCGAGGAGAGGTGATTTCGGTATGAAGATAGAAGTCAAAATCATTAAGGAAAACGAAGATGGTTCAGCCAACGCTCAAGTTGATTTCGATAAAGAAGGGCTTGAAACACTCGTACAGTGGGGGCTTGTTAGTCTGCTTACCAAAGCAATTGATGAATACAAGGTTAGAGATGACGAAATTCCTTTCCCTGTGCCAAAGCCTAAAAGGAAGAAAAAGTGAACCGTAATTGGAATAAGTCATTTGACCTAGTGATTGTGAACGAAGGAGGCTACGTTGACAACAAACTTGACCCAGGAGGAGCTACTAACTGGGGATGTACTCAAGCAGTATGGGAAGGCTATATTGGTCATAAAGTGTCTGTAGACGATATGAAAGCCTTAACTAAAGAAGATGTAAAACCTTTATACAAAAAGAGGTACTGGGATGCCATACACGGAGATGCTATTCCTTCGGGACTTGATTATTGCCTTTTTGATTGTGCTATCAATAGTGGTGTTAATAGGTCAGCGAAAATTATCCAAGAAATCGTGGGCGTTTTTGCTGATGGTGCTATCGGTAATAATACTGTTAGTGCTATAACTCAACTTAACCCAGTTACTGCCATTAATGAGTTCTGTGATAAACGACAAGCATTCCTAGAATCATTAAAGACTTTCCCAGTATTTGGAAAAGGCTGGAGCAAACGAGTATCAGAAGTCCGTATTCGTGCTCTAGAGATGGTTTAAAGGGCTACTTGGGCCTTCACCCATGCTTGAAGCTCAGTGAGCATTAGCGTGGTTTGACTGCATTGTCCAATAAGTATTGAGTAGGCGGTACTTGCATCAGTTCCTGAGGGGGCTGTGGAAATTCCCTCTGTTTTACTGCCACTGGGGTTGATGTGCAACCCACTACCATAAAAGTTCCTAAGATTAGCCAACTTAGCTTCATATTCATTCTTTACTCCAGAGGTGATGAGTGCTGCTTGTTTATCTTTTGAAGAATTCTCTGCTTCCTGCGCTTTTCCTGCTGCTTCAACACGCTCCTGATATGCAACAAATCGTGAATGTTCATAGCCATAGCCAAGATACACGCACCCACAAAGTACCATAACAACCAATCCAGCTTTGATGTAAGTTGTAACATTTAGTGGAAACATTATCTTTCGTCTAACGGCTTGGTGGTTAAGAATCTTAGGATAGCAACCAATATACCAATAATAATATAGCTAAAGCCATAGTAACGGTCACTGATTACTCCTTGGATACTAGAAAAGTTATCAAATAATGCCCCGAACACTACCAATGCGAAAGAAAACCACATTGTTTTGGAACGGTGCATTGGTTTTTTCATTTAAAAGGGATATGTCCTGTACCTGCAGCCCATAGTAAAAGTGCTACAGCACCCATACCAATTAGCTTAATCACCCTTTTGACGACAGATTCGCCTACAGAGGTATAAAAGTTCTTAATCACCTTTTCAGTTACTCTTTCTACAAGTTCTTCAAGTTGGTCGTCTGTTAGGGGGATTTGTGTGTTTGACATGATTAAGTAGCTTGAGTTTGGGCGGTTAAAATTCCGTTGGTAAATGTCATGGAACCATTAGTTCCAGTAAGTGTTAATTTTGCTGTAGTAATTGTGACAGACAATCCAGTTGGTGTCCCTGTAATTGCTGAATAAGGAATTGTAGTAGAGGCTGTAACTGCTCCTGTGTTGTTACCGTACAAATATCCAGTAAGTCCTGGAGTCTTAATATTGGATAGATTTGTATTGGCAATGTTACCGCCAGTAATAGATACATTATCCGAGTTTTGTGTAGATAAAGTCCCAAGACCATTAATGTTTCCGTTAGTCTTATAGAAGACTTGGTAAAACCAATCCCTAAACTGACGGGTATCTACACCTTGGTTAGTAGGAGGTGGTGGAGGAAGGTTGGTAAATGGATTGACAGCCATTATTCTTCCTCTGAATCCTCTTCATACTTCCAATTCTCAGCATAGCCATATTGTTGCAGTGCAGGAATTTGATGCTCCATACCTTCGCCAATGTCATCTCTTACGTTAATACAGTCAGGAATATCAATTTTCTTAACGTTCTTATAGGCACGTTCACAGGCTTGTTTAACGGTCTTTCCTACCCCGTTTGCCACTAAGACATAATCACCTGCCGTCACTAGGCAAGGACGCTCTGTAACCCCGTTCTCGTCGTTCTGAGGGGCATTACCAACCATTACCTCACATAAGGCGTAGTCGGTAGTTAATTCATCGGGTAAACCATAGATAGGAAATCCTGTATGGTCACGCCCCGTAGTCTTAGACCTAGGGTAATCCCCAATAGGGATAACGATACCAGTAGCAGTGTCGTAACTAACTTTGAGAGTATCTTTGCCATTTAATAAGTCAACCATCCAATCTACGACAGAACCCTTGTGAAGGGCTTGTTGAATGTTAAATAAAGGCCAACCTTTACGCATTGTCCATTCTAGGGGGCGAGGTTCACCTTTTTCATCCACAATAAAGGCTAAATCTACATAGCCAGTATGTCCGATATAGCATAGGTAATCTTCAAAACGTTTTAAAGTGTCATTAAATAGGTTAGACTCGGTGCAATACTTAATGACAGTTCCCTGTTCACCTGTATTACAGCCATAGTTGCCTGACATGAGCTTCTTATGTTCAAAGCCTTCAAGGATGTTCTTGCCAAATCCATTAGGGCCTATCCAAGCACCTACTCCGAACTCTATTCCTGGAACGAACTCTTGGAGGATGAAATCACGTCGTTTACCAGTTTCTTTCCATCGTTGAAGCATGAAGACCATATCTGCCGCTGATTTAGATACATAAGATAGAGCCTTGTCTGCATCACCACTGGGTTTAGAGACGTATCGTTTGGGATTAGCTTTAACAAAGTCGATAGCGCTGTTGTAGTCCTTAAATTCAAAAGAAGGTATAACTGCAAGTCCTGCCTTCTTCATAATGTCTTGACCATAATCACGGTCTAGTTCCATCTTGGCACCAAGCATATTAGTACCGATAATTGGGTAACCCTCTTCATGGAACTTTTCTAGTTCCCGCATTTGAAAAGCGTTATCCGATAATACGATTAGGTCTGCTTGTTTGGCATGAATCTGCCAGTTCTGTACTTGGTCAATCAACCCTTTACCAATTTTAGAACGCTCCTGACCGTGTGGACGTATCCATTGCTTAACTTCGTGTCCTTCGGAAAGAGCACGAACTCCAAAGTCTACAAGGGCACCAGCAGGGTCAAGTAATAATATACGCATTACTTCATCTTCTTTCTAGTCTTGCCTGAAGGTGGTTTACCTGCTCTAGCTTTAGAAAGGGCAATAGCGACTGCTTGTTTCTGTGGACGACCAGCCTTCACCTCTTTGGAGATGTTAGAAGAAATAGTCTTTTTAGATGAACCTGATTTAAGAGGCATTATTGATTCTCCTGTGGGATATTAGCCATATAACCAGCTTTTATTAATAAACTTGCTGCACGAGACACATCTTTACCAGTCTTAGCGTTGTTAATTACATCACTAATTTTTTGGAACTGTACTGGGTCTTTAATTATAGTTTGCTTTACGTTTGGAGCGATATTAGCCCAAAGAGTTTTAGCTTGTTCAACAGGGCGACCTTTAAGGTAATATGCCAACTCTTGTTTAAATACCTTTTGACCAGCTTCATCTTTGGCAAAGTTAGCCATTTGTTTATTGATAATGTTGTAATTGTTGCTCTTAAACAACTCAGGTAATGTATCTTTAGCAGTAGCTACAAACTCTTTCTCAGCAGCATTACGTGCAACCTTTTCAGCACCACCTGGAATAAACTTGTTTACAGCTTCTCTGACAATATCTTGCTCTTTTTTGCTTAATGCTTTGAACTCGTCAGATTTAAGATTATTGATAACAGCATTACCATCTAAGGCATTGCCTTCTTTATCCAAGAATAACTGTCTAATCTTACCTGCAGATGATGCACGAGATTCTTTAGGAAGCTCATTAAGTGCTGCTTGTAAGTCAGTCTTTAGACCTGCACCAGTCTTTTCAGACAATGCTTTGTCATATCCAGCTTTAGCATCTTCATATAATTTGTTGACGTTAGCACCTTCTCCATGAGCAGCTTGTAATTCAGCTTTAAACGCATCACGAGCTTCTGTAGTGGCTCCTGCAGTAACAGCTTTCTCGCCCAATGCTTTTTCAGCAGCAGCCCCTGAAATCTTAGCTTCAGGAAGAAATGAAGCAACTTTACGCAAAGTTCCATATTTAGGAATCATAGACTTAGCTAGGTCACTAACCAAATTGCTTGATTGCTGAACTAACTTGTTCTCTGCAATCATTTTAATGCCAGCTTGTGCAGGAACTACACCCATTCCAATCATGTCGGCTAATTGTTGCGTCTTTTCACCATAGCCTAATTGTTGAGCTAATGCACTTAATCCACCGCCTACAGCACCGCCTAGACCACCCATTGCAGCACCACCTACGGCAGCAGCAGGGCCTCCAAACATACCAACACCACCACCAATGGCTGCACCAGTCATGGCACCAGACTTAATCTTTTCCATTGCTTGTTCGCCAGTTACTTGACCAGCTTTAGATGGGTCACGAGTAGTGAGTTCTTTAGTAAACTCTTGCATCTTTTGTTGCTGTTCTTTTTGGAAATCCATCATTCCAGCAAATTTATCTTCTTTAGATGGTTCTGCAGGAACTTTTGTTTCAGTACCGCCAAGATGAGCAATAATCTTTTCTTTTGCTTTTACTGGGTCATTTTCAGAAATATCATAATGTTGACCTTGGTATTCGTATACTGGCATATTAGTCTTTAATCTAGTTTGATTGGGTCTTCTTTAGTGCCAGTTCCTTGAGCTTTCTTTTCTTCTCCGCCATATTTTTTAGTAGCAAATTCAGTAAAGCTCATGTTTGGATTCTTTTTAGCTGCATTAGATGCTTTATCAAGCTCTTCTTGAGTAAATGGAATTGCTTTACGCACAAGCTCCAATTTTTTCTGAATAAGGTTTTTGCGTTCATCAGATAATGTTTTATCGCTTAATTGTGCTTCTGAAGATGATTCAACAATACGACGCATTTCTGCTAATTTATCCATTGCAACTTCTAATTTAGCACCAGCAGGAATTGATATGCCAGATTCAATACTATTAGCCAAACCAACCAAACCCGTTGCTGCACCACCAGATTCAAGTGATGCCAAACTACGAGCAACACCAACCATACGTGTTTGCATTTTTTGTGAAGTTGTGTCTGACATCTCTTGATTTAGTGCAGATAGAGGTGCGGTCAGCAAACTATTAAATTGTTTTTGCTGGAACATTGGGCCTGTTGTAGTAATTGGCAATCTAGCTACGTTTGTTAAAGCATCAGATGCTTGTGTAAACGCTTGAACAACACGAGATGCTGCACCAGACTCTTTACCTGCACCAGCCCTAGCAATTGCCATTAAATGTTGGTTCTGTAGTTCAGCACGTTTTTCAGCACGGTCTGCAGCAGCTTCTGCACGGTCTTGAGCTTCAATCTTTTGTCTCATTACAGGGGACATTTTAGATAACAACTTATCTCTCATATCAGGAGACCAAGTTGTAGGAAAGTCTTTAGGCGGCTCAATACCAGTACGCTCTAAAGCATCCTTTAAGCGACGGTCATAATCTACTTGGCTCTTAGCACCATATAAAGTGGAAGCAAAGTCATCTTTAGCGTCAGTCTTTAATTTTTGAGCTTCTTGTTGCGTTCTTTGTGCATTGTTTAAATATCTACGTGCTTCCATATCCGCAACTTGTGCTTCTTTATCTTTACCCATTGCTTTAAGATATTGGGCTTCTTTGGCTTTTGCTTGAGCGTTTTGTTGGTCTGTTTGAGCAGTAATTAATGTCTGATTAACCAAACCAGCACTTGTTAACTCTCCATCAGGAGTGGTCAGCTTAAATTGTGGGCCTAACATATTGCCAGCCATAGCACCTAGTCCAGCTTGTGGTTTACCACCTGCACCCATACCACCAGCCATACCAGCTAATGGTTGTTGTGGTGCCATGTCTTGTTTGGCTTGTTGTAAGGCTTGTGACTGTAATCCATATTGTTGCGATGCAATACCTTCCTGCCTAAATGCTTGAGCAGGGCTTGTTTGCAATACATTAGCTAATTCTGAAAGACTTGCCATATTAACTCACCGAAGGAGATGATTGATTGTATTGGGAATAGAGTGTTTGTAATGGGTTTA
>Ga0316232_1005254_pt1 | contig 10417 bp, 5 predicted proteins | sample TBHtaG_FD_206006 | JGI IMG/M metagenome (GOLD analysis project Ga0316232, IMG submission 206006) | Freshwater microbial communities from Trout Bog Lake, Wisconsin, USA - TBH18025_13 | ecosystem: Environmental > Aquatic > Freshwater > Lake > Hypolimnion/Profundal zone | place: USA: Wisconsin... | reverse complement strand
AGCGGGCGGAGGTGAGTTTTGGTGTGAGACGGGGGAGGATTGACGGGGGGAGGGGGTGCTGGCCTCGGGTGCCGACGGCGGCAGGGGGGCGGGTTGGGGCTGGGGTTGGGTGCGAGGGGTGTTCCAGCCGAAGAGGAGGGCGTGGACGCGATCGAGTTTTTGTTCCTCGGTGAGGTCGGTTTGATTTTCGATGGCTTGGAGGGAGGCGCAGAGGTTGGGGAGTTCGTTGAGGGAGGCGGCGGTGGTGGCGTAGTCGAAGTAGGATTGGGCGAGCCGGAGGCGGGAGCGGCGGAGGTCATTTTCCTCGCTGGCGAGGAGGAGTTTGATGAAGGGGAGGACGGGAGAGAGGTCGTGGGGGGTTTCGGTGGCGAGTCGGAGGGCGGCTTTGGCGGCGAGTTTGAGGACGGCCTCGCGGAGGGAGGCGAGGGTGACGGGGAGGCCGTTGAGTTGAAGGGCTTCGGCCTGGGCATCGGCGAGCTCTTCGGCCTGGCGGTCGGCGGCGCGGCGGCGGCAGAGGCGGCCGATGCTGGAGTTGGAGAGGGGGAGGCCGAACTCGAGGCGGACGCGGTCGGCGATGTCGGAGTAGCTGAGGTTGTCGTCGAAGAGCCAGGTTTCGAGGGTCTGGCGCTGGCCGGGGGAGAGCTGGGTCCAGGAGGAATCACTGCGGAGTTTGGTCATGGGGAGGGATTGGCTGGGGTGGCGGGGTGCCTATGGGGGTCCAGATGTCGGGGAAGAGGGATTGGCCGACGTGGTTGAGTGCGGCGGCACGGTCGAGGGGGTCGCGGCCGGCGTTGAGGAGCCGGGGGTCGCGGGCGGCGCGGAGGACGGCTTGGGCGGCGCGGCGGCGGAAACGGGCGAGGGAGGGGGACGGGGTGGGGGCGTCGGCGGAGACGCCCGAGGGACTCGCAGGCGGGACGCCCGCGCCACGGAGGCCGGGGGCCTCGGCGAGGATCGGGCTTTCGCTGGCGGTGCGCCTGGGGTCGCGCTTCATGAGGATGTTTTAGCATGGGGACTGGGGAAGGCCTAAGCTCCGGTGGACTCCGTTGACTCCATTACCTTATTTCTGAGGGGAGAGGGGTTTAGTCACGCGAAGGCGCGAAGGAATACAAGGCGAGGGCAATACGCGGCGCAACGTCGTGCTCGGGCATTTGTGCCGCCCCGCTGGGACTTGGGGTGTTGTGCGGCATCGTTGGCTACAGCCTACAACGCGGGAGTGGCTAAGGCTCGATGGTTGGCGGCTCGCGGGGCCTCGCAATTGGGATCGAGTGCGGTGCGCCTGAGCGAGCAAGTGACCTGGGACACGCGGCAGGTGAGCGTACCCAAGACACGGAGTGGAATGGATCCACGGCGACCGTGAAGACGTTGAAGCTCGATTTCGAGATCGAGGCGGTGGACAAGATCGGCGGGTTGACCGGGTTGCTGGAATGCCGGGTATCGGAGTCGGTGAAGTACTCGGGGGCTCGATGGGTGGCACAGCCGATCCCTCGCGCCGCCGATGGCACCGGGGGAGTGAGCATCGTCCAGGACGCCGGCTTGACAGAGGGCGGGCGGACAGTGAGGGGGAGCGTGACGGCAACCAGTTTGACGACGGCACAGGCCTGGGCGATCCAGCAACGGGTGCTGCTGGGGGTGGACGCGGACGGCAATGGCTACCGGCTGCCGGAGGAACTGGAGACGGAATACGAGTTCGTGCCACGGACGGACGGCGTGGCGGTCGTGGTAGCGGGCGGGGAGGCGGAGATCAACGTGAGGCTCTGGCGGGTGAGCTTTACTTTTGGGGAGATTCTGCCGAATTATCCGGCGCTCGGGCTCCCTTTCACCTGATCAAAATAGCTCCCGCGAATTGATCGTCGTTGCGACACCTAGCCCAGTGATTCTTGCGAGCCGCTAGAGGATCAACTTTCCTTGCGGGATAGAAGCAAGAAAGAGCCGATCCGAGAACACATTTTCTTTGATTTGCGTCTTGCTCTCCCTTAGTGCAGTGCTAAGTAGCAACCAGTTCTTTTCCAGGGCCGGGGCTGGTCAGCCGCTCCCGGTAAGAGCCGTTACTTAGCGATGGCTCTAACTCTTGTCCGAATAACACCTATGAAAACGCTGCTGAACTTCGCAACATTATTGGCCTGCTTGCGCCTGATGCCGATGCCTGTATGCCTTGCTGACGTACCGGCGCCGGGCGGCGGTGACACGAACGCTTTTTCCGCAACCTGGAGCTTCCAGGATACCACAAACTGGACTTCAGACGCGGGTTACTACCCGGCGGGCTATACCAATATCACCAGCGCCACCAACGCGGACGGAACCGCCCTCCAGATTGACTCCAGCAGCCCGGCCTATCTCGCCTATAATCTGGTTGAAACAGACGGCACCGTGGAGCTTCAGGTGGACCGCGGCGGGATCATGGTCTGGGTGCGGCCGCACTGGAACTCAGGGGATGGCCCCGGATGGCCGGCGCGGATCATCGAAGTCGGCGCATACACCACCAACGCCAACTTCGGATGGTTTTCCCTCTACACCGATAGCGGGGGGACGAACCTGTACTTCTCCTCGCAGAATGATAGCGGTTCGGAAGCGACTTGGCTCTCGTGCCCGGTCACGTTCACCTCGAACGTCTGGACCTATATAGCCCTGTCCTACTCCTATACGAACACGGCCTTGTGGGTGAATTCGCAACTTCTCACCAACGGGCCAGGCGTCACGATATGGCCCGGATCGGGTGCCATGGTTAATCCCTGGTTCATCGGCAGCGATTCGAGCGGCAGCAACCAGATCCGGGGAGACATCGATGACCTCTGGACCTCCGGCGCACCCTTGGATCAGCTCACGGTTCAATCCACCTACGACATTTTTGGCTTCGCCTATGACGCTGAGGCTTTGCTTTCGATGATGCAATCGTCCACCAATTATTATTGGGCGAACAGCCCCACCTTCCAAGCGGTGGTTGGACCCGGAAATCTGGTCTTCGCCGGAATCGCGACGAATTGCGCGACCAGCACGAACGTCTGGATTACGAATTTGGTCGCCACGATCGCGGGCTCTGGGACCAATGCCACGGTGACCCTGACCTTCACGATTTTTGGCGGCCAGAGCGGCGTCTTCTACGACGTCTATGCCAACGCGGTGCCCGGACCGACGAACAGCCCCGCTTACGGATGGGCCTGGATGGGCCAAGGCCAATCGTGTCACACCTACACCTTGGCGAATATGCCGACCGCGTCGCTTTACTTGACCCTCGGTTTGCCGATCGACTCGGATGGGGACGGGTTGAGGGACTTATACGAGATCCTTATCACCCATACTAACCCGAACAAGCCCGACACTAGCGGGGACGGGATACTGGACGGTTGGAAGGTCCTGTGGGGGCTCAATCCGCTGCTGAACAATCCCGCTCAACCGGGCTTGCGGGCGGGCTACACGTACGACGGCACCAGCCGCCTTGAAACCGTAACTGGCATCGAAAACGAGGCCTTGACGTTCGATCCCGAAGGGAACATTCAACTCGACTCAAAACCGTAAAGAGGAACGCGTATGAAGAAACTGTGGATTTGGGGATTAATGCTCGTCGCGGCGAGCCTGCGGGCGCAATCCGACCCCGATGCCGGTCGGTCTTTTGTTCCCAATTGGGCAACCTGCGATCCCTACGACGATTACGTCGAGTTGCTCCGCCCTGCGCTGACCCCGGTCAGTCAAGGCACCTCCGCCATCGCCGAAGCCTACACCGCGGACATCCAAGCGCTGGCTGCCAATCTCGGCGGCGATCCGGCGCGGATATTCGACTTTGTGCATGACCAAATCCGGTACGTGCATTACTTCGGCTCGCTAAAAGGGGCGGAATTGACCCTGTTGGAGCGGAGCGGGAATGATTTCGACCAATGCGCGCTCCTGTCGGCGTTGTTGCAAGCGTCCGGCTACTCGCCGCAGTACCAGTTTGGCTGGATGAAGCTGCCCTACGACAGTACGAACCACGAGGATCTTCATCACTGGCTGGGGCTTGCCCTGCCGGACACGGATTGGACCAACAAACTCAATTACTTCAGCCTGCTGTTGGGCAGCCGGGGCTACGCCAGTTACATCCAATTCCCGAACGACACCACCAACATTGCTTTCCAACGCGTGTGGGTGACGCTGGCCCTAAGCGGAACCAATTACTACCTCGATCCTGCATTCAAGGTGAGCGAGCCGGTGCCTGGAACGAATCTGGCTCTGGCGATGGGGCTTAACACCACCTCGCTTCTAACCGCGGCCGGGGGGACTGACACGGGCTACTCCGTCTCCGGCGTCAGCGAAGGGGCGGTGCGGACGGCGCTCACGGGCTACAACAAAAACCTCCTGGCTGGCCTGTCCAACGGGCTGCCCAACGCCGCGGTAGCCCAGGTGGTGGGCGGCTGGCAGATCGTTCCGTCCCGGGGTTCTCCGCTCCGCACTTCGGTGCTCTTTCCGCTCGTGACGAACTCCTCGCATCCCTTAGTGAACTGGACCTACCAGCCGACGAATTATATGGGTTCCGTGAGCCTTACCCTTGCTGGAACCAATCGGACGTGGCTGACGCCCGAACTAAAGGGACAGCTGGTGGGGTTGACCTTTGAGACCAACGGCATCGGCCAGCTCTGGCTCGAGGATGCCGTGGTGTTGCAGACCGGAAACGCCGGGGCTTCCAACACCGTGGATGTCGTCCTGACCGTCCGCCACCCCTACAATGGCTACGACAGCAGTTCCACCAATGCCTACCAGCGGACCAACGCGAGCTACGCGATTATCTACGCCTTCGACGCGAGCCCGCAATGGCTGCAAGCCCGGCAGCAGAAGCTTGAGGCCTACCAGGCGCAGAACCAGCCGAGCACTTCTCCGCAGGTTACCCTGGAGACCTTGAACGTCATGGGGTTGGGCTGGATGGTGCAGACGGAATTGTGCCTCGATCTGATCGCGCAGCAGTGGGGCCATCTGCCCCATCATCATCACCGGTTCGGGCGCATGGGACAGGAAAAGAACCGCGGATATTATGTGGATGTCTATATGCAAGCGGACTCCACGCTGCCCAACACGGGCTGGACCGCGCCTGACCAACTGGGGGCGTGCCAGGTCTTCGACGTGTCCAGCTACTTTTGGAGCGCGATGGAACACGGCATCATTGAGCAGTTGCAAGGCAGCAACCTGGTGGCGTCGTCCACCGTCAAAATGCTGGAGATCGCCAGCACCAATTCGCAGACTGTGTACCTTGCCAGCGCCGCCAACTGGAACAGCCCGCCCAATATCCATTCCAATCTCACGAACTATGGGAGCACCCTTTCCAGGCTTGACGACCTGATCGGTCAGGGCTTCGTGCTCTTGCTACCCAAGAACGGGTCCAATCAGGTCGCCGGCGCCGGCTCATGGGCCGGCAACGGCTACGTGGAGTTGGCATGGACCGCGATGACCCGCACGATGGGCACGATCATCACCGGCGGCTACCATGGCGGGTACGCCGCCGATCCTTTCGCCATGATCGACCCGCCGTTCGTCAACTTCACCGCCGAACAACTGCAAACGTTCTTCGCCCCGCTGCCACCGACCTCGCAAAGCCCGCCGCGCTTTGGGGCCGACCCGGTAAACCTGGTGGACGGCAGCTTTCAGTTCTCCGCCACCGACCTGTCCCTCGGGCCGCCGGAGCCCCGTGGGTTGCAATTGGCGCGGTATTACTCGTCCGCTCGCCGCAATTCCAATGCCGCGGCAATGGCCCCCGGCTGGCTGCACAGCTACTACGGTGCCGCCGCTCCCATCAGCGACCCCGAGGTGGGCCTGGGCGCCGGCACAGTCCAGCAAATGACCCCGCTGATCGTGGCCACCTGCGCCGCGCTCAATCTTTACATCAGCACCAATCCGGACCCGAAGAACTGGACGGTTACGGCGCTGATCATCAAATGGGGTGTTGACCAATTAATCAACAACGCCGTCTCGGTCAGCCTCGGCAATAACACCCTCGAGTTTGCCCGGCAGCCCGACGGTTCCTACACGCCGCCGGCCAATTGCACCATGTCCCTCATTCGAACCAATGGCGGGTACTGGCTGCAGGAAAGACATGGCCGCACCTTCAAGTTTGGAACCGCGGGCGCTCTCACCGACGTGGTGGACCCTTACGGGCAGGACATGAGTTTGACCTACTTCGCCAGCAACCAGGTCAAACAAGTGACCGACTCAAACCGCCGCACGCTCAGTTTCAACTACACGGGCGGGGTGTTGACATCCGTCGCTGACAGCGCCGGCCGCTCCGTCTATTATGGTTATACCGGCGGTGACCTGACCTCTTTCACCGACCCCGAACTGGCGACGAACCGCTACGCCTACGATACTAACCATCTGATCGTCGCCACCTACGATGCGCTGGATCGCGTAGTCGTCACCAACGTTTATGATGCGTTCGGACGCATCACCACCCAGCTTACGGCGGGCGACCCCAACAAGGCCTGGCAGGTGTTTGCCTCCGGTTATGACACGGTCGAAATCGACCCCGCCGGTGACCAGCGTGTCCTCGCTTACGACGCCAAGTCGAGGCTCATCGCCTCCCAGGACGGCATGGGCAACGTTACGTGGACGGTTTATGACGGCCAGGATCATGCCATCCAGACCGTCTCCCCGCGGGGCGAAACCAATCGGTTTCTCTATGACGCCAACAACAACCTCGTCGAGACGATCGATCCGCTCGGCTTCAGCAACGTCTTCACGTTCGATTCCCAAAACCGGCTGATCACCTCGACCGACGCCAGCGGCAACGCCAGCCATTTCGGCTATAACTCGCAGTTCAGCCTGACGGCGGTAACCAACGGCAACGGCGAGGTGGCCTCCTCGAGGTATAACACGGACGGGACATTGGGCGGTCGTTGGGACTCGGGCGGCGGCGTCGGCTACGGGTATGACAGCTACGGCCAGGTGAATAGTATCACCTACTCCAACGGCCTCGGCAGCGAAACCTTTTTGAATAACGCCTGCGGCGACCCGACCAACCACACCGACGCTCGCAATATCGGCACCGCCTCCGCCTACAACCATCGGCGCCAGCTTACGAGCACCGTCACGGCCGGCGTCGCCAACAGCATAGCTTACGACGCCAATGGGAACGTCTGGAAGACGACGGACGGACGGGGTTTTGTCACCAGCAACACCTGGAGCGTCACCCGGCACTTGCTGGCGACGACCATGCCGCCTACGGCGCAAGGCACACCCACGGTGACCAACGGCTATGATGCGCGCGATTGGCTTGCCTGTACGGCGAATCCGCTGGGCAAGCTCACGTACTTTACCAACGACGCCGCCCACCGGTTGGTTGCCACCAGCGACCCGCTCAACCGCACCAACGTCTTTGGCTATGATCAAGACGGACATCAAACGATGACCATTGATCCTCTCTCGCACCAAACCACACAGACCTGGGACGCCCGTGGGCAGGTCATTCGCGTCCTGGACGCCGCGACGAACCTCGTGGGCAGGACTTACGATGCGGCGGGGAACCTGGCTTACCTCACCAACCGCAACACCAACGTCTGGCATTTTCTCTATGACGGCGCGAACCGCCTCACCAACACGGCCACACCGCTCTCCCACTCGACCACGCTCAGCTTCAACAACCGCGGGCTGCTCCAGTCGGCCACGGACCCGCTCAATCACCAGGTCTCGTTCGTTTATGACGGCCGCGGACGCCTGACGAATAGAACGGACAATGTCGGCACGAACCTCTATTACTACGACGGCAACAACAACCTCACCCTGGTGACCAACGCGGGCGCCGGCGCCCGGCTGGCCTGGGCCTACGACGCTTGGAACCGGCCCACCAACTTCACCAGCGCCGCCGGCTTCGCCATCCAGTACCGCTACGACGCCAGCGGCAACCTGACCAACCTGATTTATCCGGGGAACCGCACGGTGAAGTACTTCTACGATGCCAACAACCGGCTGACCAATGCCACCGACTGGGCGCAGCGGCAGACCAGCTTCGCTTACGACCTGGCCGGACGCCTCACCAACGTCTTCCGCCCCAATAACACGTTGCGCGCGATGGCCTATGACGATGCCGGCCAATTGACTAACATCGTCGAGCGGACCACCACCCAGTTCCCGATCGCGTTCCACACCCTGCACTACGACCTCGCCGGGCGGATGGACTGGGAATTCAAGGCCCCGCTGCCCCACCCCTTCACGCCTCCGGCCCGTAACATGAGCTACGACGTGGAGAACCGCCTGACGTCGGTCAACAGCACCAATGTCATCGTTGACGCCGACGGGAACCTGACTTACGGCCCGCTCACGAATAGCGCGTTCACTACTCACAATTATGATGCCCGCAACCAGTTGACCGCCGCGGGGGGCGTCACTTACGGCTATGACCCGGCGGGAAACCGCGTGGCCATGACCAACGCCGGGGTAGCCACCAGCCTGGTCATTGATCCTTTGAGTTCTCAAGCGCTGATGCGCATCCGGTCCAACGTGACCAACTATTACCTTTACGGGGCCGGCGGCCTGATTTACGAGATTGACGAATCCGCGACGGCGACGAACACGGCGTTTTATCATTTCGATTGCCGTGGCAGCACGGTGGCGTTGACGGATGCTGGGGGCAATCCGACCGACGTCATCGAATACAGCGCCTACGGCCTGACCACCTATCGCGCCGGGACCAACAACACGCCGTTTCTCTACAACGGGCAGTTCGGGGTGCAGACGGATCCCAACGGCCTGCTCTTCATGCGCGCGCGGTACTACAACCCGTACATTTGCCGGTTCATCAACCCAGACCCGGCGGGCTTTGGCGGCGGGCTCAATTTCTATTGCTTTGCCGGCGGCAACCCCATCAGTCTGGCGGATCCGTTCGGGCTGTGCCCTGCGGACAATTCCACCGCTCCGGGCCTGTTCAACCCGAACGTCGGTAAAGCGTCGGGGGGCTACGTCGATGCGTTCGGAAACTGGCATCCCACCTTCTGTTATGCCTGCCACGACCCGACGGACCCGAATGCGCTTTTTTACAAGCAGCAATCCCAATTGGCAAACTCCCAAAGTTGGGCCATTTTTGCGTATCAGCAAACCCTCGGCCTGGTAGTTTCGGTTGTTGGCGGTGGGATCGCCAGCGATATTGCGGGAGCCGCCGAACTCAGCACGGTTGCTCGGGCCGCAGATAGTGGACTAATTGGAGTGACGAGTGGCGAATCGTCTGCTTTGGCACGTCAGATCTACGGCATTGAAGTCAACGGTCAGCCTGCTGTTAGTTCAATCGAAGCATTCGGTTCACGCGCGGGAAGCACATTCAGAGGACGAGGCCCCTTACCGACATCCGATTTAGACATTATCGTGACCTTGAACGAGAGCGCCGCAAATCCGGCCGGTCTTGCTACCGTGAATAACCAGTTGGGTGAGATTGGCTCGATGTTCCAGAGGGCAAAGGGCTTCCCAGTTAATGCAATCGTAAAAATCCCTGGCCTGCCCCCAGTTAAGCCCAGCTTGCTCCAAACGCCGTTCATCCCGTTGAAACCATGATTCTGTATGCCAAACACTGATTTTCTGCTGAATGTCCAAGGTGAAATGGCTGACGTGCGCTCGCTCATGTGCCATTTTCAGCAAGACCCACATCCTGGGGGACTGACCTATGAGCTAACAATCCGCGATGCGGACACTATCATCGAAGCAGGAAAGCAATTCGGATTGGGAAACCACCACCGACTTGACAACCGCAAGCAATCGAGTTTCCTCTCGTATTTGTTCTCAATGATCGAGTTGAAATGTGGCCGAAGCGAATTTCGGTTCTGGGCCAACACAATCGATGAGCTTGAGCTAGCAGGAAACACGCTCATTTTGAAGGGAGTTTGCTCGCGTCATGTTCCAGCCTGAACTGAGGGCTATCGCCCGGCTTGTCTGGAAGGTGTTGATGCTTTTGTTGAACGGCTCGGCAGTGATTGGCTCGCAGAATCCGGAATAGTATTGCAGGGCGATTCGCTCCGAATGGTTGAGCCCTTCGAGGAAGTGTCGCTGTAGTGTTAGTGGGAATCCAAAATTTCGGCGAATGACTATGGAAACTGAAGAACGACAGAACGCACTTTGCAGTGGCTGGCGAACTGCGGCCAGCGTTCTCCTAATCAGAATTGAAGCCCCATACGTGCTGAAGAACGCGAATGGGACCGAGGTTCGTTGCATAGCCCATTTGCCCGATTTTGGTAGTTCGAAGGGTATGGTAATTGGCCATACCACTCGCCCTGGTTACGAAGTCGACGGGGCGTTGAAGTCGGCTGCCGAATCGCGGGGATTATTCTACACCTTCATTAACGCCGATGTTTAGTAACCGTCCGGCGGAGCCGTCTTACGCTGAGGGGTAAGGGTGTGGCAGGATGGCAGGGTGAAACGAAAATCATCACCATCCCGCCCGCCGCGCCGCCACCTCACCGCCAAAGAGAAAGCTGAGGTC
>Ga0316232_1005250_pt1 | contig 10421 bp, 8 predicted proteins | sample TBHtaG_FD_206006 | JGI IMG/M metagenome (GOLD analysis project Ga0316232, IMG submission 206006) | Freshwater microbial communities from Trout Bog Lake, Wisconsin, USA - TBH18025_13 | ecosystem: Environmental > Aquatic > Freshwater > Lake > Hypolimnion/Profundal zone | place: USA: Wisconsin... | reverse complement strand
TTCGCTGAAATCCTTGTGGCCGGGGGTGTCGAGCAGGTTGATGACGCAGCCGCCGTAGTCGAACTGCAGCAGGGTGGAGGAGACCGAGATGCCGCGCTGTTTTTCCAGCTCCATCCAGTCGGAGGTGGTGGCGCGGCTGTCGCGGCGGGCACGTACGGATCCGGCAAGCTGGATGGCGCCGCCATACAGCAGCAGCTTTTCCGTTAACGTGGTCTTGCCGGCGTCGGGGTGCGAGATGATGGCGAACGTGCGTCGCCGCGCGATCTCCTGTTTGCGCTGTGCTTCGGTCATGGGTGTGCTCCGGGAACGTCTTCGTAGAGCCGCGCAGACTAGAAACAATAGCCGCGGATGTCAACCGCACTTCGAGCATTGACAATTGCCTGCAAGCTTTCATAATCACCGCGCAATGGCTGCAAAAACACGCCTGATGGCGCGTCCTGATAGATTCAACTATCCATATTTCCCGAAAAGGAAAACATGAACCCACGTGATCGAATGCTGGCGGTGTTGCGGGGTAAGCCCGTGGATCGAGTTCCTTTGGCCATCGACGGCTTTAATTTCCGGGAGACACAACCGGACGCGGATCCGGGGAAGCGGGAGATTCGGGCACGTTTGGACGGCCAACTGCATTATTTTCATGGTTATCCGTCGTTTGTTAACCGTCTGCTGGTCACGCCGCCGCAGCGCATGAAGGAGATCGCCCGGAAGGAGGAGAACGGGGATGTGATCGTCACCACACAGATCGATACGCCCAAAGGTATCCTGACGACGATTACCGGCCAGAACAAGCTCAGCAGCACAACCTGGACTCTGAAATATCCGGTGGAATCCCTGGAGGACCTTGAAAAGTTGCGTTCGGTGCCATGGGAGTTGCCGCCCGAACTCAAGCCGGCGGATGTGTCGAATTTGCCGGACATTTTCTGGCAGCGCGGAATCACGAACACCTATATTTCATCTCCGTTTGTTTGTGTCGGCGGGGCGATGTCCTTTGAATATTTTCTGGAACTGTGCATCACGGAGTTCGATCTGGTGCGGGACGCGACGCACGAGTGCCAGAAACGGATTCTCAGCGTCCTGGATGTGATTCTGGCGGAGAAGAACGTGGAATATGTCTGGATGGGCGGATGTGAATGGCTCACGCCCCCCATGGGTTCGCCCCTGCTGTACGACGAACTGGTGCATAAATTTGAACAAAAGATTATTGCGCGGATTCATGCTGCAGGCGCGATCAGCCACGTGCATTGTCACGGCAATGTCCGTTCCACGCTGGAGATGGCCATTCAACGCGGCGCCGATTTCTTTGAGCCGATGGAGCCGCCGCCCGATGGCGATATCACCTTTGCCGAGGCCAAGGCACTGGTCAACGGCCGCATGACGCTGGGTGGCAATGTTGAGGCGCGCATCCTGGAGAACGAAGATGCGAGCATGGTGGAAGAAGCCACGCGCCGGGCATTTGACGGCGGCAAGAACCGGATGATTCTTCAGCCGACCGCCGGGCCGATTGCCGCCATGACGCCGCGGATGATCAAAAATTATCATCGCATGATCGACGTGTGGGAAGAATTGTCGCCGATCGCATAATATTTTTCAGGTCATCTCACAGGCGGCAGCCTCGCTGGATTCTGTAATACGCTGATACCCAAGCCCTTTGGTTCGAACGCAGCGCAGGACCGTATTGGCAAATGCGTGGCGTCGTCTTTGGATTCTCGACGGCACATTTAGGGGTTTCCCCGATTGGTTCCGGCGCACGCCTGTGAAACGATGGCGTTCATCGTCGGCTTAAAATAAGACGCGCAACGAAAAGAGGCGTAATCATGGCCACCAAGGCAAAACCAATTCCGGAAGGATACCATGCGGTCACCCCCTCCCTGACGCTGAAGAATTCGCTGAAAGCCTTGGCGTTTTACAAGCGGGCGTTTGGCGCTGAAGTGAAGGACGTGTTTTCGTCGCCGGATGGCGGGCTCACGATGCATGCGGTGATGAAGATCGGCGATTCGATTGTCATGATTGGGGATGAGATGCCGAACATGAACTGCAAGAGCGCGGAATCGCTGGGCGCTTCTCCAGTCAATCTCTACCTGTATGTTCCGAACGTGGATGAGGTGTTCAAGAAGGCCGTGGATGCCGGCGCCACCTCGACCATGCCTGTCGCGGACATGTTCTGGGGCGACCGGTGCGGCACGTTGAAAGACCCCTTCGGCTATTCCTGGACCATTGCCACGCATCTTCAGGATAAGACCCACGAAGAAGTTGACCAGGGCGCAAAGGAATTCTTTGCCAGGGCAGGAAAGGCGTAAGCACAGCCGCGCATGGCCGGAAGACGGACGACCCGAGGGCGGGCAATGAAGAAGCAGAAGGTTGAACATGCCGCGCCGGAGTTGGAGCTCACGCGCGTCCTGGATGCGCCGCGCGAACAGGTATTTCGTGCGTGGACCGAATCCCGGCGCTTGGCGGCGTGGTGGGGGCCGGACGGGTTTACGAATCCGATCTGTGAAGTGGATGCGCGTCCTGGAGGTGCCTTGCGCATCGAAATGCATGCGCCCGACGGCACCGTGTATCCGATGAGCGGGGAATTTCGCGCGATCGAGCAGCCCGGACGGCTCGAGTTTATCAGCGCCGCGCTGGACAAGAAGAACAAACCGCTCTTTGAAGTCCTGACCACGGTGACGTGTGTCGGAAAAAACGGAAAGACCACGCAAACATTGCACGTGCGCGTGGTCAAAAAATACGCGGCCATTGCCGATCAACATCTCGCGGGCATGGAGCAGGGCTGGACGCAGAGTCTGCAACGTCTGGCCCGTTACCTGGAGACGAATCGGACATGAACCATGGGGGTCGGCAACCCATCGCATACTGATGACTGCACGCATACAGAATAGGATAAAGGTGCTGGCTTTTGTCTTTGCCCTGATGATCATGTTCTTCGGCGCAGTTGGACTCATCGCGCCAGGCTGCAGCGTCTGGGTTGCCCGGCATGCCGGCACATCCGGTGTTTTCTATGTCATTGCCGCGATCCGCGTCGCGTTTGGACTCGCCCTGATTTCGGTGGCATCCGTTTCCCGTGCGCCCCGGACGCTCCGTGTGATGGGGTGGATCGTTCTGCTGGCCGGGATCATTACGGCTGTGACCGGGCTCGTTGCAATCGAACGGGCGCGGGCCATGATTGAATGGTGGTTGCAGCAGGGGTCCGGCATTGTCCGGCTGACAAGCGTTATGATCATGGCTTTCGGCGGTTTCATCGCCTGCGCCTGCGCGCCGCGCGCCACCTGTTCAACTGACGCACCCGTTTGAATTGCTTACGCCAGCCGCCCATCGCGCGAGGCGGCGAGGAACTCGGCGGCGTATTCGTCCTGCCCGGTGAGCACGGCGCGGGCGAGGCGGAAAGCTTCGGCTGTGGGATTGAGTGCGGCGATGCGGGCAGGGCCGATGAGCAGCGGATCCACAATGCCGCTGTCGGCGCCGGCTTCCAGCGCCATCCAGACAAACACTTCATTCAGCAGGCGCCGTTGGGGCATGCCGTGCGAAACGTTGCTGAATCCGCCGGTGATGTGGACGCGGCTGCCATGCGCCAGGCGAAGCCCGCGGATGGTCGCGAGCGTCTCGCCGGGTTGCGTGGCATCCGTGGACACGGGAAGTACCAGCGGGTCAAAATAGATGCGGTCGTCGGGCAATCCAGCCTCCAACAGCATCAGGTGCAGGCGCGCGAGATTTGCCATCCGTTCGTCGGCAAGGGCGGGAATGCTGGTCGCGCCGGCGGCGGATGCAACCAAACCGCAACCGTGATTTGCCGCCAGGGCAAGCATTGCCGGGTTTTCCAGCGAAACGGAGTTGAGGAGCGCGGCGCCGCGGCGGCGTTCGCAGGCCGCCAGTCCGGCCTCGAGTACGTCTGGATCAGAGGAATCGATGCTCAGCGGCAGCGCGGTTGCGCGTTGCACCACGTCCGCGATCCAGCGCATTGCCGCACAGCACTCGGCCCTGTCGGCACTGCAGGCATCCACGTTGAGATCGAGGAAACGCGCGCCGGTTGCGGCCTGACTGCGCGCCAGCCCGCCGATGAAGGCGGCAGCTGCGGCCTGTCCGGCTGCAGCGCCATGCAAACCCTGCCAGGCGGCCACAGCGCAGGGACGCACTTTTCCAGAGATCCATTCGGCGCCATCCAATATGTTTCCGGGGACTGGCAGCGCGCCGCCGTCAAACAGAATGGCATGCTCCCGCACCAGCGGCCCCGTGGTTTTGATGGAGCGTGAACAATGGATGTTTTCGCCGATGACAATGAAATCGCGCATGGATTTTGTCCGTTGAACTTATCACCGGGTCAGCAGGCGAGACAAGGTCTGAAACGACAGGGTCCGAAACGACACAAGTCGGTGTTCGCTTGTTATTGGTTCACGCATTTGTGGCTTCTCCGGCTTCCGGGTCGCCGGCTTCGGTGAGGTCATGCAGGGCTTTTTCAACCGCAGGGCGGCAGTGTTCCGGTGCTTCGACATGTCCCCAGCCAAGTGTGGTCTGAAACACACCGTCATAGGCCGCGTCGTGGTAATTGCGGATGAGATGCGGCACGCCCCTCTGGGTCAGCAGGTCGTCGAGCAGTTGCGCCTGCACTTCGCTCTCGAGGCGGGCAATACGAATGATGCGGTCGTCAGACATGGCTGGTCAGCTCCTTGCAGATACGTGGTTTTCCAATGCCGGTTTTCCGTCCGCGTGGCGGGAATGCGGGTTGGTTGATCCAGCGCCGACGATCCAGGCCGCAAGTCCAGGCAAGACAACTCTGGATAAACGCATACACTCCGCTTATACTTTCGTTCTATTCTTTCTCGGCAACAGCGGCCCGATTCCGGCGTGCTCCTGACGGCATACGCGGCGCGGGCTTCGAGCACGCTCCATGGCCGAGCGGTCGCCCGGCGGATGGCGGTGTCGAGCAGGTTCGACGGGGTCTCCGTGGGGCTGAAAGGTCTGCGGGATTGAGCATCTCATAACTGCCGGGTATCGACAATGGAAAGCAGCGCGAAAATGAATTCCATCACGGATCGGCTGAATCAATTAAAGCCGTACTGTTTTAGTTTCTCGGATGCGACCAGGTTCGAACATGCCTTTACGCGGAACGGCTATGATGAAGCGCCGTTTAATGCGTTCAGTTATGGCGGAATCGGAACCGGGAATTTTGGCCGCGACCTGCACGGGCATTTTTCCCGGTGGCATTTTCAAAACGGTTATCACCTGAAGCAGGTCATTGACGATGTCCGGCTGGGGCTCCGGATTTCGAGCGGCGAGCGCACGACCTACCATCACGTGGGCACCAAGGGATGGCGCCGTCCATTGCCCGACCAGGCGCACACGGTCCACTGTCTCTTTCCCATGCGTTGGGAGGAGATTGCGCATGAAACCATGCCGGTGAAGATCACGCTCGAATCCTTTTCGCCGGTTTGCGCACATGATTACGAATCGAGCAGCCTGCCCGTCGTTTACTTCGATTTTGAAGTCGAAAATATTTCGCAAGAATCGCAGAAAGTCGATTTGGCGTTTTTCTGGACCAACTTTCTCGGTTTTCGCGCTTCCTCGCGCTCGCCACGGGAACGGGAGCAACAGACGTGGCCCGATCTGAGTCATGCCGGATGCATTCACAGTCCCATCGATTCATTGCCCGGTTGGGATCAGGAAGTTTGCGGCATCCGGTTCTCAAAAAACCCGGAACTTCCGGTGCGGCGGGATATGGAAGGTGAAATGCTGCTGGCGGCCTACGGCTCGCACGGCGTGCGTTTCTCGCGCGAACTGCAATGCATGCAATTCAGCAATCTTTGTCCAGCCTGGTATCCGAATATCAAAAAGAAATACACCATCGAGGACGCGGAAAACACCTTGATCGCCACCGGCAGTCTTCCCGGACACGAAACCGTCTGGAAATCGCATGGGTTCGAACCGGTGGGTGGCGCAGTATCGTGCGGGAAATCATGCTCGCCGGGCGAAAAAATCCGCATCTCGTTCGTGCTTGTCTGGGACATGCCGCTGGTGGAATTCGGGTCCGGAAGAATCTGGGAAAAGAAATACTGCGCCCATTTCGGCGCTGAAGGCAGGAATGCGGCAAAACTGGCGGCGCACGCGCTGCAAAACAAGGCGAAATACCGCCAGGCGATTCACGACTGGCAAACGACTGTCGTACGCGAATTTACGCAGGATCCGGCCCGAACAGTGTCCAATGAAGTTGCGGGCATGACGCTGAACGAATTGTATTACGCCGTGGATGGCGGAAGCTGCTGGGTGTCCAAGGCGCGCAAACATCCGGACCTTCCCAAGCCCTGCCTGGGTTCGGGGGAACATTTCACCCTGCTCGAAGGCTTTGACACCGGCTATTATTATTACGGCACGGAGGATCTCTGGCCGCACGCCTGCATCGCCTTCATGCGAAACTGGCCGCATCTGGCCGGTTTGTTCTTCCAGGATTTTATCGGTGCCATTCCCCAGGAGGTGGCCGCGCTACGACCGATTTTTAAAACAGCCACCCTGGCGCCCTTGAAGGCCAGATGGAAAGTGCCGCACGATCTTGGAACGCCGCACGAAGATCCGTGGCATCTGATGAATAGTTATAATTACGAGAACAACTCCAACCTCTGGAAAGATCACAATCCAAGTTTGATCAGCGCCCTCCATCTGTTCAAGAAAATGACCGGCACGGAACTGACGCTCCGCGAATGGAAAATCTTGAAAAAGACGGCCGGATATTTCCTGAAGCAGGACAAGGACGGCGATGGCCTGCCGGAACACGACGCCTTTGGCGACACCACGTTCGATGCCATGGAAATGAAGGGTGTCGGAGCATACAGCGGCGGTTTTTCGCTGGCGGCGTTGGCGGCCATGAAAGCATGGGCTGGTGCGATGAATGATCGGGTGGCCGAAGCCCGGTACGCCGCGAAACTCGCCAAGGCCAAGGAAGCCTATAACCGCATCCTCTGGAATGGCCGCTATTACAAACTGGATCAATGCGGCAAGTGCAGCCCCTGGCTGCAGGCCGATGCCCTGCTTGGCCCGTATCTCGCCTTGCGGTCCGGGTTGGGCGACCTGTTGCCCCGGGAACGGATCGTTTCGCATCTCAAAGCCATTTATGAGCTCAATTTCAAGGGCTACTGCGAAGGAAAGCTCGGGCCGGCGCTCGTCGGAAGGCCTGCCGGGCAGACGGCGGAGGAAGGCATGCAGATCGGCGAGGTCCTTGTGGGATCGGCTTGGGTTTGCACGGCGATGATGCGCACCTACGGTTTGCACGCGGAAGCGGGCGAAATGGCGAACACGTTGCACCGGCTTCTACACGTGGAATCCGGCTTGCAGTTCATGACCCCCGCCGCATGGAACAGCCGCCGCGAATATCGCGCGCCGCTCAACATGCGTCCACTGGCGATCTGGTTTTTGTCGGACGGAACCGCAGGGCGCTGAGGCCGCCCGACCACGGGTGTTTCGACGCAAAAAGGCGTCGCGAATCGGCAACGCGATGGGCGCAAGGGTGGGTTGTGAAGTGTCCGGTATTTCAGCGGCTACTCGAATTGCACAACTTGTTCTAGTGGGCTGCCGCTTTTTGATACCACAGGGCTGCTTCCGCCGGATCTTTTGTAACACCGAGACCCTTTTCATAGCACCGGCCGAGGTCTTTCATGGCACGGGTGTCCTTCCGGTTCGCGGCCTTGCGGTACCAGGCCACGGCTTCTGTCAGATCCTGGGTGACACTGAGACCGTTTTCATAGCATCGTCCGAGGCTCTCCATGGCGGGGGTATTATTCAGGTTCGCGGCCTTGCGGTACCAGGCAACGGCTTCGTTCAGATCTTTTGTAACTCCGCGACCTGTTTCATAGCACCAGCCGAGATAGCACATGTCAACCGCATTGCCGTGATCGCTGGCTTTATGATACCAGGCAATGGCATTTGTCATATCTTTCTCGAGCCCGAGCCCGTTTTCATAGCATCGTCCGAGGTTGCCCATGGCGTTGGCTTCATTTAAGTCCGCGGCCTTGCGGTACCAGTCAAGGGCCGCCGTCATGTCGTTTGAGACGCCGATCCCCTTTTCATAACACCAGCCGAAGCGGTTCATGGCCTTTGCGTTGCCGTGCTCAACCGCTTTTTGATACCAATTGAACGCCTTCGTCTTGTCTCCGATTTCGGTCTCATAACACCAGCCGATGGCGTACATGGCAGACACGTGATTGAGATCACTGGCTTTACGATACCACGTGACGGCTTCCTCAATATCCTTTGCCACACCTTGCCCGTCTTCATAGCACAGTCCGAGGTCATACATGGCTTCGGCGCTGCCGGATTCACAGCCTTTGCGATACCAGATTAACGCCTTGGTCATGTCTTTTGGGACGCCGCGCCCGTTCTCGTAACACTTTCCGAGATAATCCATGGCTTCTACGTTGCCACCTTCGATGGCTTTGCGATACCACTTGGTGGATTCCTCATAGTCTGTTTTCAGCCCCCAGCCATTATAATAACAACAACCGAGATTCCGCATGGCGTCTGCACTGCCGGATTCGCTCCCCTTGCGATACCAGGCGACCGCATTGGTCTTGTCTATGGCGACGCCAAAACCTTTATCGTAGCAAAGTCCGAGGTTTCCCATGGCGTTGGCATTTCCGAGATCGCTGGCTTTGCGATACCACTTTATGGCTTCTGCATAGTCTTTTTCCACTCCCCGCCCGTTTTTATAGCAAAGTCCGAGGGTGTTCATGGCGGTTGCGTTTCCGAGATCGCTGGCTTTGCGATACCAGTCAACGGCCTCGGTCATGACTTTTGCAACGCCGTGCCCATTTTCATAACACAACCCGAGGGCGTACATGGCATCGGCGTTGCCGAGTGTGCTGGCCTTTCGATACCATTTGACCGCTTCACTGTCGTCCCTGGAAACGCCAATCCCCCGGTGGCAGCAAAACCCAAAATGAAACATGTCTTTCGCGGTCATTTGCGCGCCCTTTGACATCAGCATGACCAGCACATCCTTGTGCCCTCTGAGCGCTGCCAGGCTTAGCGCGGTGTTTGTCTTGCTGTCCGAGGCAAGCGCATCCGCGCCCTTGTTCAGCAGCGATTCGACGACGAATGGATTTCCGCCAAAGGATGCAATCATCAAGGGCGTCATGCCGTTTTTCGCTCGGGCATTGACATCCGCGCCTTTGGCCAGCAGCAATTCGACTATTTCCCTGCGACCGTAATAGATGGCGAGGTCCAAGGGCGTGCTGTCGTTGGTTCGGACATTGACATCGGCTCCTGCATCTAGCATTCGTTGAACCGCGACCATGTCGTTGGATTGTATCGCGCCATACAGCAACCGGACATCGGATGGGCGTTTGCAGCCATTGGTGGCCACGTCGTCAGGGTGCATCGCGCCGTTCAGTGTAAGGTTTGTGCCGGGCGATGTCGCACATCCGCCTGCCAGCAGGAATAATCCAAGCAAGAGCTGCTTCATTACGACTTCCAATTGATTTCCGGCCGTTGCGGAAATGGCACGGACGGAATTGATCGGCGAGTGAGTATTCATTCGCGGAATGTTGCAACAATTGGCCGAGTGTGCCAAGGATAATTCAAGCAGTGGATTGTCTTCTTTTCCAGTTCGGTTTTTGTCCATATACTGTAATTTGTATTTGCGAACGGACAGCAGGAGCTATTTCACAGCGGGCTCTCGTGCGAAAGGAATGACCATGAACATCGGCCAGCGTCGGCAAGCAGGGCCAAAAGTAGCTGCCCCGCCGCTGACGCGCGCCGCATGCGAACCATACGGAATTGATTGAAGTCGTTTTCGACTATTGAGAAACGTGCGTATCACCCGCGCTCAGCTCGACACCCTCAGCCAGAACCTGCCGTTCGCCGTCAACTTCGATTACGGAAAGACGGATAATACCGTGCCAGCCAGCGCCTACTCCCGGCGCGCTTTTCCCCCGCCCACCCTACAAACAATTCCTCCGTACGCGACGCCCACCACGGGAGGTTTTGTCCCCGCCATCAAGTGGAGCGGCGCTTTTGAACGACAACCTATTTCTCTACTTCAATGCGGAGAGCCCGGGGCAACTGTTCCGCCAACAGGGAAGACCTCATATCCGCATACGTGCCGGCGAGTCTTTCAGATACGCGTGGGCGAGCACGAGAAATACGCTGGCGGTCCAGACATTCTCTGGATCGCATTGCGGCTCGCCGGTCAGCGCGTTGAAATTCTCGGCAAAAGCATCGGCGTGCACACACAGATTGCAGTAGCGTTGCGCGATCTCGGACGCCAGTTCGTCGGCGCCGGCCCGCCTCAGACCGTCCACAATCTGCAGCGTCGGGCCCGGCCAGACTGGCCCGTGCCAGTAGCCATTGGGCATATAGAGCGGACTTTTCGGGTTTTCCATGGCCGGGCCAAATGGGGTGACAAACCGTCCATCGGGTTGTAACGCCTCAATCAGGCGGTC
>Ga0316232_1005245_pt1 | contig 10424 bp, 7 predicted proteins | sample TBHtaG_FD_206006 | JGI IMG/M metagenome (GOLD analysis project Ga0316232, IMG submission 206006) | Freshwater microbial communities from Trout Bog Lake, Wisconsin, USA - TBH18025_13 | ecosystem: Environmental > Aquatic > Freshwater > Lake > Hypolimnion/Profundal zone | place: USA: Wisconsin... | reverse complement strand
CCCTGGCTTGTTATAATGTCATAGCCCGAAGTTTGACCAAACGGTATTCCCTCTTTGTATTAACCTATATCATGACTGTGATTGGCATGATTGCCTTCAATGGCATAGCTATCATTCAACACATCATCGATCACACTCTTACTGCTTATGTTACTCCTTTGATAAATAGCGATTTCTTAGTCGCTATTTTGTACCTCGGCGTATTCTCGTCACTTGGAACATCTTTTTTGTCTAACTATGCTCTGTCGAAAATCGAAGCCTCCAAGATGAGTGTGTTCAATAATTTAGCTACACTGATTACCATCTTTGCCGGAGTTATGATTCTGCATGAAACATTGCAATACTTTCACATCATCGGCGCAGCCATCATCATCATCGGGGTTATCGGGACAAATTATTTTGGCAACAAAAAAGAAACTATGGCGGAATGAAGTACAACAAAAAGGGTACACCTAGCATGACACTAGGCGTACCCTTTTTTTGTTGTGCTTTCCTTCTTCTAGTAGGCAACCTGCATACCCTGCGCGTCTCGATATACATCAAGAGCTGCCTGAACGGCTTTGCCTGTATTCACCTTCACCCCGTGGCGGACAAGGACAGCCTCAAAGGCCCCCAGCAGGTGCAGAACATTCTTTTTCCGGCAGCTATAGCCCATGGTACCGATTCGCCAGATTTTACCCTTAAGCGGACCGAAAGACCCCACAATTTCGATGCTGAACTCGTTGAGCAGCATGCTGCGGACCGAGTCGCCGTCAACGCCGTCGGGAATGGTGACACTGGTTACAACCGGAACCTTGCAGCCCGGGTCGCCGAACAGCTTCAGGCCCATGGCCGCAATACCCTGGACCAGTGCTTTCTCATGCAGTTTGTGGCGGTTAAACCTCGCTTCCAGCCCCTCCTCCAGCACGATGCGCAGTCCCTCTCGCAGGGCGTAGAGCATCGAAGTGGCTTCGGTATGGTGGTTGAGCCGGGCCGGCCCCCAGTAATCCATGAGCTGGCTGAGGTCAAAGTAGTTGCTGCGGATCATCCGCGGATATTTCGTATTGTGCAGACTGGGGTCCACAAGCCCCCGCTCGATTTTTTTCCGCTGAAGCAGAAGGGTCTCCACCCGCTTGTTGAAAGTAATCGGAGCCATGCCGGAAGGCACGCCCAGACACTTCTGTGTCCCGCCGACGCAGGCGTCAATGCCCCACTCATCCACCTTAAGCTCGACGCCGCCGATGGTCGTAACCGCATCGACAACAAAAAGAACGTCAGCCTGACGGCAAGCCTCGCCGATCTCCTTTAGAGGCTGCATGCAGCCGGTGGAAGTCTCCCCGTGCACCATCGCCACGATTTTCGGCTTGACTTTGCGCATCTCATCAATGACCACCTGGGGCTCAAATACTTTTCCCCAGTCGGTTTCCATGGTTATGAGCTCAGCGCCGTAGCGTTCAGCGATCTCGGCCAGCAGATGTCCAAAGCGGCCGTAGATCGGAATCAGCACCTTGTCCCCCGGTTCGATCAGGCTGCACAGCACCGCCTCCAGCCCGGCCCGGGAGGTGCCGTCGACCGGAAAGGCCCAATGATTCTCGGTCTGAAACACCTTGCGGATCATTTCCATCGTTTCATTCATGATCGCCGTAAATTCAGGGTCAAACTGGCCGAGAATCGGCGTGCACATCGCCCTTAGCACCCTCGGGTCGGCTTCCACCGGGCCTGCCGTCATGATGGTTCGCAGCGAAGTATTCAGATCTTTATACACGTCATCGATCTCCTTTTCCTCACACCCTTGAAACTGACTGTCCAATACCTGGTTGTGCGACTATTTTTCCGTTCTCGGCGACAAGCCGCCCTCGAACCAAGGTCATTTGCGCTTTTCCCACAACATCGGTACCATGGAATGGCGTCCATCCTGCTTTAGATAAGATCTGTTCATTGTTGACGGTCCACTTTTTATTCCTATCCACCAACACTAAATCAGCGTCAGCCCCCACGGCGATACAACCTTTTCGCGGATATAATCCCAGCACTTTAGCCGGGGTTTCCGAGTACATTTGCACCACCCGCTGCAGAGAAATCAATCCCTGACTGACCAAATTCAGCATCATCGGGAAAGTCGTATCAACACCCGGAAGGCCAAAATGGCATTCCCAGATTGTTCCCGTTCTTTTTTGCTCCGCTGTGGAAGGGGCGTGATCAGAAGCCAACAGCTGAATGCTTCCATTGTTGACTAACCCCAAAAGTCCTTGCGCCAGATCGGTCGACCGGGCAGGAGGCGTAAATTTGGCGAAAGGTCCTTTCTCTCTCACAATATCCTCGTTCAAGAAAAGATACTGTGGACAGAATTCGCCGAAAAGTTTCGCTCCTTGCGCCCTTTCCCGCATAATCAGCTCCACAATCAACGGATGACTGACATGGGCGATCGTAGCTGTGACCCCAGTCAAGCGAGCCATAAAAGCTACGTTATTGACAGCCACCTCTTCCGCTGTTGCCGATCGCCATTCCGGGATTACTCCATGATCACAGCGTTCGGCGGCTTTCAGCCGCTCTTCATTACCTGCGGTAATGGAATCATCCTCACAATGCAGCATACAGCAGCCGCCGAAAGACGCAATCTCTGCGAACGCCCTGAATAGTTGATCATTGTTTAATGCCGGCACACCATGGGTTGTGCATGTAAACATTTTGAATAAAATGGCTCCTCTTTCCCACAAGGGCTTCAACTTCCCAATATCCCCTGGGAAAACATGAGCAGCCAATCCGAAATCCGTCAGCGAGCGATTGGATAAATACCGGATTCTCTCGTCAAACCCGCCAACACTTTGAACAGGCTGGGAGTGGGTATGTTCAATCACAGTAGTGACCCCTGCCACAGCGGCCCCAGATGATCCATGAATGAAATCCTCCCGCTCTGTATTCGCGGGATCCATGAAATGAACATGCTGATCGATCATTCCCGGAACCAGCGTCAATCCCGCGGCATCGATCGTTTGCTTGGCTTGCCGCAGAGGGGTTTCACTGATGGCAGCTATTTTCCCTCCTTGAATCGAGACGCAACCTCGATAGCTTTGGGTAGAGGTCACAATATCGGCGTTGATGATTTCAAGTTCAAACATAAACTCTCACCTCGCAATTATCTCCGGTTGATTCTACATTCTCTCTATATTCTTCGGCGAAGAACTAACTCTTAGTACGCGGCTGACCAGCATCAGACATGATCGATAAAAAGGCGGCGATAACCGCGCACCCTGATACCATGATAATTCCGGCAATCGTCCAGCCTATGGATTCTTTCAGCGCCCCCAGTATATACCCTGTAAATGCCGCCGGAACGTACAGACTTGTCACAAACAGACCTGACGCATAAGAGGCTTGAACACGTTTAACCGACTTGATAATTCCGGCTGACAAGTTGGCATATACCATCCCGCTAATCGCTCCGCCGAACGCAAAGGAAAAGACAATATGCATGATCATCGACTTCCCAAGGCCGGAGAAAAGCAATCCGCCACAGACAGCCGAAATAAGAAGGGAAACAAACAGCACCTTACGATAATTGTAACGATCTCCTAACATACCGCCCAGCAAGGACAGCAAGGCACCAAATCCATAAAAACTAACCGCCAATCCTGCTTCCTTCGGGGAAAATCCCAGGGCTTCCCGCAGGAATGTCGGATAAAGGCCAAGATAGCTGTATATAGCCAGACCGGCAAACACCGTTGCCAAAGCTAGAATAATGGGTTTTTTGGACCAGATGCTATCAGCCAGGTCCTCCTCATTCTCAATCCCCACATCATCCTTATCCTTATCAGACACTTGCACCTCAGTAAACCAAGGTTTTACAAAAATCAGGATCGGCACAAGGATGACTACTCCTAAGATACCAAATACAACAAACGGGAGCTGCCAATTAGTTGCGGTTAAAATTGCCGCCCCAAGATTAGGGCCGATGATCGCACCAAGTCCAAAGGTAAAGTTCAACGAACTTGCCGCCACCGCACGATGCTTATAGAAATATGTAGTTCCAATCGCCAAAAGGGCAGTCAACTGCATTGCTTCGCCCAAACCAGAAATGAAACGATACACAAGCAAATCCGGCAAACCTTGCGCATACGCCGTCAAAAAGGTTGCGCCCGAAAAAATAAGCAACCCGATTGTTGCGACATTCTTCCTGGACATGACTCCTAATAAGTAGCCTGTTGGCAGACCAGCAACGCCGATACCAAGCGTAAAAATCGTCGCAGCCAAACCAACCTGGGGCACAGATAAATGCAAAGCCACCCGCACATCTGCTGCCAAAACGGAAAAAAGTTGTCGATCCATTGCATTAACAATGTAAGACAACAGCAATAATACAAACATCCAAAATGCGACTCTATTCCTGCTCATCGAATTATCACCCTTTCAACTCTGTCTCGCACTCCAGCGAGTAATAGCATTAGAACATCTTTGCTGTTTTGGTCATTCATGTAAAATTAATTTGAAAGCCAATTTAAAGCTTCAGATCGAACCTCCTCCATCGCTGTTTTCGACATATTACCGCAATATTTTCAACTTATTATACAATATATCCCTTCAGAAAGCTTCAACTACTTTCCACCTCCATAATCTCAAGCTTTCACTCCCGACAACCTTCATTGCAAGGAGTGCATTTTCCTTCTTCGCCAATAAAAAAAAGCCATTCATCTGAGGCTGCCCTGGGGGTCTGCAAGACCCGACAATTAAGCCGGCGATTCTATTTACACGGCAGTGTCAGGTGCTGGATTATCCCAAAACAAGAACCCCGAAAGTCCATAAAAAGGACTTTCGGGGTTCTTACTGCATAGCTATACATTTCGTCGGTCATTGGTTCGCTTTGGCATCGGTATTCAGGCAGTTAGGCGGTATTTTTCCGTCCAGCGCGGCGATAATATTCCGCGCGCAACATTCCCCCTGTTTGATTCTGGCATCCATCGTCGAGGTGCCGACATGCGGGGTCAGGACAACATTGGGCAGTTCAGCCAGACCCGGTTCAAGATCAGGTTCGCGTTCAAACACATCAAGGCCCGCTCCGGCAATCGTTCCGCCGCGAAGCGCTTCTACCAGGGCTTTTTCGTCAACTATCGGACCACGGGCAGCATTGATCAGTATTGCCGTTTTCTTCATACCCTTTAATTCTCTGGCGCCGATAAAGTGTTTCGTTGCCGGAAACAACGGAATATGGATGGAAATGAAATCAGCTTCTTTCAACAGGGTATCCTTATCGACAAACGTTCCGCCGGTAGCTTCTTCAAACACCGGATTCGCCTTTACATCAGTATAGATGATTTTCATATCAAACCCTTTGGCGCGTTTCCCCACAGCCGTGCCGACTCGGCCCCCTCCGATGATCCCGAATGTCTTTCCACTAACCTGGGCACCCAGCAATGTTGTCGGACCCCAGTCTTTTTTCCCGGAGCGCACATACCGATCACACTCGACAACCCGTCGCGCTGCGGCTAAGAGCAGCGCCCAGGTCAGGTCGGCAGTTGCCGCTGTAACCGCATCCGGGTTATTACTGACATAAATCCCGTGCTGGGTCGCTGCATCTACATCGATATTGTTGTAGCCAACACCATAGCTGGCTAATATTTTGCAATACACCTTGATGGCCTGGCAAATCTCTTCATCAATCGCAGTATGAGATACAATCACGGCGTCTTTACCTTTTAGTTTTTGCAGCAGTTCTTCCTTCGACAAAACTTCATATCCGGGGTTCATTTCTACTTCGCAACGTTCCTTGAGCATGCCAAGGGCTTCCTCGGGCAGAAGGCGGGAAACATAAACACTGGGTTTGGACATTTGATTACCTCCATTTGTCATCTACTCTAAGCGACTGGATTCGCGGGCGTTGCGTCATCAATAGGCTCATCAATAGTGGTGACAAGCGCAAAACACAATACCGAACTGAGAGCAAGGTAGATAAATACCGCATTCCAGCTATAAGCATCCAAGATGATGCCGACAATCAGCGGAGCGCAGGCGCCGCCCAGCTGCCCGCCGGTATTGACGATCGCAAAAGCAAGCGGGTATGCCTCCTTGGTTGTCAGGCCCATGGGATAAACCGTAAAGCCGGAAAAGCCGAAACCAATCAGCAAGCCGGACAACATAAGCATTAACCCCAAATAGACAGCATTATTAGGAGCAAAGACCAGAGCAACCATCATAACAATGGTGCAAAAAGCGGCAATCAACATCGTTGGCTTACGCCGTTTATCCAGCACACGGTCGGAAAACCAGCCGCCAAGCGTGTTTCCGATGACAGCGCCGACAAACGGAGCCGAGGCCAGAAAACCCATTTTGATGGATGTGAACCCCTTAACAGTCATCAAATAGGTGGGAATCCACATCATAAAGGTATTACTGATGCCGATCATACAGCCGTAGGCGAGGGCGTTTCCGAAAACATTCCAGGAGCGAAACACCTGACCGATAGTTTCCAGCGGCACAACCTTTTTCGTCCGGTTTAACTTGTCCAGCCACCCCAGATAGCGTTGTTTTCTGACTGCCGCCGGCTGACTGCCGACCACCGGCGCTTGCTCATTTTGGATATATTCCACTTCAGCCGGCGAACAGAATTTACTGTCTGACGGTGAAACTTTTACCATGAACATCCAGGCGACGGCAAGGATAATTCCGGGAATGGCGAACACATAAAAGATTTCACGCCAGCCAAACATCTCAGCAACAACAATACAAACCGGCGGTGCTATTACCGGCCCCAGCTTGGAGGCTGTATTCCAAAGTCCCATAGCCGTCCCTTTTTCCCGGGCAGGAAACCAGCGATTGATGATGTTGGTACAGCCAATGCCCAGCGGACCTTCGGCAACACCCAAACCAACACGGTAAAACTTTAGCAGGAACGTCGAGGAGGTTGTACCCATAAGACCGGTAAACACTGAAACAAGCATCAGGAACAGCGGGAATATCTTTCCGGAAGTCTTGACGCTTACTCTTTTATAAAATAACCCCGCCGGAATCTGGACAATCGCATAAGAAAAGGCAAACAAGCTGACAATGGCCCCGGCTTCTGTATTGCTGATCGAAAACTCCTTCCGCATAAACGGCAAGGCCACACCAAGATTGGCCCGGTCGGCACAGGCGATGGCCCAGACGGCAAAAATCAGTCCCATGACCACCCACCGATAACTGGTTCTTTTCCCTGGCGCTCTTGGCGTTTTTTCAAGCTCTCCCGATTGAGACATAAATAGCCCTCCCAATGCAGTCATAATAGCAAGTACTGTTCGCAGCAGCTAGTATCTTCATGAGCAATTATCGTGCCATAACCTTTGGGGAGAATATTTTTGAACAGATCACCGGTTACACTATTTCCCCAGATCGCGAATCTTTGCCCGGCGGCGCGATATTCCGCCGCTTTATTCTTATTTACCGACCTGGCATCCAGGATCTCAGGCTGTGCTTTTCTTGTTCGCAAAGCGAACAGGTTGGGGATACATCAAGACCACGCGTTGCAAAAAGCGACATTGCGTCACTCAAACCGTTTCTATTTGCAACGTTCCTGGAGTACTTCTTTGGTCACAGCGTACCCGTCTAAATCCATTGCTATCCGCTTTAACCTGCTACACTTTCATAAAAAATGCGCCCGAAACATTTGCAGTTCCAGGCATTGATCTTATAACCTTTTACTCTTTCGCAGTTTGCGGAATCATTGCGCCGCTTTCTCTCTCACCGCCAAGATAATCAGCGCCCCCAATATCGGACCAGCCGCCAATGTCGCAAAGGCGTACCCGTAGTTATGGGTGGCGTCGAGAACAGCGCCGACTGCCAGAGGTGAGATGAGTGAGCCCAACTGCCAGATCGTGTTGACCAGCCCTGTGGCCGAGCCCACCAGACGGGGTTCGACAAGTTCCCCGATGTACGTGTTCATTACCGGACTGTATACAAAGGCCGCGATGCCGAGCAACGGTGCGATGATATACAGCAGGGTCATATTGGTATTCAGGCCAAAGAATATGAGAAGCGGACCGAATGCAATCAGCATCCAGAATAAGAGAATCCTCTTTTTGCCGTCGAATAAATCGGCAAGGATCCCGGCGAAGGGCTTGCAGCATAAAGCGGCGATACCATAGATAGACATAATGAACCCGGCCTCCACCAGGGAGATATCAAGCGCTTTGTTCATGTAAGTATTGGCCCAGGTGGCCGTGCCCCACGTCGCCCACATGGCGAAGAAGCCGGCAATGCCTGTCAGCATGAGGTTGCGATTCCCGAGAAGAACTTTTATATCTATCCAGAAATTGGCTGATTTTTGCGCCTGAGTATTTTTCGAAAAATCGGTGCATTCTTTAAGAATGAAATAAGCCAGCACCGTAGCGATTATGGGGAGCGCCCCGGCTGCATAAAAGGAGGCGTGCCATCCGTAGTTCTTGGCGATGGTTGGCACAAGAAGATTGACAACCGTTACTCCTAACGAGGAAGCAGTCATAAAGAAACCTACCGCAGTACCGCGTCCTTTAGCAGGAAACCAGTCGAAAATCGCCCTGATACAGGCCGAAAATATTGCACCTGAGCCAATCCCGGCAAGGACCCTGTATAACAAGCCCTGTTCAAAGGTTTGGACGGTTCCCATGAGCACCGTAAACAGCCCCATGACAACAAAGGATGCCAACAATACCTTGCGGTAGCCAAAACGGTCGGTAAGTACTCCCCCCGGCAATTGGGTAAATACATAGCCGGCATAAAAAGCAGTCATATAACTGCCGGCCTGGGTGGCGGTCATCCCAAGCTCCTTGGCCGCCATGGGCATGATTGGGGGCCATGACAGCCGGTCAACAAAAGATAACAGGAACGCAAGCCACAATATCACCAAGACGCCAAGCTGCGTGCTGGAAACCTCAAAACCCCTGAGTCTCATGGAGCACCTCTTTCGATTTTATATAATAGCTTTCTGACGAAGTAATTCCTGACGAACAAGCTCCGCATCCGCAGGTAGCCCGCGGGAAGAGAGGGCAGCGGCAACACCGGCGGCATGCCCTGTAGCAAAGCAGGTTCCCATTACCCGGACAGAGGCAAACGCCACTGGATCGCAGGAGATAATTCTCCCTGCCGCCCAGAGATTTCTTACTCCATGTACATTGAGGCAGCTCAACGGGATTTCGTAGTAGGATTGATCGTGAATCGATTGCCAGACGTTAGGGCCGCCAGGTTCGGGATGTAACTCCACAGGCCAAGCACCTCTTGCGATTGCGCCAGGAAAGCGTCTGGCTTCCAAGACATCTTGGGCAGTGAGCACATAGTCGCCGATAATGCGGCGAGTTTCACGAATGCCGATCTTTGGACCAGTCTGAACGATATAAGCGTTTTCGCAGCCTGGAAGGAACCGGCGGAAAGTTTCTAAGTAAGCCCAAGCTTGACGGCGAGCCGACATCTGTGCAGCTGTCAGGCTTAATGTGTCAAGGCCGTTTACCCCCTCATCAGGTAAAATAAACATCACATCACCGGACAATCCCGGAGACCGAATGACGGTACCGAGTTCCTTGGTCATAGGTCCAATTCCAGCCGCTTTGCCGCTGCGAACAGCCTCTGCGACATGATCGGGATGTACGTTCGCCTCAGGCAAAATACCACCGATACGCAACATCATCGTGCCGGATTGCAGGTGACCCATCTCATCTCCTACGACAAATTTACCACCCGACAGCGCGGTTAAGTTTGCTTCACCCGAGGCATCAACAAACATTTCCGCCTGAACCGTAAACCGACCTTCATCATTGATACATTCCAGGAAATCGATCGTCTCATCATTGACCTGAGCCCCGATGACCTGAACATCAAGCAATACATCAATATTTGAGTCGGCAACAATCAAGTCCAGAGAATACTTGATTTCCTCCGGATCAAGGACGATGATCACCGTCCCCGTCCTGGCTGTCCGACGCGGGCCTTGATAAAAGCCTAAGCCGCCCATCTTATCTAATACCTGCTGTCCTATCCCGCCAACCACTTGCTCAAATGGATCCGCCTGGGTAAAAAAGCCGCAATAGGATGGCAATGAGCAATGGGTCGCTTGTCCGCCAAAATAAGAGTTACGCTCAATCAGCAGCACTCGTTTGCCGGCCTGAGCCGCACCGATAGCAGCCGCTATACCGGCTGATCCCCCGCCGACAACAGCCACATCATATACCAACATATTATTTCTCATAGCTCTCTCCAGCCTCCTAATTCCTGCTTATACTATATGATAATCCGTTAATCGACACAAACGATTTTTATCGACGATTAATCTAAACGATCGATTTATACGGCAATAAAGTATCAAGGTGGAACTTCACCACCGGAATATATGATGGATTTATCCCTAAAAAAAGAACCCCGAAAGTCCAAAAATAAAATGTACCCTTTGTAAAGGACAACAAAAAAAGACCTATGCCAGACTGAGAAGATGATTTCTGTATTCAACAGGA
>Ga0316232_1005232_pt1 | contig 10450 bp, 6 predicted proteins | sample TBHtaG_FD_206006 | JGI IMG/M metagenome (GOLD analysis project Ga0316232, IMG submission 206006) | Freshwater microbial communities from Trout Bog Lake, Wisconsin, USA - TBH18025_13 | ecosystem: Environmental > Aquatic > Freshwater > Lake > Hypolimnion/Profundal zone | place: USA: Wisconsin... | reverse complement strand
GCCGGGCAGGGGCAAGAGGCAGACCGGGTGTACCACCAAGGTTGGGAATACGGCTGGCGAATTCAGGTCATAACCAATCCGGTACTGTGGAAATGCCGAATGCCTTTTGGCGGACTATGCTTTTGACAGGAACTCCGCGCCTTATTTTTTGACGGAACGGGCGCCGCCGGTACTTGCCGGCACGAGGATAGGTACGGCGATGCGAATCGAACTTGGTAAATTGCGCGTGGTTGTTTCGGGGTTGGCTCTTCTGAGTTTAGCCGGGTTGGCCTCTTGTGGGCATGCACAGCGCATGGCGGTCGCATCGGGCGGCGTGACTCATCTTCGCGTGACCAACCAGGTAATCTTGCCCGGAGTTACGCGGCTGGGGATCAATCTGGGAGAGCAGAATTTTTATGATTCCGGGCAGATGCTCAAGAATCTTCTGGCTCGAAATCCGGGCTTTGAAGGGCTGAGCTATCGCACCATTCTGCATTGCGTATATGGCGGGCCGGGCCGGTGCACTGATACGCGGCAAGGGTTCCAATATCCAGTTGGTTTCTGGGATGGGGCGAGCTTCGAGGTGCTGGATGGCAGCGCAACCGGTCGGCGGGGAACGGTGACTGCCGGGGGGCCGTCGGGTGGCGGTTATGCGGTGGTGCTGGACGGTGGCACGATGATTGCCAGCGGGGACTGGCTGGCAATTCAAAAGCAGATGCCGGGGGAACCGGCGGCTGGCTGGTGGCCCAGTGTCCGTGGGGGCGGACGGCTGGATGCCGAGCGGGCTGACCTGCCACCGGGTACCGCAGGACACCAGGCCTTGCGCATGGATGCCACAGCGCCGGGCGCAGAAGCACAGATAAATTCGTACATGGATTCGACTGAAGGAATGATCTTCCTGCACCTGCGGGGGCGGTACCGGCTGAGCTTCAAGGCCAAGGCGGTGGCGGGGTCGAGGGTATTGCACGTGCATGTGCGGCGGCTGGCACCGGGGCTGCCCAGCTATCTGAACCAGGATGTTGCGCTGACCGGGACGTGGGCGCAGTATAGTCAGGAATTTGCGGCCAATGAAGGCGTGATTCCGGCGGCGGCGGTGGAGGCGGGCTTTAACGTGAGCGGCGGCGCAGTGCTGCTGGATGACGTGGACCTGGAGCAGATTGGCGGCGATCCCGCGAACCACACGGCGTATCGCGATGAAGTGGTGCAGACGTTGAAGGAGCTGCGGCCGGGGGTGCTGCGGTACATGTCAAGTTATGCCGGCCTGGGCAGCACCGTGGACAATCTGCTGGCTCCGACACTGGGCCGCGTGCGCTCAGGATACAAGAGCTGGTATACGGCGACGGAAGACATCCCGGTGGGGATTCCGGAGTTTCTGGACTTGTGCGAGGCGATCGGGGCTGAGCCGTGGATTACGGCTCCGGCAGCGATGAGCCGGGAGGAGGCCCGCAAACTGGCCGAGTATCTGGCGGGGGGCGCGGGAACAGCGGGCGGAGCGGTGCGCGCGGCTGGGGGACGGGTTGATCCGTGGACACGAAGCTTCAGGACGATCCATATCGAACTGGGCAATGAGACGTGGAACAGCGGCTACCAGGGCGAGACGATGGAGGACCCGGCGGCGTACGGGCGGCGGTCAAATGTAGTGTTTACGGCGTTTCGGGCAGCCGCGGGCGGCGATGCCGGCCGGTTCGACCTTGTTGTGGGCACGCAGGCTTATTTTCCGGGCCGGAATCCGGGGCTGCTGGCGGCGGCGACGCAGGCCAATTCGCTGGCCATTGCGCCTTACATGATGCTGGGCGTTACCCGCTGGGGGAGTGACGACGAATTGTATGGACCGCTGATGGCTCAGCCGGAGCAGATGTCGCGCGAGGGCATTGTGCAGGCTACGCAGGCTTCCGCTTACGGGCGGCAACTGGCGGTGTATGAGGTGAACCTGCATACGACGGGAGGCACAGCGCCGGAGTCAGTGCTGGACCGCTTTACGCCTTCAGCGGCGGCGGGCGTAGCTGTGGCAGGGCACATGTTGCGCATGATGCGCGACCACGGAGTGCGGGACCAGATGCTGTTTTGCCTGCCCCAATACCGCTTCAAGCGATCCGATAGTATCCCGGTAAGGCTGTGGGGCAGCGTGGTGGAGATGGGTCCGAATGGGCGCAAGCGTCCGCAGTTCCTGACCGAGGCGCTGGCGAACCGGGCGATCCAGGGCGACTTGGTAAAGGTGGAGGTTACCGGCGAGAACCCGATGCATGACCAGCCGGAGGGCAATGACGGTGTGCGCCTGAACGGTGTTCACGAGATTGATGCCTATGGCTTCCAGGCAGGGAAGAGTCACGGCCTGATCGTGTTCAATTACGGGCTTCACCAGTCCAGGCGGATCAGCATCGAGGCTGCAGGAATCGGCGGCAACGCCAATGTCAGCCTGTCAAGAATCGTAAGTTCCGGGCCGGGAGACTCGAACGAATCGACGATACAGGTGAGGGTGAGGCAGGAGCGCCTGACGGGTTCTGAACTGGTGCTGGCCCCGTGCTCAATGGCGGTTCTGGAGTGGACAGAATAGTTCAAGTACAATTGTGGAGATAGAGATGGAATAACCCCGCATTTTCTGTCCCCTGCAAAAAGGAATACCCTGCAAACGAGTTACTTGAATACCCCAAGGTAACTTGCGCATATTACCTAATTGCGGTTTTTCTATGTATCTAAGGCAACAGAGCTTACGTCTCAGCGTTCCACCTTTGCGCCATTGCTCGAAAAGATTCAAACAGATAGCTTCTATACCATCAGTCCGCCTGGACAGGTGAATTGCCAGGAGCAGGCAAGAATGAGCAGCTTTTGGCAGTTCTAAGCACAGGAAAAGGGCACACCCAGGGTATGCAAGGGCAACGGAATTCAGAACTGCAGGGTGTGAGAAGCGGGATAAACCGGGCGCGGCGGAGGGACAGTTTTTGGCTAATGAGTATTTGGTATCTGTATCCACTGCTCACGACAGTTGCGTGAGTGAGCGGGGAATGGAAGTTTGAGATGACGAACAATCAGCAGCACCCCGTCGCAATTATGGGGTTGCCTCTCGATAGCCTTACGGCAGGCGAGGCGGTTGAGACCATGGAACGTCTGGTACTGTCTGGCGGAACCCACCAGATATGCCCGGTGAACCTGGACGTGTGGCTTAATGCGCTGGGGGACCCCCATTTGCACCGCATTATGGCGGGATGCAGCCTGGTCGTCCCCGATGGTATGCCGTTGGTTTGGGTGTCCGGCTTATTGGGCAGTCCGCTTGCAGAGCGAGTCACGGGCGTTGACCTGGTACCACGGTTGGCCGATCTCTCAGCGCGCAAAGGATATGGAATTTTTCTGCTGGGCGGCAGGCCGGGCGTTGCGGAACGAGCCAAACAACTGCTGGAACAGAACCACCCCGGCGTACACATTGTAGGGACGTATGCACCGGCTGAAGAGAACCTGGTTCGGATGGATCACAGCGGAATCCTGGACCGTGTGCATGCTGCACGCCCTGACATTTTGCTGGTAGCCTTTGGAAACCCCAAGCAGGAAAAATGGATATGGATGCATCGCAAGCGGCTCGGCGTACCTTTGTCGATGGGCGTCGGCGGTAGCTTTGACATCCTGGTGGGCGATACGCGGCGTGCCCCGCGCTGGCTGCAGCAGTGTGGCCTGGAGTGGGCGATGCGTTTCTTGCAGGAGCCCTCGCGGCTGGGACCGCGGTACTTGCGCGACTTTATCGGTTTGAGCCGACGGCTCCCGATGGCACTGATTGCAGCCTGGAGTCAGAGGCCCTATTCGGGTCCCTCAAGAGTGACTACGGCCAACACACCGCAGGTGATGCACGTATATGTGCACGGCAAGCTGTCAGTCGAAGCAGCGTCAGAGTTGCAGGAGGCCACGACCGCGAGCATTGTGGGCGGCCTGGTGATGGTGGTGCATCTGCAGGCAGTGCGGCAGGTTACCGCGGCTGGCTTCGGAATACTGATGGACGCACGCCGTCAACTGCTTGAAGCGGGACTTTCGCTTTCACTGGCTGGCCTGTCACTGAAGATACGATTTCTTCTCCATGCCTGGTGTGTGCAGCCGTTGTTCGACGAATGGCAGCCAGCGATTTCGCGCGGCCGTCCGCTGGTCCCGGAAACAGAAATGCCTGTTCGCCTCAACCTGAGTGGAGACCAGGAAGCACTTCCGGCGCAGACGCGCGTTCGAGGATGAGGCTTCAAGGCTGCATTGCTTGAAGCGCAAGAGGTAATCTTGATTGGAGAGCACCCCAATCCGCACCGACCCCGGCGACTAAGACCAGGGATATATGCTGCTTTACCTGCTTGTGAATCGGGGCTGAGTATTTCCCCTACTCAGCTTCAAACGTCCGAACAGAATTTCCCCGCTTGTGCAGATGCCCCAGCGCCTGGACAGAAGGATAGGACTATCCACAGCCCCCAGGTTATCGTCGGGCCTGCCTTGATCGCAGTTCGGCATATTCTCTGGCGTCTGCAGTTTCCCCACGGAAATAAGTGTGGGCGGCTAGACTGAACCTATGAGGTTGCGATGAATATTCGCGAACTGGCAAGCCTTGGCTGGAAGCATACAGTAAGCGCTTTTGCCGAAGAAGCCTATCTTAAGACCGGGATCGATACGACGAGGCCTGTGACGTTTTATGGCCTTGTGAACGAGCGCTGCAACGTGAAGTGCCGCTACTGCGAGTATTGGAGATTTCCCGAGTATTCCGAAGAGATGACGATAGCTCAATGGGAGGCGGCGCTGCTGAGCGTGAAGGATTTTGTAGGCAACTACTCAATCAACTTCAGCGGTGGCGAACCGTTGATCAAGCCGGGCTTTATTGACTTGCTTGGCTGGTGCCACGACCACGGCATCAAGGCGGGCGTTACGACCAACGGGTCGGCGCTGACCAAGGCGAATGCGGCGAAGATCGTCGCGGCGCACCCCTTCAACGTGAACGTCTCAGTCGATGCACCTTCAGCGGAGGTTCACGATTACCTGCGTGGGTCGCCAGGCCTTTTCGAGAAGCTGAGCAGTGGAATCACCTATCTGCTTGAAGAGCGGAAGCGTCAGCAGGTGGAGTTCCCCATCACGGTAAAGCCGACAGTGAACTCGGCCAACTTTCGTCATCTGCCGGCGCTGGTGGAGTGGGCGGCTCGGATGGGCGATTTGTGCGTGAGTCCGCAGCCGATGAACCGCTGGACTCCTGAAACATATGACGAGCTCTGGATTGAGGAAGCGGATATTCCCGAGTTCGAAGCAGTGATCGAACGGTTGATATCGATGCAGAGAAATGGGGCAGCTATTTTGACTCCGGAACATGTATTGCGGATGATGCCCGGCCATTTTCGCGGCGAGCAGGCTCCACGCTCGACGCTGCCGTGCCGGGTGGGTATGCGGAATTTCTTCATTCGGACCAATGGCGATATCGAAGTGTGCGTACTTGGCTTTCCGACCATCGGCAACATCAAGGAGAAGTCCGCGCGGGAGATCTGGTATGGTGGGCAGGCTCGGCAGGTACGCAAGGATACTGTGTCATGCGAGAAGCTTTGCCTGATTACATGTGTCTCGCAAAAGACGCTGGGCAACAAAGTTGGAATGGGCCTGAAGATGTTGAGGGGAGCAAAATGAGCGGGCGCCGGCGGCTGTGGAGCTCTGCCGTGCAAAGGCGGCGGGAGTGTTGCGGAGAAATGCCGATGGGAGCCGGGGGCACCTGCCACATGCGCGTAGCGAAAAATTCACTCCTGGTGAAAATAATATGGCGCTATTGATTCTGTTACCGGCGATTGTGTGCTGGATCGCATTGGCAACGGGCTCAGTGCGCAAGGCGCTGCTCAATGTCTATCTGCCCGCTCTCCTTCTTCTTCCCCAGTACTACATTGTTCGCCTGCCCCACACGCCGGCACTGACGTTCAGCGATGCCGCGATTATTCCCCTGGGCCTGGCATTGATAGCGACAGAGATACGCTACTGGCGGCTGTCCTGGATGGATTTGTGGGTGTTTCTCTTTGCAGTTTCCGTTGGACTCTCGCAGGGCCTGAGCACGGAGTTGTCGAACGGAGAGTGGATTAACCTGTTTACGGCAGAGTCAGCAACGAGCCGAAGGCTTAGCACGAACATGGCTGACGGCGCCATGATGTTTATAGCCAGAATTATGGAAACGATGTTGCCCTACATGGTGGGCAAGCTGCTGATAGAACGGGCCGACAGCGAGGGACATACCTTGCGCAAGCAACTGATAGGGCGCATGGCGGCCCTGCTTGCGATTGTGGGCGCGATAAGCACGTATGATTTTTTGAGCGGCGGAAGCATCTGGCAAAAGGTGGGAGGCATCATCTTCCCCACGCAGTTTGTGGGTTGGCCGCCACAGATGCGCTGGGGATTTGGCCGCATTGCAGGGCCTTTCGGCCACGCAATTCTGGCCGGAATGATTTTCCTGATGGGGTTGATTTACTGCCTCTGGCTGCGCAGGGTAGATCCCGCGTGGGGCACCAGAAAACTTGTCAACGGATTGCCGTTTACCATACGGGGAGTGATAACGGTCGGGATTATAGCCGGCCTGCTGATGACTCAGTCGCGTGGACCGTGGCTTGGTGTGGTGCTGGCGCTGCTGTTCGCAATGCTGACGCGCGTGCTCTCAGTGGGGAAGGCGGCCCTGGTGTTTCTGGTGCTGGTTGCCGGTATTGCTGGACTTGCTTACCGGTTTGGAAAACAGTACACGGAGGCGGATCTGGCCCAGGCGAGCACCGAGGAGCAGCGGAGCGCGATCTACCGGCGCGAACTGCTTACCAATTACGCACCTTTGGTAGCCGAGCGCAAAGCCTTTGGGTGGGGAGTGACGACCTATCCCCCAGTGATGGGGCAAAAGTCCATCGACAACCAGTATCTGCTGCTGGCGGTGACGCAGGGTTTCCTTGGCATGGGTCTGTTCATGGCTATTGCAGGGGGCAGTGGGTTGAGGCTTCTGCAGTTGATCGCCCGGCCCATGCAATACGAAGACAGGCTATTGGTGTTTGCCCATCTGGCTGTGTTGATTGGATTGCTGACGTCGCTGGCAACTGTCTATATGGGTGAACAGGTAGTGATGCTCTTTTTTCTTTTTACGGGATGGGTGCAAGCGATGAATCCGGTTCCGTTGGGTGAAGGCACCCTGGAAATATCTGGGACCAGATTCGGGTTCCGGCGGATTCTGGTTTAACTGGAAGCGATTTTGAACTTCGATGAGCGGATTTGAACTGGATTTAGCCTGGTGTAGCGAGTTTGGCAGCAGGGTACTTGAGAAAGCAGAAGGCATGATGCTGCAAAGGACAATTTCGGCACTGGCTGTGGTGATGCTCCTGTTCGCTATGCCGCTATTTCTCGACCTGGCGGTATCCATCGTCGGCAACCTGTTCCGCGCGCGCAAAACTCGCCGGGGCCAATTGGCGGACATTCGTCTCGCGGCTGTTGTGCCGGCGCACAACGAGGAAGATATGATTGCGCGCACGGTGCGCTCACTGCTTGCGGCGGGTTGTTCGAGACCGGCGAGCGTCGCATCGGGTGAGGACCTGCCATTTGTGCCGCAGGTATTTGTTGTGGCGCACAACTGTACGGACGCGACGGCCGCAGAAGCTGAGAAGGCCGGCGCCCGGGTATTGGAACTGAATAACCCGATGACGCGTGGCAAGGGAGCGGCTTTGCGCTTTGGATTTCACGCGGCAAGCGCAGCGGGCGCCAATGCTTTCCTGGTGGTGGATGCGGATTCAGTGGTGAGTTCAAACATGCTCTCGGCTACACGCGCCGCGTTGGAACGAGGCTCCGAGGCTACGCAATGCCGATATGAGCTGGAACTGCCGGCGCATGGAAAAGTGAATGCGCTTGCCCGCCTGCGCGTGCTTGCGTTTCGCGGCATTAACGTGATGAGGGCCAGGGGACGCGCCGGGCTGGGCTTCTCTGCCGGGTTGTTTGGCAATGGCTTCGCGGTGACAGCCGCAACTCTGGAACGCGTTCCGTTTTCTGCCGACAGCATATGCGAAGACATTGAATATCACATCAAACTGGTTTGTGATGGCATCCGCGTGGACTGGGTGGAGGAGGCTATAGTTCACGCTCCCCTGGCCGCGGCCGGCGGGGCGCAGGCCACTCAGGAAGCGCGCTGGGAGGGTGGCAGGCTGCACGTTGCCAGTCGCCAGACGGGGCACCTGGTTGAAGCCGTTATGGGCGGAAACTGGCGAGCGTTGGAGATGATGGCAGAGGTGTGGAGCCTGCCTTTGTCGCGGGGCATGCTCACGCTTGCGCTGACTATGCTTCTTCCTCTGCATTGGCTGCACATTTTTACTTTTGTTTGCGCTGGGATTGCGCTGGTTTATGTAATTGAAGCTGCGCTGCTGGGTGATGAACCGGTAAATGATCTGGCTGCGCTTGCTGCTGCTCCGCTGCACATTGCATGGAAAGCGGCCAATACGCCGCTGGTATTGCTGCAGGCGAGAAGGCGTGCCGAGTGGGCCCGTACGAAACGGGAGGTGCAGCGATGACCGATATCCAGATGATCCCCGACTCTTCAGACAAGGAAGTGGATTGGCTGCTGGACCCGGAGGCAGGAACCGAACTGGCTGCGGTCGGTACCGCAGTCGCCCCGTTGAGAGAGGTAAAGAACCACTTCGGACGCAATGTTGCGACCACCATTTTGGCGCGCGTGGTGAACATGGCGAGGGGAGTGTGCCTTGTCCCGTTCCTGCTGCTGCACATTGGCCTTGAGGCCTATGGAATCTGGACCACGATCTTCATTCTGGTGTCGTTTGTGGGGGTCACCACGATGGGGCTCTCCAACGTATACATCAAATACGTTGCCGAGTTCCATGCGCGCAGGGAGTACGACAAAGCCAACGCCCTGCTGTCGACCGGCCTGGCAATTACCGTTCCGTTGTGCGGCGCCATCTTCATGGGTTTCCTGCTGGGGTGGAACTGGTATGCGCCCTGGCTGAAGCTGCCTCCGGCGCATGCCACAGACGGCAAAGAGGCTGTGCTGATCGTGCTGGGTGTTTTTCTGTCGAGCATTGCTCTGAATGCTTTTGGCGACATCCTGACCGGTGTGCAGCAGATTGCCTCGACACAGCTGTTCCTTACGCTGAGCATCCTGGTCGAGTTTGCGCTGGTTGTGTGGTTTGTAAGCGCCGGACGCGGTATCCGCGGGCTGGCAGAGGCCTACCTGGTGCGGACCGTGCTGAACGATGGACTCACGATCTGGTGGTCTTGGCGTCAGTTGAAGTGGATGCGTGTTTCACCGCGGTTGATTCGCCGCGAGTCGGTCAGGTATGTGATTCATTTCGGCGGGCTTGTGCAGTTGCAGAGCATGCTGGGGATTTTTCTTACATCCGTCGAACGCGTGGCGGGGCTGATGTTGATTGATGCCTCGGCAGCCGGGCTGCTGGATGTGGCCAAGAAGTGGCCCACTTCGCTCTCTTCCATTCCTACAGCCTTTTTTGCAGCGCTCTTGCCAGCGGCCGCGCACGTTGACGCGGCATCGAACCGGCCGGAGCGGTTGCACAACCTGCGCGAGCTCTATTTGAGCGGATCGCGCTACGCCAACCTTTGCACGGCAGGTTTTGTGGCGACAATTGTCTTTTGGGCACACCCCATTCTGCACGTTTGGTTAGGTTCTGAGTTACCAATGCGCCAGATGCTGGTGCCCCTGTTTGTGGTATTCAGTCTTGCCATGCAGTTGCATATGCTGACAGGAGCAGGTACCTCGGTTTTCCGGGGAATGGGGCGGGTCTATGAGGAGTTCACTTATTCGATTCCAAATCTGCTGCTGCTTTGCATCACTTTACCGGCCGCTCGCTGGATCGAAGGAAGCTGGACGCCGCTCGGTATTGGCGTAGCTGTATCGCTGGCTCTGGCTGGCTCGGCCTGTGTGTTGATGGGCAGAGTGCATTTTGTACTGGAACTTTCGCTGGCACGATTTTTGCGGGTGGTGATTGCCCCAGGTCTCGCGCCCTACTTTTGTGCGGCAGTACTGGCTTGGCCTGTGGCTTGGCTGGTGGCATCTGTTAATCGCTGGCAGGGAGCGGCAGTACTGGCTGGAGCGAGCGTTGTTTATGCGGTTGGAGTGCTTGCAATGTGGCATCGCTGGGTGTTGAACAGGGATGAAAAGCAAAAGGGCCTGGATCTGTATTGCCGAGGCGTGGAAATCTTCCGGGGAAGGGATGCAACAGCATGAACTATCGAAAAGCTATCGCGTGCGTGCTTCTGGTGGCCCCTGGATGCTTCCTGCTCAGAGGGCAGGATCTGCCCTTGCCTCCACCTCAGGGACAAGCACAGACGCAGACTCAGGGCAGTGCTTCTGAGCCGTCTTATCCGCAACTGAAACCCAATCCACTGGTGGCGCTGCGAAATTTTGAACCTTCTTCAGAGGAAGAGTACCGGCTTGGCAAGGGTGATGAGATCACGGTGGACTTCGCCGGACGCACTGAATTGCAGGCCAAACTGGTTATCGGGC
>Ga0316232_1005221_pt1 | contig 10467 bp, 12 predicted proteins | sample TBHtaG_FD_206006 | JGI IMG/M metagenome (GOLD analysis project Ga0316232, IMG submission 206006) | Freshwater microbial communities from Trout Bog Lake, Wisconsin, USA - TBH18025_13 | ecosystem: Environmental > Aquatic > Freshwater > Lake > Hypolimnion/Profundal zone | place: USA: Wisconsin... | reverse complement strand
CGATGCGGTGGTGCCAGACGGCGCCGGGAAGGCACCCCGCCTGCAAGGCACGCAGCCGTGGCGAGGTTTCGACCAGGTGCAACCGCAGGGCGGTGTGGAAAGCCGGGGCGGTGCGGGCGATGGCGCGCAGGGCATCGGCCATCAGCGTGCCGCGCCCCGGCCCGGCCTCGGCCAGGATCACCGGGTCGGGCGCGCCCATCATCTGCCACGCCACCGCCGCCCACAGCCCCAGCGCTTCACCGAAGGTCTGCGAAATCTCCGGCGCGGTGGTGAAGTCGGCATAGGGGTCACGCGCCGCGTAATAGGCGGCGTTGGCCCGCGCCATGAAGACGTCCAGCCGCTCGGTCATGCCGGCCGGGAAGCCGGGCGGGCACGCACGATCAGCCACAGGCCGGCCAGCACCACCGGGGCCGAGAGCAACTGGCCCATGGTGGCGCCGGCGAACAGGAAGCCCAGGAAGGGGTCGGGCTGGCGGAAGAATTCGCCAACGATGCGGGCGAGGCCGTAGCCCACCAGGAACACCCCGGTCAGCAGGCCGAAGCGTTCGCGCAGCGACTCCCGCCGCGCCAGCAGGAACATGACAATGAACAGCACCGCGCCTTCCAGCAGCGCCTGGTAGAGCTGGCTGGGGTGGCGCGGGGTCGGCCCGGCGGCGGGAAAGATCATCGCCCAGGGCAGCGATTCCCGCGCCGCGCGCCCCCACAACTCGCCATTGATGAAATTGGCGATGCGCCCGAGCCCGAGACCGACCGGCGCCGCCACCGCGATGCGGTCGGCAAACCCAAGGATCGGAATGCCCTGGCGGCGGCAGAACCAGACGAGGGCGACGGCCACCCCCAGGAAGCCGCCGTGAAAACTCATGCCGCCCTGCCAGACCTCCAGGATTTCCCAGGGTGCCGCCAGGAACCGGCCGGACTGGTAGAACAGCACGTAGCCGAGGCGCCCGCCGATCACCACGCCGAGCGTCGCCCAGGTCAGGAAGTCATCCACCTGTTCGCGGCTGGCCACCACCGGCACCTTCGCGGCCAGCGCACGTACCAGCCACCAGCCGATCACCAGGCCGGCGATATAGGCCAGCGCATACCAACGTATGGAGAGCGGCCCGATGTGCAACAGCACCGGGTCGAACTGCGGGAACAACAGGACGGGGATCATCGACGGTTCACGCGCGCGGGTTCGGGCAGGCGAGGAATTCCTGCACGTAGCGGCGGACCCCCTCCTCCAGCGGCGTGAACGGCGCGGCATAGCCGGCGGCGCGCAACCGCTGCATCGGCGCCTCGGTGAAAGACTGGTACTGGCCGCGCAGCGCCGCCGGCATATCGATGAACTCCACCCGATCGGGTACTCCCGCGGCGGCGCAGACAGCACGGGCCAGGTCGCGGTAGCTGCGCGCCTGTCCGGTGCCGAGGTTGAAAATGCCGCTCACCGCTGGCGTATCGAGCAGCCAGAGCATCACGTCCACCACGTCGCCGACCCAGATGAAGTCGCGCCGCTGTTCGCCATCCGCCAAATCGGCCCGGTCGGAGCGGAACAGCCGCGGCGCCAGGCCGGCGGCCACCTCGTCGTGCTTGACCTTCACCACCGAGACCATCGGCCCCTTGTGGTTCTCGTTCGGGCCGAACACGTTGAAGAACTTCAGCCCCACCCATTGCGGCGGCCGCGGCCCCCCGGCGGCCAGCAGGCGCGCCACCTGCAGGTCGAAGGCGTGCTTGGACCAGCCATACAGGTTGAGCGGCCGCAGCGCGGCGAGCCCGGCGATGTCGTCGGCGAACCCGCTGGAGCCGTCGCCGTAGGTCGCGGCGGAGGAAGCATAGACCAGCCGCACCCCGCGCGCCGCGCACCAGTGCCACAGCCGCAGCGACAGCTCGACGTTGGTCGCCCACACCAGGTCGCCGTCGGTCGCCGTCGTCTCGCTGATCGCGCCGAGATGGAACACCAGTTCCACCGGCGGGTGGGTGTCGAGGAAATGGCCCAGCTCCTCGGGCGGCAGCAGCCGGGCCGGGGGGTGGCCCGCCAGGTTGCGCCACTTCCCCGCGCACCGCAGCCGGTCCACGACCACGGTTTCCTGACCGCGCCGCACCAGGGCCGCGTGCAGATTGGAGCCGATGAAACCTGCGCCGCCAGTGACCAATATCATGGGGACACGATATACGGGGCCACGGCGGCGGGCGAAAGCGTCCGCGCGCCGAGGACCCGACAGGAGAGCACGATGGCCGAGCGACCGCGTTTCCTCGACGACCTGGCCGGCGTGGCCGGTGGCGCCGTTTCGGCACTCACCGGGCTGCGCGACGAGGCCGAGTCGGTGGCCCGCGCCCGCATCGAGGGCGCGATCCGCAAGTTCGAACTGGTTCGGCGCGACGAGATGGACGCCGCCATGGAACTGGCCGCCAATGCCCGTGCCGGCCAGGAGGCCGCCGAAGCGAAGCTGGCCGAGGCGCTGGCCCGGCTTTCCGCGCTGGAAGCCCGGGTGGCGGCCCTGGAGACGGTTCGGGCGCCGGGCGGGACGGGCCCGGGAATGATCGCCTGACCCCTTGCCTTCTTGCGGCGCAACATGAAGTGAAACGTGAACTTTTGGGCATGAGGCGTTGAACCTCTTGCGGCTCGAATCAGCGGCCCTTTAGGTTGCTGATGAAGCGCCGCGGACTCGGCCGCCTCGCAGTGCCGATTTGGGCGGCGCCTCGCTGACCCTGGCCATCGGGCCAGCACCGAGTGCCTACCGGATTTTCTCACCGCGGGAGACTTCGCATGTCAGCTATGATGAGCACCAGTTTCGAACGGTCCGCTAACCCGCTGGACGTGCTGGAACAGATCGCCAGCGCCAACGACTGGGCTTTCGACCGCCGCGGCGATTCCGAAATGGCGGCCGAGGCACCGGGCAAGTGGTGCGATTATGGGCTGTATTTCAGCTGGTCCGATGAAATCAGCGCCATGCACTTCACCTGCGCCTTCGACCTGAAAGTGCCCGAGAAGGCCCGCGCCGTGTTGTACGAGCTGCTGGCACTGGCCAACGAGCGGCTGTGGATCGGCCATTTCGGCATGGACAGCGATGACGGCATGCCGGTGTTCCGCCACTCCATGCTGCTGCGCGGGGCGCAGGGCGCCTCCAGCGAGAGCCTGGAGGACATGGTGGACATCGCCATCACCGAGTGCGAACGGTTCTTCCCCGCCTTCCAGTTCGTCCTCTGGGGCGGCAAGCCGCCGGCCGAGGCGCTGGCCGCGGCCATGCTGGAATGTGCCGGTGAAGCGTGAGCATGGTTTCGTGAGCAACCCGCCCGTTCCGCCCATCCTGCTCGTCGGCCTCGGCAAGATGGGCGGCGCCATGCTGGCCGGCTGGCGCGAACGCGGCCTCGCCGCGGCCGTGGCGGTCGATCCGGCGCTGCCGGCCACGCCGGGCCCCGAGGTGTGCGTGGTGGCCGACGCGACGGGCATCCCGGCCGGGTTTGCCCCCGCCGCCGTCGTGCTGGCGGTGAAGCCGCAGAACGCCACGGCGATGCTGCCGCTGTATGCCCGCTTCGCTCCCGGTGCGGTGTTTCTCTCGATCATGGCGGGTCGCACCATCGCCGGGCTGCGCGGCCTGCTCGGCGATGGTGCGGCCGTGGTCCGCGCCATGCCCAACACACCGGCCGCGGTGCGCCAGGGCATTACCGTGGCCTGCGCCGGCCCCGGCGTTGCTGCCGCGCAGCGGGCGTTGTGCGACACCCTGCTCACCGCCATCGGCACCGTTGCCTGGGTCGAGGACGAGGGGCTGATCGATCCGGTCACCGCCGTCTCCGGCGGCGGCCCGGCCTATGTGTTCCTGCTGGCCGAACTGCTGGAGCGCGCGGCGATCGAGCAGGGCATCCCCGCCGGCCTGGCCCGCCTGCTGGCCCGCCAGACCGTGGCCGGTTCCGGCGCCCTGCTGGCCGCCAGCACCGAAGACGCCGCCGCCCTGCGGCGTGCCGTCACCAGCCCGAAAGGCACCACCGAACGGGCGCTGGCGGTGTTGATGGAGGAGCCGGCCTGGCCGGCACTGATCTCGCGCGCCATCACCGCCGCCACCGCCCGCTCACGCGAACTGGCGGGATGACACCGAGCCGCAACAATCATATGATATAATTATCATGGACAATACCGAGTTCGACACGGCTCTGATCTCCAGCGCCTTTGCCCTCGCCGCCGAGCGCGGCTGGTCTGGGGTTAGCGTGGCGCAGGCCGCGCGCGACGCCGGCCTGCCGCTGGACCGGGCGCGCCGCCGCTTTCCGGGGCGTTGCGCCGTGTTGCTGCGGTTCGGCAGCCTCGCCGACCAGGCGGCGCTAACCGGCGCGCCCAGCGAGGGACCGCGCCGCGACCGGCTGTTCGACATCCTGATGCGCCGGATCGACTTCCTGCAACGCCACCGCGCCGGCGTGCTGGCGCTGATGGACGCCCTGCCGGCCGACCCGGCGGCAACGTTCGCCCTCCTCGCCGCCAATTTGGGCAGCATGGGCTGGATGCTGGAGGGCGCGGACATCGCCTCGCACGGGCTGCACGGGCAGTTGCGCCGCAAGGCGCTGCTGGCGGTCTGGCTGTGGACGCTGCGCGCCTGGCGGCGCGACGAGAGCGAAGACCTGGGCTCCGTCATGGCCGCGCTGGACCAGGCTCTGGCGCGCGCCGCCGCGGCGGAGAACTGGCTAGGCCACCGCCGCAACGAACCCGCCGAACCGCCGGACCCGCAACCGGTCTGAAGCTGCGCGCCTCCCCACCAACAACAGGAGCCGATCATGGCGAGCGACACCGGCAAGACCAGCGGCGACACCCCATTCGCGGAGGCCATGCGCCAGGCCCAAAAAGCCACGGAAGACCTGACGCGGATGTTTTCCGACATGAAACTGCCCGCCGCGCCGGACATGGAAGCGTTGCTGGGGGCCTACAAGCGCAACATGGAAACGCTGTCGGCGGCCAACCGCATCGCCCTGGAAGGGGCTCAGGCGGTGGCCCGGCGGCACATGGAAATCATGCAGCAGACCATGGCCGAACTGAGCGACACCCTGCGCGCGCTGGCCGCCCCGAGCGAAGCGCCGCAGGCCAAGGTCGCCAAACAGGCCGAATTGCTCAAGCAGGCCTACGAGCATGCGGTGTCCAACAGCCGCGAACTCGGCGAGCTGATCCAGCACTCGAGCGGCGAGGCGCTGGAGGTGCTCAACAAGCGCTTCGTCGAGGCCATGGACGAGGTGAAGGCGCTGGTTGCGAAGGCCGGGCTCCACAAGCCCTGAGCCGCCTGCCGATCGCCGGTTTCCCCTCACGCGGAAACCGGCCATAAGCACCGGCGGTGCTGTTCCATTCGCAACTCTTCGTGCTCGGCTTCCTGCCGCCGGTGCTGGCGCTGTACTACGCGGCGGCGGCCTCGCACCGTTGGCGCGAGATCGTGCTGATCACCGCCTCGCTGGTGTTCTACGGCTGGTGGGACCCACGTTACGTGCCGCTGCTGGCCGGGCTCGCCATCGTCACCTGGGGGCTGGGCCGGCTGCACCTGCGCTATCCGCGCGCGGTGCTGCCGGTGTTCGGCGTGGTGCTGAACCTGGGCGCGCTGGCCTGGTTCAAATACGCCGACTTCCTGGGCGCCAACCTGGCCTGGCTGGCCGGTGAGCGCTGGACGCCGCTGCACATCGTGCTGCCGCTGGGCATCAGCTTTTTCGTCTTCCAGAAGGTCTCCTACCTGATCGACGTGAAGCGCGGCGACCGGCACGAGTACGGCCTGCTGGATTTCTGCCTGTTCGTCAGCTTCTTCCCCCAGCTCATCGCCGGGCCGCTGGTGCGCCACAACGAGATCATCCACCAGTTCCGCGCCAACCCGCGGGGTCCGGAGGTGTGGGAGAACCTGTCGCGCGGGCTGGCGCTGTTCCTGGTCGGCATGGGCAAGAAGCTGTGGATCGCCGACACGCTGGCGCCGAGCGTGGACGCGCTGTTCGCCGCGGCGCACGCCAGCGTGCCGAACGCCGCCGCCGCCTGGGCCGCCGCCGGCGGCTATGCCTTGCAAATCTATTTCGACTTCTCCGGCTACTCCGACATGGCGATCGGGCTGGCGCGCATGTTCGGCCTGCGCCTGCCCATGAACTTCGACGCCCCCTACCGCGCTGTGTCGATCCGCGACTTCTGGCGGCGCTGGCACATGACGCTGTCGCGCTTGCTGCGCGACTACCTCTACATTCCGCTCGGCGGCAACCGGCACGGCGCGGCACGGCAGGCGCTGAACGTGGTGCTGACCATGCTGCTGGGCGGCCTCTGGCACGGCGCCAACTGGACATTCGTCATCTGGGGCGGGCTGCACGGACTGGCGCTGGCCGGCAACGGCCTGTGGCACCGGGCCGGGCTGCGGATGCCCGCTTTGCTGGGCGGGGCGCTGACGTTGTTGTTTGTCGTGGTGGCCTGGGTGCCGTTCCGCGCGCCGGACTGGACCACCGCCGGCCACCTGCTGGCCGGCCTGCTCGGCGTGGAAGGCCTGGGGCCGGTGGCATTTCCCGATGGCTGGATGATCTGGGTCGGCACCGCCATCGCCTTGCTCGGACCAACCAGCCAGGAGGTGACGCTCGGTCGCTGGTTGCGCCCGACACCCTGGCTCGCGGTGCCGATTGGAATAGCGGCGGTGGTGCTGTTGCTGCTGGCCGGCGGACGGTTGCAAAATGCCTTCATCTACTTCCAGTTCTGACTGGCGGCGCTTCCTGCGCCTCGTGCTCGCCACCGCCCTGGCGGGGGGCGCGGTGGCGTGGCTGTTCATCATGGGGGTCAACCCGTACGCCAACCTGCCGCTCTCCTGGCCGTTCTTCGACCGCAGCCCGGTGGACGGCAATGCCCGCTACGCCTTCCCGGCACTGGCCCGCAGCGCGGCCTTCGATAGCGCCCTGTTCGGCACCTCCTCCTCGCGCCTGCTTCGCCCGGCCGCGCTGAACGCCGCCTTCGGCGCCCGCTTCGCCAACCTGGCCATGAACAGCGCCACCTCCTACGAGCAGGTGCAGCTGCTGGAACTGTTCCTCCATCACCACCCGGCGCCACGGGTAATGGCCATCGGGTTGGACGTGCGGTGGTGCATGACCCCGCCGGTCGACGAGAAGATCACCTTCCGCGGCTTTCCGGCCTGGCTCTATGACGAATCCTGGCCCGGCCGCTGGCGCGACTACCTGCACATGTTCGACATGTACACCGCCGAGAAGGCCGGCCAGGCGTTCGGCCAATGGACCGGGCTGCGCCCGCGCATCTACGGCCGCGACGGCTATACCCGCTTCGTGCCGCCCGACGAGCAGTACGACCGCGCCCGCGCCCTGACCCACCTGCAAGGCGACGAGCCCTGGGACGCGCCGAAAGACATGAACCGGCCCCCTGAGACCTGGGAAATACCCCCCCTCGACCGCCTCGGCGGGGCGCTGCGGTTAATCCCGCCGGCAACCCTGAAATTGCTGTTCTTCGTGCCCTACAACCACCGCCTCATCGCCACCCAGCCGGGCCCGGCGCTGGCCATGCAGACCGAATGCAAGCGCCGCGTGGCTGAACTCGCGGCCGCTACGCCAAATACAGCGGCCATCGACTTCATGATCCCCAGCCCGATCACGATGGAAGACGACAACTACTGGGATCAGCTCCACTACCGGGTCGGCATCGCCGAACGCATCGCCGCCGACCTCGCCCGGGCGCTGCGCGGCGAGGCCTCGCCCGACTACCGGATGCTCGCGCTGCCGCGGTAAGCACGTGCCGGGTCACCCCGTTCACACCGGCAGCAGCACCCGGGCGCGCAACCCGCCGAGCGGGCTGTCCTCCAGCGTGATGTCGCCGCCGTGCGCGCGCACGATGTCGCGCGCAATGGTCAGCCCCAACCCCATGCCGCCGGCCGCGCTGCTCTCGAACGGCCGGAATACCCCCTCGCGCCGATCCGGCGGAATGCCCGGCCCGTCATCGTCCACCGTCACCTGCACGTTGCGCGCACCGGCCGGCGCCGCCCCGAGCACCACATGGCGGCCATGGCGGCGCGCATTGTCCACCAGGTTGGTGATGGCGCGGCGCACCGCATCGGGGCGCAGCCGCACGGACAGATCCGCAGGCGCCTCCAGGGTCACCGCCCCCCCGGCCCGCCGTGCTCCCGCCGCCACGTCCTCCAGGAGTTGGACAAGATCCACCGGACGTACCTGCTCGCTGCCCTCGCCGCGTGCGAAGGCCAGATAGCCGCGGATCATCCGCTCCATCTCCTCCACGTCCGCGGTCATGTCGGCGACATCCCCGGCCAACTCCTCGCGCGCCGGCAGCATCGCCAGCGCCAGCCGCAACCGCGTCAGCGGGGTCCGCAAGTCGTGCGACACGCCGGCCAGCATCTCGGTGCGCTGTTGGAGGAAACGCCGGATACGCTCCTGCATGCGGTTGAAGGCGATGCCGGCCTGGCGCACCTCGGTCGCACCCTCCGGGCGGATCGATTCGGTGTCGCGACCGACGCCGAACGCCTCGGCCGCCGCCGCCAGCCGGCGGATGGCGCGCACCTGGTTGCGCATGAACAGCGCCGCGATACCGAACAACAGCAGCGCCGAACCCACCACCCAGATGACGAACAGGTAGATCGTTCCGGTGTACAGGCGCTTGCGCGGCGCCTGCACGTCCAGCACCGCGTCGGGCAGTTGCACACGGATCAGCACCGAGAGCGGATCGGACGCCCAGTCCACCGAGAACCGCCGCCCCACCCGCGCCCGCAGGGCCTCCGCGAGGTCCTCGTCCACCGGCCCGATCAGGCTCGTCCGACGTGAAGCCGGCAACTGCGCGCCCGGCTCCAGGCGCATCGCCATCTCCCATTGCCGCGACGCGCTCTCCAACACCCACGAGCGGTCGCTATCGTCGGGAAAGCGGTTCAGCAGTTCAACCGTCACCGCTATCTCGCCGGCAATCGCCAGCGAAAACCGGCGCGAGATGACATCGAGATGGTTGCCGTAGAAGATTTGCAGCGCCACCGCCTGCACCGCGATCAGCGGCACCAGGATCATCAGCAGGCTGCGCCACAACAGCGAGCGCGGGAACAGGCGCTTGAGCAGATACACCTTGGGGATGCGCACGCGCATGGCGCGGCCTAGCGGCCCGGCTTCAGCACATAGCCCCGGCCGCGCACGGTGTGCAGGAACCGTGGCTCGCGCGGATCGGCCTCCAGCTTGCGCCTGAGCCGCGTCACCATGACGTCGATCGCCCGCTCGCCGGTTTCGTCCATGCTCAGCGCGGCCACGATATCCTCGCGCGAGAACACCTCGTTCGGCTTGCGCGCCAGCACGACCAGCAGCGCCGCCTCGCCGCCGGTCAGGCGAACCACACCGTCAGGTCCTCGCAACTCGCCGCGCAACGGATCGAACTCCAGCGGCCCCAATGGCAGCGGACCAGCCGGCGCGCCCGGCACGGACGGCGGCACCGCAACACGGCGCAGGCGCGCACGGATGCGCAGCAGCAGCTCCTTCGGGTCGAACGGCTTGGGCAGGTAATCGTCGGCGCCCGCCTCGAAACCGGCGATGCGGTCCTCCGGCGCGCCGCGCGCCGTCAACAGCAGCACCGGCACCTCGGCATTGGCACGGCGCAGCGACTCCATCAGTTCCAGCCCGCTTTCGCCCGGCATCATGACGTCCAGCACCATCAGCTCGGGCTGCAGGAAGCGCAGCTTATCGCGGGCCTCGGCGGCGTTGGCCGCGGTGGTCACGCGGAAACCATTCTCGGACAGGTAGCGCGACAACAACGTACGCAGGCGGTCGTCATCGTCCACCACCAGGATCGTCGCCTCATCCGCCATCAGCCTCTCCCGCTTCAGACCGGCCGCGCCGCCCGCGCGCGCGCCTGCCCGGCCCGATCCATGTATGCGCGCGCGGCCTCGTCCATAATGCCGCGCATCACCCGCCGAAACCCCTCCACCGACGGCACCCCGGCGTCGCGGTAGGCCGCCATCAGGCGCTCGCGCTGCCGCTCGAACAGCCGCCGCTCCAGCGCCAGGCCGACCGGCGTCAGCGTCAGCAGCCGCTGGCGCCGGTCGGCCCGGCCCTGGGCCTGCGACACATAGCCCCGTGCAATGAGCGCGCCCAGCACGCGCGCAAGACTCTGCTTGGTAATGCGCAGAATTGCCAGCAACTCGGTGACCGGAATGCCGGGGTTGCGGCCGATGTAGTGCAGCGCGCGGTGGTGTGCGCGCCCCAGCCCAAGCTCGTCGAGAATGACGTCGGCGGCGTTGGTAAAGTCGCGGTAGGCGAAGAACAGCAGATCCTGCGCGGCACGGATTTCCTCTTCGCGCAGGAACAGCAGACTGCTGCCCGCGACCGCCGGGGGAGGCGCGTCGGCCGTGCTCAAATCACCCTCGCCTGGGTGCGGAAACGCCGGCTTGGCATGGCTGGGTTGCCTCATGGTTAGGGCAGTCTAATTGACGTATCGGGTTGTTCATTATAGCGTTGGCTTGGTTCAAGCAATAATATTACAAGGAAAGCCCCCATGGCGCTGGTTCCTTTCGATGAC
>Ga0316232_1005213_pt1 | contig 10480 bp, 9 predicted proteins | sample TBHtaG_FD_206006 | JGI IMG/M metagenome (GOLD analysis project Ga0316232, IMG submission 206006) | Freshwater microbial communities from Trout Bog Lake, Wisconsin, USA - TBH18025_13 | ecosystem: Environmental > Aquatic > Freshwater > Lake > Hypolimnion/Profundal zone | place: USA: Wisconsin... | reverse complement strand
CCATCATCGGCATCGAATTCGGCTACAACCTGGCCGGGGCGGTGCTGACCGAAACCATCTTCGCCTGGCCGGGCATCGGTAACTGGCTGTACACCGCGGTCCTGTCCCGGGACTATCTGGCGGTCCAGGGCGGGGTCGCCTTCGTCTCGGTTGCGTTCATCCTCATCAACCTCTTGGTGGATGTACTCTACGCTTACGTCAACCCAAGAATCCGGTATTAGGAAATGACCATGATCAAGGAAGAGTCCCTGCTCTACGATCAATGGGTCCAGTTCAAGAAGAACCGGTCCGCCGTTTTCGGCCTGGGAATCGTCGTCCTGTTCTTCCTGCTGGCGCTGTTCGCGTCCCTGCTGGCACCGGCCGATCCCATCGCCCAGCACCTGGAGGCCCAGCTCACCCAGCCCATGCACGGGGGGTTCCTCCTCGGCACTGACGACCTGGGCCGGGACATCCTGTCGCGCATCCTGTTCGGCGCCCGCATCTCGCTCCTGGTGGGGGCCATCTCGGTTTCGATCTCCATCGTCATCGGCGGCGTGGTTGGGCTGGTGTCCGGCTATTTTGGCGGGGTGGTGGACCTGCTGGTCATGCGTCTGATCGACATCATGCTGGCCTTCCCGTCGATCCTGTTGGCGATCGTAATCTGCGCCGCTCTCGGACCCTCCTTGCAGAACGCGATGATCGCCATCGGCGTCATCGGCGTGCCCTCCATCGCCCGGATCGTCCGGGCCTCGGTCTTGGCCGAGAAGGAGATGGACTACGTCACTGCCGAGCGCTCCCTGGGTGCTTCCAACCTCCGCCTGATCTTCTCGGCCATTCTCCCGAACTGCATGGCGCCGCTCATAGTTCAGGCCACCCTGGCCTACGCCGGCGCGATCATCTCGGCAGCGGGGCTGTCCTTCCTCGGCCTGGGCGCCCAGCCGCCGACACCGGAATGGGGCTTCATGGTCTCCTCCGGCAAGGAATACATCTCCACCGCCTGGTGGGTGATCACCTTCCCCGGCCTGGCCATTCTGTTCGCCGTGCTGGGGTTCAACCTGCTAGGCGATGGCCTTCGGGATGTGCTCGATCCCCGGATGAAGGAATAGGGAGCCATGACCGTGAATGAATCTGCTGTCCTGTCGGTGCAAAACCTCCACACCTACTTCTATACCCAGAAAGGGGTGGTGAAGGCCGTCAACGACATCTCCTTCTCCGTGGCCAAGGGCCGGACCCTGTGCCTGGTCGGGGAATCCGGCTGCGGCAAGTCGGTCGCGTCCCTTTCCATCATGCGGCTGATCGCTTCGCCTCCGGGGAGGATCGTCAGCGGCAGCATCCTGTTCGAAGGCCGCGATCTGCTCGTCCTGGACGAAAAGGAAATGCGCGGCATCCGCGGCAGCCGGATCTCGATGATCTTCCAGGAACCGATGACCTCGCTGAACCCGGTGTTCACCGTGGGCCGCCAGATCGGTGAAGTATTCACCGTGCACCAGGGACTGAGCAAGAAGGCGGCCCGGGGCCGGGCCGTCGAGCTGCTCGGCATGGTGGGCATCCCCGCTCCCGGCCAGCGGGTGGACGACTATCCCCACCAACTTTCAGGAGGCATGCGCCAGCGGGTGATGATCGCCATGGCCCTGGCTTCCAGCAACCCTGGCCTGCTCATCGCCGACGAGCCCACCACCGCCCTGGACGTGACCATCCAGGCCCAGATCCTAGATCTCCTGCGCGATCTCCAGCAGCGGATCGGCGTGAGCATCCTGCTGATCACCCATAACATGGGCGTGGTCGCCGAGATGGCCGACGATGTCGCCGTGCTCTACGCCGGGCGCAAGGTGGAGTCCGCCCCCACCAAGGAACTGTTGAGCAACCCGTGCCACCCTTACACCCGTGGGCTGCTGAACTCGATTCCCGGGAATCCCAAATACCAGGGCGCCGAGCGGCTCGAGTCGATCCCCGGCTCCGTGCCCAACCTCGCAGGGCTTGGCCCGGGCTGCCCGTTCGAGAACCGCTGCCCCCTCGCCGGGCAGCTGTGCCGGGAACGTTTCCCAGAGGAGACCGCGGTCTCGTCCAGCCATTCCGCCTGGTGCCATTTTGCCGGCGCAGCCTTGCCTAATCCATGAGGAACTCGATGGACACCCTTCTTGCAGTGCGCGATGTGGCCATGCATTTTGATCTCAAGGGCGGCGCCGTGCTCAGGGCGGTCGACGGCGTGTCGTTCGACGTGCGCCGGGGCGAGACCTTGGGCGTGGTGGGCGAATCCGGATGCGGCAAGTCCACCCTCGGCAAGACCCTGCTCCGGCTGTACGAGCCCACTGCGGGCAACGCGGTCCTGGACGGCACCGACATTTTCGGCCTGGGCAGGACCCAGTTGAAGGCGGCGCGACGGAAGATGCAGATGATCTTCCAGGACCCGTTCTCGTCCCTGAATCCGCGCCGGAGCGCGGCCTCCATTATCGCCCAGCCGCTGGTGATCCACGGCATCGGCAACCAGGAGGAGCGCAGCCGGCGGGTGGACGAGCTTATGCGCGAGGTGGGCCTGGACATCCGCTACCGGAACCGTTATCCCCACCAGTTCTCCGGCGGCCAGCGCCAGCGGGTGGGCATCGCCCGGGCCCTGGCGCTGAACCCGGAACTGGTCATCTGCGACGAGGCGGTTTCGGCCTTGGACGTGTCCATCCAGGCCCAGATCATCAACCTGCTGCTCGATCTGCAGAAGGCCCACGGCCTCACCTACATTTTCATCGCCCACGACCTTTCGGTGGTGGAGTTCATCGCCGACCGCATCCTGGTCATGTACCTGGGCCGGATCGTGGAGGACGCGCCTAAGCGCGAGCTGGTGGAGAAGCGGCTGCACCCCTACACCGAGGCGCTGTTCCAGGCCTCCCCGGTGATGGATCCCGATCTGCGGGGCAAGCGCAGCACGGTCATGGGCGACCTGCCCTCGCCCATCGACCCGCCCCGGGGCTGCCACTTCCATCCCCGGTGCCCCCGGGCCATGGACCGGTGCCGGGAAGTTTACCCTGAGCGCAAAGAGGTTACTCCCGGCCATTTCACCTCCTGCCACCTCTACTGAACCAGAGCCCGCCCATGCCCACCTCGACCACCCGGATCACCCTGCCCTCGCCCGCCCCCGGAACCGAACGGACCCTCGTGGTGCACCGCTTCGGCCAGCCCGGAGCGCGGCCCAAGGCCTACTTCCAGGCGGCCCTGCACGCCGACGAGATCCCCGGGCTGCTGGTGGCCCAGCATCTGCTGGCCGCCCTGGAACAGGCCCAGGACGAGGGCCGGATCCTGGGCGAAGTGATCGTGGTCCCGGTGGCCAACCCCATCGGCCTGGGCCAGCACCTGAACGGCAGCCTGCTGGGGCGCTTCGACTGGGAGACGTCCGGCAACTTCAACCGCGGCTTCCCCAGCCTCGCCGGGGAGGCCCTGGAACGGGTCCGGGGACGGCTGGGCGCCAATCCGGCGGAGAACGTGGCCCTGGTCCGGGAGGCCCTGCGTCTGGCCCTGGAGTCGCAGCCCGAGGCGGAGGAGACCGCGACCCTCAAGCGCCAGTTGCTGGGGCTGGCGCTGGACGCCGATCTGGTGCTGGACCTGCATTGCGCCGGCGAGGCGCTGCAGCACCTGTACGCTTCCCGCTGGCAGCGGGAGGACGCGCTGGCGCTGGGCGCGGAACTGGGGTGCGCGGCGATCCTGCTGGATGAAGGGCCCGGAGGCACGCCGTTCGATGACGCCTGCAACGGCCCCTGGTGGCAGCTGCGCCAGGCCCTGCCGGCGGACCTGGCGCTGCCGCTGGCCTGTTTCGCCGTGACGGTGGAACTGCGCGGCCAGACCGATGTGACCGATGCATACGCGGCGGCCGATTCGGCGGCGCTGGTGCGGTTCCTGCAGCGGCGCGGGGTGCTGGCCGGCGACCCGGGAGCCCTGCCTGAGCCGCGCTGCGAGGCCACCGCGCTGGAAGCCGTGGACGTGCTGGCGGCGCCGGCCGCGGGGGTGGTGGTCTACCACAAGCAGCTGGGAGAAACCGTGGCCGTGGGCGAACTGGTCGCGGAGATCGTTTCGCCCCTGGGCGAGCCGCTGGGCGCGGCCCGGACGCCGATCCGCAGCGCCACCAGCGGCCTGTTCTTCAACCGCAAGATCGGCCGGCTGGTCAGGCCGGGACAGAAGGTGTGCATGGTGGCGGGGCGGGAGCCGCTGGTTTACCGAAAACTGGGCAACCTGCTGGGCGATTGAAACCCGCAGCTCGCTTTGCGTTTATGCCCCGTTTCCAACAATTCCCCTTCCATTTGGGTCTGAAGAAACTCGAACCAGCGCCGGATATCCTCCTGGGTGGACTGGTCGGCCGATTTACCGATTCGCTCATCGAACCGCCGCAGCAATCAAGGAGCCTACTTTCATGAACTTCCGCTAGGGAGGATTTTGCGCTGGTTCCGGGTGTTTCGCCTTTTCCCAGTTCCGCGGGCCTCCAAGTTGGATGGTGAATTGCGGGTGGGGCTCGGGCAGGAGCAGGTCCTGATAGGCTGCAAACCGGTCCGGGCTGCGCAGGGCCAACTTGGTCTTCAGGTGGGCCCATTCGAGAGTCAACTGGCCCTCAGTTTCCACGATCGGAGCGGGGCTGGGAAGGTCGGGGATCAAGGTCCCGTTGAACCGGTAGCCGCGCAGAGCTGCTTCCCCTTGGATAGCACGGAGATAGGATGCGATCGCCGCCATGGGCTCAGCCTGCGCCCGGAACCGGAGAAGTTGGGGGTGGGACCGATAGCCCCGGGTAAAGCCCCCCAGGACCGCCTGGGCCAGCAGGGCTTCCCGCCACAGTCCGGTCACCCCCTGGTGGTCAAGATACTTGGGATGGAGGGTCCAGAGTCGCATCTACCGGTCCTGCGCTACGTAAACCAGTTGAACGAAGGCTGCGTTCGCAGCCGGAGGAGGATCGCGCCGGCAACCTGAAGGATTCGGCTGAAGGGTCCGCAGAAGTGGCGGGCGGATGTGCGCTGCCCCGACTACGGTTTCAGCGACACCGACGCTCTCCGGCTCACGGTCTACCTGGACACCCTCAGAACCTCTCCCAAACAGCCCGGAGGTTCGAAATGAGCCTGAAGCCGGTCGTCCTCTTCACCCTGATCTTCCTTGGGAGCGCCTGCTCCCCTCGCAAGGCCGCCACGCCGCCCGCCTCCCAGCCGGCTGAGGCGCCAGGGCCTCCCCAGGAACCGCAGCTTGCTTACGAGCTGCGTCTTGGCCGTGCAGTCTACAAGCACTACTGCATGACCTGCCACGGGGATGCCGGCGCCGGCGACGGCTTCAATGCCTTCAACCTAGACCCACGGCCCAAGGACCTCTCCGACCCGGCGCTGCAGAAGGCCAAGAGCGACGCCGACCTGATGGATGCGGTACGCCGGGGCGGCGCCGGGGTCGGGCTGTCGCCCTTGATGCCGCCCTGGGGCAAGACGCTTACGCCGGTGAAGATCGAACAGGTTGTGGCGTATATCAGGACCTTCAGGAAATGAGCGGCAACTTCACTCTGCAGACGACTCATGCCACCGCCTCGGTTTCCACATTTGCCTAAACTCCCCGTACACCCAGCGGCACGGCATGACCTGGGTGCTGAAGACCACCCGGGAAGGGGTTGTGCCGATGCTCCTGGCCAATTTCACAGTCCGAATCACCCGGGAGATCATCTGCGACGATAGAGCCGAGCAGAGCACCTCGGTAACCCCACGTTCGGGTTCCCCCATTGCGCCCACAGTCGGTTCAGGAAAAGGGCGTGCCTGCGACCGCAGTTTCGTTCCCTTGAATTGCACCGCAAGATCCATGATGGGAGCAACAACAAAACAATTCCGAGGACGTGCGTCATGGATAGTGTGCCCCGCAATATCCCTACTCCGGATCCCGGTGGAATGGATGCGCCCGGCATCATCGATGCCTTCGCCCATCGGATGATGTATTCCATCGCCAAGGACCGGAACACCGCCACCGACTATGACATCTACCGAGCCCTGGCCCTGGCTGTCCGCGACCGGATCATGGAACGCTGGTTCAAGACCCAGAACACATATTATCTGCGCGATGCCAAACGGGTCTATTACCTGTCCCTGGAATTCCTGATGGGCCGCGCGCTGCAGAGCAACCTCCTGAACCTCGGTACCGAGGACGCTTACACCCGGGCCATGGCGGAACTGGGTATCGGGCTCGAGGACCTGCGCGAACAGGAATGGGACGCGGGGCTGGGCAACGGCGGGTTGGGCCGGCTGGCGGCCTGCATTCTGGATGCGGCGGCCACTCTGGAACTGCCCTTCTACGGCTACGGCATTCGCTATGAATATGGGATTTTCATGCAGAAGATCATCGACGGGCGGCAGGTGGAATTCCCCGACGGCTGGCTCCGCTACGGCAACCCCTGGGAGATCCAGCGTCCCGACTCCATCTTCCCGGTGCGCTTCCACGGCCATACCCAGGCCGGCACCGATGCGCAAGGACGCTATCGGGTGGAATGGTCAGGCACCCAGGACGTCTGGGCCATGGCCTATGACACCCCCGTGGCGGGCTTCCGGAACGGCACCGTGAACACGCTCAGGCTCTGGTCCGCCAAGTCCAGCCGCGAATTCGATCTCGCCCGCTTCAACGCAGGGGATTACGTCCGGGCCGTGGAGGACAAGACCGTTTCCGAGAACATCTCCAAGGTCCTTTACCCCGCCGACGACCAGAGCGCGGGCAAGGAACTGCGCCTGAAACAGCAGTATTTCTTCGTTTCGGCCACCCTCCAGGACGTGATCCGGCGCTTTCAGAAGCGGGCCAACTGGCGGTGGGAGGAACTGCCGGACAAGGTCGCGATCCAGATGAACGACACCCATCCGGCCCTGGTGGTACCCGAGCTGATGCGGGTCCTGGTGGACCAGGAAGGATTGGGCTGGGACCTGGCCTGGGAGTTGACTCAGCAGGTCTGCGCCTACACCAACCACACCATCCTGCCCGAGGCCATGGAGGTCTGGCCCATGGACCTCTGGCGCAACCTGCTGCCCCGCCACGTGGAGATCGTCGAAGAGATCGACCGCCGCTTCCGGACCGTTGTGCGGGAGCGCTACCCCTTCGACGACGCCAAGCTCAAGCGTCTGGCCATCGTCGACGACGGCCACAGCGTCAGGATGGCCAACCTGGCCATCGTGGGCAGCCATTCAGTCAACGGGGTGGCCCAGTTGCACACGGACATCCTCAAGGCCTCCACCTTCACCGAAATGAACGACCTTTTCCCGGGCCGGATCAACAACAAGACCAACGGCATCACCCCCCGGCGCTGGCTCCTGAAGTGCAACCCGGTGCTGGCCAGCCTTATCACTGAAGCCATCGGCGAAGGCTGGACTCGGGACCTTGACGCCTTGCGCGGGCTGACCTCCTTCGCCGGGGATGCGGGTTTCCAGGAACGCTGGACCCGGATCAAGCGTTCGAACAAGGAAGCCCTGGCCAACTGGGTCCGGCGGACCGAGGGCTTGGTGCTGGACCCGGATCTCCTGTTCGATGTCCAGGTCAAGCGCATCCATGAATACAAACGTCAGCTGTTGAACCTGCTGCACGTGGCGACCCTGTGGAACCGGCTGAAGGATGGCGTAGACGCAGGGGCGCCCCGGGCCGCCCTGATCGGCGGCAAGGCTGCTCCGGCCTACTGGGTGGCCAAGGACATCATCCACCTGGCCAGCGCCATGGCCCAGGCGATCCAGGCCAACCCCGCCGCCCGGGGCCGCCTCTGCGTCACCTTCCTGCCGAACTACCGGGTCTCCCTGGCCGAACGGGTGTTCCCCGCGGCCGAGCTCTCCGAGCAGATCTCCACCGCTGGCACCGAAGCCTCCGGCACCGGCAACATGAAGGCCGCCCTCAACGGCGCCCTCACCATCGGCACCTTGGACGGTGCCAACATCGAGATCAAGGAGGAAGTGGGCGAGGCCAACATCTTCATCTTCGGCCACACCGCCGAAGAGATCATCCGGTTGCGGGACGCGGGCTACCGGCCCCGGGACTGGATCCGGGACAATCCGGAGCTGGAGCGCGCGATCGCCACCATCGCCAGCCTGGATGGCGGGCGGTTCCAGCCCCTGGCGGCGTCCCTAGCCGATTGGGACCACTATTTCCTGTGCGCCGACTACGCCTCGTACATGGCGACCCAGGAGAGGGTGTCGGCGACCTATGCCGATCCACGGGAATGGGCCCGCCTGTCAATCCTCAACGTGGCGGGCATGGGCAAGTTCTCCATCGACCGGACGGTCCGGGAGTACGCCCGCGACATCTGGACGGCTCCGTTCGTGCCGATTCCGCCGCCATAGCTCAGTGCGGAACCCATGCTTCGAACTCCAGGAAAGTGTGAAGGTTCCGATTTTTGCGATGGATCAGGCCGTCTTCGCGTAGTCATTCTCTTCCTTGGCAACCTTCACGCCGGGCTTCAACTTCTTCCCAGTCATCGCCGCCGCGATCCAGTTTGCGGGCTCCTGGCTGGCGGTCACCATAATGCCCGCTGAGTTGGCCGCACCTGGCGGGCTTCAACGACCCATCCTCACAGATGGGCACCGGCTGCCCCAGGATGGCCGTCACCCGGTCATTGAAGGCGGATATGGCGGGCCATTGCTCCGGCGCTTCCCTGAAGGCCCTGGACCCCTGCGTGGAGACCGGCTGAGAGATGGGACACCGGGCCAGGAATCCAATGCCGCGAACAAGCCCCCCCTTGTCCTGGAGGAAGGCCCGAAGTGTAGCGTCCTGGACCTGGAGGGCGATGGTCATCCCAGCCGAACAGCCTGAGGACCGCTCTTCTTTCTTAGGACTACACCAGCAGGTGGTGATTGGGGCCCGCAGCCAGGGTAAAGGGCTGACGGACTGCAAGCTTTCGCTGACCGTCTAACAGAGCCTCATCGCCAGCGAAGTAGATAGCACGACCGTCCCGGTGCGGGTTCCCCTGGCCTGAACCAGTCGATCGGTCGGTCACGTTGCCCACCTTGGCCAGACATGGAATCGTCATGTCCCACTCAACGTAGGTCTGCCACTCCATTGGGGAAATTGGTTATTAAACAAGAATAATTAATTTTTTTGGACCTTGGGTCCATAAACTTCGATATTTTCGCTCCCAATTCTGACCCAACGCCCCATTCCATAGGGTCGGTTGGGAAGGCGCGGGGAGGGAGGCGAGCTGTATATCAGGTGCCAGCGTGCTAGGTATGGGGCAACGCCACAAAATAATGTTGACGCCGATTGAACCCTGATAGGATGGAACATCGGTCCAAAAAATAGCACCGTCTACAACACCACCATGGTCGACGCGCACCAGTAATCCCGTCGCCGGTCATCTATCGGCCCGGATCGCCGCGTTCCCTGCCCTCCGGGGCGGCGAGCGCGGCGATTTTCCTGCGGACCGCGGGTCAGGCCATGTAGCCCGAGCGCAGCGCGGTTGCCCAACTTTGTCGCCAGTGGGCCTTGGCCAGTTCAGCCATGGGCGGCGATGCCACCGCGCTCGCCCACAATTGGCTGCCCGAGGTCCACTTCGACCAGATCCTCCCCGGGAAGCCATGCCACCGGGTCCGGGCCTATGAGCGGGTGCCCCCCACCCCAACGCCAGTTCAAGATTTCGATGCGCGCCATGCAAGGGGGCTCAGATGGGAGAAATGAGGCAGGCGCAGCCTGACCACTCCGACCTGCTGCGGATGCGCAATCTGGAACCGGATACTGCAACCAGCAGCGGCCTAGCAAGAGTGAAGGGCGCGCCCGGCCGGGTCCTGGCAGAATGACCCTATGGGGAACTCAGGGGACACCGGGCTGGTGGATGAACCACGGCCCGAGGAGGTCGGGAAAAGCACAGATCCGATAGGGGTCCAGGGTGCGAGCCTGACATTGGTTCCCTGATCCCCATCCCTTTATTTGGAATCCTGAGAATTTCTCATCGGAGGTAATGAGTCAGGTTGAATTCCGTGCCAGCGTTGCCACCTTCGGACCAATCTCGTCAGCGCCGACACACCAAGGGCATGCTCAACGTGGATGGCGCAGGTTGGCTTGCCGGGCCGGGGAAGAATATTTGTGACACCGCCGCCGGTTCATGGTCCTCAAGAGAACACCCTGGACGGCTGAGGTTCACCGAAAAACAGATTGGCGTATTTTCTAGAAAATAACGGCGTTACCAGGGGATCTGCACGAGCGGACACTTTATGCTTCCTTTTCTGCACGACCGGACAACTTATGGTTCCTCATTCGGTGTGGGACCCGCCAGAAGGTGGCTATTTGGGGCCCAAAACGGACAACATATGCTTCCAACCGCGGACAACTTTTCCTTCACGGCACAGTTGACGACGCCGGTGTCTGTGTCGGCTTGGCGCGCTGGCGCTTGACCACTCAGTCCAGTGCGCTCTAGCCGCCCACTCCACGTCCGAGCTCTGGCCGGGCGGTGCTCCCTCAGTCCTATCAGCCTGCTTCCCCCGCCCGCCCGTCGCGCATCTCGACCCGCCGGACGCTGAGCCTGGCCAGGAGGGGATCGGGGCCACCC
>Ga0316232_1005210_pt1 | contig 10489 bp, 9 predicted proteins | sample TBHtaG_FD_206006 | JGI IMG/M metagenome (GOLD analysis project Ga0316232, IMG submission 206006) | Freshwater microbial communities from Trout Bog Lake, Wisconsin, USA - TBH18025_13 | ecosystem: Environmental > Aquatic > Freshwater > Lake > Hypolimnion/Profundal zone | place: USA: Wisconsin... | reverse complement strand
CATCGCGGCAATCGATCCAACCAGGAACGTCAGCGCGCCAACCAGCGCCACGATCAGACCGGCCGTGGTGCCGACCAGGATGGGCGCCATGCGAATGACGAGATAAACGCCCGCGTTCACCATGGTACTGGAGTGCAGCAAGGCCGAGACCGGCGTGGGGGCAACCATGGCTCCCAGCAGCCAGGACGAGAACGGCAACTGCGCAGACTTGGTAATGCCGGAGAACGCCAGGAGCGAGGCGACGAGCAGCGCAAAAGCCACGCCACTCCCCTTCAAGGCATCCAGCGCCGGAGCCGAACCATGGCGGGCCAGCAGAAAGATCGCCGTGGCAAAACCAAGGCCGCCCAGCAGATTCATGACCAACGCGCGCCGGGCGTTGCGATTGGATTCATCCGTGCCCTTGTAGGCAATCAGCCAGAACGAACAGAGGGTGGTGATTTCCCAGAAGAAATACATCCAGAGGAGGTTGTTGGCAAAGACAATGCCGAACATGGCGCCCAGAAAGAGGAACAGAATCGCAAAGAACCGACGACGCCCATCGCGCATCTCCGGGTGGTGATGCTCATGAAACTCATGCATGTAGCCCAGGGCGTAGAGGCAGGTCAGGCCGCCGACAATACCAATGATCAGGGCCATGATGACGGAAAACTTGTCGCAAAACAGCGGATTTGAGACCGCAGGCAATTTCTTTTCTGCGAGAAACAGAAGAACGGACTGGGCAAGCGCCAGAAGGGAGATGAGCCACTGACGCGACTTCACGCCGACCCAGATGACATACAGCGTGATGGCTGCTTCAACAACCTTCATGCCGATGTTGACCGCTTCCTGCGAACAGGGAAGCTTGAAGAACGACTGCGGCGCCACAGAAAAAAGCGCCAATAGAATCGCTCCGGCAGACACGGCAAGCACGCCTGTGACGACAAGCAACTGCCGCAGACGGTTTGAACCGGCCAATAGCAGAGCCAATCCGACCACAACAGGCAAACCAATCAGAATGGGAATCAGACCCGTCATTCGACTTCTCCGAAAAACGGGGGCGCACTCTAACATGTGCCTTGCTTTAAGCCAAGCTCATTTCTAGAACTATCGCGTTACACTATATATAAATAAGTCTTGGAAATTTCCTGTTAGCCATATCGTTGTGCGCTGAATCTGTTTTTGATGGTAGCGCATGACAGGGTCTGGCAAGATGTTTGTTTATCCCCATCTATCAAGAGGAAGAACCCCAATGACAACACAATATGAGATGTGTGGCGCGATCAAGTCGATTTTAGAGCCCAAAACGTTCGCCAGTGGCTTTACCAAGCGCGAATTTGTGCTGACAACCGAGGAAGACTACCCCCAGCAGGTTCTGTTTGAGTGTGTCAAGCAGCAGGCAGGACTGCTTGATCAGGTGGTGCCCAATGACCGCGTTCGAGTTCAGTTTCGCATCCGTGGCAGCGCAACCAAGGATGGCGCGCGGTTTTTTGTCAATCTTCAGGCGCTTCAAATCGAGAAAATGGGGGTGGATGGTTCCACTGTGACGCTGGATCAGGACGCGCCTCCACCCACAGATGACGATCCCATGCCATTCTAAATGTGTCTTTTCAGGCGTCCAATTAAAGGAATAAGCCCATGCTTAAGAAACAGGTTTCCCGGCAGACCGAACCGTCACCCGCAAGAAAGCCCATTGATCCCGCTTCGCTGAAAGTCCATATCCACAATTTGTTTGCCAACCAGTGGATGCTTCTGACGGCAGGCGACTTTCAACTGAAACGCTACAACACCATGACCATTGCCTGGGGCAGCATCGGAACCATCTGGAACAAGCCTTTTGTGCAAGTGCTGGTCCGCCCTCAGCGCTATACTCATCTTTTTATGGAGGAGTTTGGGACCTTCACCGTGAGCACATTCCGTCCGGCCTACCATGAGGCCTTGCAATTGCTGGGGTCAAAATCAGGCCGCGACGTGAATAAGATCGCCGAATCAGGCCTCACACCAACCGCCTCCTCGGTTGTCGCAGCCCCAAGCTTTGCAGAAGCCAACCTGGTTATTGAATGCCGCAAAGTCTACTGGCAGGATATGGACCCCAAGGGTTTTCTCACACCAGCCATTGCGGCGAACTACCCCAAGCAGGACTATCACCGAATCTATTTTGGTGAAATAGCCGCCATCACCGGAACATCAGAATATGTCTGAAACTGCCACAGGTTAGCCTAATAAACAGGCAACCATGGGCAGAACATGCGCGATTCCATGTCTTGGATTTAACGGCGATCCGCGCAGTCCAATCAAATTCTAACAGCACGATGACAAAAACCGAAAGAGTGTCATCTTGACATTCTTCGAGGGTATGTCATATTACTACACCGTTTGCCCAAGGACGATCTTGATTGAGGACGCTTCTATTCCATGAATGTTCATATCATAGGCATTGGGTCGGCCCTACCAGACCGAGTACTTGATAATCACGAACTCGCCAAGATGATTGACACATCTGATGAGTGGATCGTGTCACATACAGGCATTAACAAGCGTCATATTGTAGCTGACAACGAATCCACCTCCACCCTTGCCACACGCGCAGCCAAGAAGGCGCTTGCCCAGGCTGGTATCAAGGCCGAAGAACTGGGCATGGTCATTGTTGCCACCAGCACGCCGGACTATGGCTCGTTCCCAGCCACAGCATGCATCGTTCAGAAGAACATTGGCGCTGTGAATGCAGGCGCATTTGACCTGACTGCAGCCTGCACGGGCTTCGTCTATGCGCTGGATGTGGCGCGCGGACTGCTCACGAATGATCCGCGTCCCATGCTGGTCATCGGCGCGGACGTCATGTCGCGCGTGACCGACTGGAAGGACCGCAACACCTGCATCCTGTTTGGCGATGGCGCAGGCGCCGTCGTGCTGCAACGCAGCGAGCGCGCAGGAGGGATTCAGCACAGCATTCTCGGCGCGGACGGCAATGGCATCCATGCGCTTTATCGGGAGGGCGGATGTCGCCTGCCCACGAACACCGCGCCGCACATGCCCGCTTATGTCCAGATGCACGGCAAACAGGTCTTCAATTTTGCCATAAAAGCCCTTGAATCCGTCATTCTCCAACTGCTGGCCAAGGGCGGGATCACCCTCAACGACGTGCGCTGGATTGTTCCCCATCAAGCCAACGTCCGCGTGATTGAAGCCACAGCCCGCCGCCTGGATATCGGCATGGAGCGCTTCTTTGTGAACATCAGCGAACTGGCCAACACATCGGCGGCAACCATTCCCCTCGCCCTTGATCAAGTGGTCCGGGAAGGGAAAGTGGCATCCGGTGATCGCATCATTCTTGTTGGATTTGGGGCAGGTCTGACTTGGGGTGGCACACTGATGCAGTGGAATCCGCCACCCGTTCCACCCGCTGCCAAGGCATAAATGTTTTCTGTTTTCAGGAGTGAATAAAATGAGCGCCACCAAGAAACGTGTTGTCGTGACGGGTATCGGAGCCATCACGCCCATTGGCAACACCATTGAAGCGATTTGGAAAAACGTGCAAGCCGGCGTGTCCGGCGTTGGCCCGGTCACCCGTTTTGACGCCTCACGCCTGGACGCCCGCGTGGCGGCTGAGGTGAAAGATTTTGACCCGGCCCAGTACATGGACGCCAAGGATGCGCGCCGCATGGCGTTGTTCACCCAATACGCGATGGCTGCGGCCAAAATGGCCTGGACTGACTCCGGACTCGATAAGGGCGGAGCGGATCCTGAGCGCGTAGCGGTGATCATCGGCAACGGCATTGGCGGCAAGGAAGTGGATCAGGAAGCCTACAAGACGCTGTTTGAGCGCGGCCCGGGCCGTCTTTCGGCCATGACCATTCCCAAGCTCATCCCCAACGAAGCGGCCGGAAACATCTCCATGTCCCTGCAGGCCAAAGGCCCTGTTCATACCGTCGTCACAGCCTGCGCCTCCGGAACGGATGCGATGGGTGTGGCGCTGGATGCGATCCGGCTGGGACGCGCGGACGTGGTTATCTCCGGCGGCACCGAGGGTGCCCTGACCGAGTATTGCATGGGCGGCTTTTGTGCGCTGAGGGCGCTTTCGACGTCCTTTAACGATACGCCCGCGCGCGCCAGCCGTCCGTTTGACCGCGACCGCGACGGATTTGTGATGGGTGAAGGCGCAGGCATCTTGATCCTTGAGGATTATGATCATGCCGTGCGGCGCGGCGCGCACATCTATGCTGAATTTGCCGGCTACGGCGGCACAGGCGATGCCTACCACCTGACCGCTCCGCACCCCGAGGCCGAGGGTGCCATCCGCGCCATTCGCGTGGCGCTCAAAGATGCCGGAATGGATCCCACAGAGATTGATTATGTCAATGCGCACGGAACATCCACTCCGCTGAATGACCCCATGGAAACCAAGGCGGTCAAGGCGGTTTTTGGCGACCACAGCCGACGACTCAAGGTGTCATCCACCAAGAGCATGACCGGTCACATGATCGGCGCGGCAGGCGCTGTGGAAGCCATTCTGTGCATTCTGGCCCTGCGCGACCAGTTCTATCCGCCGACCATCAACCTTGAGAATGCCGATCCGGCGTGTGATCTCGACTATGTGCCAAACAAGGGCGTCAACGCGCCCATGCGCGCGGCTCTGTCAACCTCACTGGGCTTTGGCGGCCACAACGGCGTGGTCATCTTCAGAAAGGTGGCGCCATGAAACCAATCACCTCCCTGATCCCTCATCGCGAGCCTTTTTTGTTCGTTGACCGCCTGTTGTCGGTGGACGAGAAAAAGACCTGCGGCGAACGGCACTTTCCTTCCACAGAGTGGTTCTTTCAGGGTCACTTCCCTGGAGAGCCCGTCGTGCCGGGCGTCATTCTGGTTGAGAGCATGGCGCAATGCGGGGGAGCAGGATTGGTTGAACTGGGGATTTTTGTGAACCAGATCTTTTTCCTGCTGACCATTCACAGCGCCAAGCTGCGCCGGCCCGTCAGACCCAATGAGACGCTGCGCATGGAAGTTGAGAATCTCAAGTTTTCTCCGCGCCTCGTAAAGCAACGCGGTCACGGATGGGTTGGAGACGATCTGGCGGTGGAAGCCGAATGGGTCTGCGTCCCCAAAAAGATCAAGTAGTCGCTTCGGGAAGGCGTTCTTGACGCCTGTGCCAGCCATCGCTATTTTTATGCGCTTTCCGGCAAGCGTGCCGGGAACGCAAGATGACCAGTAGAGAGCAATTGGGAGCAACCAACGTGGGTTACAACTGCGTCGTGTGCATCAAGCAAGTGCCGGATACCAAGCGGATCACCGGCCAGGCAATGAAAGAAGACGGCACCGTCAACCGGGCCGCGCTGCCTGCTATTTTCAATCCGGAAGACCTGAACGCGCTGGAAGCGGCCCTTGAAGTCCGCGACCGGCATGGCGGCACCGTCACGGTTGTGACCATGGGTCTTCCCGCCGCCTGTGAGATCCTGCGCGAATCGCTCTTTCGTGGCGCGGACCAGGCTGCCTTGATCACGGATCGGCGCGCCGCCGCATCGGACACGCTGGCCACGAGCTACATCCTGTCGTGCGCAGTCCGCAAGCTCAAGCCCGACCTGGTTTTCTGCGGTCGCCAAGCCATTGATGGCGACACCGCGCAAGTCGGTCCCCAACTCGCCGAGAAGATTGGTTTTACGCTGGTGACGTACCTCGAAAGCCTCTCGCTCAAGGGTCGGAAGGCAAAAGTTCGCCGCAACATCGGCAACGGATACGAGATCGTCTCCGCGCGTCTGCCTGTGCTTTTCACGGTCATGGAGACAGCCAATCATCCACGCCCCATGGCCATGAAAAAGACCCTGAAGGCCAAGAAGGCCCGTGCGCCGCTGGAAATTGCCAAGGCTGTTGATGCCGCCATGACGTCCGCCACACCCGAGGCTAAAGCCGATGAAGTGAAGCGGCGCTGCGCGGAGCTCGCCGGCCAGGGCTTGTTGATTTCGCAGTGGAATCTGGATGACTTGCAGGCCGACCTCGCCTGGTGCGGCGGAGCAGGAAGTCCAACCAAGGTCAATCGCGTTCAGTCCATCGTGCTGGCCGGCGGCGCCTACAAGGAATTCCCAGCCACCGATGCGGGTGTGAATCAACTGATGGGCGAATTGATTGAAGACCATACAATTGGGTGATGCAGAACAACAGGACGGCCCTGTGCCGTCCATGCGATGGGCGGGAAGCGACCATGATTGAAGTGAATCGACAAGGCGAAGTCTGGATCTATGCGGAGCAGGAGGGCGGAAAACTCTCCGACGTCCCCATGGAATTGTTGAGCAAGGGACGCGAACTGGCTGACCGTCTGCACGTGCCGCTGAGCGCCGTGCTGCTGGGCGATCAGGTCGAGGACCTCGCCGGCCAACTCATTCATCTGGGCGCAGACAAGGTCTATCTGGCGCAGGACCCGCTCCTCGCCCATTACCAGACCACCAGCTACACCAAGGTGATTTGTGACCTGATCACCCTGCACAAGCCGCAAATCTGCCTGTTCGGCGCCACACCCCTGGGACGCGACCTCGCGCCAACCGTGGCCTCGTTCATGAAGTGCGGCCTCACCGCAGACTGCACGGATTTGCAAATCGGCGACCACACCGATGTGCAGACCAAGGAACACCTCTCCAACCTGTTGCACCAGATTCGCCCGGCCTTCGGCGGTAACATTATCGCCACAATTGTGAACCCCCATCGCTGGCCGCAAATGGCCACCGTGCGCGAAGGCGTCATGCGCATGTCCGTGCCCGACACCCGGAGAACCGGCCAGACGATCCAGTGCGCCGTCAATCTCGCCGGCATGACGCTTCCCGTGGAAGTGTTGGACTCCAAGCGCCAGCCCAAGAAGGTCAATCTCAAGGGCGCGCGCATTATCGTGGCTGGCGGAGCAGGCGTAGGCAGCCGCGACAATTTCCGTCAGTTGTGGGATCTGGCCAATGTCCTGGGCGGGGCCGTCGGCGGAAGCCGCGCGGCTGTTGACCTCGGATACGTGGACCACGACCACCAGATCGGCCAGACCGGAACGACCGTCCGCCCGGCCCTCTACATCGCATGCGGTATTTCCGGCGCTGTACAACATCGGGCCGGCATGCAGGAGTCGGCCAAGATCCTGGCCATTAACATGGACAAGGACGCCCCGATTTTTGGTGTTGCGCACTACGGCATTGTCGGCGACCTGAACGAAGTCGTTCCCAAAATGATCAAGACCATTCGCAGCGGCGCCAATATTGAGCAAGCCGCTCATGCCGCAACCCCGTAACTCACGTTCAAGAGACCTTCGACCGAGGAAACAGCACCATGGCGAACTTTTTTACAGACAACGAAGACATCCAATTCCTCTTCAAGCACATGGACCTGGCGCGCGTGGCCGCGCTGACGGAAGAGGACTTTCGCTTTTCAAAGGAGTTTGCCCACGCCCCTTCCGATGCGGCGGACGCGCTCGATAACTACACGCGCATCCTGACCACCATCGGCGAAATCGCCGGTGACCGCGTGGCGCCCACGGCGGCAGACACCGACACGGTGGGCAACACGCTCAACGAGGACGGCAGCGTCACCTATGCGCCGGGCATCGCCGAGGCCATCAAACTTCTGGGTCAGGCCGATGTGATGGGCTTCACCCTGCCCTATCGTTATGGCGGTCTCAACGGCCCGCACCTGCTCTATACGATGTCGAACGATATCGTCAGCCGGGCGGATGCCTCATTGATGAACCTGTACGGATTGCAGGGCATTGCAGAAACCATCAACGCCTTTGCCAGCGAAGAGATCAAGCAGGAATACCTGCCGCGCATGGCCAGCGGCGAGTTCACCGGCGCCATGGTGCTCACCGAACCCGACGCGGGAAGCGATCTGCAGGCGGTCAAAACCCGCGCCTGGCAGGACGCGAACGGTCAATGGATTGTCCGTGGCGTGAAGCGCTTCATTACCAATGGCTGCGGCGACGTGTCGCTGGTTCTGGCCCGCACCGAACCGGACATCGCCGATGCGCGCGGCCTCTCCTGCCTGCTCGTCGAGCGCGGTCCACGCGTCAAGGTTCGCCGCCTGGAGAATAAGATCGGAATCCACGGCAGCCCGACCTGCGAACTTTTCTTCGACAACGCGCCCGCCAAACTGATTGGCGAACGTCAGCGCGGACTGATCACCTACGTCATGAGCCTGATGAACGGCGCGCGTATCGGCATTGCCTCCCAGAGCCTGGGTATCGGCGAAGCCGCCTATCGCGTCGCCCGCGATTACGCCCACAGCCGCAAGCAGTTCAACACGGCGATCGAGAACTTTCCGGCTGTGCGCGATCTGCTCGTGGATATGAGCATTGATGTGCAGGCCGCCCGCGCGCTGACCTACTACGCCGCATTCTCCGTGGATATGGAAGCCGGTCTGGGCGCCCGCGTGGAGTCCGGTCATGTGACCAATCCCGATGAGCTCAAGAAACTGCGCGCCGACGCCCGTACGCACAAGGGCTACAACAAGGTGCTCACGCCCATGGCCAAGTACTACTCTTCCGAGATGTCCATGCGCGTATCGAACAGCTCCATGGCCGTGCTCGGCGGAAGCGGATACATGAAGGATTACGCCGTTGAGCGTCACCTCCGCGACAGCCGTATTACCACGATTTACGAGGGCACCAGTCAGCTTCAGGTTGTGGCTGCCGTGGCCGGCGTGATGACCGGAACCGTGAACGAGATAGTGAACAACATTCTCGCCGCCCGTCCGGCAACCGGCGAGCGCGTCGCGCTCGTCGAAAAGATTCAGGAAGGCCTGAAGCTGCTTGGCGAAGCCGTGACCTTCATCAAGGCGCAGAACGGCAATGCCTACCGCGATCTCTATGCCCGCAAGCTGGTGGACATCGGTATCTATCTCGTGATTGGCAGCCTGTTCTGCGACCATGCAGCCGTGAATCCCAAGAAACTCGCGGTGGCCAAGCGCTGGATGGGAGACAAGATTCCGCAAATCCGCATGCTCAAAGAGTGGATCTGCGCAGGCGATTCGTCCACACTGACCGACTTTGAAACACTCGCAGGCCCGCTGCCTGTTGCGGACTAATCGAGTCGGTTCGTTCGATAACTTGAAACAGGGACGGCTTTTATGCCGTCCTTGTTTTATTTTACAGGGCTTCCTTTGCTCAGGGTCATCTCGACACCCACGCGATAAACCGGATATCATAAAGACATGGCATCAAAGGAGACCAAAGCCCATTCAGCAATTGCGAATATCCTGGATTTTCTGAAACAGCCCGGACTTATTTTGCTGACCGGTCATGTCCGGCCTGACGGCGATGCCCTTGGCGCAACCCTGGCCTTGGCGCGAACCTTGAGGCAGCAAGGGTGCTCGGTTGTGGCCACTGCGGAAGGAGCAGATTCGAGTGCGGCAAGTTGCCTTGTCGACTGCGAACCTGTTGTTTCTCCGGCAGAAGCCGTAAAACTGCCCGTGGCGCGAATAGTCAGCCTGGACTGTGGCACCGTCACCCGCCTGCCGGACGCGCTTCAATCCCTCACGATGCGTCTTCCTGTTGTTAATATTGATCATCATGTGACGAACACGCGTTTTGGCCTCGTGTCATGGGTTGATCCCCATGCGAGTTCAACCTGTGAACTGGTCTGGCGCTTGATTCGCCATGCGAAATGGCCGATTGACCGACTCACGGCCGAGGCGCTCTGGGTTGGTCTGGTGACCGATACCGGACGTTTTGCCTATGATCTGACCCAACCCAAAACCCTTCGCATGGGCGCGGATTTGCTCCGTTATGGAGTTCGCACAGCCTGGCTGAATGATCGCTTGTACGGATCGTTTGACCTCAAGGCGCTTTCCCTGAAACGTCGCGCCTTTCAATCCCTTGAAGTCTGGATGGATGGTCGCGTGGCGGCCGTCACGCTGACACATGCCGATTTTACCGAAACGGGATGCACCAAGTCGGATGCAGAGGACATCATCGAGATTCCACGCTCGTTGCGCGGATCCCAGGTGGCGTTCTTCTTCTATGAAACGGGCGAGCCTGACATGACACGAGTCAGCATGCGCACACGAGAGCCGTTGGATGCCACGCAAGTCGCCATTCATTTCTCCGGAGGCGGCCATGCGCGGGCAGCAGGATTCACCATTCATGCGCCCATGGCGGAAGCCAAGGCCCAAATCAGAAAACATCTTGAGAAGTGGCTTTCCACCACAACGTGATGCGTCGGCAAGATTAGCGCAATAACGCGCGCCATTCTGCAATCTGTTGCCGCCGCGCCAATGCCCATGCATCCGGATCAGAAACAGGAATCGCAGGCGGCGCAATATAGGCCGCGCCGCAGTGACGACAGCAGGCCCCAGGAGCAGCCGGCAAGCCACATTTTTCACAAACATGCGACAGCACTTCACCGCAATGCATGCAATGCCCGCCCGCAGCATGGGCCGGCTGGGGATATGGCCAGAAAACCAGGATTCCGTTCACAACAAACGGGACATTGGATGGACACCCCGGATCTGGACAAAATGCTACGCCGCGAAGAGGCGCTGGCACGGACAATGTTGA
>Ga0316232_1005207_pt1 | contig 10494 bp, 12 predicted proteins | sample TBHtaG_FD_206006 | JGI IMG/M metagenome (GOLD analysis project Ga0316232, IMG submission 206006) | Freshwater microbial communities from Trout Bog Lake, Wisconsin, USA - TBH18025_13 | ecosystem: Environmental > Aquatic > Freshwater > Lake > Hypolimnion/Profundal zone | place: USA: Wisconsin... | reverse complement strand
TGATTAAGTTACCGTAGGTGCCGTTATCTGTTCCAGAAGTCATTGTTCGGCTTCCGGCAGCTACCCCATTAAAGTATGCTGTTACTGTGCCTGAATCTCCTGGGCCTACACTTGTGATAGTACCAGCTGAGTAAGTATTAACTCTGGTAGCACTTACACTGGTTCCACCTGCAACACTTAAGTTGCCCCACCCAGAATTGTCTGTTTGGGTAAAGTTTGTCATTAAGGCTGTGGTAGTCGCTGTACTTAAACTTAGCGTACTTGCACCCGGAAACGGCGGAGGACTTGGTGGTACTAGTTTGCCTAATACAAAATTTAATTCTGCTATTGCATCAGTCACTGAAGTAGTTGTTGTTAAAGTTACTGCATTACTTTTTAATGCCGGTGCTGTGTTAGAACCTAATGTAATATTATTACCAGTAAATGCATCTAATCCAGATAAACTATTTAAGTTACCAAATGATAAATTACCGTTGCCGTCTGTGTAGACTAGATCATAAGCATTACCGCCAGTGACTTGAACATTTGAAATCGTACCAAGGCTAATTTTTCCTGTGTTACTGGTAATGGTATTACCATTGATAACTAAGTTACCAAGATACGATGTGCCGCTTACTGATAGATTAGATAATGTGCCGACACTTGTGATATAAGGTTGTGCATTAGTGTATATGGTACCTGTAATGTTTGCGGCTGTAATAACATTACCATACATGTTTGTAATGTTACCAAGAATATTGTCTAGCGTATTAATAGCTGTAGCAACATCCATGCCTGTTGTTAGTGCATTAGTACCATATGAATCATGTGACTGTGTTACTGTACCAACTGGAATATTGTTAGCAGTAAAGTTTTCTAAACTGGCAATTAATGCCAGACTTCCGTAGGCTAAGTTACCGTTGCCATCTGTATAGATTGTATTAAAAGCACTACCACCAGAAATATTAATATTTGATATTGTGCCAAAACTAACTTGGCCAGTGTTACTGGAAATTTGATTGTTGAGAACTGTTAGGTTAGCAATGCGAGCATTACCGTTAACATCTAACGAGTATGCAGGGCTAGCAGTATTAATACCTACACGACGATTGTTTACGTCAAAGTGCGTAAGGTTTGCATCAATAACTAAATCTACACCTGCACGTTCCAGGTTGTAGTTTAGCATCTGCCCTGTTATTTTGCCGATTGCCATCAGGAGTCCTAGACAGCTACGTTAGTGCTGTTAATATTATGAATAACTACAATCTGATTTGGGCTTGCAGAAGTTGGAGCTGGTGGTATCGAAGTGAATACAATGTTTGTACCAGATACAGTATAGTTTACTATTGGTAGTTGGTATACTCCGCCAATGAATACTGCAATCGCAGTTGGATCACTTTCACTTTGACTCATTGTAAACACTTGTGTAGTTAGTCCATCACTAGTACCAATGTTGTCAACTTTTATCTGTACACTACCAATTGGAGCAACTTGTTGCCAAGAGCCGTTATAGTAGATTTCAATTCTAGGATAAGACGAAGTACTGGGATTTTGATTAAATCTAATCAGTCCGGGCACAGGAGCATCACCATAAGAGCTATTTGGTACTATAGGTAATATTGCACCAGTTTGGCCTTGGGCTAACTCTGGATTCTTAAGAAAACGTGCCATTATTAAATTCCAATCGAACTAACTGTTGCTGTCACCGAGTTGGCATTACTACAGTTTGCCATAATAGCGTCGCCAAGTCCGCCTAAAATAAATTTCTCTGCAGAAACAATCAATGTATTGTAAGCAGTAATACTTACATTAGAATAAATGATTGTACCTAGTCCTGCGGTACTTCCGCCAGGTACAGCATAAATGTTTGCAGTTTGTGTTACGCCAGAATAGTTACACAAGTGAATTGTAGTAACTGCTGTTGTACCAGAGCCGTTGACAAGAATGTTTGCGGCTGTTGTTGTTAGTGCGAAGTTTTGAATTGCCATTTTAGTTTTAGTCCTATCCGAATACGATACTGTATGCTACCGCTTTAGCTTTTGTTACTAGCTCTGCGTTAGTTGTTACTGTGTTGGTTACATAAACACCAGATCCGCCACTGCCGGCTGTGTTTGCAAAAATTTGTACACTACCTGCGGCACTATAAACTGTGTGGCCATTCAGGTTTAAGTTTGCGCTTAGTGTTGGTGCAGAATCTGAATATAAGTTAGCACTTGGGCTGTTACCAAGTTGAATATATTTGTATGTTGATCCATCATTACTTGCTTGCCATGCAGATAAACTTTCATTCCATGCAATACTTACATTTGCCGCATTGCCGCGATCTACAATAATATTAGCGCCAAGAGGATTTGGAGTTGTTACACCATTGTTTAGTGTAATAGTATGATCTGTAATAGCACTATCGGTACTTACAATACTTTGGCTGTTACCAGTTACTACTAAATTACCATTGATTACAACCGTAGATTGCAAGTTGATTTGATCACCGGGATTTAGTGTCTGTATTGTGTAGTTACCTGAAATTCGCTTAGTAGTACTCATGTCCGTATCCTGTTTATGTAGTATTTATGCTTGGCAGATCTTTGCTTAAATCAATAAAAAACCCGCCGAAGCGGGTTTTTAGTGTACTTAAATTAATTAAGCACTTTGTACTTGAACAAATGTTGTATCTGGTGCGGCTAAATGATAACGCAATTTGTTACCATTAAAGTCGTATACAAACTTGTTAGTAATACGGCTAGCGTATGTACTATCAGTAATGTTTGCAGTTTGTGCGGCAACGTTACCAGAAACAGCAATAGTTACGTTACTTGAAGTATTAACAGCAGTAACTTGAGCAACGCCGGCTGTGCCAGTAAAACCAATGATGTAGTCACCAACTCGAGGAGTTGTGATTGGACCTGTTGGAGTTCCTGTCCAAGATACGTATGTACTTGTTGCACCACCAGCAACGTTAGCGGCTGCAACGTTAGCAGATACTGTAGAAATATTGATTAAAATATTCATTTGGCCAGCAGTTAGATTAGGACTATTAGTCAATGTAGCGTCGCCTTTTAATGTACCATCAGTTACACGGAAAGACTTGCGACCTTTTTGTAATAGGATAGAGCCAGGTAAAGAACTTCCGCCAGTGATATACACTTGTGGTTGAATTTGATAACCTGTTTGGCTTGTTAGGCCGCCTGTGCCACCAACGTGAGCGCCGTTAACGCTAGTTGGACTAACATAACGATCGTGGATTTGACCAGATGTTTCAGTTCTTGTGATTTTTAGTTTTGCCATTTTATTTCTCCTTTGCCTCTTAGGGCGTTAGCGTTCTAGGCTATCCGGAGTGGTGCTCCGAAAGTTACTCTTGTGAGTGAACAATATTATTTATCAAACTGGGTATAAAGATAGTCTGCCCAAAGTTGATGCCCTGCAGGATTAGGATGATATGTACTACCTTTAAGATTATAATCGCTAGCGCCTAAGAAGTTCCAGCGTGTGGCTACTCGATCCATTATATCCAGGAACTCTGCCTTGCATTCAGGTTTAGTTGCTATATATTTTTCTGTTAAAGGATCTATACTCATCTGCCCTATGAAAGGCACAGGTTTAAGATAACGATCAAACTGAACATGATCCTGTATTACGTCACACCAGGACTTTTCTAGTAGCAGTGGGCTAGAGTTTTCTGGCCATACATCTGTGAACACACGAGCAACACGAACGTCAACAAAGGGGAAACGACTAAAGTATGCTTCTAAGTTACGCAATAAGTAACTTTCAACTTGAACTAAAAAGTCTTCTAGGCCGGAGCTATTATCCCAAAATGATTGATACGGACGGTTAACATTAATGCGTCTTGTGTACTTTGCTTCTCGCAGATCTTCAGTTAATGATATTACCATACGAATCTTTTTATATCGACTTTGGGCAGTCATTAAATGCATTTCTATATTTTGTAACTGCTCTAACATCCAATAGTTACTACATCCAGGCTTGGCTATGTTTACCCAATCCGAATCTAATAAAAGGCTTAAACGGCGCCCAACAATCTGCTCCATTCTACAAGGGTCGTTACTGGCTTTGTCCCAGTCTATTGTACCCAAGTGATCGCCCCAGGTCCACGAGTCGCCTACTTGTATTAATAATGTGTCTTTTCCTTGTATATCTTCCTCGTACCATTGCCTGTAGGAGTAGATATTATCCGGACTCCAGTCAGAGTGCTTGTGATCTAAACTTTCGTCAAATGTAAGAGTATCGTAGAACTTAAACATTGAAAGCCTCTAATAGTCTTGTGTCATATGGTATGGTTTTAATACATTGTTGATTATGGATAAAAATATCTTGATTGTCTTGGTAAAGTTTTGGTAAGTTTTGCATTAATAAGTTTTTAAACATTTCTTTAAGTGTTTCAAATCTTGCAATAGGATCTACTATTGTGTCGTAACTATAGTCAACAAAATCAGGAAACTTAAATCCCAGTTGTTTTAATCTAGCTATTGTTCCCGGGTTACTAAACGGTAATACGATATGTCCTTTGATTAACGGCTCAAAAGACTTTTCTGTTATGTGAATCAAATCAGGCTGTAGGCAGTTGCTTTCAACATAGATGCTAATATAACTGTCAAGATAAAACTCATTTGGTACTGGACTATATGCACCAACTACTGGCTTGCCTTCTAGGAATATACCTCGCGACCTATTAGATACAAATCCATCATATCCTTTTACAAACTCGTATAGGTTGCGTCTATACCCGTATTCTCTACCAGTCATGCTCAAGAAAGATTTTGCACGAGGCTTTTCAAAGTCTAGCTTTGGTAGGTTATATTGTCCTGCGGCATAATGATGTAAGTATAAATCATTTGGTATTGCTTCTGTGTAGTAGCTTTTAATACGGTTCCACATAAAGTCCCAGGGAATAATCTTTACACTTTCTAACTCAAAGCCGGAAGTTTGGTTTATTGTTAACCAATACTTGTTGTGATGTTTAAACTCTTTAATAAATGTTTTGAATCTGTCATGGTCGTAATCGCTAGTATTAACTATATCGTAGAAGACTACAGCATCGTGCTGACGTGCTAGTTTACTAGTCATTTCAGTCCAACCCGAAGTATGTCTATTGTAGTGATTGTTTAAGGGAAAGAACCAAATATTTGTTTTGAGATTTTTCATATCGTAACCAAGCAATTGCGCTTGATATGGAATGTCATCTCCTTCAATCCCTTGGATAAAGTTTATCATAAAAATCTCTTAATATTTCTGCAATGCGTTGATGCCCAGCATGATTGGGATGAAATAATTTGTCTTTAAAATATTCATTTTCTCTTATTGCAGGTATGCTATATTCTGTACCAGTTAATGCTTGTGTGATTGTTGTAGGATAAACATAATCTTTTGCTATCATATGTCCAAAGTTGTTAACTATCAGCTGATCAAAATAACTAAAAAATACACAATCAATTTCATTATAGTTTGCAAACTGTTGAAATAAAGTAATCATTTGTACTGCTAGGAATTCATTATAAACAGGATTCTCAACTTCTCTATAGATTATGTGTGCTAGAGGTGCTAAATGCTTAACAACTTCTGGAGGTCGGCCAGTAAAGTCTATTTGGCTGGTACTATATACTGCTTCGGGCGTTATGTTTACAAACTCTTGTTGTTGATTATTATAGCTCAGGTATCTAGTTAATCCAGACATGCCAACCATAAAGACGACTTTGCGTTCTTGCCATGTGGGATTTTGTTTAACAAAATCAAAGAGTTGCTTACTTAAATGTCCAATGCTACTAGCCGGTACGCCCATGTTAACGTAATCTGCATCTAATAGATTGGCTAGGTGTTTAACCCATGGGTATTGTCTTGGAATATCGAGTTCTGACCCAAATGTCCAACTGTCACCAAATGCCACTATTAATGTTCGCATAGTGTATTTAAAGTCTAGCAAGTACCGCCAACAAAAAAGCCCCTTGCGGGGCTTTCTTGTTTTTACGTTTCCGTAATACCAGTTCAGTCTGGATTATTGGAAAGATAAGTTTGCAACAGCGATTTCACCAACGTAGTCACCAGCGTTACCTAGAGATGACGCTGTGTTTGTTAACTCTACATAACCATAACGTGTCATGAAAGAAACTACTGGTTCAAAAGTTGTTGGATCCAATACAACACCAGAACTCATTAGAGGAATGTATGGGCAATAGAACGCGGCAGCATCTGCCTCGCTAGAACCTTTGTATCCAACTAATACAGCTTGGCTGTCGTTTGCGTAACCGTCAACATAAACCTTCATAGCACCGTTCAATGTACCAACAAACTTAGTGTTTGTAGGAGCTTCAAAAGTACCTTCTGTTGTACGAGCAAATGCAGATGTTGTAGCACTTTGTAGTACGGTCAAACTAGCTGGGGAAACAACTGCCCAGTTACCTGCACCACGACGTGTACGTTGAGCGATCAAGTTAGCTGTACGGTTAACTAAAATAGCTAACGCGGCATGCTCATCACCAACGAATGTAGCTGTACCAGAAACGGCAGCTTGGTCGAATGTGTAGTCAGTTGCGGCTAGAGCACGTAGGGAACCTAGGATCTCTTGGTCGATTTCAACTGTGATTTCTTGTGCTAAAGCAGCCATGATTTCAGCTTCAACATCCAAACCGTGCATAGACTGAGCGTCTTGAGCGGCTTCAAATGTCCAACGAGCTGATAACTTACGTGTCTTAGCTTCTACAACTTGTTTCAAGATTTGAACGTTGATACGGTTACCTGCTACGCCTTCTAAAGCGGCTGTAGAAGTAGCTTGACCAGTAGAAGAACTACCAGAGTATGCAACTGCAATCTTGAATGGGCTTAATGCTTCATCGCCAGCGGCAGTTGATGTGCCATAGCTAGAACCATCAGTCATGTTGTCTGCATAACGCACACGTAATGTGTGGATCTGAGCAACTGGACCTGTCATTGGTTGTACACCAATGATTTCGTTAGCGATAACTGTTGGCATAACACGACGGATAACAGGTAGAATTACACGGTTAAGTGTAGCTACGTTACCAGCTTGTGTTGCACCGCCTGAAGCGTTCTCAGCTAACATACGACGAGTGTTTTCTAAGATTACACCCATGGATGTACGCTTAGAGCCTTGTAAGCCTTCTAACAGGGCTTCTTTTGTCTCGCCCCAACGGCTTTCTAATAATTGTTGTGTCATTTTATTTCCTCTTTCCTTTTAGGGTTTATTTAAGCCCTGCTAAACGTTTAATCTCAAATACATTGTTCAATGACTCTGTGCTTGGGGCTTCAACGGCAGTTTTAGCAGTTTTATCACCAGTTACTACTGCACGACTTTCTGTTAACACGGCAGCTTTAGGAGCTGGAGTATTTACAGATGAATTGTTCAATACAGCTGGTAGATACTTTTCGTATGCAGACTGTAATTTATCAGTCTGAACACTTTCAAGAAGGTCACGCATGATTGCTGACTTTTCTTTGTTTAAAGGCTTCAACATTTCTGCAAGTTTTTCCTTGCGCTCTGCTGATTCCTTAATAATACGAACTTCACGTTCTTTTGATTCAACTAATACATTCTTTTCTTCAATCTTCTGAACTGCTTCAGATAATTTATCAGTTACCATAGCAACTTGTGCTTGTAACTGACGAATCTGCTTGTTCTCATTTAAATGAGTACCTGCAAACTCGCTGGCGAATGCTTCAAATAGACGACGACCAAACATGTTTTCACGTGCTGTGGTAATGTCTTCTTTTAGTTGAGTCAACTCTGACTCTAACGAACTGGTAACAGCCTCTTTAACAGCGGCGGCAGATTGTGCAATGAATTTCTGTTGTAGTTCAGCTAACTTAGCTTTACCTTCAGCAACTAGACGAACCTTAGTTTCCACTACGGCTTTCTTGTCTGCTTCAAATTCTTTGATTTCTTCTGCTAAAGCACGGATTGTAAAGTTTTCTAACTTGGCAATTGCTGCCTCATAAGTTTTACGATCTGCACGTAGTTCTTTGATTTCTTCGGATAGTTTAGCTACCATGAAATTGTTGAACTTACCTGCGCTTTCGACCATTTGCTTTTTAAATGCAACACGATCTTCCGCTAATTGTTGTTTTTCGTCTGCGAACTCTTGTAGTTCAGCAGTGAGAGACTCAGTAACCATTTTGTCTAGAGCTTCAACCATAACTTGCTTGTCATGTGCATAACGTTGAGCAAATTCTTCACGTAGTTCGGCACGAACTTGTTCTTTGGCTTCGGTAATACGAGCTTCCCAAGCTTCAGAAATTTCTTGACGAGTTTCTTCGTTAATAATTCCGTTATCCAACAATGGTTTGATAGCATCTAACATTTGGATATTTCTCCTATAGTTTTAAATCTTTGATAAAGCCCTTAACGGCTTCTTTCAGGTACTTCTGTACTTTTTGATCTTGACTAGCTTCACGTGCTAGACCAAATACTGATTCACCACCGCGATAGTTCATTAAACCTTCATAAATTGCTTTAGGATAAGCATGAGGCGCGGATGGTTGTGCTACGATGTCAACGGTAATGATTTCAAAATCACTAACGTGTCCACTTCCTTCGTTTACCTGACCGGATCCACGTGAACTAACGCCTAGTTTAACGCCCGATGTAATCATGGCTTCAACAAGCTGTCCCATAGCAGTAGGTAAAATCTTTAATTTACCAAAACCAGCAGGGCCATCCATCCACATTTCTGTGATCATATGGCTAACGCGGTCTAAGTTAATCTTTAGGTCATCTGGATGATCTACTTCGCCTAGGACGGAGTAGCCACCTTTGATTTGTTCATTAATAGTCGAAACAGCTTTTTCAATTTCATGAACGGGATATACACGTTGGTTAGCATTTTTAACGCCGCCCTCAATGAATATCCCTTTCATATAGAGATCTTTTTTCTTTCCGTCGGCTGATTCTGTAGATTCAACTACAATACCAGCCCGGTCAAAGGATAAGTTCTCTCTTAGGTACAAAGCCATTATCGTTTCCTAATTATTTCTTGCCAGTATTTTGCTTCTGCACTGACTTAGTAGAAACAGGAACTTTACCGTCGGTAGTTTGACCTTCAGCACCGTGTTCTGTTTCATACTTTTTACCTGTAGACTCTAAGCTATCAGCTTTACCGCCTGGAACGTTACGGTTACCAGATTTGATTTCGCCTTGGCCTTTGTTATATTCATTGCTGGCTTTAGTTGGTGTTGTACCATCTTGGTTCTGCTCACCGCCTTTAGCAATATTAGCTGTACCACCAAAATCAGCACCTGGGCCTACTGAACCAGGTTTTGTGTTAACTGCTGTTTTCTTACCAGCGGCGCCAACAGCGTCACCTTCAGAAGCACCAGTTAAATTCATGTCTTGGATTTTGTCTACGTATTCGCGCATTAATTCTGCAGAACCTTTAGATTCCATTTTACCGGAACCGCTCTTACCAGACTTGCCAGATGCGGCTGAACCAGATTTACCTGATTTGCCAGACTTTGCTGAACCTTCTTTAGCAAATGGGTTTTCGCCTTCAAACATTGCTGGCTCTTCTTCAGCACCAACTTCGTCGTGGCCCGTGTCCATTGCTGGCTCTTCTGCAGGAACTTCTTCGCCGTGACCTTCGTCGCCCATGATTTCGTCAAACTTAGCTAATAGCTCGTCTAACTTAGCATCAATGTTCATTACTTTGTCTTCAATTTCTTCTTCAGCTGGGTTGCCTTCGGTGTCGCCACCAAATTCTTCACCATGCTCGTCGCCGCCGATTTCTTCGTCGCCGCCTAATTCTTCTTCGCCGGCATCAGCAAATTCATCTTCTGCTTCGCCAACTGCTTCTTCGTGACCGATTTCATCAACCATGTCACCAACTTGGTCGCCGTGTACACGCTCTTCCATGTTCTCTTCGTCCATGATAGATTCGTAAATGTCGCGGGATTTTTCTACTACGATATCGTGAAATAATTCACGTGCTTTTTGATCTTCATCATTAATGATGTATTCAATTAATTTTTCAAACTTGTTCATAAGAACTCCTTAATAAGTGGCTTTGTAGTATTATTTAACAAAACTACGTATATTAAGGGTTAAATGGGTATATTTTGAAGGATTTTGTGAAGATATGCCGAAAATATCGGTTATAATGCTGGGCTACCGGCACCTTCAGCAGGTACTGTGTACTGTTTTGCTACTTGTTCTAGTTTCTTTTCGTGCTCTACTTTACGCACATCGTGACTCTGACGAAGCTGATTTAGGTGTGCTAATGTTAAACGAGTCTTGCGACTGTCGGACATTTTAGCTACACTTTGATCATCTTTTTCATTATGATAACCTTCAGGTGCTGGGTCAAATAGTTCTAAAATAAACATGGTATAACTATTTACCTTAAAGGTTACATTGTTGGACTAGGACTACCAACACCGGCAGCACCATCTGGTCCAGGTGCACCGCTTAGATCAGGGCCACCAGCGGCACCGCCTTCGGGTCCTAGACCTTCAATATCACTTTGGATACCGCCTGGGCTTACACCCACGCTA
>Ga0316232_1005198_pt1 | contig 10511 bp, 8 predicted proteins | sample TBHtaG_FD_206006 | JGI IMG/M metagenome (GOLD analysis project Ga0316232, IMG submission 206006) | Freshwater microbial communities from Trout Bog Lake, Wisconsin, USA - TBH18025_13 | ecosystem: Environmental > Aquatic > Freshwater > Lake > Hypolimnion/Profundal zone | place: USA: Wisconsin... | reverse complement strand
GAAGCGATCGATCAGGATGAAGCCCCCGGTATCGCGGTTGGCCTTGTAGGGATCGAAGGCCAGAGGCTGCGACAGCGAAAAATTCACATAGCCGACTTCGTTCAGCGCCAAGGTCTTGGCGGCATGGGTGTCGAGCGTATTGACGTCGATCTTGTGCTTGAGGGTCGAAACCGTGGCGGGCACCGTGGCAGTGCCCAGCTTCAGCAGATACTGGCGACCAGGCAGCAACTCATCGTCCGCCATCCAGAGCAGATGGGCGGCAAACTGGTCGGAAACAGCCGGACGCGCGTCGGGCGCCGCCAGCACATCGCCGCGCGAGATATCGACTTCATCGGCCAGGGTCAGTGTGACGGCGTCACCCGCCACCGCTTCGGAGAGGTCGCCGTCATGGGTAACGATGCGCGTCACCGCGCTGGTCTTGCCCGACTTGGCGACCACAACGCTGTCCCCCGGCTTGATGCGCCCCCCGGCGATGGTGCCGGAAAAACCGCGGAAATCGAGATTGGGGCGATTGACCCATTGCACCGGCAGGCGGAACGGCGTGTCGGCCAGGGCGGTGTCGACATCGACGGTTTCGAGATGGGCGAGCAGCGCCGGGCCCTTGTACCACGGCGTCGCGTCGCTCTTTTCCATCACGTTGACGCCGTAACGGGCAGACAGCGGAATGGCGACTTCACTGAGGAAGCCCAGCTTGGCGGAGAAGGCGCGGAAATCGGCGACGATATCGTCAAAGACGTCCTGGGAGTAATCGACCAGATCGATCTTGTTGACCGCCAGCACGATGTGGCGAATGCCCAGCAGCGAGGCGATGTAGGCATGGCGCCGCGACTGGACCAGAACGCCCTTGCGCGCGTCTATCAGGATGACGGCGAGGTCGCTGTTGGAAGCGCCAGTCGCCATGTTGCGGGTATACTGCTCATGACCGGGCGTGTCGGCGACGATGAATTTTCGCTTGTCGGTGGCGAAGAAGCGATAAGCGACGTCGATGGTGATGCCCTGCTCGCGCTCGGCTTCCAGCCCATCCACCAGCAGCGCGAAGTCGATATTGTCACCATCGGTGCCGAACTTCTTGGAATCCTTTTCCAGCGAGGCCAGCGTGTCCTCGAACAGCAATTTCGTGTCGTACAGCAAACGCCCAATCAGGGTGGACTTGCCGTCATCAACGCTGCCGCAGGTGAGAAATCGCAGCAGGCTCTTCTTTTCCTGCGCGTCGAGAAATGCCTTAAGATCAGCAGGAGCATTCATTAGAAGTACCCCTCTTTCTTCTTCTTCTCCATCGAAGCTTTCTCATCACTGTCAATCAGACGGCCCTGGCGTTCGCTGGTGCGGGCGGTGAACATTTCGGTGACGATGCCTTCCAGCGTGTCGGCGTCACTTTCGATGGCGCCGGTCAGCGGATAGCAGCCCAGGGTGCGGAAGCGGACGACCTTCTCTTCCACCGTTTCGCCGGGCAGCAGCTTCATGCGGTCGTCGTCCTTCATGATCAATGTGCCGGCACGTTCCACCACCGGGCGCTTCTTGGCGAAATAGAGCGGCACGATGGGAATGTTTTCGGCCAGGATGTATTGCCAGATGTCCAGCTCGGTCCAGTTGGAGAGCGGAAAGACGCGAATGCTTTCGCCCTTGTTGATGCGGGTGTTGTAGACGCGCCAAAGCTCCGGCCGCTGGTTCTTGGGATCCCAGCCATGGTTCTTGTCGCGGAAGGAGAAGATGCGCTCCTTGGCGCGGGATTTTTCCTCGTCGCGGCGGGCGCCGCCAAAGGCGGCGTCGAACTGGTATTTGTTCAGGGCCTGCTTCAGCGCCTCGGTCTTCATCACCTGAGTGTGCAGGGACGAACCGGAATCGAACGGATTGATGCCGCGCTTGATGCCGTCCTGGTTGATGTATTCGATGAAATCCAGGCCAAGCCGTTTGACGGTCTCGTCGCGGAACTTGATCATTTCCTGGAATTTCCAGGTGGTATTCACATGCATCAGCGGGAAAGGTGGCTTGGACGGGAAAAAGGCCTTCATAGCCAGGTGCAGCATCACGGCGCTGTCCTTGCCCACGGAATACAGCATCACCGGGTTGGCGAACTCGGCCGCCACCTCGCGCATGATGTGGATGCTCTCGGCCTCCAGACGGCGGAGATGAGATATAACAGTCTTATTAGTGGACAATTTTTTGTATCCCGAACACGGACTGTGAAATAGGCCAGCCTGCCGGCTTATGCAAGCTGGGATCAGCCGCCCGAACTGAGGGGGCGATAGGCCAGGGCTGGCGGCACGGCCTGGGTTTCCACGGCAAAGCGGACCCGGCCGATGGGGCGGTCGTCATCACTGAGGATATTCACCCGCCACTGGCCAGGCCTGGGGGCCGTCTTGGTGGTGTAGAAGCGAAATCCGTCGTCCCGTCCACCGGCGATGGGAATACGGACGCGTTGCTGCGTCACCCAGTTCCCCGCCCCGTCCTGCCACTGCCATTCATGGACAATGGGCGTGCGCAGGCCGCGCGGCGCGAATACGGCGCTATAGAGATACAGCTTGCCCTGGGCCTGGATGTGCAGCACCGGATTTGTGCCAAACAGCGCCTGCCAGCGCGGCGGCTCGCTTTCCTCGGCCACGGTGACGATACCGGTTTTCCGGTCGCGCTGAACCTGATGATAGACGCCGACATCGGTGAGGACCAGCGGCAATGGCGGAAGCAGATGAATGAAATAGAACAGGTTGATCAAGGCGGCGATCGCCACCATGCCGATGCGGATCTGCATGCGGGCGCCGCGATAACGGTCATGGCCCAGCGTGGCGATGGCGCGCATGTAGAAGAAGAATACCAGAACGGCGATGACGCCGCTGATCAGGAAAGGCACGCGGCCGATGCGGCCGATCACCATCGGCACCAGCATGATGGCATAGGAATAAAGCGAGAAGAACAGAAGCAGGGCGACAAAGACCAGACGCGAATGATAGCGCCGGAAGACCTCATTGCCGATGAAGATCGCCGCCATGAAAAGCAGGAACGGCCAGGAGGCGATCAGCGACGCGCTGCGGACATAGAAGACGCAGAAACCCGACAGCAGCGCGCCCAGCGCGAACTGGGTAACAAACATGATGACGGTGCGGATACGCGCGGATGGCCGTTTCTCTGCGGGCCGGGATTCCAACCCATGCTGGGTGGCGATGGCGATGCCCGCCACCAGCAGATAGATGATGAAGACGGCCTGGGTTGCCGGATGGTCGATGCGGCCGAAGGCCCAGCTGTCGAAGGCAAAGCCGCCCGCCATGAACAGGGCGGAGAGGTGGCGCTCATGGGATCGGGCCCAGTTCAGGGCGGGGTCGAAGGCTTTGGTGTCGAGCGCATGCATCGGGCGGGCGTCTTATTCTGACGCCGCGGTCCTAACAAGCCCGCGTGCCCAAATTGCGGCAATCAGGCGTTGAAACGCCGCTCCCAGGCGATGGCGGAACGGATGATCCCGTCCAGATCGTCATGGGCGGGTTTCCAGCCGAGAGCTGCCTTGATGCGGCTGGGGTCGGAAATCAAGATCGGCGGATCGCCGGGACGGCGCGCCTTTTCCAGCACCGGCAGGTTGCGGCCGATCACCCGCTCGACCCCCGACACCACGTCGCGCACGGATAGCCCGCGACCATAGCCGCAATTGTAGGTGGCCGACGGCGCCCCGGCACGAAGAGCATCCAGCGCCAGCAGATGGGCCGCCGCCAAGTCTGCGACATGGATGTAATCGCGTACACCGGTGCCATCCACGGTGGGGTAATCCGTGCCGAAAATGTCGAGATGCGGCACCCGCCCCAGCGCCACCTGGGCCGCCCGCTTGATCAGGTGCGTCGCCTTCGGCGTGGACTGGCCCGTGCGCCCGGCGGGGTCGGCGCCGGCGACATTGAAATAGCGCAACACATGGTAACGGAAGTCATGCGCGCGGGAGACGTCTTCCAGCATCCATTCCATCATCAGCTTGGAGCGCGCATAGGGACTGATGGGGGCCTTGCGCTCGTCTTCCGCCAGTGGCTGCGGCGCCTCGGCGTCATAGACAGTGGCCGTGGAGGAAAAGAGGAACTGGGTCACGCCCTGCTCGACACAGGCCTGCAGCAGGTTGCGCGTGGCGCTGACATTGTTGTCGTAATAGCTCAGCGGATCGGCGACCGAGTCCGGTACCACGATCGAGCCGGCAAAGTTCAGCACCGCAGTTATGCCATGCGCGGCGATCGTCCGTCCCACCAGCGCGCGGTCGGCGATGTTGCCTTCGACGAAATGCGCCGCTGCGCCGACCTGGGCGCGCACGCCGGTCGAAAGATCATCCAGCACGACCACGTTTTCGCCGCGATCCAGCAGGGCATGGGCGACATGGCTGCCGATATAGCCGGCGCCGCCAGTAACCAGAACGGACATGGATCGCTTCCTCCAGAGAGGGCCATCATGCCGAGGGCGACTTAAGAAAAGCGCTAGGAACAGGCTTAACGCGAGATTAATCCCGCCAGAAACGCGTCAGTCCCGGGCCGGAATGCAGGCCACGCTTTTCTGCGCCAATGCCGCGCAGAATTGCGCCACCGGTTCGGTGGGCGCCACGCGCAGGCGATAGAACAGCCCACGCCCGGCCACCTCGGCCCGCACGATCACGGGCGTCAGCCCCGCAAGCAGGCCACCGGCGCTATCCTGCGCCACCGCCCAGCCGTCGCGCGCTTCCTGCTCGCTGCGCCAGGCGCCCAACTGCGCCTGGGCACCACCGCGCACCGGCTTGGGGCCGTCCACGGTCGAAGGCCGCAGCGGCGCTCCCCAATTGGATGCCGGCGGCGCCGAAACGGGCCGCGGCGCGCTGGCGGCAGCCATCACAGGCCTGAACGACGGCGGATGCAGCGCGGTGACGGGTTCGGGCGTGACTTGAGCCTTGGCAGGCGTAGGTGATGGCGGCTTGAGGACGATGACGCCGGTATCTGCCGGCAGACCCGTTGCCCCCTCCGCCGGCGCGCCCAGCGCGATCAGCCGCTCCAGAGCCAGGGGAAATCCAGGCACGACCGCCAGCGCCTTGTTGTAATAGCTGCGCGCCGCATCTGGATCGCCTTGCGCCTCCGCGATCTGCCCAAGGCCGAAATAGGGATACTGGGGATTGGGATTGGCGGCGGTCAGGGCCGCCCGATAGTCGCGCTGCGCCTCTTCCAGCCAGCCCTGGCGGCGCCGTACATTGGCGCGGTTATTGAGCGCATAGGTCGCTCCCGGAACCAGCCTCAGGACGGCGCTGTAATCGCCTGCGGCGTCATCCAGGCGCCCCAGGCTGTCCAACGCCACGCCGCGGGCGAACAGCGCCCTTGCCCGTTCCTGGGCCGGCAGGACGGCGATGGAAAGCCCCTGGGTGAAATCGGCCAGCGCGGCGTCATTGGCGCCCAGCGCCTGATGGGCCAGGCCGCGCACGATCAGCAGCTGGCCACGTGTCAGATCGCTCACCCCCGGTTCGGCCAGCCCGCTGCCGGCGACCGCAACGGCCTGCGCATACTGGCCGGCCGCCAGGGCGGACGAAGCCTCCGCCAGCATGGTAATGGCATCGGCGGCGCCGGCGGCATGGGTCGGCATCAAAGCCCCAAGGCCCAGCCACAGGATAGAAAAAAGAAGAGCCGAAAACCGCATCGTCGCGAAAGGCCCGTCTGCGCCAAAAAAGGTTGAAAAACTGGACAGTAGCAGCGGGCCCATGCCCTGAAACAGGGCCTTTCCGGAACCATCCCCATCTCCCGGATTTCACCCATCCGCAAAGCCTTGCTACCAAAAACTCTGTTTCTGGTCGCGGCCATCGTCAGCGCGGTTTAGTTCGCGCGCGCGCCCTCGCCCTTTTCATATCTCGAGGGCTAATGCGGCTCCTGCGAGAAATAGGCACTGTGGCCGGCGGGAGTGGTGGGTGGTCGGCCACGGCAGCGACCAGATAAACAGGAAGATGCAAGCGCGGCCCACTTGTGGTTCCCCAGTCCGCGCCCTTGCAGTTGAAGGCGGCAAAGGAAATGAAGCAACAGAAGATAGAGAGGCGGCCGCAGGAAGCAATTGAAGGCGTTGAGCCTCTCCCACTCTAGGGAGGCTCAATCAATCCAGGCTGGTGATCCTGATGTCGCACTTGCACAGCGTCTTCATAACCATATGGCCAAACATCAGGTGAATATCCTCGCACATCTGCATGTCGAAGGACGGCACCAGGATGTGCTGCTTGGCCAGGGGCAGAAGTTTTCCACCGTCATAACCCACCACAGCCAGCGTGTCGCCGCCGTTGGCGTTCGCGTACTCGACGGCTTTCAGCACATTCGGCGAGTTGCCGCTGCCGCTGATGGCGATCACTAGGTCGCCCTCGTCGAGGATCGATTTGAGCTGGCCGGCGAAGATTTCGTCATAGGACAGGTCGTTGCCGAACGCGGTGATCGCGCCGATGTTGTCGCATAGCGAGAATCCGCGAAACTTCCGACCAGTGGCCAGATTTACCATCTTGTTCCAATCAGTGATGTAGTGCGACGCCGTCGAAGCGCTGCCGCCATTACCGCAAGTGATGATTTTCTTGCCGGCGTCGAACTTAGCGCGGACCATATCGATGCCAGCCTGGAAAGCGGCAGTATCGAGGCTGCGCGCAACCTTGGCATGAGCCGCGAAGTAGTTTTCAACAGTAAAGGATGCGGTCATGGAACATCTCATTGGGCAGGTGAGTAGAAGACAATCTTGGCGCCGTTGCGATCAAACTTGAATGTAACCGGCCACAGGTCGGACAGGGCCGCACAAATACCCGCATGCGCAGAAGGCGGAGCATAGAACATCATAAACCCGCCATTCCCAGCGCCCAACAGTTTGCCACCCAGGGCGCCGTGACGCAAGCCTGCCTCGTACCAGGTGTCAATCTGCGGATCGGAGATGCCGGTCGACATCTGACTCTTGAGCCGCCAGTTCTCGTCCAGCAGATCTCCCAAATTGTCCAGCGTGCCCGACTCGAGTTCCGTCTTGAGGTCAAAGGCCAACTGCACCATGCGCCGCATCAGACTCTTACGATCGGGGGCCTGCAGCGCCTTCTGTTGCTCTGCCAGCACGGCCGAGGCGCTGCGGGTACGTCCCGTGAAGAACACCAGCGTGGACGCCTCCAGCCTCCGCAACAGTTCCGGCGCACAGATCACCGGGTCCACCGAGACTGTTTCATCAGGATGGAACCGGATCAGGTTCATGCCGCCATAAGCGGCGGCGTACTGATCCTGCTTTCCGATCGGTTCGCCACACCGGTCGATCTCGATCTCGCAGGCCTGGCGCGCCAACGTGGCCTTGGAGGCGAACTGGTTCTTGTAGGCGTAGAGCGCGTTCAGCAGACCGACGGTGTAACTGCTCGATGATCCCAGCCCCGAACCTTTCGATGGAATGTCGGCCATAGAGGCGATCTCGACACCACCGGGAATATCCAGCAGCTTCAAGGTTTCGCGCACCAGCGGATGCGCGACCTGATCCACCGTGTCAACTTCCTCTGTGAGGCTGTAGCTGAGGCGAATGCGTCCATCGAATTTAGGGTTGACGCAGATATACATATACTTGTCGATCGAGGTCGACAGCACCGCGCCCATTTCCTCGCGGTAATACGCCGGCAGATCGCTGCCGCCTCCGACAAAGCTCATTCGCAAGGGTGTCTTGCTGACAATCATTCCTTTTCCTTCACGTATCCGGGAAAGACGGAAAAATCCGCAAGCGCCTGCGATTGCTCCACCACTGGAACTTCATCGCGCTCGCGGGCGGAGAGCATCGCGACCTGGTCCATAGCCTTTTCTCCTCGCCAAGCATAGTCCTGGGCCAATCTGTCGGTACGCACCTGCGGGGCAACGCCGATGTAAACTTTGAGCGTGTCCGAAAGCGCGCACACCCCTTCCATCAGAAGTGCGGGAACACCCTCCACAATGAGAATATCCTGCGGGCCGATGGAATGTTCGATTGCCAGTTTGCCGGTAGACCTTGCGGCGCGATCATATAACGGCTCGCGGAGCATTTCACGCGCCTTCGAGCCGGCCACGGCAGCGATAGCGGCGCCGGCGGCCGGCAAGTTGAAACGATCAAAGACACCAGCGCCTTCAGACCGCTGATCCTTCGGCTTTAACCAGCCATCCAGCGAAACAACATGGGCCTGCCGGCCAAGCGCACACAACAACTCCTTGAGCACCTGCGCGGCGAAGCTTTTTCCGGCGCGTGCCAACCCTCCGATCAGCACAAGCCGCTTGCCACGGCTGGCCACCGCAGCGATTTGCACCATGCGCCGCGACAGATCGGCATGGCCATCGAGGATCCAGTCAACAGCCTCTGTCAGATCGGCGGTGGTGTAATCCGGCCGCACCGCATACTTGGCATCCGATCCGGCATAACCTGTATGCAGAAGGATGGTGCGCACACCGGCGCGACGCCCCGCTTCGACATCGGAAGTGGTGTCGCCGATCATCCAGGAATGCCGGCGGCCGATATTCAGGTCACGACAGGCTCGGTCGATCAAGCCGGGCTCCGGCTTTCGACAATTGCAAGGGCCTTTAAAGGCGGCAATCTCGCCAGCAAATCCCTTGTCGGGGTGGTGCGGGCAGAAATACAGACCGTCGAGATAGGCCCCATCGGCTCCGAGCCGAGCCTCAAGGCGGGCATGAATCCGGTCCAACCCCGCAAGAGTGACGTCACCTCTGGCGACGACCGGCTGATTGGTCGCCACCACTGCCAGCCTGCCATCGCGGTTAAGGCGACGCACAGCGGCGGCGACGCCCGGCAAGAGTTCAATCTGATCCGGAGACTTCAGATGGGCGACCTCACGATTGAGTGTGCCGTCCCGATCAAGAAAAACCGCGCTGCGTAGATGCCGGCCGGAAAGCCGCTCGGGTAGTCCGGCGATGAAGTCGCGCTCGACTTTATCCAACCGTTCTGGTGTTCCCATGTCCTTGATGTACTCGGGGGTTATATAGCCGTGAAGGCGGCTTCCGGATTCCAGCATCAGCGGGAACATGTTCTTGGCAATGTCGGCTTTGCCTTCTGCCGGCGTCACATTTTCCAATCCCTCTCGCTCAAGCACATACAATGCGGCGTTGACGAGATTGCGAACCTCGCGGTCCGGCGGATGCGGATACGCCAGGATGGCGCGAACGGCGCTATGTGCATCAACATCCACAAGATCTGAATCCTGGGGATGATCGTTAGGATGAAGCAACAGCGTGCCGGCCGCTCCGGAAGCCGCATGTGCGCTCCATATCCTGCGCAGGTCGACATCCACGAATGTGTCGCCATATAGCAGCAGGAAGCGTTCCGCCAGAATTGGCAGCGCATCGCGTAGCGCGCCCGAGGTTCCGCGCGGTTCGCCTTCGATCGAGTAGCGTAGCGATACGCCGAAAGCGGAGCCATCACCGAAATATCCAGAAATCCTCTCATGATGGTGCTGAACCAGCAGCGCGATCTCTGTAAAACCGCACTTCCGGCACAATTCGATCTGGTGATGGAGTATCGGCTTGCCAAGTACGGGCACCATTGGCTTGGGCAAGTCGCCAGAGCGTTCGCGTAAGCGCGTGCCCATGCCACCAGCGAGGATGGCGACCCGTGCGGGAGAGGAAAAATGGCTCATGTCCGAAAAGATCCGCCGGAAGGAACACCACGGCGCAACAACAGTTCGCGGAATATGCGCTGCTGCATATCCACGGGCACCTTACCCCAAACGGCAAAGATACACAGGCCCAGAAACCGTTGCGGCAAGCAGCGCATTGCGAAATTGCGCTTGCGCGCACGCAGGTTGAATTCCCAATGCCGGGAATCGCGATTGGTGTGCTGCTGCCGATAACGCACAAGCACATCAGGCAAGTTGGCGAAACGGACGCCGCGATTGATGAGGCGCAACCACAGGTCAAGATCTTCGGCGAAGAGGAAAGAGGGATCGTACCCGCCATATTGCTCGATCAGGGATTTGCGCATCATGACCGTCGGATGGGCAATCGCCGTGGTCGTCTGCAGCTTTCGTTCTATGCTGGCATGGTCCGCCGGATACCAACGGAAAGCCAGGCTTTCGCATGCCTCATCCATGATCTCCAGCCCACCGCCCAGCACGCCGACTTCCGGGTGTTCATCCATGAATGCGACCTGTCGGTGCAAGCGCTCAACCTGGCAAATGTCATCGGAGTCAAAGCGCGCGATCAGCGGCGCGCGCGCCATCGCGATTCCCAGGTTCAGGCTCGCCGCCAGGCCAAGACGCGTTTCCGGACGCACATAATGAAAACGCGAGTCGCGCTCGCACAATGCGCGGGCGGCTTCGGCGGCCACAGGATCGGTGCTCTCGTCAACGACAATGCATTCGAAGTCTGAAAGCGTCTGCGCCGCGACGCTGTCCAGGCTCTGACGTATCACCTCGCCCGGTTCGTTGAAGGCCGGCACCACGAAGGTGACGCGCGGTGTCGAGGACGCGTCATGCACGGTTAGCATCCCTGCTGGCGGGCAATCTCGTCAATCGCGCGAACGATGGCTTCGGATGACCCCAGCGCCGGCGCCCAGCCATAAGATTGGATGCGATC
>Ga0316232_1005197_pt1 | contig 10513 bp, 8 predicted proteins | sample TBHtaG_FD_206006 | JGI IMG/M metagenome (GOLD analysis project Ga0316232, IMG submission 206006) | Freshwater microbial communities from Trout Bog Lake, Wisconsin, USA - TBH18025_13 | ecosystem: Environmental > Aquatic > Freshwater > Lake > Hypolimnion/Profundal zone | place: USA: Wisconsin... | reverse complement strand
CCCCATCTTTGCTGAGCACATCAGTCAACGCAACCTTGGCGTTGCAGGGATAAAGTGGACAGCACAAGAGTCAGACGGAGATTGACTGTGAGCGTTGAATCCATTCCCAATTTCACTCGTCCAGCCGCAGAGCTCTGGGCAGCCCTACCTGCGGACACAAAGAAATTGCAATTGGCCAATGTCTATTGCGGGCATTGCGGCCGAGCGGTCACCATCACAAACTTTTCCGGAGTGGTCAAGGGCGGTGACTTGCTGCTCGTCGGCAAATGTGCAGAGTGCCTTGGTGATGTCGCGAGAGTGATTGATATCGGCTAGGTCTACTCGCAACCAATTGGGGCCTGATGTTCTGTGGCGTCAACGGGCTGGTTCCTGTCATACAACTTTTCGATCTACCCGCTCTAAACCAGTCGTTCGTCTACGCGCCGGAATGTCGGCATATGGGCAACGCATTCGCCAAACATACCGACTGCCATCACGATTGTGGTATCGCCACGGTAAATGGCTACATGGGTGCTCAAGTAACCGGTGATTACCTGCTGGGCAATCTGTAGTGCAAATAGTAGATCGACAGCTAGGACGCCACATGAACATCAGACTCCAGTTGAGGTGCATCGCTTAGCGCGACGTGCACAGATTGCAGAGCGAGCTCGAAGTCGTAATCGCGAATCCGTTGCAACGCTACACCGTAGTCTTGGCCTAAAGCGGTTTTCAATATTTCGGCGTTGTGAACGCAAAATTCTTCGGCTTCTGCTGAGCCACTCTTAACGAGGTTGTACAAATGGTCTATTGCCTCTGAAATTTCCGCACTCGCTGCGGCTTTTGCCGGGGCACTTTCAAGCAGCGCCTTGGGCTCATTCGAAATGTGTTCGGCGCCCATTGCGTTGCGTATATCCCGCGCCAGATTCAGGAATACCGGCTCCAGTGCGATTGCTTGAGCTACCCAAGGCTGCGCGGTCGTTTCGCCACGCAATTTGTCTTCGACTTCTTTGCATTGCCGCGCACATTCAATCGCACCGAGATTGAGGCAGGTGCCCTTGATTGTGTGGATCAGGCGCTTGATCACCTGCATGTCAGCCGACTCTACGGCGGCGCGAAGTTCTTCTAACTTGGCAATCAGCGAAGGATGAAACTTCTTCAACAGGGACAGATACAAGGGAATGTTATTGGCACAGTTAGCAATGCCACTGGCACAGTCCACCCCGGGAATGAATGGGAGCCCTTGCGGAAGCGATGGCGTTGACGGTGGAGGTGTCATGGGTTGCGGCGCCAGCGTTGCGACGAAGTTGGAAACGGGAGACGGCTTACCCCAACGCCGCAGAGAGGCAATCAGGGCGTTTAGGTCAATCGGCTTTGTCAGGTGCTCATTCATCCCTTCATCCAGACACAGTTGACCCTCCTCCACCATTGCGTGCGCAGTCATTGCGACGATGGGCAGATCCTTGAAGCGCGGGTTCTTTCGTATGGCGATCGTGGCCTGGTGACCGTCCATAACCGGCATCTGTAGGTCCATAAACACCATAGACCACGGCAGCGGAAATTCACTGGACTGAAGCAAGCCGAGTGCCTCTGAGCCGTTGTTGGCAACCGTGGTTTCCACGCCCAGCGAGGCCAGCATTTCAGAGGCAATCTGCTGATTGATTTCATTGTCTTCAACCAGCAGCACCTTCATATTGAGCCAGGGTGCTGCCCTGTCCAAAAACGATTTCGCCTGACGTTCTCCAAGTGACGCCGGCAGCACCAATTCGGCTACCGTGTCCCACAGGCGCGATTGGCTGATAGGTTTGTCCAGAAAAGCCCGTGCACCGGCACGGGCACCCTCTTCGCGCACATCTTCGGCGCCAAAGGCCGTTGCTATCACGATGGCCGGCTTATTGCGCAATGAAGCGTCTTCAACAATGCGTCTGGTTGCCGCCACGCCATCCAAAACGGGCATTTTCCAGTCCATCAACACCAGTGCATACGGATCGCGCTCCTTTTCCTCATGCACCAGCGAAATGGCAGACTGGGCGTTGTCCACCGCGTCCACCCGGAAGTGCAGGCCACGCAATTGCTCTGTAAGAATTTGCCGCGCAGCCGCGTTGTCGTCCACCACCAGCGCACGCAAGTTGTGCTTAGAATTGGTAAACGTAAATGCCGTCCGTCCTTCCCCTGACTTTTGCAAGCGAAGCTTGAAGGTGAATGTAGTGCCGACGCCAAACTTCGATTGAACGTCAACTGAGCCATTCATGAGTTGCAGAATAAGTCTGGTGATGGTAAGCCCCAGACCGGTTCCACCATACTTGCGTGTGGTCGAACTGTCGGCTTGAGTAAAGGGGGCGAAAAGTTTGCCTTGCTGCTCCTCGGTCAATCCGATGCCGGTGTCTTCCACTGCCACGGTCAGTTCCACTTCTTCCTGCCCTACGGTCGTGGCACTGATGTTCACGTAAATCTGTCCGCGCTCGGTAAATTTGATGGCGTTGGTAATCAAATTCAGGAAGACCTGTCTCAGGCGGTGGGCGTCGCCAACAAGGCCCAAGGGAACGTCGGGCGCAATGCGCAGCAGATATTCCAGATTTTTTTGCTGGGCGCGCGGTGCCATCAAAGCGGAAATATTGTCAAGCAACTCATCGAGCCTGAACGGTGCGACTTCCAGATCAAGCTTTCCCGCCTCGATCTTGGACAAATCCAGAATGTCGTTGATGATGTTCAGCAATGCGCTGCCTTCTCCATGAATTTTGGCAAGATAGTCGCGCTGTTTGCTTGTCAAATCGGTCTTGAGCGCCAGATGAGAAAGCCCAATTACCGCGTTCAACGGAGTGCGGATTTCATGGCTCATGTTGGCCAGGAACATGCTCTTGGCCTGACTGGCCGACTCCGCCTCCATAGAGGCCGCCTTCAGTCGTTCTCCCAATTCATGGGCTTCAGTGATGCGGCGCATTTGCTGCTTCCACATCAAGGTCATGAGGATTCCAGCTACCACGATGCACGCTAGCGTCAGTAGTCCGCAGACCCAGGCCAGACGGTATATCGGCAAGTACAACTCGTCCTCTTGTATCTTGGCTGAAATCCACCACGGCGTGCCCGGCACCGGCCTGATGGCAGCAAGTACCGCCTTACCTTGGAAGTCAGTACCGCTATAAATTCCGGGTCCGTTGACGATTGCCTTCTGAATGGGTTGTGAGTTGTCGCTCAGCGGAAAGTGAACAAAGTCCCGCTCACGCGCATCCATTCGGTTGAGCAGACTTACCCGTTCGCCTTCTATCCGGTAGAGAAGCAGCTCTCCGGTCTTAGTCGGGTTACTCCATTGATTGAGCATGGGCAAAAAGCGGTCGGCAATGGCGATGGAATACACCAGTATCAAGGGTGCATCCTGGGCGGCATCGGGTATGTGTTTACCGAAGGCAATGTATGGTGCGGATTCGCTATCAATACGCATGTCCAGCAAAACAGCCTTTTCAGATGCCAGCGCCTGTGCAAGCAGAGGGCCGATTTCCCCGTCTGTATAGGGAGCCACGCCAGTGGTGATGATCGACGAGCCTTTATAGGTCAACACTTCAGCGCTGCGGTAGCCGTACATTGCACGTACTTCCTCCAGCCACGCACTTACCCGCTGGTCGGAATATAGCGCCGTGAATCGATCCTGCCATTGCTTGGAGCCCGTCACTTGCGAGGACATCAACAGTTCGCGGAACACATCGTTGTGCGCATTGGACTCGAGGTCTGCGCGGCGCTCGTCTATCCAGTCCGAGATTTGTGCGGCCTTGAGCTCCGAAAGGGAGTTGAGGCGTTGCTTTTCCAGCGAAATGGCGGCGGCCGAAAGGTAACCGAAAACGGCCATCCCGACGGCACCTACAAATCCAGCAAAGAGAACAAACGCCAGCACCAACTGACGTAGCGACAGTTGCGCCAGAAGCGCATCAATTTTGGTCCCCATACCGGCGACCACCGGCTACTGCTTCCGGGTAAAAAAGTCGGGGAAGTAGCGGCGAATGCCCGGGTAGTAGCTGTTTACCAGTTTGTCGTATGTTCCATCCGCACGAATGACACGCAGGTATGCATCAAAGGCCGCGCGCAGCTCCGGCGAGGATTGCGAAAATGCCGCCGCCAGATCCTGATGTTCCGATATCGGCCCGATCACTTTGATGCGTCCGGCCCAGCGTTGCAAATCGATCACCGCATCCGGCACATCCAGCAACGTGAAATCCACATCGCCTTTGAGCAGTTCGGGCACCATTTCATCGAGGTTGGTGCTGGCTGTGTAGGTGCGCAAGTCCAACCCCTTGCCTTTGAGGCCGTAATTGGCGGGGTCCAGGCAGGTGCGCTCCATGACCAGCAGGCTGCGCCTGCCCAACACGTCGCGTGTTTTGGCAATTTCGGCGGATAGGTCGCCTTGCGAGGTCACCGAGTTAAAGGGTGAGTCTTTTCGTGCTACCAGCAAGACTTGCGATGGGAACGTAGGTTCTGAATACAGCACTACTTTTTGTCGCCAAGGCAGCACGGTAAAGCCGGTAGCAATCATGTCGCCCCGCACCGGGTAGTCACCGACCAGCGTAACGCTATCGCCATTGCGCACCACTTCTTTGCCCAGCAGATCGCGAATGACATCGTAAAAGTTGGTGTACACCAACTCGTAGCGAACGCCGATGTACTTGGCAAAACCCTTTGCCAGTTCCACGTCAAACCCCGTGCCGTCTGCCTTCACAAAATTGGCATAGCGAATGCCGAGGTGGCGCAGCACGCCGCTGGCCTGAATCTCTTTTAAATCAACCGCTATTGCAGCGCTTGCCAGGCACACTGACATGAGCCCCAGTCCCAGTGAATGAAGCCAATTGCGACGGAGTTGGAAGGAGATTCTCATGATCCAGTATTTGCTTAGCGGACAGTTGGCACAGACCCGTTTCCCAACACTATTGCAAGGGGAAACTTAACGCGGCGCGCTGCACATAACAGTCCTAATTCGTTCATGAGAAATATTCTAGACCGATTCAGCCTGCAACACAAACCGCCCGTAGAAATGAAAGTAGAGTTTCATTTCTACATCTTTACTTTCAGCGTGATCTGGCTGAACTCAGCCTACAGACCACCGCGATGAAGACGTCCATGGCTGTTTTCTGAATTTAAACAAGCTGAAAACTCCACCACCCGCATATATGGTGGCACCGGACTGGGACTGTCCATCACCCGCCGATTGGCAAGGCTGATGGGCGGTGATGCTGGAGTGCGGAGCACGCCGGGTCATGGCAGTCATTTTTGGTTCACGGTGCGCTTGCGCAAGGGCGAGCAGCATTCGGTTACCGATCATCTTCAGTCTGCAGCGGTGTTACTCGCAACATTGCGTCAACGACATGGCGGCATGTGTGTATTGGTGGTCGAGGATGAGCCACTTAACCGCGAGATTGCATGCATCCTGCTCGAAGAAGCCGGATTTGTGGTGGAAGAAGCGGAAGATGGCGTCGTTGCGCTTGAGAAGGCCAGCCAGGCAGCATATGGTTTGATCTTGATGGATATGCACATGCCGCGCATGGATGGAATGGACGCCACGCGAAAGATTCGGCAACCACCCGGTTGTGCCGCAATCGCCATCGTGGCGATGACAGCAAACGCCTTTGCTGAAGACAAGACGCGCTGTCTGGCGTCGGGCATGAATGCCTTCATTACTAAACCGGTTCCGCGCGATGAACATTACCGGGCATTGTTGATGGCGCTGTCGTATTAACCTAATGCAGACACGTAGGAGAAGGTGAATCTGTCAATTTTGCGAGGGTAAATGTGTCAACGCCTCTTTGACCCGGATGCAAAACGCCCGCTAACCCGCATGGTTGCTGGTTTTTCAGGGTTTGTGACGGTAATTGTGTCACCGCAATCTGCCTCGGAGGGTAAATGTGTCACCGTCCCAGGCCTGCAAAACCCTTGTTTTCTGCGATTTTTCAGCCGATGAAGGTCCGAAAGATGGCGGCCCTATCTCGCGGCAGCCACGGAATGCGATGCACAAAGCTTGCCGACTTATTGCCGTAGTTGCGGCGGCAATTGGGACATCTGAAGGGCGCGTCGAGCACGCTTGCCTTGATGAAGTACTCGCTGACGGCACCGCAACTACGGCACTTGGTCTCCAGACAACAACCATGCACCGGGCAATAGGGCACGCTGCCAAACTGGTGAACCACGCTGTGATACCCACGGGACATGCAACGTGGACAGAAGCGCAACTGGGAACACCACCCGCGGCGCAGTAGCGGCCCCTGCATGGCAAACCGAATGGTCTTCTGAGTCAGTCCAAGAGAGCCGGCCGTCAGGCGGATGTCGAGCCCGGCCGCAGTAGCCGCAAAACCTTCATAGGGATCGATCTGGCGTTTGGCCACGTGAGCCACCACCATATGACCGGGCAGTCGATTCATCTGTGCGAATTTCCAAAGAATGGAAACCACGGACTCACAGGGATCAAGCCATTGGCGCTTGAACAGGTATCCCATGCTGGGACTGAGTTTTCCGTCCTCGAATGTCAAGATGGGGTAGAACGAAGTCGACACCGGTTGCTCTCACGGCGTCGTCGCGAGCAGCTCACTGCTGACAGCCTGGCGTGCCTGCACATACCCACAACTGCGTACCGCCAAATTCCACAGGGCTACCTCCGGTCGGAAGTTTGACGCATCCCGCTGCTCGCCTTCCTTGAGCACGATTTCAACGGCTCGGGCAAAGGAGTCCATCGGAATCTCCAACTCACCGGGCAGTCCGTGCTTGTGGTGCAGGGCCGCAAACGCGTTCCAAAGCAGAGCGGAGTCATCGCCCAGGTGATACCCGTTGGCCACTGCTTGCCGCAAATAGAAGCGCGTGAAGCTCCAATCGCTGGCGCGCGGAAAACAGGTCTTGTCATAGCCCGCCAGACAGGTTGCCACATCATTGACATTACGCACCCCGTGAAACGGCAGTTCTTCAACCATCAGCCGCGCCACGATCTGTGTCTTGCGCGCGTGCTGCAAGGCTGTTTTGACGGCCAGCAGCTCTTGCTGCCCCACCAAAAAGGTGAACAAGCGGATCTGTATCCGGTCCAGATGGTCATGCACATCACGTAGCCACTCGTATTCGTTTTCGTCATAACGTTGCGCCTCATCGCAAAAAAGGATGACGGTGCCGCTGCCATTGCGTGAGCAAGCCTCCCTGATCTTGGAGATCAGTCGCATGCGCTTGGTTGGATTGCCGCCAGTATCAGGTTCGGGATATCCCACGGCTTCCAACAGATTGGCGAGGAAAGGTCCCTCTGCGTGGCGCGGTTTATGTTCCGCCTGTGCGTGGTAGGTGGTGATCTTGGGGTGGGTCTCGCACAGGAGCAGCCGTAGGTATTCAATGGCGCGCGTCTTTCCGATTCGGGGTGGACCGTAGGCGAGGGCGCCGGTGATGCGATAGCGCAGGCACCGACAGATGAGTTCATAGAAAGACTGGATGGCGGGGGTGGCAATGCGGTAGTTGCCGGTCTCAATCGGATGCAGCGTTGGATCAATGGGACGCACGCTGTTGGGAACGGTGCCGCTTGGCACAGGGTTAGGAAGGCTGGCCGGCGTGGCCTTTTTGCTTGACATGATCAGGCTCCTCCAAAGAGTAGTGGCAAGAAGGGCGTCAGAATGTGTGGTGTGGCAATACTCGGAATGCACTTTGCTACGTTGGCCAGATCGACCCTGCGTAGCCCGTCCCAATGCTCAAGCGTTGGGGTTCTATGCGCAGTGGTGGCGGCGCTTGGTTGACGTCCGTCGTGTGCTGCGATGGTTCTGTTGCTGATGCAGCCGCCATCGTGCTGCTCAAGCTGGTCGGCGCTCCGGCGAGGGTTTGCAGCGTCTGCGCCAGGTTGCTGGCCGCGCGGCGAGTGCCTTTGGCCTTGGCGAACTTCTCGTCAATGAATTTCTGCATGAATTCATGGCTGATGGCGCTGGCGAGCTTCTTGCGTCCACGCAACTTGATGATCTCTTGGCGTAGTTTGAGGTCATGCGCGATGACACCCCATGCACCTTGTGCAGTCAGCACGCCCAACTCTGCCCCGGAGGCTGCAAACGCGCGTACCGTGCGCAGGTCTTGACTGTTGTAGTACAGGTGTAGCTCTTGGCCAAGGAAGGTGGCTGTGCTTGCCAGCGTCGCATTGGTGTAGCGCACGCCATAAAAGTTGATGTGTGGTCGCTGCCCCTGATGGAGATAGCCACGCACAATGACCCGCTTGGGAGTTTGCATCAGACACAGCGTGCGCCGCTTTGCATCTGGCAGCCAATTGAGCATGGCGCCGCGCGTGCGAATGGAATGCTCGACGGCTTCAAGCGGTGTGCGACCGTTCAGGCCGTCGTGAGGGGAGGCGTTGTAGACGGCCATGGTGGCCTCCAGCAACTCCTCGATTTCGCTCAGCGAGACATGCAGCCTGGCATTTCCCTTGGTGTCAGACAAGGCGCGCCGGATATCTTTGGGGTGGGAGCCGGTATGGCCCGGCAGGCGGCTTGACAGGTTAGCGGCAATGGAGCCGAAGAAGCGTTCGATGTAGGGCCTGTCGTCGGGCGTGTGTGGCGGTCCAGCATCAACCATGCAGCCAATGAATTCGCCCAGTGCATGACGTACATCCTTTGAGAGGTTGGCCTTGGCATTGTCGAGCTTGAACCATTGCCAGGTGGCGTAGCCCAGTTCGGGTAGCTTGCCCGAAGGAAATCCACCCAAGGCACCGTAGCCTACGCCTGGCAGGGTAAAAGTCATTGAGCGATGCGGCTCCAAAGCTGCCTCAATGGTGCGGATCACGTCGTAGCGGCTGTACTCGCGATTGAGCGAAACGTGGTAGCCCAAAACGGCACGGCTCCACACGTCGATGATGACCAACAGCCAGATCCGTTCGATCTCGAATTGCTGCTCAAAGCCCAATGGATCCTTGACGACGACCTTGAGACGAAGATCGAGGCGGTGACCATCAAATTCGACGACATCGAGGAATTGCGTCGCCGCCGGTGCCGCCAGTTGATCCGCATCGGCGGGCAGTCCTTTCAAATGACTGGCGCCTGCCAAATGCGCTGCGCGACCATAGCTGAGCAGGCTCTCGGCACGCAAGGCCGCTGACAGGGCGCGAATGGCTGTGCGCTCGGTGTTGAATGGGTACTCGCTGGCACCGATATGCAACTTGCGACACTCGCTAAGAAAGCCAGCGTGGACATGTTTGAGATTGCCAAGTCGGGTGCGTAGCTTTCCGTCCGTGCTGATCTGGTGGACAGTGATGCGTTTGCGCTTGACCTGCTCCTTGAGCCACAGGATCAATTCGGGATGGGCCTGCAGCAACAGCCCGAAGGCACCGGCCGCCGCGCCAAATCCACTTTCACTGACGGCCTTGAAGGGACGCACACGCTCATAGCCAGCCACCCGGGCGTAGCGAACCAGGGCACGAAATCCGAATGGCCGCCCATCAGCATGTGTATCCGTGCAGCGCTCCATCAGTCGGTACAATTGGCGGCGGTCGACCTGTGTTCGCGTTTCAATCTGTTTGATTGTCTCTCCGCCCGCGTAAAGTTCAATCGCTGTGCGGCGCTTGGTGAAGACCGTGCGATCACTGGGGGCCAATGCAGTCGAATTGAACTCGGGCCATGTGGCAAGGTCTGCCGTGGTGATCTCGTTGCGGTGTTGCTTCATTGGATCGGCTCCAACACGGTGTGCAGGCTCAACTTATGAGTATGCAGCAATGGCGCAGCGAGACCGCCGGTTCGCAGGAGATCAAAAACGGCGGCGCGAACCAGCATGGGTTGTGTGTTGGCCAATTCACGTTCCATGGCCAAAAGCGTGATGGACGTGTTGCAGAGCGCAAGGACTGACTTCTTCAACGCAGGGGTCAGCAGGCTGGAGGAGCAATTGATCACTGGGAGCATGCGTTGCCAGTTGTCGATCCACATGGAGGCCGCCGCCAATTCTGGTGATGTGACGACACGAAGCGGCATCCTATCGTGTTCATTGGGTAGATCGGCCGGCCTCTCGGCGGTGACCAGCATCACAAATTCTTGTGCCTGTTTACGCGACACCCAATAGCTGATGAGTGGGGACGTGGGGTCGGCGCCGATGCGAGCTGGCCGTTCGCAAAATGTCGAAACGCTGGGGTCTGTTTCGAGGCGTATCCACTGCTGAAAACTGGCTTGATCGTAGTGTTGAACCAATCTGCCAAGCTTTGGACTGCGCGCTTCGATCATCCGGGCGCCGCGCGGGCGGGTGATGGCCAGTGGGGTAGGGGCGTCAGAGAAATCTCTCATGATTTCAAAAGCTTAGGCACGCCAGCAGTTTTTAAAGCTGCGAAGTGACACATTTACCTGCCGCTAATACAAAGTGTCACATTTACCCTCGCAGACTTCGAGGGTAAATGTGTCACTGCCTATTGGTTGTAGCTGGGGAAAACGCAGATTGCTGCGGTGGCACAATTACCTTCTTCTACGACTGCAAACCACTCCGGCGCCGCGGCGCAAACCAGGGCGCCCCAAGGGGAGCAAGGGGCGGGTGCTACAAGAGGCTCGAGTCTTGGGCGTGCATCACTTTGCCTTTG
>Ga0316232_1005190_pt1 | contig 10524 bp, 14 predicted proteins | sample TBHtaG_FD_206006 | JGI IMG/M metagenome (GOLD analysis project Ga0316232, IMG submission 206006) | Freshwater microbial communities from Trout Bog Lake, Wisconsin, USA - TBH18025_13 | ecosystem: Environmental > Aquatic > Freshwater > Lake > Hypolimnion/Profundal zone | place: USA: Wisconsin... | reverse complement strand
CGTCATATGTATGGCTATTTTCAGGGCATGATCATTGGCGTTGCAATAAATTGCCGTCGGACCAGCCAATTTACCCTTCAAGTTGGGTAGCCAAATTTGCGAATCCATCAGTTTTGGGTGTACCATAAACTGACATCAACGGCTATGTAGTAAAGGAGCCTCTCCAGTGCAGTATCTCCAGGTCCTCTGAGCGGCCAAAACAGGCCTGCCTTTGAGGCCCGTTCAAGGCACCCGGCGACGGTACTTCTCGCAATGGAACAAATATGTGCGATTGTACGGTTGCTAAGCTGTGACGTCCATTTGAGTCTTAAAACTTCTCTGATTTTACGCATGGGGTTTTCTCCGCAGTGACATGTTCATTCTCAAAATCTGATTAATGAAGGAAGAGCATATACAGAATAAAATTACCCAACGGCGTTAATGAGGGGATGGAGGCAGGCACTCAGGGGGTGGCCGGAATCAAACGGAATAGGTGGCCGACATGGAGCGGAATCTGCAGGTAGCTTACCAACTGTTCGATGGGCGCTTTCGCCCAGTTGTAGCTCAGTTTTTATCGTGAAATAACCAGTCGAAAACCATAGTTGTTGTGACTTTCCTCTGGTAGGTTCCTGTTCCGGTTGGCAACCCTCGTTAACAGCGGTTCAGTGGACCACGACCCGCCCCGCAGCACGCGTAGCTTCCCCTTTGGCGGACCTTTGGGGTTGTTGCGCGGACTGTCCCGATAGTAGTTATTTCCGTACCAGTCGCCCTGCCACTGCCAAACATTGCCGGTCATATCAAACAGGCCAAGTTCGTTCGGTTTGAAGCTCCCCACAGGCGAGGTATAGATAAAATTGTCGTCATAACCGTTCCAGATCGTCCAACCCGGAAACTGTTTCTTGGCCGACTCGTCGGCGATATTTCCCGAAGGCGTACCATTCCCCCAGGCATATTTATAGTTCATCCCGCCGCTACGCGCCGCATACTCCCACTCCGCCTCGCTGGGCAGGCGGTACCGTTTGCCACTCTTTTTAGAAAGCCAGTCGGCAAATGCCGTAGCATCATTCCACGAAATGCATACTACTGGGTGCCTCGAGTTCTGGGTAAAGCCGGGATTCCGCCAGTTTTTCGAGACCTCATTTTTCCATTTTTGCCCTGTCCATACCACGCAGCCATCAGACTTCTCCGCATCTGTCTTAAAGTTGGTGGCAGCGATGAACTTGCGGAAATCCCCAATTGTCACGTCCTGCGTCGCCAATGCAAAATCGTTCACGCATACCTCGTGCAGCGGCTTTTCATCCTTGTCGCCGACACCGAAGCTATCGCCCATCTCGTAACAACCCCCCTTGATATTCACAAAAGACATGTTTACATCCGCGTCATTCTCTCCTGACCTCCCAACGAGGTCGTTCGTGGCAATCTCCTGGTCTTCGTTCTGGCTGATCGTTAGATTTTTTACCTCTGCTGCCTGTGATGCAATTGACAGGAACAAAAGAGAAAGTATTATGAAAAATCGCATTACGCGCCCCATATTATGCACTTATTTTTAGCCAATATTGAAATTTATTGAACAGTTAACGTTATCAGGATCGAATGCCATCCGCAAAGCCACTCTATCCTATTGATAAATTTAAATTCGATCAAATGCAAGTGAATCTGGATGTAGCTTGGTTGTATGAGTTCCATAGAAATGGATGATGCGGTTGCAATTCCGCCGATGGGGTGTATATATTACTATGCGCTTAACCTTGAATCCATCAGATCTGTTAACGCTTTCTTTTCTTGTCTTGCTCTCCGGCCTTGCGGTCTATTCCTCGCCTGTGAATCCGTCGTGGTACGGACTTTTAGCTACATACGTTACGCTTGCGGTTGCTATCCTGGTGGGTGCCTTGTATCGCACGAGGGTGACCCCGGCAAAGAAGGGGTTCTGCTTTTCTTTTATCGTCGCGTTGTTTACGGTGCTCTTCATTTTTAACAGTCTGGGAACGCTCATCTCCAGCATACAGACGACGACATTCGACTCCTTCCTTAGCGCCATCGATTTAAAAATATTCGGTTTTAACCCCACAGTGTGGATGGAACGACTGATCAGCCCAGCTCTAACAGTTCTTCTCCAGTCCGCCTATGTCAGTTATTATTTCATCCCCTTTTTGCTCGGCATCGTGTTCATTGCCAAGGGCAAGTTCGAGGAATTCGAAGATGTCCTGTTCGGCATCCTGCTCTGTTTCTATCTCTCCTACGTCTGTTACCTGCTTGTTCCAGCAAATGGCCCCCGCTTTGCACTCAACCTCAAGGCTGGTGAATTGCAGGCTTATCCATTCATCAAAACGATTCAGGATGGGTTGGACGCTCTCGAAAAAAACAAGATCGATGCCTTCCCAAGCGGCCATACAGCCATTTCGCTCATGAGCCTCTATTACGCATGGAAAAAACGGGAGATGAAACTTTTTGCGGTATTGATTCCTGTGGTGATGGGACTGATCTTCTCGACGGTCTATCTCAGATATCACTACGTCATTGACGTGATAGGTGGTTTAGCTTTGACGGGCTTGACGATAACACTTGCGCCGGGACTGCGATGTCTGCTCTCTGTGCATCCGACCATCCAGGGTACGACTAGCGAAGTGGCGTTGGATATAGAGACAAGTGTATAAGCAGATCTGGGCATAATCTCAACTGCAACCCGCAAACGCTGAAAGCATGGTTGCATCTTGGGGTAAATATGCCCTTCGCCGATTTTCACCGGCGCTTTCTGCCCTTCCCCAACCAAGACTCGCTTACGACCTGTTGGCTAGGAGTCTGTCGGACTTGATAGCATCAAGACCAAAGACATCAATGTCAGTAAAATGACATAACAAATTGATATTATAGATGAGGTTGACCAAAATAAACAGTGGAAATTGAAGTTGAAATAAACGAGATTTGTGAGGGTAGAGAGGTGTATCTCCCTCACTTTTCTTGTCGAAAAAGGAGGCTCCTTGCCAAACAAACATTAGGCGGGAGCCATGTTATCAAATGTCATTCGACGTGAAAAGATTTTTTCCCTCCTTCATAAAATCGATGTTGACCTTGCCGAATTCGCCCGGGCCAGAGGCTGCCCTTTTGTGGGGGGCCGCTGCACAATGCGTCGTATGAGCGTAAGCCACGTGGCGGTCCCCCGAATTTACCCGATGAATTTTTGATCCGTCTGAGTCTCTGCTGTGGTCGTGAAGGGTGCCGACGACGGACACTGCCGCTGTCAGTATTGTTCTGGGGCCGTCGGGTCTATTGGGGTTCGGTGATTATCGTGGTTACCGCGCTTCTCCAACAACGCGCTGAGGGTTTCTGCGCTCGTAAGATCCAAGAGATGTTCGGCGTGACACGATTAACACTTGAGCGTTGGATAGCTTATTTCGGTGAAGTCTTTCCGTTGAGCGAAATCTGGCAACGGCTGCGCAGCCGCTGGATGCCGCCAGTGACACCGGAGTCAATACCATTGGCAGTGCTTGAACGACTTGGTTTGGCCCGTGGTGATCCTCAATCAATCTTGATCCAATGCCTGCTCTTGCTGGCGGTGGGCACTGACTGAACAGGATTGTCGAGGGGGCCGGATCTTTAAACGGATTCACGCAAAAGATGGAAATTCACGCAAGGGCGAAGATGGTCTATAACGCGCTTATGGCTGGCCCAAAGGTGCTCCAAGGTGGAGGCGCCAGGATGGCGGCAGAAAGGAGCGTTATGAAAGACCAAAAAGTTTCACCTAAACAACGCTGGTCCCGGTTCAGGCTGCAGGTAATCGGGCCATTGTTGGCAAGCCCCGCCGCATCCGGAGATTTACAGAGTGCAATCCGTGAAGTGACCGAGCGAATCTATCAGCACCCCTTGCACCCTGGGAAATCAATGCAATTGGGCTTTTCAACTGTTGAGCGCTGGTTCTACCAAGCCAAAGATGTCGCGGACCCGCTTGCGGCGCTGAGTCGTAAGGTGCGCTCGGATTCGGGACGTCGATTGGCGCTGTCCGAGACACTATTGGCCGCCTTGGAGGCTCAATACGCTCAGCACCCCCGCTGGACAGTGCAGTTGCATTACGACAACCTTGCCGCCGAGGTAGCTGAAAAGCCCAGTTTGGGGGTACTGCCCAGTTACCAGAGCGTAAGACGAAGAATGTTGGAAAAAGGTTGGCTGCGCCGCCGTGAACCCGCGAACCCGACAGAGGGGCAGCGCCGTGTTGCTCAGCGTCGCGATAGTCGTGAAATGCGTGGTTACGAAGTCAGCCACGTCCATGCTCTGTGGCACCTTGATTTCCATCATGGGAGCCTCAAGGTACTGGACGAAGCGGGGTGTTGGCATACGCCAATGGTATGCGCGATACTCGATGACCGTTCCCGGCTCTGCTGCCACCTACAGTGGTATCTTGCGGAAACCGCCCAGAACTTGATCCATGCGCTTAGTCAGGCAATGCAGAAACGAGGGCTTCCAAGGGCCTTAATGACTGATTATGTGCCGCGGCACATAATCAGTCTTATGTGCCCATTTTCGTTATGTGCCCAGCATAGCCTAACTACAAGGAACAACAGGGGTGGAGTGGTATTGATGGTTACATAAATTTTGTGGTTTCAGCATAAAATGACCTTCAGCAGCACAAACTAAGTAAAGGAGGCCATTTATGCTGGAACGTTATTTTGTTCGACCAGACACTATTGACCGTATTCGTGCTTCATGGCTGGGAGATCCTATTGAGAGGTACGTCGTTTGGCTTACTGAACGAGGCTATTCGCCGAAAAACGTGTGGCGACGTGTTCCATTACTGATGCATTTTGGAGACTTCGCTCTGTCGCAGGGATGTACGTCGTATATTGACCTGCCGTCGTTTGTTGAAGTATTTGCTGAGCAATGGATGATAGACCGCGGTCAAAATTGTAGAACGGAGGCGGCTCGAACCAGGATTGGCAATGAGGCGCGAGGACCAGTTCAGCAGATGCTTACCGTTGTCTTACCAGGTTATTCCAGTCGTCCTCTCCGTAAAGATCCTTTCTTTGATTCTGTTCCAGGCTTTTTTCCGTATCTTCGTGACGAACAAGGACTTAGAGAAGCAACAATCGAGCTCTACCGGTGCAATCTACGAAATCTTGCTACTTATCTTGAAAAGATAGGAATTGATAATCTCTCTGATCTTTCGCCGGTGATTCTGAGCGCTTTCATCGCAATTAGAAGCCAATTGTTGGGCAAGAGGGCTTTAACAATGTTATGTGCGGTCCTAAGGTCCTTTCTCCTTTATTTGCATTGTCAACGTCTTACAGCCACTGACCTAAGTCACGCCATCGAGTATCCCCGAACGTATCGTCTATCCGGAATTCCCCGCTCCATTACATGGGATGAAGTCAGGCGCATGCTGGAAATGGTTGACCGTCGCACTCCTTCTGGGAAAAGGGATTACGCCATCCTTTTACTGTTGGTGACCTACGGCCTGCGGGCACGAGAGGTTGCCTCTCTCACCCTGGAAGATATCGACTGGAAGCGGGAGCGTCTTCGCATACCGGAACGTAAAGCAGGCCATTCAACTGCCTATCCACTGTCCCAGGTTGTGGGGGAGGCTATTCTCGATTACCTGCAGAAAGGTCGGCCAAAGACAACCGACCGTCATGTCTTCTTCCGAGTTCCTGCACCACATACACCGATGACTTGGGCTGCAGTCTCCATTCGAGCTGCCGGATACCTAAAAAAAGCCGGCATTCAGGTCCCCAGACCGGGGTCGCACACGTTACGGCATACCTGCGTTCAGCGCCTCGTGGACGTTGGTCTCGACCTGAAGACGATTGGTGATTATGTTGGGCACAGCTCTCCTTCTTCCACTGAGATCTATACGAAAATTGCGGTTGAGAACCTGCGCGAAGTTGCTTTGGGCGATGGGGAGGAGGTCCTATGAAAGCCGAGTTTCAAAGCCAACTCTCGGAATCAATCACAGGGTTTCTCGCGTACAAGCGCGCTCTCGGACTGAGTTTTGAGACCGAAACTTATGCCTTGCGATTGTTTGATCGCTATCTGGTTGAGCAATCGATAACTGACGTCGATGCGATCACATCGGAGTTGCTCGACACATTTCTGGTATCGCGTCGACGGAATTCGCCGCGCAGCTACAACCATCTGTTGGGGGTATTGAGGCGCCTATTTGATTGGCTGGTGAATCAGGGCCTACTCCTGCGGTCCCCCTTGTGTGATCGGCCACGACGGGAAACAAGCCAGCGAGTACCGTTTCTCTTTGATAAAGAGCTCGCACGTAGACTCCTGAATGTAGCCCGCAACCTGCCCGACAATCCATATGCATTACTGCGCGGCCCGACTTACCATATGATATTTGCCTTACTCTACGGGCTCGGATTGAGGGTAGGAGAGATATCGCGCCTTTGCCGTAAGGATGTCGATTTTCAGCGCAATCTTCTGGTCATCCGGCAGACAAAATTTTCCAAGTCGCGGCTTGTACCCTTCGGCCCGTGCATGGCCAAAAGCCTTCAACAATACATCGATTGTAGGGAGCGGAAATTTGGAGAACTCCAGCCTGACGACCCGTTTTTTTCATTCAGAAACTGTCCAATTAGCCGACACACGATCAGTCAGACCCTTCATAGCATAATTCCATTCCTTGGGGTTAGTGTGCCAGAAGGAGTGGCGCCACCTCGACCCCATTCGCTTAGGCACTCCTTTGCTGTAGGAACGTTGCTCAGGTGGTATCGAGAGAAGAAAGACCCGGCGCAGTACCTGCTCCATCTCTCGACTTTTCTGGGACATGTAAATCCGGAATCGACTGCTGTCTACCTGACAATCACCGAGGACCTGCTCACGGAGGCAGGCGAGCGTTTTGCTCAGTTTTCAGCACCACTAATCAAGGGGGTGAAATTATGACCACTCTGGGTCCGATAATCTACTCCTTCTTTGAGGACCATCTGAAAGTCCAGAAGGGATTGCGCCCGGCGTCGGTAAAAAGCTACCGTGACGCCTTGCTCCTATTCCTGCACTTCATTGCCAAAGATAGCCACCACAAGATTTCTCGTCTGTTGCTTACAGAACTGACCTACGAGAGGGTTATTCATTTTCTGAAGGACCTCGAAGAAAGTCGGGGAAATGGGGTTTCCACTCGGAATCAACGGCTTGCAGCGCTACACGTCTTCTTCGAATATGTAGTCAGTCGAGTTCCGGAAATGCTAGCGGAGTCGGAACGGGTGGCAACCATCCCATCCAAGCGGACACAGCCACCGGAAACACACTTTCTGGAGCGCGAAGATATCCAGGCACTCTTTGCAACTTTGCCGACCAATGGTCATGCGTCACTGCGCAACAGAACTTTGTTGATGTTTCTCTATAATACCGGAGCACGGGTACAGGAAGTAGCCGATCTCCATGTCGAGAACCTTGAATTGGATACTACCCCTCGGGTTCGTCTTCATGGCAAAGGAGACAAATGGAGGCTATGTCCCCTTTGGGAAGAAACAGCTTCCTTGCTCCGGGTACTCTTGGCAGAACGGACCGCAAAACTTTTACCTGATAGCCCCGTATTCGCGTCCCAACAAGGTAGAGCCATGACTCGTTTTGGAATCTACAAGATTGTTCGTCGTCTAACCGGGCAGCTTTCAAAAACAAGAACCAACGGTATAGCAATAAACGTATCGCCTCATGTCTTCCGCCATACAACCGCAATGCATCTTATGGAAGCCGGCGTTGAGGTGAACGTAATCCGCTCATGGCTCGGGCATGTTAGTCTGGCAACGACCAATCGCTATGCCGAAATAAGTATACAGGCGAAAGAAAAAGCGTTGCAGGCATGTGAGCCGCCGTTATCAGTATCGGAGGTATCCCCCAGAAAACCTGTATGGCGGGATGACCAAACTCTTCTGAACTGGCTGGAAAATCTGTGAAAATTATGTTCCCGGAATCCAGGGGGCCACCAGTGAAATAAAGGCATCAGCACATGTTGGGCACATAAGGAAAGCAGGCACATAAGACCGACAATGGAGGGGCCATGGTCGCCGAAGAAACCCGCGAGGGGCTGGCACGGCTTGGGGTGAACCACGAGACAACTCTCCCTTATTCTCCGCAAACCAACGGGAAGCAAGAGGTTTTCTGGGCACAACTCGAAGGACGACTCATGGAGCTTTTGCGTGGGGGAGAAACGCTGCGACTGGAGTTTCTCAACAATGTCAGTCAGGCCTGGGTTGAGCAGGACTATCATCGCCGCACCCATAGCGAAATCGGCTGTTCTCCGCTTGAGCGTATGCTTGCCGGGCCAGAGGTCTCCCGCCAGTCTCCTAATCTAGAGTCATTGCAAATCACCTTTACTCGTCAGATAACCCGTAACCAGCGCCGTACCGACTCCACCGTAACCGTCGATGGAGTACGCTTTGAAGTCCCCTCACGGTTTCGCCACCTCACGCGCTTAACTCTGCGCTATGCAAGCTGGGACCATAGCCGGCTGGTTATGGTAGATCCGGACAGCGGCACTCTGCTGGCAAACTTGTTTCCCCAGGACAAACAGCGAAACGCATCTGGTCACCGGCGCAGCCTCGAACCCATTGCGGCCCCATTACCTCAGAAGCCAGCGCAGAGTAAAGAAATGCCGGCGTTGGTACGCAAATGGTTGGCTGATTACGCCGCGACCGGACTTCCTCCAGCCTATCTGCCCAGTCAGGAGGATTGCGATGAACGATAAAACACTTCTTGCCATCTACGGGCTCAAGTACAATCCTTTTCTCCCGTCGCTTCCCATCGAGGCTATCTGGCCGCTCCCAGGAGTAGAATCCTTCATTCAGCGTATAGAAACAATGATCTCACATGGCGGTTTTGTGCTGCTCACCGGAGAACCAGGCTACGGCAAGTCCAAAACATTGCAGTGGATCGCTAATCGCTTGGGACAACTACCCGATCTTACCGTAGGGGTCATGGAACGACCACAGAGCCGGGGCGCCGATTTCTATCGTGAACTTGGAGACCTGTTCGGCGTATCTCTCAATCCGGCCAAGCGTTACGGCGGATTCAAGGCGTTACGAACCCGATGGAACGACCATTGCAAAACTACACTGCTCCGGCCCGTGCTCTTGATTGATGAAGCTCAGGAGGTCAGTTCCGAATGTCTGACCGAGTTGAGGCTGTTGCAAAGTACAAGTTTCGATTCCAAAAGCTTGCTCTTTACCATCCTGTGTGGTGACAGCAGACTGCCGGATAGTTTTCGAACTCCGGCGCTCCTGCCACTGGGCAGTCGTATCACAACCCGTCTGACGTTAAATCCGCTATCACCTGAGGATCTGGTCGCCTACCTCAATTTTGCTTTACAAAAAGCCGGAGCACCGCAACTCATAACGCCAGAGCTAATCCAGGTATTGGCAGCGCATGCACATGGGAACACGAGGGTACTCACTCATATGGCTTCGGAATTGCTCGCTGCTGCCGCTGAACGGGACCTCCCCAGAATCGATGAATCACTCTATCTCGAACTTTTTAGTCAACCAGTACGCAAGCCACGGAGGTCATGAGGTAAGTTTATGAAGCTGACAGTATATAATCCACAAAAAGGCCGTCTGGAAACGCTTGATGTAGAGTTCACGGCAGAAAATACAACCTGGTTTGAAAAAAGTTACAATGCCAGCTCAATCAGAAGAATAACAGACTTCGGCGGTGGAATCCTGATACAAAAACTCGACTATTCCTATCCCATTTGGTTGTATGAAATCTCAAGGGAGGCTATTGGACACAATCACAAAATGGCAAAAGATCTCATAAAGCCATACGAGTAATCGGGCTACCAGATTAAAAACTGACTATTCGGATTTGATGGCGGAAAACACAAATACCTTACTTTTCCACCCTCATCTGAGATATTCCAAAAGCGTAACCTGCTATAAACATAACAATTCTTATTTATAATATTAAATTTCTTGACTTTAATCAACGTCACAATTAAAGGTTGCAGCCAATTAATAAGCAACAACGCCGACGAAAGGGCAAAGCACGAGCAATCGTGTGACGCAAAGTTACCTGTCCAGTAAAAATGGATAGAGGGACTGTCGAAGGGCCAGCAGCTAAAAGCCTATCCTTTTGAGGGGTAGGTTTTTTTGTTAATTGAGATACGAGGCTCAGGCGCGCTAAATAGTTCGATATTTTAATTAAATTGCAAATGAGGATATTGCTATGAATAAGCTGATGCTCGCCGTTCTTTGTCTTCTGATCCCTATCGCCGCACATGCCTCGGTTATTCAGCTTCCTCAAAGCGGACAAACAACAACTTACTCGACTACTGACGATGGAGACATCAAGGCGGGCAAACCCTGGCCAAATCCTCGCTTCTGCGATGATGGCAATCAAACGGTCATGGACAACCTTACCGGACTGATTTGGGCAAAGGACGCCAATCTCATGAAGAACCGTGATCCCGGGTTCGATACGGACGGTACCAATGGTGATGGTGCGGTGTCATGGCAGCATGCCTTGGATTACATACATCGACTAAATGCGGAAAAATACCTTGGTTTCAACGATTGGCGCCTGCCCAACCTGAATGAACTGACCTCGCTTTTGAAC
>Ga0316232_1005187_pt1 | contig 10528 bp, 9 predicted proteins | sample TBHtaG_FD_206006 | JGI IMG/M metagenome (GOLD analysis project Ga0316232, IMG submission 206006) | Freshwater microbial communities from Trout Bog Lake, Wisconsin, USA - TBH18025_13 | ecosystem: Environmental > Aquatic > Freshwater > Lake > Hypolimnion/Profundal zone | place: USA: Wisconsin... | reverse complement strand
TAACACTATAGTAGTTCGTGTTTGCCGCCATTTGCTGATAGTACGCAATTGCGTCCTCGCCGATGGCCATCATCTGCGTGTCGTCAGCGGCTTTGCGGACGGCGTCCATCCCGAGTGGAAACAGCGCCAGAATTCCCACGACACCAATCGCCACCACCGCCACTGCCAGCGCAACCTCAACCAGCGAAAATCCACGCACCGTGCGGTGGGCTTGGCCCAGTGTTGTTGAGTTAAGTGTGTTGTTCATGGTGCCAGGCTAGAAAGTAGTAGTATGCTTGGTAATGATGGCTTTGCCGGTAATGGGATTGATTGCGATCATGTCATTGGCGGGATAAGTTGGCGTTGGCACTGCCGGGTCACTGTTGGTATTCACATAGCCTTGGATCAGGTAAAACGTTGGTTGTTGGGATAGCGGTCGAATCTGGCCATATTCGTTGATATTCACAGACCAAACACTGACCGGCTGACTGTTAGAAAGGGGGAACGGAATATTTGCAATCCCAATCGCGCTCGGACCTGGACATCCTACAGGGTTGTTGTTATCGCCGAAAACCACGCCCGCCGGTAAATATTGGATCGGATCAATGTAGGTGTAGTTGGTGCCATTGGGACCGGTAGCTGACGGAGTGACGACACAGAAACCATAGGCGGTATAGTCCAAATAGTTCGAGCCGGAGGCGGCATTAAATGTGCCGGAGTACGCCACCACCAAACACACATTCGACGCGTTGACCAGAGCGTAGGTGCGGGCCATTGCCACGCGATCGGAGAACTGCCGGGCGCCGTTGTTAAGCGCATTCCCTTGTGTGATCCGGTTGATTGACGGCACGGCAATCGCCAGCAGCAAGCCGATGATGACGACAACAGTCAGCAGTTCAACCAATGTGAATCCAACGTGATTTTTGAAGTGTCGCATGGTGCCGTTACCAACTCGTGACATCGTCACTAGTGCCACAACTTCCGTCCGGACCTAATGACCAAACAGCAACTCCGCCTGAGATAGTGCTAGAACTACCAGAGCAATTGGTAGCAACCGAATTTATATATTTTGTGTCTAGTGCAATCTTGTAAGGTTTTTTCCACGGATCCAAAATGTGGTTGCTAGAATCAACATCCTTTGAAGAATAGTCTAGAAATGTAATATTGAGGCTGTTGCCATAGGTGCTGGTAAGGTAATCAGTTTTTAGATCTTGCGGTGAGCTTAAATCATCCGCACCATTTGGCCAGTAGCCGTATTGGCTGTTGAACGCCTTGAACGCAGTGGCGATGCTCAAGACGGTTGTTTTGGCCTTGGCGATTTCCGCCCTGAGCAAGGCCTGCTTGATCGCCGGGAACAGCAATGCGACAAGGATGGCGATGATCACGATGACCAACAGCATTTCAATCAATGTGAATCCGCGCTTGTTTTGCCGGGTTTTATTCATGGTATCTCCTGTTCATGCAGCGGGCGCATCTCAACGTGCTCCGCGATCGCGGAATTCCTGTTCGAGCCGTTCGCTCAACCATTGTTTAATCATGCTCTGGTAATTCAAATACCGGGACCGCGCCAACCGTTTTAACCGCGCCAGCATCCGCGGGTCAATCCGTAACGTAATCGTCGTGGACTCGCTTTGATCCATCCCGGCCAGCGACGACTCCATCAGCCGCGCGTCGAGCCGGTGCGCCATCCAGAATTTCGCCTCCTCCAATTCGGTGGCAAAAACCGGGATGTCCTGCCATTTGATTACGAGGTCCATTCGCGCAATTTCCTCTCGTAAAAATAATCTTCTTCCTCGGTCATCGTCCGCGCACAGGTAACGCGCACTCGCTTGCCATCCGCACGGAATACTGAAAAAAGACCGCGACCGTTCAGTGTTTTGCCGAGGCAGAATGCGCGTGATTCTTCGGCAAACCGCGGCGCGTCCGGGAATAATCGCAGGCTGTGTGGATCTTCAAATGCTTCTTCAATCTCGCGCATGGTAGGCGCCTCTTTCCCGTCAAATGGCAAATTTGACCAGTCAAAGTCCATAGTTAGTCACTACTATGTAAATACAAGTCCAATGCCAATTTGTCAAGCATTTCTGCTTAACTATCACCGGTTAAGGTAATTCTGTCTGGCCCATCAAATACCGGTCGCATTCACGAGCCGCACCCCGACCTTCATTGATTGCCCAGACAACCAAGCTCTGGCCACGACGCATATCACCGGCCGCGAAAACACCTTTGACATTGGTCGCAAATTTGCCGTGTTCGGCTTTCACATTTGTCCGCTCATCGCACACGATGCCGAGCGGTTTGAGCAGTGTATCTTCGGGACCGAGAAAACCCATCGCCAGCAACACCAATTGTGCCGGCAAAACCTTCGCACTGCCGGAGACTTCCTGCGGCATGAACCGACCCTTGTCGTCCTTCACCCACTCGACCTTAACGATTTCAAGACCTTTAACTTTACCGGCAGCATCGCCGATGAAGCGCTTGGCAGTGACGAGATATTGCCGGGGATCGGCACCGAAAACTGCCGCGGCCTCTTCCTGGCCGTAGTCCATTTTATAAACCTTGGGCCACTGCGGCCAGGGATTGTCGGTCGCACGCTGAAGCGGCGGTTGCGGTAAAATTTCGAGTTGCACTAAACTCTTGCAACCTTGGCGCAACGATGTGCCGCAACAATCTGTGCCAGTATCACCGCCACCGATGACAATCACATCTTTGCCCTTGGCGAGATTGAACTCCTTGCCGGCGAGCACCGCTTTCGTGTTGCCGGTCAAAAACTCCATCGCAAAGTGAATCCTGGCGAGTGGCCGGCCTTCGATGGTCAAATCACGTGGTCGGGTTGCGCCACCACACAAGACAACGGCGTCGAAATCTGTGCGCAGCTTGTCCGCCGGCAAGTCTTTGCCGACTTCGCAGCCGGTCACGAACTTCACGCCGGCTTTGGCCAACAAATCCACGCGCCGTTGCACGACGGCTTTGTCGAGCTTCATATTCGGAATGCCGTACATCAATAAGCCGCCGATCCGGTCGGCGCGTTCGTAGACGGTGACGGTGTGGCCGGCGGAATTCAACTGCGCGGCACACGCCAATCCAGCCGGTCCGCTGCCGACGACCGCCACTTTTTTGCCGGTGCGTTTGGCCGGCGGCATGGCGGTGACCCAGCCTTCCGCGAACGCCTTGTCAATGATTGAGCACTCGATATTTTTGATGGTGACCGGCGGATTGTTCATGCCGAGCACGCACGAACCTTCGCATGGCGCCGGGCAGACGCGACCGGTGAATTCGGGAAAATTATTGGTCTTGTGCAGCCGGTCGAGCGCCTCGCGCCAGAGGCCGCGGTAAATCAGGTCGTTCCATTCCGGAATCAGATTGTTGATTGGACATCCGCTGGCCATGCCGGCGAGCAGTGCGCCGTTGTGGCAAAACGGGATGCCGCAATCCATGCAGCGCGCGCCTTGCGTCCGGAGTTTGTCTTCCGGCATGTGTTCATGGAATTCCAGCCAATCCTTGAGCCGCGCGATTGGCGAACGATCGGCCGGCAACTCGCGTTGAATTTCCAAAAATCCGGTGGGTTTGCCCATGGCTTAGTTCCCTCCCACGCTGGCGGTTTGTTCGAAGGCCGCATTGACGGCGTCATCGCCGCTCAGACCGGCCGCCTGCGCGCGTTGAAGCGCGGCGAGCATGCGCTGGTAATCTTTCGGGATAACCTTCACAAATTGCAGTCGGCACCGGTCCCATTCGGCCAGCACTTTCCACGCGCAGGTGCTCTTGGTGTAATCGCCGTGACGAATAATCATTTGCCGAACATCTTCAATTTCGCCGGCGTCGGTTAATTTCTCTAGGTTAACCATCGCCGGGTTGCAGCGCGTGGCGAAGTCGCCGGCCTCGTCGAGCACGTAGGCAATGCCACCGCTCATACCGGCGGCAAAGTTGCGGCCGGTTGCACCGAGCACGACGACCCGGCCACCGGTCATGTATTCGCAGCCGTGATCGCCGACACCTTCGACAACTGCGTAAGCGCCGGAGTTGCGGACGCAAAACCGTTCACCGGCCACGCCACGGAAGTAGGCTTCACCGGCGGTTGCGCCATACAAGGCGACGTTGCCGATGATGATGTTTTCTTCCGGCACGAATGCCGCGCCGGCCGGCGGATAGACGATAATCTTGCCGCCGCTGAGACCTTTGCCGACGTAATCGTTCGCATCGCCTTCGAGCGTGAGTGTCATGCCTGGCGGAATGAACGCGCCAAAACTTTGGCCGGCACTGCCTTTGAAATTCAACTGGATCGTGTCCGCCGGCAAGCCGGTCACGCCGTGGCGTTTAGTGATTTCGTGGCCCACCATGGCACCGACGACGCGATTGACGTTTCGGATCGGCAGGGTCAACGACACTTTCTCACCGCGCTGGATGGCTGGCTTGCAGACTTCGAGCAAGACCTGCCAGTCGAGCGACTTTTCGAGGCCGTGGTCCTGCGGAATCTGACAGTACCGGCCGACGTTGGCCGGCACATTGGGTTGGAACAGAATTGTGGAGAGGTCAAGGCCGGCGGCTTTCCAATGGTCAATCGCCGGTTTCACACCGAGCCGGTCGGTCCGGCCGATCATGTCATTGATGGTGCGGAAGCCGAGCTGAGCCATGAGCTCCCGGACTTCCTGCGCGATGAACTGCATAAAGTTGACGACGTACTGCGGGTCGCCGGCAAAGCGTTTGCGAAGCTGCGGATCCTGCGTGGCGACCCCGACCGGGCAGGTGTTGAGATGGCAGACGCGCATCATGATGCAACCGAGCGACACGAGCGGCGCAGTGGCAAATCCGAATTCCTCCGCGCCCAGCAATGCGGCCACCACGACGTCGCGGCCGGTCTTGAGCTGGCCGTCGGTCTCGACGACGATCCGGCTACGGAGATTATTGAGCAACAGAGTTTGGTGCGTTTCGGCGAGACCGAGTTCCCATGGCGCGCCGGCATGTTTGATGGAGGATAACGGTGACGCGCCGGTGCCGCCATCGTGGCCGCTGATGAGCACGACGTCGGCGTGCGCCTTCGCAACGCCGGCAGCCACAGTGCCGACACCGACCTCAGAGACGAGCTTGACGCTGATGCGGGCGTGCCGGTTGGCGTTCTTCAAATCGTGAATCAACTCGGCCAAATCTTCGATGGAATAAATGTCGTGGTGCGGCGGCGGCGAGATCAGGCCGACGCCGGCCGTGGTGCCGCGCACTTTCGCGATCCACGGATAAACTTTTTTGCCGGGCAATTCGCCGCCTTCGCCGGGCTTGGCGCCCTGCGCCATTTTGATTTGGAGTTCCCGGGCCTGCGTCAGGTAGAGGCTCGTGACGCCGAACCGGCCGCTGGCGACCTGTTTGATGGCGGAATTTTTGGAATCGCCGTTCGGTTCGAGCGTATACCGGGCCGGGTCTTCGCCGCCTTCGCCGGTATTGCTTTTACCGCCGAGCCGGTTCATGGCGATGGCGAGCGCTTCGTGCGCTTCCTGACTGATTGAGCCATAGCTCATCGCACCGGTCTTGAACCGTTTGACGATAGACTCGACCGGTTCGACCTCTTCCAGTGGGATGGCCCGGGACATGAATTTCAACTCGAACAAGCCGCGCAACGTGCAAAGATGTTTGGCCTGCTGGTTTACGGCGGCGGAGTATTCTTGGAAAACTTTGAAGTTGCCGGTGCGCGTGGCGAGCTGGAGTTTGTGGATGGTTTCCGGATTGAACAAATGGTACTCGCCGTCTTTGCGCCATTGGTATTGGCCACCGGAATCGAGTGCCTCGCCGGCAGCCGGCCGGTCGGCGAACGCATGCTGATGCCGGCGCAAAACTTCGCCGGCGATGCCCTCAATGCCGATGCCTTCGATGCGTGAGGCGGTCCAAGTGAAGAATTTGTCAATCACCGCCGAGCTGAGGCCAATGGCTTCAAAGATTTGCGCGCCCCGGTAACCTTGGATGGTGGAGACGCCCATCTTGGCCATCGTTTTGACGACGCCTTTGGCGGCGGCTTTGACATAATGTTGCACGGCTGTTTTGTGGTCAATGCCGGTCAGGATGCCTTCGCAGATCATGTCGTCGAGCGTCTCAAAGGCAAGATAAGGATTAACCGCGCCGACGCCGTAGCCGATGAGCAACGCATAGTGGTGCACTTCGCGCGGCTCTCCGGATTCGAGAATCAGGCTGGCGCGGGTGCGCGTGCCTTCGCGGATCATGTGGTGGTTGACCGCTGAAACCGCCAGCAAGGCCGGGATTGGCGCGTGGTCTTTGTCCACGCCACGGTCGGACAGGATGATGAAAGTTTTGCCGGCTTTGAGTGCTTTGGTGACCTGCCGGCAAAGTTCGTCCACGGCAAGTTCCAAACCTTTTACACCGGCCGCGGACGGGAACAGAATTGGCAGCGTGACCGGCTTGAAGTTCGGTAACTGGCACTGCTGAATTTTGGCGAATTCCTCGTTGGTGAGGATCGGGCTGTTGAGCTTGATGTTGGCACAACATTCCGGTTGAGGATCGAGCAAATTGCCTTCTGGGCCGAGCGAGGTGCCGGAGCTGGTGACGATTGCTTCCCAGATCGAATCAATCGGCGGATTCGTGACCTGCGCAAACAGCTGCTTGAAGTAATTGTAGAGCAACTGCGGTTTGTCCGACAGCACCGCCAACGGCGTGTCGGTGCCCATTGAGCCGAGCGGCTGATTGCCATCGCGCGCCATCGGCAGCATCACCATCCGAATGTCTTCGAACGTGTACCCAAACGCCTGCTGCCGTGCGACAATGGTTTTGTGGTCGGTGGCCTTGGCCGGTATTGCCGGCAAGTCGGCGAGCGAGATGAAATGTTTGTTCAGCCAGAGCCGGTAGGGCTGCTCAGTGGCAATTTTCCCCTTGATCTCGTCGTCAGCGACGATCCGGCCTTGCTCGGTGTCGATCAGGAACATGCGGCCCGGCTGGAGCCGGCCTTTTTGTAAAATGTTTTCCGCCGGGATGTCGAGCACACCAACTTCGCTGGCCATCACCACGCGATCATCCTTGGTGACGTAATACCGGGACGGGCGCAGTCCGTTGCGGTCAAGCGTAGCGCCGACCTTTTGGCCGTCGGTGAACGCGATGCTGGCCGGGCCGTCCCAGGCTTCCATGAAACACGAGTGATATTCGTAAAACGCTTTTTTCTCATCGCTCATGCTCTCGTGGCCGGACCACGGTTCCGGAATCATCATCATCATCGCATGCGGCAATGACCGGCCGCCGAGGACGAGAAATTCCAAGACGTTATCGAACATTGCCGAGTCCGAGCCATCCTCGTTGACCAGCGGGAACAATTTTCTGATGTCGGTGCCGAACAGGTTGGACTCCAGCATGGATTGCCGGGCGATCATCCAGTTGATGTTGCCGCGGAGCGTGTTGATTTCGCCGTTGTGGGCGATGTACCGGTACGGGTGGGCGCGCTCCCAGCTCGGGAAGGTGTTGGTCGAGAACCGGGAATGGACGAGTGCGATAGCACTGTCCAAGGCCGGGTCAGCGAGATCGGAATAAAACGGCTCGACCTGTCCCGGTAGGAGCATGCCTTTGTAAATGATGGTTTTGTACGACAGGCTCGGGATGTAAAACCGGTCGCCGCCCTTGATGCCGGCATAGCGGATGCCGCGCTCGGCGAGTTTGCGAATGACGTAGAGCTTGCGCTCAAACGCCATGTCGTCGCTCAGCTTGGCGTTGCGGCCGATGAAGATTTGCCGGACGATCGGCTCGTTTTCGCGGGCCCAGTTGCCGAGGCCGAAGTTATTGGTCGGCACAGTGCGCCAGCCAAGGACGGTTTGGCCTTCGGACTCGATAATTTCCTCGAAAAGTTTTTCGCACTTATACCGGTACTGTTTGTTTTCCGGCAAATAAACCATGCCGACGCCGTACTCGCGCTGGCCCGGCAAGCTGATATGCTCGCGACGGCAAGCGGCGACGAGGAAATTATGCGGCACTTGCATGAGGATGCCGGCGCCATCGCCGGTATTGACTTCGCAACCGCACGCGCCGCGGTGGCTGAGATTGTTCAGCACCTGCAACGCCTGCTCGACAATCGCATGCGACTTGCGGCCTTTGATGTTGGCGACAAACCCGACGCCACAGGCATCGTGCTCGTAAGCCGGGTCGTAGAGTCCTTGTTTTGGCGGTAAATCAGGATGATTCATTGGGTCTTAGGCGACGAAGATGGCGTCCTTCGGCCATTTATCGGACAAGATGCCGTGGCGCATGTTTACCATTGGCACGTAATTGTGGAAAATGCGGATCGGGCTGAGCAGGCGGATGGTGGAGATTTCCTCGATGGAATCCGGCCCGTGGTTCTTGCGGAGCGACGGCACGATTTTCCCTTGGACATTCTCGACGATATCGGCGTCGTGTTTGCCCTCAATCACCATGATTAGCGCGATGCGACCGTCAAGTTCGGCGATGTGCGATTCGTAAATCAAGTCGGTAAAAATGGTGCGGACGTTCGGCTCGTTTTTGATTTCGTCCACAATCTGTTTGAGCGTGATGCCGATGCGGAATTTGATGACGTAGAGATGCCGGGCGCCGAACTTGCCGGTACCGGTTTCCTGCATGTCCAACGCGCAGAAATAGCTGAGCAATCCGGCTTCTTCGAGCCGTTTGCGTTTGCGGCGCACCGTTGGCGTCGGAACCCCGGTGAGCTTGCCGATCTGATTATCGCTCAAGCGGGAATCCCGGACCAGCGCTCGCACAATCATGCGCTCCTGTTCATCAAGGCCACGTGGATGGCTATTATTGTCAAAGTGATTCATTTATTCGCCTATATTGTTCACACTTACCATAATTATGAACTAAATGCAACTGAATACTTCGTCTTGCGAACAATTTGGTGCGCGAAATAGTTTTTTTATTGACGAAAGTGGCTGGTGCATGGATGTTATCGTAGAGAATCCAACCAAAACACGGAGGTCATCATGAAAGTTGCCAAGCAACTTGCGTTGTTCGTCGAAAACAAGCCCGGAACCCTCGCCGCAATCTGTCAAGCACTGGCCAACAAGCAAATCAATATCGAAGCCATTTCCGTTTCCGATGCCGTGGATCACGCCGTCGTGCGCATGGTTGTCAACGATCCGCAGAAAGCGTTGCATTTGCTGGGCGAACACGGAGTTCTCGTGATTGAACGGGATGTGCTGGTATTGAACTGCACCAGCCAGCCGGGCGCATTGGCCCGCGTGGCTAAGACGCTGGCCAAGCAAAAGATCAACATTGATTACGCCTACAGTTCCACCGCGCCCGACTCTGCCACCGGCGCCATGATCATCCGCGTGGACAACATCTCCAAAGCCAAGCGGGTCTTAAAGGATTACTGATACAATCACCAAGCTTGGGGGGCTAGTTGGCAGGTGAACGTAAATGCGTGCCCTACCGTTTTGAAGTGCGGTCGGTGACCCAGCGGTGAATGTCTTTTTGGGTGGTGGCCCAACGGCGCGGGTCGCCGCGTTCGGCGACAAATTGGGAGAACAACTCCAGCAGCAGTTCGCGGAATTGGCCGAGTTTTTGGATGCGGTCCTGAAACGTGGAGGCGGCATCGAGAATTTCCTTGGACTCCGGCAGTTTCAAGCTGCGGAAGACGAAAGCGTCGGTGTCAAACACGCACGACCAGTTTTCGTCGCCGGTCTGAGCGATGGTGAGCTTGGCGCGTTCGAGTTTCTTACCGCTGAGCAACGCGGTTTTTGCCTCGGCGCTAATGGTTGGCAGGCCGTGCCGCAGTGCCATTTCGTGTGCGCCTTCGCCGGTGCGCGTGAACAGCAGTGGCCCATCCAGCGCGACGGCAACGTGGCCGTGTTGCGGAGTGTCGAATAATCCGCCGCGCGCTTCGGAGGCGAACCAGAGCCAAGTGAGAAAATCGAGGCCTGGCGTTTCGTCCATCGCGGAATCCGGCACTTCGGGCGAGAAACTAGTTTTGCCCCAGTCAGCCACGCTGGTGCCAAGCTGGATCGCGGCGGTGACGGCGGTGAGCGGAATCGGGTCGGGCCCGGCGGCGTTGCGGAAATTTAGACGGAACGCGTCGGTCTGGTTTTCAGAGGTCGCGCCGGCGTAGAGGACGCTAGCGCGCTCGTCGTACACGAACGGAATGCCCTTGAGTGTTGGCGGCATGGTCGGCAGCAGACGGGCCATGACTTGCTTGCGGATGTCGCTGCGCGTTTTGCGGTCGACAAACGGTTTGTGTTCAGCGCGCATGTGGGCGAACTCTTCGAGCATGGACTCGGCACGCACGAGCGACGCCGGCACTTTGCGTTCGGCCTTGAGCAACACTAGCCGCAGGTAGCCGCCATAGAAGGCGTTCTCATCGGTGATCGGAATGTCAATGAGGTGCCGGCCGCCGACCCAGCCGTGGACCGGCTCAGGGCCCATGGTTTTCAAGGGCGGCGCGGCCCGTTGCGCGAACCGCTCAACGACGTCCTTGGGCAGCCGGTGGGGCACATGGAAAAAGCGACAACTAATTGAACCGTTTTCAAATGACATATGAATACCTGAAATTGAGCGCCGCTTATACCACGCCCGCGCAGCGCGACCAGCATTATTTAATTTT
>Ga0316232_1005185_pt1 | contig 10529 bp, 10 predicted proteins | sample TBHtaG_FD_206006 | JGI IMG/M metagenome (GOLD analysis project Ga0316232, IMG submission 206006) | Freshwater microbial communities from Trout Bog Lake, Wisconsin, USA - TBH18025_13 | ecosystem: Environmental > Aquatic > Freshwater > Lake > Hypolimnion/Profundal zone | place: USA: Wisconsin... | reverse complement strand
GCAGCGTGAACAGGTCGAAGGCGCCGAACGGCGTCTGCACCACCTGCGCGCGCGCCTCCGGCAGCACCCCGAACCGGGTGAGTTCGGCGGTATCCCGGCCCTTGAACGGGATGGGGCTGACGCCGAGCACGCTGGCGAATTCCCGCTCGATCATGTAGGGGACGGAAGCATCATGCACCCGCACCTGGCCCAGCAACCGGCCGCGCGGATCCAGCACGCCGATCATCTCGGTACAGGTGTCGTAGGCGTCGATCTCCAGGCCGCTGGCCGCCTCGGGCACCCAGTGCAGGGTCTCGGCGAACAACCGGTGCCGGATCCGGAAGGCCTTCTCCTTCTGCGACCCGCTGCGCAAAAGCTCGACCCGGCAGGAGCCTTCCCGGGCCAGGACCGGGTCCTTCGTGGTGTGTCCGAGCGATGGCCTGCCATCGATCAAGAACCGTTCATTAAAATGCTGAAGGCGCAAGGCGCTCGAACCGGCCCAACCCATGGGACCTCCTCTGAAAGAGGTCCAAGTGTTTGGTCCCAGGCGCCGGTTCCAAACCTGTCAGATCTGACAGGTGACCCAAAGGCGGGGAACCGTAGGATTAGTAAATCCCTTGAGAGGAAAAAACCAGTGTACCCCTGGGTGGATCACCGGCCTGCTTGCACCTTTCCCGACAGGAGCCCCCGAGCATGAGCGGCGATGCCGAAGCGTCCAGGGAACTCATCGGCCAGTTGCAGGCCGAACTGGCCAGGGCCAACAGGGAAGTGCTGGCGCTCACCCTGGAACGGAATGAGCGGGTCGAGGCGAGGGTGCAGGAGATCCTGAGGCTCAGCCAGAACCTGGAGCAGCGGGTGATCGACCGCACGTCCCAGCTGGAAGCCGTCAACAAGGAACTGGAGACCTTCGCCTATTCCGTGTCCCATGACCTGCGGGCCCCGCTGCGCCATGTGGACGCCTTCCTGGACCTCCTGGCCGAGCACCTGGGCTGCAGCCTGGACGGCGAGGCGGCCCACTACTTCGTCCGGATCAAGGCGGCCACCCAGCAGATGGGCCAGCTCATCAGCGCGCTTCTGAATTTTTCCAGCCTGAGCCGGCAGCCCCTGGTGCTTCGGCCGCTGGACCTGCAAGGGCTGGTCGCCGGCGTGGTGGAAGGGACCGAGGAGGAAACCCGGGGCCGGCGGGTGTCCTGGACCCTCGACCCGCTGCCCCCCATCCACGGCGACGCCAACCTGATCCGGACCGTGTTCCAGAACCTGGTGGGCAATGCCGTCAAGTTCACCGGGCAGCGCGAGGAAGCGCTGATCCACATCGGCTGCGTTCCGGGCGCGCCGGGCGAGATCGTGGTCTTCGTCCGGGACAATGGGGCCGGTTTCGATCCAGCCTATGCCGGGAAGCTGTTCGGGGTGTTCCAGCGGCTGCACCGCCAGGACGAATTCGAAGGCACCGGCATCGGCCTGGCCAACGTCCAGCGGATCGTCCAGCGCCACGGCGGACGGGTCTGGGCCGAGAGCCAGCCCGGCGAGGGAGCCTCGTTCTTCGTCGGCTTCCAGGGGCCGCCCGCTCCCTGACGCGCGCGACGTTGGATAAATCTATTAAAATAGTATATGAGTGGTATGCTCCGGGCCAAATCAGGCCGGGATATGCGGGAAGCATCGAGCACCGATAGGCCAGCCCATCCGGAGCGGCTGCTGAGCCGGAGCGATGCCCTTGCCTGCCTGGAAATCATCCACCAGAGCCTGGACTGCCCGGACCACCGGACGCTCAGCGCCCTGATGCGGAAGGTCGGGCACCTGATCGAGGCGGATTTCTGCGCCTGCCTCTTCAGTTCAAAGGATCCTGAATCGGCCGTGGACCGGGTCGCGATCCTGGATGCGTTCTTCCCGGCGGGCTGGCTGGAGCACTACACCCGGAGCCAGTTCCATCTGATCGATCCGATCATCGCCGAGAACTTCAACCGGTTCGGCCTGCAGGACTGGAGCGAGACGTACCGGAAGGCGCCGCCGCCCAGGCTGTTCCTGGGCGAAGCGGAGGATGCCGGGCTGAAGCACGGCTTCTCCTACGGGCTCCAGGACCGCTCAAGGACGGGCGGCAGCCTGTTCTCCTTCGCCGGTCCCAGGCTGCCGTGCAGCCCCCGCGGCGCCGCCATCCTGCACCAGGTCCTGCCGCACCTGCACCGGGTGCTCGGCGAGCTCGAGAGCGAGGCCGGCCAACGGGCCCTGATGCCGGCCGCCCCGCTCACCCGCCGGGAACTGGAGGTGCTGAAGTGGGCCAGCGTGGGCAAGAGTTCCTCGGAAACCGGCAAGATCCTGGGCATCACCGAGCGGACCGTGAATTTCCACTTCAGGAACATCCTCCTGAAACTGGATGCCGTGAACCGGGCCCAGGCGGTGGCCGTGGCCCTGAAGCTGGGCCTGTTGGGGCTTCCCTGACCGGGCAGGTTGTCTGCCTGTCTGAACCTATTGGGAGGCCAGGTCCAGGACCCCGGGCGGAAAGCTGGCGGGCACCGGCCCGGGCTGGAAGCCGGGCCAGGGGGTCACGATCCGGCCCTCGAGGGGCTTTGCGAAGGACCGGGCCGCGTCCAGCCAGATGGCGCCGTCCACCTGCAGGTCGGGCGGAAACCCGGCCAGGGCGGGGCAGCCGGCCACGGTCAGGTTGCCGTGGATGGTGATCTCCGGCCCCAGGCTGCGCAGTTCCGGCAGCCCGCTCAGTTCCAGGTCGCCGAACAGCTCCAGCGGTCCGGCCAGGGCCGTGAGCCGGGGCAGATCCCGCAGCGCGAGCCGGCCGACGACGCTCCAGCCCCGGCCCAGCTCCCTGAGCGCGGAGCCGCGCACCTCGAGCCCGCGCATCGACAGCAGGTTGTCCGGCAACAGCGCGGCCGGGGTGCGCAGGTTCCAGAACTCGATCTCCGGGGCGTAGGTCAGGGGCGACCAGGCTTGAATGGTGTCCAGGTTGATCGACGGCACCAGTTCGAGGCCCGGCCGCAGCCTCGACAGGATCTGGCGCAGCGGCTCGACCCAGCGGAAGCTGGCCCCCTGGCAGCACAGCAGCAGCCCAACGGGATCCAGGCCGGCCCGCTCCATGGGCTCCAGCCAATCCGCGGGACACGCGGGGCCGGATCCGGAAGCGAACCGGCGCAGGATCGCGGCGGGAACGCCGAAACGGTCCACGCCGGCTAGGCTTCCATCAGCTTCTTGCGGGTGTACGGGATCAGCCCGCCGGCGTCGATGATCGCCTGGCGCGCGGGGGGCCAGGGCACGATGGCGAAGGCCTTGCCGGTGGTCTTGTTCAGGACTTCGCTGGCGGTCAATTCCAGCTCGTCGCCTTCGCCCGCCTCGATGCCGGGGCAGAGCACCAGCCTGAGGCCGACGTTGATGGCGTTCTGCAGGAAGATCCGGGCGATGCCCTTGGCCACCACCACCAGCTCGTAGCCTTTCAGGGCGCTGGCGGCCTGCTCCCGGCTGGAACCGCAGCCGAAGTTCTCCTCGGCCACCACCACGCTGCCGGGCGCGATGGTCCTGGCCTTGAGCCGGGCGTTGAACTCGGCCCGGTCATTGAAGCAGTACTGCGGGGTTTCGGTGGGCAGCACCGTGGCCATGAACCGCCCCGGGTAGATATCGTCGGTGCTGATGTCCTTGCCGAGCTTGATGACGACCTGGCCCATGTTATTTCCCTCCCTTGCGCGGATCGGTAATGACGCCGGTAATGGCAGAGGCGGCGGCGACCGCGGGACTGCAGAGGTAGACCTCGGACTTGGGGTTGCCCATGCGTCCCTTGAAATTCCGGTTGGTGGTGGCGAGCGCCGTCTCCCCGTCGCCCAGGGCGCCCTGGTGGATGCCCAGGCAGGGACCGCATCCGGAATTCATGACCACCGCGCCGGCCTTCATGAAGATCTGCAGGTAGCCGGCATCCATGGCCTCGGCGAAGATCCGGGTGGAGGCGGGGAACACCAGCATGCGGGTGCCCTCGGCCACCTTCTTGCCCTTCAGGATCTTGGCGGCCACGGCCAGGTCGTCCAGGCGGCCGTTGGTGCAGCTGCCGATGACGATCTGCTGGACCGGAGTGCCGGCCACCTTGCCGACCGCCTTGACGTTGTCCACCATGTGCGGGCAGGCGATCTGCGGCTGGAGCTTGGAGACGTCGATCTTCACCACCTTTTCGTAGACGGCGTCGGCGTCCGGCAGCACGCAGGGGATCTTGCCCTTCACGCCCGCCTCCTGCTTCAGGAAGCGCACGGTCTCCTCGTCGCCGGGGACCAGGCCGCAGGTGGCGCCGGCTTCCACGGCCATGTTGCAGATCACCAGCCGGCCGCTGGTGGACATTTTCTGGATGGTCTTGCCGTGGAATTCCAGCACCCGGAAATTCGCGCCCTGGGCGGTCAGCTTGCCGATCAGGTGCAGGATGAGGTCCTTGGGCCCGACGAATTTCGGGAATTCGCCTTCCACCACCACCTTGATGGTCGCGGGGACTTCGATGTTCAGGGCGACCCCCAGGGTCCACACCGAAGCCAGCTCGGTGGCGCCCACGCCGAACGCGAACGCGCCCAGGGCGCCGTGGCTGCAGGTGTGGCTGTCGGCCCCCACCACCACGTAGCCGGGCCGCACGTAGCCGTACTGCGGCAGGATCTGGTGGCAGATGCCGCCCCGGTCGCCGCGGATGTCGTGGAACTTGCCGATGCCGTGCAGGGCCGCGAACTCGCGCACCAGCTTCTGGTTGGTGGCGGTCTTGGGTCCTTCGGCCGGCACCCGGTGATCGAAGATGATCGCCAGGCGCGAGGCGTCCCAGGGCCTGGGCTCGCGGCCCGAGCCCTGGAAGATCTCCTTGAACTGGTTGATCACCAGCGCACTGTTCTCGTGCGACATGGCCAGGTCGACCTTCGGTTCAACGACGTCCCCGGCCTTGGCCGATTTCAGCCCCGCGGCCCGGGCCAGGATCTTTTCCACTACCGTCATGCCCATGGGGCACCTCCGAAACAGGTTGCTGGGAATTCAGATGACGCCCCTGGCCTTGAGCCCGGCCAGATCGGCGGCGCCCAAGCCAAGCCGGGCGTAGATCTCTTCGTTGTGCTGGCCCAGGGCGGGCGGCGGCGTCCGCACGTCCCCCGAGCATTTCTCGAACAGGGCGGTGAGCCCGAACAGCTCCACCGGGCCCACGCCCGGGATCTCGGTCTTCTGCAGCACCCCGCGATGGCGCACCTGGGGCTGCCGGAGCGCGTCGCCCAGGTTCAGGATGGCGCCGGACGGCACGTCGTTGGCGTTGAGCGCCTCCACCCAGTGCGCCGTGGGCTGCCTGCACAGCTCCTCCTCGAGCAGCGGGGTGAGCGCCTTGCGGTTGCGCTTGCGGGTGTCGCGCTCCTGGAACCGCGGGTCGGCCTTCAGCCCGGGCAGGCCCAGGGTGTCGCACACCGCCTCCCACTGCTCCTGCTTGTTGGCGGCGATGTTGATGAAGCCGTCCTGGGTGCGGAAGGTGCCGCTGGGCGCCGCGGTGGCGTTGTCGTTGCCCATGGGCACCGGGTCATGGCCGCCGATCAGCAGGTTGGCGGCGACCCAGCCCATGAGCGGCATGATCGAATCCAGCAGGGAGATGTCGATGCACTGCCCCTCGCCGGTGCGCTCCCGGTGGTACAGGGCCGCCATCAGGGCGAAGGCCGCATTCAGCCCGCCCACCGTGTCGCACACCGGGAACCCGGTGCGCAGGGGGTTCAGCCGCTCGTCGCCGTTCACCGCCATCTCGCCCGACAGGCCCTGGATGATCTGGTCGTAGGCCGGCTTCAGGGCGTCGGGCCCGGTCTGGCCGAAGCCCGAGATCGCGCAGTAGATCAGCTTGGGGTTCAGGGCGGCAAGCACCGGGTAGCCCAGGCCCAGCCGGTCCATCACCCCGGGCCGGAAGTTCTCCACCAGCACGTCGGCGTCCCTGGCGAGCTGCTTGAAGATCGCCTTGCCCTCGGCACTCTTGGTGTTGAGGGTCACCGACTTCTTGTTCGCGTTCTGGGCCAGGAAGCTGGTGCCCATCAGGTTCCTGTTGTACTCCGGAACGATGCCCAGCTTGCGGGCGAGATCGCCGTCCTTGGGATTCTCCACCTTGATCACCTCGGCCCCGAGCAGGGCAAGGTGGAGCGTGGCGAACGGCCCCGACAGGACGTTGGTGAGATCCAGGACCTTGACGCCTTCCAGCATGCGCTGCTTGGCCATGATCAGTACCCCACGGATCCGGTGCGATAGACCCGGCCGGGCATTTCGCGGTCGAACCAGGCCGCCACGTCCTTGGCGATCTGCACCAGGGCGGCGAGCTGGATGTCCTGGCGCAGGCCGGCGCGCTGCAGCCCGTGCACCAGGTCTTCGGTGGCCACGTTGCCGGCGGCCACCTTGGTGAAGGGACAGCCGCCGAGGCCGGCGAAGGAGGTTTCGAAGATCTCCACCCCTTCCCCCATGGCCGCGTAGACGTTGGCCATGCCCAGGCCGTAGGTGTCGTGGAAATGCCCGGTGCAGACCACCGGCCCGAGCTTGTTCACTTCGCTGAACAGCCGCTTGACCTGTCCGGGGTGGGCGTGCCCGGCCGTGTCGGCCAGGCTGATGTTCAACAGCCCGGCGTCCACGTAGGCCTGGACGATGTCCAGCACGCGGCGGTCGGGAACGCGGCCCTCGAAGCCGCAGCCGAAGGCGCTCTGGACGCTCACCTGGACCTTCTTGCCGGCGGCCGCGGCGGCCTGGGCGGTGGCGATGATGCGCCGCTGGGCCTCCTCGGTGCCCATGCCGGTGTTCTTCCGGCTGTGGGTTTCCGAAGCCGAGACGCCCATGCAGAACATCTCCACGCCGCAGGCCAGGCCCCGCTCCAGCCCCTTCTCGTTCAGCACCAGGCCGGACAGCACGGCCCGGGGCCCGGGCGCGCCGGAAAGGCGCCGGAACAGCTCGTCGGTGTCGGCCATCTGCGGGACCTTCACCGGGTGGACGAAGGAGCCCACCTGGACCAGGTCCAGCCCGGCGGCCATGAGGCCACGGATCCAGGCCTCCTTGACATCGGTGGGCACCACCCGGCTTTCGACCTGGAGCCCGTCGCGCGGGCCCACTTCGTGGATGAGGATCCCCATGGCTATACCTCCCGGGCGATGGCTTCGGCCATCTCGATGGTAGTCGCCGAGCCGCCCATGTCGTAGGTGCGCACCGCGCCCGCGGCGATCACCGCCGCCGTGGCGGCTTCCAGCCGCTCGGCCATGGCCTTCTCGCCCAGCCACTCGAGCATCATCTTGGCGGCGAGGATGGTGGCGATGGGATTGACCTTGTACTGGCCCGCATACTTGGGCGCCGAACCGTGGCTGGGCTCGAACACCGCCAGCTTCTCGCCGATGTTGCCCGAGCAGCCGAAGCCCAGGCCGCCCACCATCTGCGCGCTCAGATCGCTGATGATGTCGCCGAACAGGTTGGTGGCCACCAGCACCCCGTAGCTCTTGGGGTTCTTCAGCAGCCACATGCAGATGGCGTCCACGTTGGCGTCGTCCATCTGGATGCCGGGGTAATCCTTGGCGACCCGCTTGGCGATCTCCAGGAACATGCCTTCGGTGGCGCGCACCACGTTGGCCTTGTGGATGACGGTCACCTTGGGGTAGTTGAACTTCTTGGCGTACTCGAAGGCCGCCCGGATGATCCGCTCGCAGCCGTGCCGGCTGTTGATCTTGCAGGTGATCGCGTATTCGTCGCCGGGCAGGTCGGCGAAGTGGGCGAACGGCTTGCTCAGCCTGGTGAGGACTTCCTTCAGTTCACCGGGCACCGGGCTGAACTCGACCCCGGCGTACAGCCCTTCGGTGTTCTCCCGGAAGATCACCAGATCGATGCCCTCCTTGAAGTTGAGCGGGTTGCCCGGATAGGCCCTGCACGGCCGCAGGCAGGTGTAGAGATCGAACATCTGGCGCATGCGCACGATCGGGCTGCGGTAGACCAGCCCCTTGCCCTGCAGCTCGGGCACCAGCTCGCGCTCGGCATCCTTCACCGGCTTGGAGGTGATGGCGCCGAACAGGGCGGCGTCGCAATGCTTGAGCACATCGATGGTCCGCTGGGGGAAGGACTCGCCCTCCTTGCACCAGAACTCCCAGCCGATGTCGCCGTGCACGTACTCGGCATTGAACTTGAGCGCGTCCAGACAGAGCCGGGTGGCCTCCATCACCTCGACGCCGACGCCGTCACCCGGCAGCCACGCGATCTTGTATTGGTTCATATCATCTCCATCATGAAGGTAAGGATATTCGAAGCGCTCAATGCCCGTATCCAACCATGCCAACGGCTCGAGACAACCCAGCGATGTCAGCGGTGTCAATGGTTGCTATCGAATCTAGTGTTCCGTATCCTGGTTCCGGCTACAAACGATATATTTTTGGCACGTCATTCCAAAAACTCATGAACTCGGGGCGCGATGAACTACTTGAGACGGGTCATGCCATCCCTCACCGCCCTGCAGTTCTTCGACGCGGCCGTGCGGCACATGAGCTTCACCCGCGCGGCGGCCGACCTCAACGTCACCCAGAGCGCCGTGAGCCGGCAGATCCGGGAACTGGAGGCCTTCCTGGGCCAGCCCCTGTTCCACCGGATCAAGCAGCGGCTGGTGCTGACCGAGGCCGGGGAAGCCTATGCCGGATCAGTGCGGGACCTGCTCAACCAGGCCGAGGCGGCCACCCTGCAGGTGATGGCCTACAACGGCAAGGGCGGGGTGCTGACCGTGGCCCTGCTGCCGACCTTCGGCTCCCGCTGGCTGGTGCCCAGGCTGGGCGACTTCATCGCCCGGCACCCGGACATCCAGCTCAACCTGGTGGCCCAGGTCAAGCCGTTCGACTTCGGCGGCAGCGGCATCGACGCCGCCATCCATTTCGGCAGCGACGTGTGGCCGGACGCCGTGTGCCACCGGCTCATGGGCGAAGTCATCGTGCCGGTGTGCGCGCCGTCCCTGCTCGCCGGGCGGCCGGGACTGGAACACCCCGGGGACGTGGCGCGGTTCCCGCTGCTGCAGCTGACCACCCGGCCGCAGGCCTGGACCGACTGGCTGCGGGCGGTGGGGGTGGACAGCTTCGACGGCCCCCACGGTCCCCGCTTCGAGGAGTTCCACATGGTCATCCAGGCCGCCATCGCCGGTCTGGGCATGGCGGTGCTGCCCCGGTTCCTGATCCAGGAGGAACTGGCCAACGGCCGGCTGGCGGTGGCCTGCGACCGGCCGGTGACCAGCGACCAGGCCTACTACCTGGTGCATCCCGAGGGCAAGGCCGACCTGTACAAGGTGTGCGTATTCCGGGACTGGCTGATCGAGCAGTGCGGGTCCCAGGCGGGACCGCGCTGACCGTCTGATTGTTGTGCACCACCCGGCCAGACTGACCTGGGCGGAATCCTCCTCCAGCGAAGACGGACATCGGAAGGAATGCTCCTGCCAGGAAGGCGAACTAACTCCGGGCCCGGCGGGCCTCGTAGGTCTTCAGGTGCGCCAAGGCCAGGCGCAGCATGGGCTGGGCGCCGGGCTGGGGATCGCCTCGCCGCAGCAGGTCGCCGATCACCTGGTCCGCCTCGATCGGGGCGTTGCGTTCCATGTCCTTCAGCATCGAAGCGGTGATGGTCGACCCGGGGTCGGTGATGATGGACCGGGTCCGGTCGAGCGAGGCCGCCGAGGGCGGGAAGCCGTTGTGCGCCGCGATGGCCGCGCATTCGTCCAGCAGGGCCAGGGCGAAGCCGGCGCCATCCGCGGCCACCAGGTCGGCCGCGGCGCCGCGCATGAGACAATTGATCCCGGCCATGCTGGCGATGAAGATCCATTTCTCCCACATGTCCTGAAGGATCTGGACGCTGAGCCGGGCATCGAACCGGGCCGCCGCGAACTCGCCGGCGATCGCCTCGACCCGGCCGGAGCGCGAGCCGTCCCGCTCGCCATAGACCAGGCCCTGCATGGTGTTGAAGTGCAGAATGCGGCCATCCGGATCAAGCCCGGAGGAGATCAGCACCAGGCCGCCGAGCACGTGCCGGAACTGCTGGCCAAGCCGGTCCAGGTGGCGCATGCCGTTGAGCACCGGCAGGATGACCGTGTCCGGCCCGACCGCCGGGGCGAACGCCGCGATGGCGCCCTCCAGGTCGTAGGCCTTGCAGCTGACCAGCACCAGATCGAACGGGCCGCCCACGGCGCCTGCCTGCACGGTCGGCGGCGCCGGCAGCGTGGCGTCGCCGCAGCCGCTGCGGATCACCAGGCCGGTCTCGGCCAGCCGCGCCGCGCGCTCCGGACGCACCAGGAAGGTGACGTCCCGCCTCGCCTCCAGCAGCCGCCCGCCGAAATACCCGCCGATTGCCCCCGCGCCCACCACCAGGATCTTCATGATTCTCTCCCTGGCCATCTTACAGCCTCGAGAAAGCGAGCAGAACCGGATCCCGTCCTGGCAGTATGGGTGGGCATGGCAACCCAGAACTCCACAACCCATTGGATCGATGCCCCGGGAGGACGGCTCTTCGCCCGCTCCTGGCGACCCCAGGCCCCCAGGGAAGATCCGGGCCGGAAGCCGCCCATCATCCTGTTCCATGATTCACTCGGC
>Ga0316232_1005181_pt1 | contig 10534 bp, 11 predicted proteins | sample TBHtaG_FD_206006 | JGI IMG/M metagenome (GOLD analysis project Ga0316232, IMG submission 206006) | Freshwater microbial communities from Trout Bog Lake, Wisconsin, USA - TBH18025_13 | ecosystem: Environmental > Aquatic > Freshwater > Lake > Hypolimnion/Profundal zone | place: USA: Wisconsin... | reverse complement strand
GATTACGAAACCCTGGGCAAGCTCGGCTCGATCATGGGCTCGGGCGGCATGGTGGTGATGGACGACGACAACTGCATGGTCGACGTCGCCCGCTACTTCATCGAGTTCACCCGCTCCGAATCCTGCGGCAAGTGCACGCCCTGCCGGGTCGGCCTGGACAAGGCGCTGCGCACGCTGACGCGCATCACCAAGGGCGAGGGCCGCGAGGAGGATCTGGCCGAGCTCGACGAACTGGGCCAGATGATCCGCGACACCTCGCTGTGCGGCCTCGGCCAGTCCGCGCCGAACTCGATCCTCACCGCGCTGCGCCACTTCCGCCACGAATTCGAGGACCATATCCGGGCCAAGCGCTGCCATGCCGGCGTCTGCCAGGACCTGGCGCTGTCGCCGTGCGAGAACACCTGCCCGCTGCACATGAACATTCCGCGCTTCCTGCAACTCTTCAAGGAAGACCGGCTGGCCGACGCCTTCGAGTCGGTCATCATGGACAATCCGCTGCCCGCTTCCACCGGCCGGGTCTGCCAGCATCCCTGCGACAACCGTTGCCGCCGCCAGACCGTCGACGAAGCGGTCAACATGCGCGAAGTGCATCGGGTCATCGCCGACTCCATCCTGCTGTCGGACCAGTTCGACGAGATGGCGGGGCGCATCGTCGCCAAGCGGCTGATGCCGACCGGCCGCAAGGTCGCCGTGGTCGGGGCGGGTCCGACCGGCTTGACCGCCGCCTTCTACCTGGCGCTGCTCGGCCACGAAGTCACCGTGTTCGAGTCGCACGCCGAGGCCGGCGGTATGCTGCGTTACGCCTTGCCAGAGTACCGGCTGCCCAAGGCCGTCCTGGACCGTGAGATCGAGATCATCCGCCGCCTCGGCGTGCAGTTCGTGTTCAACTGCGCGATCGGTGGCGACGTTTCGCTGAACGATCTGGGCGCCAAGTTCGACGCGGTGTTCCTGTCCATCGGCACCTGGAAGGAAGGCCAGGTGTATGTGCCCGGCAACGAACTGACCGGGGTGCTGACCGCGCTTTCCTTCCTCGAGGCCGAGGCCTCCGACAAGCCGGTGAAGCTGGGCGAGCACGTCGTCATCATCGGCGGCGGCAATGCCGCCATCGACTGCGCCCGCACGGCGATCCGCAAGGGCTCGGCCGCGACCGTCATCTATCGGCGCGAACGCAAGGACATGCCGGCCATCACCGAGGAAGTCGAAATGGCCGAGCAGGAGGGGGTGCGGTTCCGCTTCCTCGCCTCGCCGCATCGCGTCACCGGCGAGCGCGGCTCGGTCAAGGCCATCGAAGTGGTCAAGACCCGGCTCGGCGAATTCGACTCCTCCGGCCGCCGGCGGCCGATCGACACCGACGAAGTGCGGGTGGTCAGCTGCAGCAGCGTCATCCTCGCGGTCGGTGAAGACGTCGACAAGGATTTCTACCGGGCGGCCGGCCTGTCCATCAAGGAAAGCGGCATGCTGGTCGCCGACCGCTACACGCTGGAGACCAGCCGCGAGAACTTCTACGCCGGCGGCGACCTGATCACCGGGGCGTCCAACGTCTCCAACGCCATGAGCTATGGCAAGAACGCAGCCCGCAACATCGATCTCCGGCTGACCGGCGAATCGCACTTCGAGAGCATCCTGCCGAGCTTCCAGTACGACCAGATCGTGCCGGCGCATCCTTCCAACAGCCGCCGCCACCATCCGCACGACCTGCCGGCGGCGGTTCGCGCCAAGACCTTCCAGGAAGCCACTTCGGCGTTGCAGCCGGAAGAAGCGCTGGAAGAGGCTTGCCGCTGCCTGCGCTGCGATATCCGCGAAACCGCCACCTACGCCGTCACGCACCGGTAAGGAGTCACGGCCGTGTCTCAACAAATCTCGGTGCGGATCGACGGTGAACTCTGCACCGCCACCGAAGGCCAGACCATTTTCCAGGTCGCCCAGGCCAATGGACGCTACATCCCCTCGCTCTGCCACATGGAAGGCTTGAGTTCCGCCGGCTCGTGCCGGTTGTGCCTGGTCGAAGTGCAGGGCATCGGCCGCCTGCTGCCGGCGTGCACGACCCCCGTGCGCAGCGGCATGTCGGTGACCACCAACTCGGACAACATCGGCCATAACCGGCTGATGGCGCTGGAACTGCTGTTCAGCGAGGGCAACCACATCTGCGCGGTCTGCGTTTCCAACGGCCATTGCGAATTGCAGTCGCTGGCGGAAACGCTCGGCCTCACCAGCGTTCGCTTTCCCTACAACTACCCGCGCCGGCCGGTGGATGTGTCGCATCCCCGCTTCGTGCTGGATCACAACCGCTGCATTCTCTGCTCGCGCTGCGTTCGCGTCTGCGACGAGATCGAAGGCGCGCATGTCTGGGATATCGCCGCCCGCGGCATCAATTCGCGGCTGGTTTCCGACCTCGACCGGCCATGGGGCGAATCGCAGGCCTGCACGAGCTGCGGCAAATGCGTACAGGTCTGCCCGACCGGTGCGCTGGTGGAGAAGGGCCGTGCGGTCGAGGAAATGACCAAACGGAACGCCGGCGTCACGCAACTCGCAGCGAAAAGAGAGACCCATCCATGAAGAAGGCACGACTGGCCACGATGTGGCTTGACGGCTGTTCCGGATGCCATATGTCGCTGCTCGACGTCGACGAGGCGATCATCGCCATCGCCCAGAGGGCGGAGCTGGTCTACGGGCCCTTGGTGGACGCGCAGGTGTTTCCCGACGAGGTGGATGTGACCATCGTCGAGGGCGCCGTGAGCAGCCAGGAAGACCTGGAAAAGATCAAGCATGTGCGCGAACACACCCGCATCCTGGTGGCGCTCGGCGATTGCGCGGTCACCAGCAACGTTCCGGCCATGCGCAATTCGATTCCGGTGAAGACGCTGCTCGAACGCATCTATATCGAGGGCGCCGACGTGCAGAAGGGCATCCCGACCGATGGCGTTCCGGTGCTGCTGAAGCACGCCATCCCGTTGCATGACGTGGTCAAAATCGACGTCCATGTGCCCGGATGTCCTCCATCGGCCCCCGCGATCCTGTTCGTTCTCAACGAACTCCTGGATGGCCGCATCCCTGACCTGAAATCCAAGGTGCGTTTTGGCTGAGGAGCCCGTCATGCGGACTATTGTCATCGACCCGGTCACGCGCATCGAAGGTCATGCGAAAATCACCATCCGCCTCGACGAGGATGGTCACGTCGCCGACACCGCCTTCCATGTCACCCAGGTCCGTGGGTTCGAGAAGTTCACCGAGGGCCGGCCATTCTACGAAATGCCGGCGATTACCGCGCGCATTTGCGGCATCTGCCCGATCAGCCATTTGCTGGCCTCGGTGAAGGCGTGCGACGCCATCATGAGCGTGCGCATCCCGCCGACCGCGGCGAAGCTGCGCGAACTGCTGCATTGCGGGCAGATCGTGCAATCGCATGCGCTGAGCTTTTTCCACCTCTCCGCCCCCGACCTGCTGCTCGGCTTCGACTCCGACCCGGCCCGGCGCAACGTCATCGGCGTGATCGAGGACCACCCGGAGCTGGCCAGGTCCGGCATCGCGCTGCGCAAGTTCGGCCAGCAGGTCATCGAGAACCTGGCGCTCGAACGCATCCACCCGTCCTGGACCGTTCCGGGCGGCGTCAACGCCCCGCTGGAGAGCGCCGCGCGCGACCGCATCCTCGCCGGCCTGCCGGAAGCCAGGGCCATCGCCTTGCGGACCCTTGGCTTCTTCAAGGGCGTCGTTGACCAGTTCAGCGAGGAGATCAACAGTTTCGGCACCGCCCCCACCATGTACGCGGGGCTGGTGGACGAAGGCGGCGGGCTGCAACTGTACGATGGTGCCGTGCGCTTCGTCGATGCGGCGGGCAACGTTGTCGTCGACCAGATGCCGGCACTGGACTACCAGCAGTTCATCGGCGAAGCGACGATGCCGGACTCCTACCTGAAGGCGCCCTATTTCAAGCCGCTCGGCTTCCCGGAGGGAATCTACCGCGTCGGGCCGCTCGCCCGCCTGAACGTCGCCACCCACTGCGGCACGCCGGCGGCCGATTCGGAATTCGACGAATACCATCAGCGCTACGGCCGCGTGGTCGAAAGCTCGTTCCACTTCCACTACGCCCGCCTGATCGAGATCATCTACGCCCTGGAGCGGATGGAAACCCTGCTGAACGATCCGTTCATCCTCGACCGGCACGTGCGCGCCCAGGCCGGGGTGAACTCGCTGGAAGGCGTCGGCATCGCCGAGGCGCCGCGCGGCATCCTCATCCACCACTACAAGGTCAACGAGGAAGGGGCGATCACCTGGGCCAACCTGATCATCGCCACCGGGCACAACAACCTCGCCATCAGCCGCAGTGTCGGGCAGGTCGCGCGCCACTTCATCGATGGCAAAAAGATGCAGGAAGGCATGCTCAACCGGGTATCGGCGGTGGTGCGGGCCTATGACCCCTGCCTGAGCTGCTCGACCCACGCGGCGGACCAGTTTCCGCTGGAGATCCAACTGCTGGACGCCGACGGGACCAGGCTGGATACGGTCCGCACCTGATCGGGCACGGGGCGGCGGTTCAGCCGCCCCGCAGGTGCTCCGCCACCAGGCGGCGCACTGTCGCAACCACCTCCGGCAGCGCCGCCGCGACCGGCGCCGACAGTGTTTCACGCAGGTCGAACGTTTCGGCGCCCACGGTGACCAGGAAGGCCGCCGGCGCTCGGCCATAGAGTGTCTTTGCCAGCAACAGCAATGCCCCCGGGTCGACGTGGTGAACGAGCCCCGGCGTTAACGCAGGGGAGCCTTGCGTTTCAGTAACGACAACGCTGCCAGGCCGCCGGCCGGCCGCGGCGTCGACGAACACCGCCAGTCCGACTGCGGCAAGCGCCTCGGACAATTCGGGCGTGAGCTGGTGGCAAGCGATGATTTCGGCACCGTTAATGGCGGATTCGCTGGCGAGCGCCCGCGCCACGGCCTGGCCAATTCCGTCATCGCCGCGCAGCGGATTGCCGTAACCGACGATGAGCGCCTTGCTGATCACGACGGGCCTTTGCTGCCGAAGGCACGCGCCAGGACGGATCGCGCCGCCGGCAACTCTACCCGGCGCCGGGATGCGTTGATACAGGTCAAAGCGCGCCGCCCGCATACCCCCTAGCGTTTGATTAACTAGCCGAACGGCAAGGGGTATTCTGGATGTTAGCAGCCCATGCGTTGCCCCCAGGAAGTACCGTGCTTGGACTCGACGGCCTGCAAGCGCTGGTCGAGGCGCTGGTGGCCCGTGGCCATGATGTGATCGGCCCGGTCGAGCGAAACGGGGCCATCATCTACGACCACATCGCCGGAATCGCCGATTTACCGGCCGGCCGCACCGACCGGCAGGAGGCCGGTTCATACCGCCTGGAAGCGCGCGCGGACGGAGCCCTGTTCGGCTACGCCGTCGGCCCGCATTCCTGGAAGCGCTACCTGCATCTTCCCAGGGAGACGCTGTTCCGGGTTCGCCGGGTGGGCGAGGAGCTGGCCTTCGACCCGCCGGCCGCCCCGCCGAAGCGCACCGCCTTCATCGGCGTGCGCGCCTGCGAATTGGCGGCCATTGCTATTCAGGACTGTGTTCTTGAGGGCGGTAACTATGTGAATACTGGCTATGCCGCCCGGCGCGCCCAAACTTTCCTGGTGGCGGTGAACTGCGGCGATCCGGCCGCGACCTGCTTCTGTGCCTCGATGAACACCGGCCCGCGGGCGCGCGTCGGCTACGACATCGCGCTCACCGAGCTGCTGGACGCCGAGCGACATGAATTTCTCGCCGAGCCGGGCAGCGACGCCGGTGCCGCTTTGCTGGCCTACCTGCCCACGCGCCCGGCCAGTGACGCCGACTGGCAGGCGGCGGCCGCGGTCGCCACCACCGCCGCCGCCAACATGCACCGCCACATGCCAGGCAAGGAGCTGAAAGAAGCCCTGCAAGGCAACCCCGAGCACGCCCGCTGGGACGACGTCGGCGGACGCTGCCTGTCCTGCGCCAACTGCACGCTGGTCTGCCCGACCTGCTTCTGCACCACCATCGAGGATCACAGCGACCTCGACGGCCAGGGCGCCAGACGGCTGCGCCGGTGGGATTCCTGCTTCACCCGCGACTTCTCCTACGTGCACGGCGGTGCCGTGCGCACGCAGACGCGTTCGCGTTACCGTCAGTGGATGACACACAAATTGGCGCACTGGTGGGACCAGTTCGGCACCTCGGGCTGTGTCGGCTGCGGCCGCTGCATCGCCTGGTGTCCTGTTGGCATCGATATCACCGCCGAAGCCGCTGCATTCGTAGAGGGGCAAAGCCATGGAGACGCTTGAGCGGATCGTCCTGGAGCAGAAAATCTTCGCCGACCTCGACCCGGAGGTTGGCACCCTCATCACCGGGTGCGCCCGCAACCACCATTTCGAGCCCGGTGCCTACCTGTTCCACGAGGGCGACGAGGCCCGCGAGTTCTTCCTGGTGCGCCACGGCGAGGTGGCGCTGGAAATCACCTCGCCCGGCCGCCGGACCCTGATACTCAACACCGTAGCGGATGGCGACATCGTCGGCGCCTCCTGGCTGGTGCAGCCATATCGCTGGAACAGCGATGCCCGTGCCCGCACCCATGTTCGCGCGCTCGGCTTCGACGCCGCCTGCCTGCGCGACAAATGCGAGGCCGATCCGCTGGTCGGCTACGCCATGATGAAGCGCTTCATGCCGCTGATGGTCAGCCGCCTGCAGGCCGCGCATATGCAACTGCTCGACGTCTACGGCCGGCCGGAAGGGGCATGACCGTGGACCCCTATGTGCCGCTGCCCTACCGCGTCCTCGCGGTCCATCAGGACACGGCGGACGTGGCCACGCTCGATCTCGAGCCGGTCGGCGCCGCCATTCCCGAGCCGAAGCCCGGCCAGTTCACTATGCTCTATGCGTTCGGCGTCGGCGAGGCGCCGATCAGCGTCAGCGGCGCCCCGGTCGATGGCGCGCCGCTGGTGCACACGGTGCGTGCCGTCGGCGCGGTGAGCAACGCCATCACGCGCCTGCGCCCGGGCCAGGAACTCGGCGTGCGCGGCCCGTACGGCACGGCCTGGCCGGTCGAGTCGGCGGACAGCCACGACATCCTGTTCGTCGCCGGCGGCCTCGGCCTGGCCCCGCTGCGTCCGGCGGTGCGCCATGTGCTGGCCAACCGCGACCGCTACGGCCGCGTGTCGCTGCTGTACGGAACCCGCGGCCCCGAGGACATGCTGTACCGCGAGGAACTCACCGAATGGCGGCGCATGCTCGACGTCGAGATCGAAGTGACCGTCGACCACGCCGACCGCACCTGGCGCGGCGCGGTGGGGGTGGTGACCAACCTGATCCCGCGCGCCGGCTTCGACCCCGCCCACACCACCGCCATGGTGTGCGGACCGGAAGTGATGATGCGGTTTTCCATCCTCGGGTTGCAGAGCGCCGGCTTGCCCTTCGAGCGCACCTACCTGTCGCTGGAGCGCAGCATGAAGTGCGGCATGGGCCTGTGCGGCCGCTGCCAGTTCGGCGCCGACTTCGTCTGCAAGGAAGGCGCGGTGATGCGCTACGACCGCATCGCCCATATTTTCACCGTGCGGGAGATCTGACATGCCCCGGCCCCGCCTCGCAGTGATCAAGCTTGCCTCCTGCGACGGTTGCCAGCTCTCGTTGCTGGATTGCGAGGACGAACTGATCGCGGTTGCCGGTGCGGTCGAGATCGTCAACTTCCCCGAGGCCTCGCGTGCGGTCCAGCCCGGACCGTACGACGTCACCCTGGTGGAGGGCAGCGTCACCACCGCGCACGACGCCGAACGCATCCGCGAGATCCGCGCGGATTCGGGCCTGGTGGTAGCCATCGGCGCCTGTGCCACCGCTGGCGGCATCCAGGCGCTGCGCAACTTCGCCGACACCGATGAGTGGGTGCGCGCGGTGTATGCGCGGCCCGACTTCATCAGCACGCTCGCCACCTCCACCCCGATCGCCAACCACGTGAAGGTGGATTACGAGCTGCGGGGCTGCCCGATCGACAAAGGCCAGTTGCTGGAGCTGGTTTCCGCGCTGCTGGCCGGGCGGCGGCCGGTGCTGCCGGCGCACAGCGTCTGCGTCGCCTGCAAGCTGGCCGGCAAGGTTTGCGTCATGGTGGCGCACGGCACGCCCTGCCTGGGTCCGGTCACCCATACCGGGTGCAGCGCGCTGTGCCCGGGCTTCCGTCGCGGTTGCTACGGCTGCTTCGGGCCGGCCGAGACCACCAACACCACGGCCCTCGCCGCGCAGTGGCAGGCCCTCGGCGCCACCGACCGCGACATCCACCGCGCTTTCCAGACCTTCAACGCGGCCGCCGAGCCGTTCCGCCGGGAGGCCGAAGCCCATGGCTGATACACGGCGAATCCGCGTCGAAATGCTCGCCCGCGTCGAGGGCGAGGGGGCGCTGGAAATCGACATCGACGGCGGCGTCGTGGAATCGGTGCGGCTGTCCATTTTCGAGCCGCCGCGCCTGTTCGAGGCATTTATGCGCGGCAGGGCGGCGGGGGAAGCGCCCGACATGGCCGCGCGCATCTGCGGCATCTGCCCGGTCGCCTACCAGATGAGCGCGGTGCATGCCATCGAGTCCGCCTTCGGCATGCAGCCCGGCCCGGAGATACGCGCGCTGCGCCGCCTGCTCTATTGCGGCGAATACATCGAGAGCCACGCGCTGCACATGGTGATGCTGCACGCGCCCGACTTCCTGGGCTACGAGGACGGCATCGCCATGGCCGCCGACCACGGCGACATGGTGGTGCGCGCGTTGGCCGCCAAGAAGGCCGGCAACACGCTGATGGCCGTCATCGGCGGCCGCGAGATCCACCCCATCAACGTGCGCCTCGGGGGCTTCTACCGGGTGCCCAGCCGGGCCGAACTCACCGCCCTGCAGCCCGCCCTCGCGCGCGCGCGCGACGATGCGGTCGCCATTCTGCGCTGGGCCACCGGCTTTGACTTCCCCGATGTCGAGCGCGACTGGGAGATGGTGGCGCTGCGCCATCCCACCGAATACCCGCTGAACGAGGGCCGCATCGTCTCCACCGAGGGGATCGACATCGCGGCGGACGCATTCGAGACCGTGTTCGAGGAACGCCACGTCGCCCATTCCAATGCCTTGCAGGGCCTGGTGCGCGCGCGCGGCGCCTACCTTACCGGCCCGCTGGCCCGCTACGCGCTGAATTTCGATCGCCTGCCCGCGCATATCCAGGCCCTGGCGCGCGAGGCCGGGCTGGGCCCGGTGTGCCGCAACCCGTACCGCAGCATTCTGGTGCGCGCGATCGAGACGATTTACATCTGCGAGGAAGCGCTGCGCATCATCGCCACCTACCGTCCGCCGCCGGTGGCGGCGGTGCCGGTTACGCCGCGTGCCGGTTCCGGTGCCTGGGCCACCGAGGCGCCGCGCGGCCTGCTGTGGCACCGCTACGAACTCGATGCCGAGGGCAGCATCGTCACCGCGCGCATCGTGCCGCCGACGGCGCAGAACCAGCCCGCCATCGAGGCCGATTTGCTGGACATCGCCACCCGCCGGATCGAGGCCGACGACGACACGCTGCAACGGGCCTGCGAGGCGGCGGTGCGCAACCACGACCCGTGCATCTCGTGTGCCACCCATTTCCTGAAGCTCAACGTCACCCGCAGGTGACGGCTCTCATCATCGGCTTCGGCAACCCCGATTGCGGGGATGACGCCGCTGGCCCGCTGGCGGCGCGCCTGCTGGCCGGGCGAACCGACGCGCGGGTGCTGGAGCGCCACGGCGACGCCCTGGCCCTGCTCGATGAATGGCGGGGCGCCGAGGCGCTGGTGCTGATCGACGCCGCCGCGCCCATGGGCAGCCCCGGCCGCCTGCATTACCGCGACCTCGCCGCGGCCGACCTGCCGCGCGAGCTGGCCCGCGGCTCCACCCACGCCTTCGGCCTGCCCGAGGCGGTCGCGCTGTCGCGCCGGCTCGGCACGCTGCCGCCGCGTGCCATGGTCTGCGCCATCGAAGGCGTCTGCTTCGATCCCGGCGCCGTGGTCTGCGCGGAAGTAGCCGCGGCGGTGGCGGCCCTGGCCAAGCAGGGCGAGGGAAGCCTCGACGCCTGGTTTTGTCACGCCGCCGGCCCGCCCGATGGCGCCCCTCGCCCTCAGGGCGGCTGACGGACGGGGGCAACCATGCGCTCCGGCGCTGGCCTGCCAGGTCGGCCTTGCTTCCCGGCCGGCGAGTCGCCATGTCCACAACCGAACAGAACGGGCGTGGTGATGCGGTGCTGCGCAACTGGATCATCGGTTTTTTCGCGGTGAGCCTGTGGACGACGAACTACGTCGTCTACTTCTTCGGCGAAATCCGCGCCTGGTATCGCCGGCCGCGCCGGCACGCGCACGCGCATCTGCACCTGCCGGAGCGCCGCGTCACCGGCCCGTTGTCCGAGGACGAAAAGCAACCCTTCCCCCCGCCCCCGCCGCCCACCCCGCCGGTGCGCGACGCCGAGATCGTTCCCTTCCCGAAATCCCGCCGGGCATCCTAAGCAGAATTCGCTTGATCGTGCCACAGAAGCGAAGGAAGGCCAGGGCGCT
>Ga0316232_1005179_pt1 | contig 10535 bp, 7 predicted proteins | sample TBHtaG_FD_206006 | JGI IMG/M metagenome (GOLD analysis project Ga0316232, IMG submission 206006) | Freshwater microbial communities from Trout Bog Lake, Wisconsin, USA - TBH18025_13 | ecosystem: Environmental > Aquatic > Freshwater > Lake > Hypolimnion/Profundal zone | place: USA: Wisconsin... | reverse complement strand
CTTGTCCTTCAGCTCGTCGCGCTTCGCATACAGGCGCAACGGCTCCGGCGGATGATGCAGCAATTCCTTCCCAACCAGCGCCCGCACAATGAAGGGCATGTAAGACGAGTAATCGCCCTGCATGCTCACCGTCTGCGTCAGGTACGTTTCCGGGTTGACCTTGCCCCATGACACAGCTTCGGCTGGCGCGCAAGATGACAAGCTGCCATCCGTAACCGGAGATGAAACAATCTGGGCGTCAAAGTCGTACCCGCGAATGTTATCGAGGAAGAATATCTGAGACAGCGCCGGTTCCGGCTGCAGAGAATAATTCTTCGGCACGCCCCCACCCAGCACAAGAATCGCCAGCGACTTCGCCTCGGAGTTGCACAATCCCCAATAATGGTAGGCGCACGATTCGAACACGTCTTCGTGAAGATCGTAATCGAATCCATACTTGATCTTCCCCAGCCGCGCCAGCGTCCACAGCTTTACTGAATTCAGAAACACGCTGCCGTCCGCCGGCGCACCAATAAATACCGGCAAATCAAGATCGGCGCATGTGCTCAGCAGCCCCGGCGCAATACCCAGCGCTTCTTCCCGTTCCCCAAATTGCTTGCCCAGCAGGTAGTTGCGTTCCGTGGTCGTCATCCGCTTTTGGAACTCGGGCCTTTGCAATATCTCGGTCACCACCGCGTCCTGATCGAACAGTACCTGTTCGTCAAAGCCCGTGTCGGTCACGCGAATCACGCCGTTCTCGCGCAGTTCCGCATCGTCGCCAAAAAGATTCACCTCGCGGATAGGGCGTTCATCCGTCTTCCGCAGGCAGTCGTGGCCATCGTGGTAGCAAATCGCATCTGTGACCGTGATATAGGCCGTGTTCGCAGCCCTCAGCAGCGGAATCAGCCATGCCCGATGCTGATCTGAAACCGTAATCGGCCCGGCGCACGTGACCACCAGCGGAATGCGCTTTTCAATCACCTGCCGCAACACTTCGTATACCCGCCGCAGGTAAGCCCCGCCAAAGGCTGGAAGTGAGGCCGAAAATACCTCGTTCAGATCCTCGCATTGCGTAACCGGCTTGCCCGTTACCGCCTTGCCCATAAGGCCGTTCTTCGTTTCACATTTGCTCATAGCCCTACCATCATATCAATTTCACTGGTGTTTTCAGCCTTCCGCAAGTGCCCCCACCCAGCACCAACCAGCCAGGAGCGAAGAACAGTACACGGCCTCTACGGCGTCAGAGTAAGAATCGCCACACCGTACCCAGGCAGCGTGATCGTCATGCGCGAGGCCGGTGTCACACCCACCCCAGAGGGGCCGGTGCTCAAGCTGGTACTTGCATTGATGCTCACCAGGCTTGCCGCGTAGTAGTTGCTCAAGCTTGAGAGATCAAGCACCACCGTGCGCGCATCGCCGCTGCCGTTATCGTCGCTCGCGGCATGCACGGCGCGATCAATCACCATCACCGTCAGCGTGCCGTTGCTGTTCAGCGTAGCCAGCGTCTCCACTGAAGATGTGTCGGTCGATGTGAGCGAAAGAATCTGCTGCCCCGCTGAGGCCGCCGTGAATGGATAAGCATTGGCGAGCGCCTTGTCTACCCAGTAACTCAGCAGAATGTTCCCGCTCGCGTCAACCTCGCCATACTGCTGGTCGCCATCATGAGACCACTGGAACAGCCCCTGGTTCCCTGCCTTGCCCAACTGCGAAAACACATAAGGCCGCCACGCCGCAAAAAATGCGCTGCTGCCCCGCTTGTCCGTCACAAAGGCCTGCGTCGGATTGCAGTTGCTCATTCCATTCGACGCGGAAAAATCGGCATTCACGTTGTTCTCGGTCACCCAGACAGGCACAGCCGCCAGGTCAGAGCGCGTTTGAAGCTCCTGGTAAAAGTAACTGATGTTGGCCGCGAATCCCGGCACGGCTGCAAACAGTGCCGTATCCTTGTCCGTCTGGTTGCAGCCGCCATACAGATGCGTTGAGACGCTATCAACCTGCGCGCTCACCCCGCCTGACCGGGCCGGAGCAAAAAATGCGGGCAGATAGCGCTGCGGATCGCCCGATAGGCTCGTCCCCAGCCCGTAGTCTGAAAGCTCCAGCGCTGAAAATTTGATCGTTGGGTCAACGGCCAGCATCGCCGGAACCACCGTGTTGTAAAGCGTGATGTACTGCGCCGTCGTCAGTCCGTTGATGTTGTACTCGTTGAAGATGCCCCACCAGGTAATGTGCTGGCTGCTGGCCGACTGAAAGTGTGCCCCACCCCAGTTAAAGCCGCCGGTGTTGTAGTAGCGCACCAGGTACGCGGCGTAGGCGCTAAAGTCCTGCAGGTGGTTTGCAATGTCGAACGTGCCGTTGCTCAGGCACATCCACGCCGGGGCGGCGGCTATTTGAAACTCCGGGCTGTGATCTGCCGAGGCCAGCACAGGCTGCACCGTCTGGTCCAGCAGCGTAAAGTCCCACGCTGCAGCACCAAGCGAATTGGACTTCATGGGAATGGCCTGCGAAAGCGCCTGCAGGCGTATATGCTGCGGACTCAGCGTAGTCAGCGCCGCCTCGCGCGCGGTTGTCGTTGTGCCGGTACCGAAAAAGCCGCTCGTCCACTCGGCTATCTGAAATGAGGTGGACATGAACTGCTTCAGCACACCCTTGATGCCCAGTGTCGTATCCGGTGTGTTGCCCACCTTGGCCACCACCGCGCTGATCAGCGTAAAGCCCTGGGTCTCGCTCTGCCCGGCCAGGTTCACGGTCACCGTAGGCGTGTAGGTTCCCGCCGCCGCCGTGGCGCTGCCAATAAAGGTGAGCGTTCCTGAGGGGCCGCCGCTGACGGCGGTAAACTGCCCGGTCACGCCGGAAGGCAAGCCGCTGAAGGTTACCGTCTCAGTGCCAAGGGGGCCAGCCACATTCAATGAAAGCGTGGAAGGAAATCCATCCTGAGCCACAACCACATTGGGGGCGCCCAGCGAAAATGAAAGTGTTGCCGGAGTAGTAGGGGTGGTTACGCTCCCGCTGCTGCATCCCGCAAGTGCAAGGGCAATTCCGGCTGACCCAATGCACGGAATCGAACGCAGCGATCGGAGGATGAAGCGCATCAACGGCTGTCACCGGTGTGAGCTGGTTGCTCTGTTGGTTCGATTAGAGCATAGCCGCCAAAGCCGAGTCCATGCGGCGCGCGCTGCCTTGCTGCCGCAATGGATTCAGCTTTTAACTTGAGACCTTCAGTTCTTGGGGATCACAACAAACGGGCCGGTCATCTCCGCTCCGTTGTTGCCTTCAAACGCTGTCTGCCCCATGGTGCCCAGTCCAATCTCCCACACCGGCGAAGCCAGTTCCGGCATCGGCTTGGCCTGGAACAGCTTCTTGCACTGGTGAGCCGACCACCGCGCCCACGCCTTCGACTTCTTGCGCCGCGCGCTGTCGGTTGAGATGCCCGTGCCCGCGTACATCTGCCGATAGAGCTTGGAGAGGAACATGAACGCGATGCGCGACTTCAGGCTCGGTGTGCATGCCGAACGCTTCCAGATCGAGCGCCAGTCGTAGAACCGGTCCCACACCTTTTGCGTCCGCTCGCGAATCTCGTCGGAACTCATCGTCGGGTGCGGCGTAAACATCTTGGGCCGGATCTCCGTCGGAATCATCCAGTAGCGCGTAATCGGCACGTCGCCCACCATCGTGGGATTCGCTGCCTGCTCCTTCTCCCATCGTGTAAAGTCCACAGTGCCCGGAAACGGCGTCATCATCACGAACTGCGCAAACGTGATTCCCGCCTTCAGCGCCATATCCACCGTGGCGTCAAAGGTAGCGGGCCGGTCCGTCGGCAGACCAAAGATGAACGAGCCGAGCACATGTACTCCGTGCTCCTTGAATGTCTGCAACTGCTTGGCCAGCGCATCCCCAGACAGGTTCCAGTCCTTGTAAACCGCCTTGAGCCCCTCAGGCGTTACCGCTTCCACGCCCACCAGCGCGCCCTTGATATTGGCCTTGCGCATCGCATCCAGAAAGTCGGTGTCTTCGCCCGCTTCCATTGTGATCTGCGTAAAGAACACCATGTCCTTCGGCAGCTTTGAGAGTTCTTCCATCAATTGGAAGCGTTCGTTGCGAATCGAGGTGAGTTCTTCAAGCTTGGCTGTGTTGCCCTGTTCGCGAGCCTGCCGCAAATCGGTAAGCGATACCGGGTAGAAGTTGTCGTCCGCCAGCGCGATAAAGCGGAAACCGAAGCGCCGCAGCGAAACAATCTCATCCACAACGCTCTGGAATCGCCTCTGCCGCGGCTTTTGTCCATCGGTGCGCCATACGCTGCAAAACGAGCAGTGCTTGGGACAGCCGCGCAGTGTCTGCACGGAAGCCCACATATACTTGTCAGGATTCATCAGGTCCCAACGCGCTGCCAGAAACTCATTCCCGCCTATGCGGCCGCCGTCGTAGATCCGTTCCGGCTTGCCCGCCATGCAATCGATAACCGCTTTGCCCCAGGCCACATCGCCATCGCCGGTTACAACCGCGTGCGCTTCTCCGCGCTCCAGCACCTCTTCAGGAAACAGCGTCGCGTGAATGCCGCCATACACAACCCAGGCCCCGCGACTGCGCGCCATCCGGCCCACTTCGTAGCCGCGCAAGGCATTCCCCGTGTGTACGCTGATGCCCACAATGTCCCCGGCCTCAATCGTCTCCGGCACAATCTGCTCCAGAGACTCATCCACCAGGATCGGATCTCCGGCTACCTGCGGCGTCGCCGCTGCCAGCACAAAAAGCCATCGCGGCGTGATCACAGCCGTGCCAAATGCATTGTCGCTTGGATTGACAAGATGAACGCTCAACGGTCCAACCTTTCCTCGTGCGAGTACTGGTGGTCTCAGAGAGCGTCTTCGACTTCAAATCGGCTGGCGGGCAGATTCCCGCAATTCAACCGATCGCGAATCTTCCCGCCGGACATTCTCGGAAATATTACGAACTTTTCTTTTCGTTTATAGAGCAATATTGACCATTTTCGGGCTAGATACTGTCAATATTCTGTCAATCTGAGAGGATTGTCGGTTTTGGAAACCGCGTTGAAGCGCAACCTTCCCCTTGTTTCAAGGTTGGCATAATCATCTCATGCCATGCGAGAGATGCGGAATCATTTCCGAATCCACCCCGGCAGCATGAAATTCTTGTCGCGGAACAGAGACACGCATATACGTACCACCTCGGGATCCAGCAGGGTGCCGGACTCCTTTTCAATCTCCTCCAATACAATCTCCAGCTTGATGCCGGCTCGATACGGTCTGTAAGAGGCCATCGCCTCCACAATGTCGGCCACTGCCAGCACCTTGGCCTCAGGCAATATCGCATCCGCCTTCAACCGCCGCGGATAGCCCGTCCCATCAAGCTTTTCGTGATGCTGATGCACAATCTCGGCAACTGGCCACGGAAAAGGAATGTCCTTGAGAATCGTGTAGCCAATCGCGGGATGATTCTCAATCATCGCCCGCTCCGCTGCGTTCAGTTCGCCCGGCTTGGTCAGAATCTCTGCCGGGATCGATATCTTCCCGATGTCGTGCACCAGCGCCGCCACCCGCAGCCCTTGAATCCGATTCGGGCTCCAGCCCATCTCCGTGGCAATCGCCACTGCAATCTCTGCCACCCGGCTTTGGTGCCCTACGGTATACGGATCGCGCATCTCCATGGCCAGCACAATGGGTGCCACCATCGCTGAGAGTGCCTCCGTCAGTTGCCGCTCTGCCTTCGCAAGCCGTTCGCGCTCCGCCTGAAGAATCTGCTCCTGTTCGATCGCATGGACACCAAAGCCTACCTGCTCCGCGAGGTGCCTGAATACGTCCACTGCGATCGGCGCAAATGCCCCTGGCGCGTTGGCCGCTACCACCAGCACCCCCCGCCAACTGCCATTGGTTGCCAGCGGAACCGCCACAAACGAGCGTATTCCGAATCTGCGAGACTGCTCCACCCAGGGCTTGTAGCTCTCGGAGCGCTCTGTGTCTTCCACCATCTGCAGTTCCCGGGTACGCATGCACACGCCCGTCGGCCCGTGCCCCCATTCCTCATCTTCTGACCAGCTCAGGTGCAATCCATTCAGATAGCCCTGCGCGCTTCCTGAGGCAGCCGCAATGCGAACCGGCTTCCCCGGTCCGTCTTCCGCAATCCCCACCCAGGCAAGCGCATAGGCGGCCTCGCGTGTAATGCACTCGCAAATCGTCTCAAGAATCCCTTGCGGCGTGTGCTTCTGCCACAGCGCCATCGCAACGGCCGCATACGCTGACAACGCCCACCGCTTGGTCGCCAGCCGATGCTCCTGGTCCTCCAGGTCGCTTATGTCGCGGCACACCACAATCACCACCGGCCGACCTTCCAGGCTGATCGACTTCGATGACCACGCCATAACCGGCAGGCTGCTGCCGTCTTTGCGCAAAAGGTGGAAGCCCGTGTGGGGCGACGGCTTCTCTGCTGCCTTCCGAAATTCACCCTTCGATGCATCCCGCTCGGCTTCAGGATGCAGCATCGTCTGGTGCATCCCGATCAGTTCCCCGCGCGAGTAGCCCATCAGCACTTCTGCTGCCGGATTCACGTCAACAATGAATCCCGTCCCCGTATCGATGGCAAACATCGTTACAGGTGCATAGGCCCAACTCAATTCGTACAGGGTCTGCGGCTCATTGATACCAGGGCGCTGCAACATGGCCGCCGTCTTTCTAATGTACTGAGACTTCCGTAGCGCCGTATTCTATATCGCCAACAACTCAGACAGAGTTTATTGATAACTTCGAAACAATCTATGTCAAGTCAATTTAGTACACATCCGGCCGGCGCACCATCTCCCGCTCTCTGAAACTGCAATCGAGATATTCAACCTCTCCCTGCCCGGTCGCACTCCTCCACCGGAATCGCCACCTGCTCCACAATCTCCAGCCCAAAGCCCTCCAGCGCTGGAATATGCATCGGCGTATTCGACAGCAGCCGAATCCGGTGAATCCCCAGGTCCGACAATATCTGCCCGCCCAGTCCTATGGCCCGCAAAATTCGCCCCGTCCGAGCCTGGGAGCCCTCGCGCGCGCGCAGTTCCTCATGCAGAATCAGGCGCGAGGCCGTCGTTTCCACCTCGCTGCCCGGAACAGCCACTCCGCCGGGCTCAAATACATCCGCCGGAGCGCGCTCAATCTCAAAACCCCGCGAAGTGTTGTGGAGATAGAGAATAACCCCGCAACCTTCCTCGGCAATCATGCGCATGGACTGGTCAAGAGTCTCGCGGCAATGGCAATCGGCGGCAAACACGTCCCCGGCGGTGCAGCGCGTATGCACCCGCACCAGCACGGCATGTTCGCAGACAGAACGCTGTTCCCCCTGCCCCATTTGCGTCACATTCAGCTCCGCCGGGCCGTCCGGCAAGGCAGGACCGCACTGGAATGCGGGACAGTCCTCACACAGATCGCCGCGCACCAGCGCAATGTGGCTCTCGCCCCCATTCACTTCGCTCTCGTAGGCAATCATCCGAAACTCGCCATGCCGCGTCTGGATGCGGCTTTCCCCCGCGCGCACAATGTAGCGCTCGTTGCGCAGCCGGTAGCGAATCAATTCGGCAACTGTAAGAATCGTTAGCCCGTGTTCCTTGCAAAACGGAATCAGGTCCGGAATGCGAGCCATCTCCCCGTCGTCGCGCATGATCTCGCAGATCACTCCCGACGGGTTGAGCCCTGCCAATCGCGCCAGATCCACTGACGCTTCCGTCTGCCCCGCGCGCACCAGCACGCCGCCTTTCCGCGCACGCAGCGGAAACACGTGGCCGGGCCGCGCCAGGTCCGTGTACTTGGCGTCCGCATCAATGGCGGTGCGGATGGTATGCGCCCGGTCCGCGGCTGAAATCCCCGTCGTAACCCCCTCCCGCGCCTCAATCGTCTCGGTAAACGCCGTGCCAAAGCGCGAGGAGTTCTGCTGCGTCATCGGAAACAACCGCAGATGGTCGGCGCGCTCTTCGGTCAGCGTCAGGCAGATTAGGCCGCGGCCGTAACGGGCCATAAAGTTGATGGCCTCCGGTGTTACATGCTCGGCGGCCAACGTCAGATCGCCCTCGTTCTCGCGGTCCTCGTCGTCAACCACAACCACCATGCGCCCGGCTCGAATCTCGGCCAGCGCGCCTGGGACGTCAGTAAAAGGGGGCTCGAAAGTTCTTGGGGTATGAGGCATGGCGACCTTTCTATTCTCGCCTATGCCAGCCGCAATCACCAACACCGCCAGTCTCGCCTATCAAAACCCGGCCCCAGCCACCACAGAGACTCAATTCGCCCCACGAACAGCAAAAGCGCCACCCGAGGGCGGCGCTTTTGAGAAGAAGTGCAAAAAGGCCTATAACGTCGATTCGATCTCGAAACCCCAGGCCTCGAGGAGCGCCTCAGGGATGTATTTGGAATTTTTGTTGCGACGAGCCCACTCCCGCAGCCTGGTTGACCGGATGTACTGGTCAGGAGGCAGCTTGAACTCCTTCACAATTTGCTCAAAGGAGGTCACAGTAGGCACAACCGGGCCAATGGGCTCCGGCTTGCCCCAATTTGGATTTCCACGACGCTTCGCCATCGATTTTGTATCCTTAAGTGAGGGGTTATTTGTCCGCACATCCGAAAGACCGGGATGGGGGTATCCTGTCAGTCCGTAGGATTTGTTACTCTTCTATTTTAGGGATATTTTCTATAAAAATCAATAGGAAAATGCGGTTAACCGCGAATAAAAACAAACCCCGACCAATCTAGCCCCCGTAAAGCTATCTAATTGTTTCAAAATGAATTATACGAGTCCGCGACCCTCAATCAACCGCCAGACCGCATTTTTCACAGCCGGGGCTGGCGGCATACCCGCCGCGGGTGGGAGGATACTCTCATGACAATAGCCAGCCGAGTTGTGGCATCCAGCTTGCTAATGGCCCTGGGGGGCCTCGCCCAGTGCGGCGCAGTTCAGTTGAAAGTCAGCCGCCAGGCCTTCGAGCGCACCCTCAAACAGCAGCTCTTCAGCGGCCCCAACGGACGCTATTACCTCAAGGGAAACGCCCAGTCCGCCTGCTTCACCTATGCTGAAGACCCCCAACTGAGCTTCGTCCAAGACCGCATCGTGGTCCATGTAAAGACCCATGCCAGCCTCGGCAAGGCCGTCCGCGGCATGTGCCTGGGAATCGCGCTCACCGTCCCCTCCGAAGTCTCCCTCGCCCCCGACGCTGAAGGAGAAACCATCGGCTTCCGCGACGCCCGCGTTGACAAGGTCTCTGACCAGAAGGAACTCAACTTCCTCCTCTCCCCTTTCATGGTCCACCAGATCCCCTCCAGCATGAAGGTCAATGCCGCCGACCTCCTCCGCAAGGCCCTGCAAGGCTCCACCGCATCCTCCGGCTACAAGGTCACCCTTGAGCGGCTAAAGATTCACTCGGTACAGATCGAGGGCGACAATCTCGTCGTGGATGTGGATGGCGACATCGGTGTTCAGTAGGCAGCAACCCCGCATTCGCAGAACTGTAGCGCCGGTCGCGCAACTCCAGCACAAATAAAATCTGCGCGACGGGGAACCCCATCCTCGCAGCGTCATCGCCCTCGACGAATGATCAACGAAGGCAGAAGCAATGCCTGCACTACCGGCCCGTCGTCTTCTCTTTGTGCTAGAGTGTTCGGTGTTAATCGCCCGATCCAATTGGGTTCATCCTGGGAATGTTAGTTGATTGCATGAGGGGAAAGAACAATGAAGCGACTGCGCTTGGCGTTCGTGCTCATCACTATCTTGGTGGTGCTTTTCTCGGTACCCACTTACGCAACGCCTACACCAGATAACTTCGCCGGTGTACCGTGGGGGACAACGCAGGAGCAAGTCATAAAAATTATGAGCGAGCGCGGCTGGCGCCAAGCCGAAGAAAACAACGGAAAGTCATTCTACGGTGACTTTGCGGGCTTTCCCAGCAAAGTCATTTTTTCCTTTACAAGCAATGCCATGACCGGCGGAGTTGCGCAAATCGAAATATCCACGAATGGGTATCACTCAAAGGCGACATTCGACGCCGCTTACAAACTACTTAGCGAAAAATACGGCCAGACAGCTATTAGCATCACGCCCAATCAAGGCCGACGTAAAACGATGCCGAATTATTATGGTGCCGATTGGAAGCTCACCGATGACGTATCTTCGGATAAATTTTCCATCAGCCTTTGGTGTGGCGATTCTGTCTATCTGCAGAATGGAACAGAACTCAACATAGTCGGCATCACTTATACGAACCAAAGCCTCTTGGAGAGAAAGAAAAGCAGCGCGTACTAAGCGCAGGCCCTCCCCCCACCACCCCAGCATTCGCAGAGTTGTAGCGCCAGTCTCCAGACCGGCTGTCCTGCGGGCGCCCACGCCCGCAGCGGGTCGCGCAACTCCAGCACAGGTGAACACGAGCTGCCCCATGTCTAGCCTTTGAGACATGGGATGGAGGATCTTCGAAGGACGAAGAGGCTGGTTCGTTATCAGCCAATCAACCCAGAACCCCAAAGCAAAAGCCTGAGACATAGAATCCGCCCCCTGCCCCCTGATTCCTGCCTTCTGCAATTGCAGAT
>Ga0316232_1005177_pt1 | contig 10540 bp, 9 predicted proteins | sample TBHtaG_FD_206006 | JGI IMG/M metagenome (GOLD analysis project Ga0316232, IMG submission 206006) | Freshwater microbial communities from Trout Bog Lake, Wisconsin, USA - TBH18025_13 | ecosystem: Environmental > Aquatic > Freshwater > Lake > Hypolimnion/Profundal zone | place: USA: Wisconsin... | reverse complement strand
CCAAGACCGGAAGCGACTGGACCGGCCTGACCGGCGTCTCGCTGGTGGGGCCCCAGGGCGCCGCCGGTCCCCAGGGGCCGGCCGGAGCGACGGGCGCAACGGGCCCGCAGGGCCCCATCGGCCTGACCGGCGCCACCGGGCCGCAAGGCGTCATGGGGCCCATCGGTCCGCAGGGCCTGCCCGGCGTGGCGGGAGCCACCGGCGCGACTGGCGCGACCGGGGCCCAGGGGCCGGCGGGGAGCAACGGGCTGACCATCCTGAACGGGGCCGGCAGCCCGGTGGCCACCGGCGCCGCGGGGGTTGTGGGCGACTTCTACCTGGACACCGTCAACAACCTGCTCTACGGCCCCAAGGTCGGGGCCGACTGGACCGGTCTGACCGGCGTCTCGTTGGTGGGGCCTCAGGGACCGACCGGGGCCACGGGCCCGCAGGGGCCGATTGGCCTGACCGGCGCCACGGGCCCGCAGGGGCCGATTGGCCTGACCGGCGCCACAGGTCCCCAGGGGCCGACCGGAGCCACGGGAGCCACCGGCCCGCAGGGGCTGACCGGCCTGACCGGGGCCACGGGCGCGACGGGTCCCCAGGGGCCCGCGGGGCCCACCGGGGCGACGGGGCCCCAGGGACCCGCCGGGGCTACCGGAGCATCCTTGAACCCGCTGAACATCGCCCTGATGCGCTGGTGGGGCGCGAACCTGGTCGGGAATGGCACAAGCGTGGGCGCCAATCCCTATGCCGTCGCCTTCGACGGGACCAACATCTGGGTCGCCAACTACGGCGGCGGGACCGTCACCAGAATGGTCCCCGCCGCAGGAACCGCCACCACCATCACGGTGGGAACCCAGCCTGAAGGGTTGGCTTTCGACGGAACCAACGTCTGGGTCTCGAACTTCGGCAGCAAAAACATCACCAAGGTCAACGCCGCCACGGGCATAGTCGGGAGTTCCTACACCACAGGAACGGGCCCCATGGGCGTGGCCTTCGATGGCACCAACATCTGGGTGGCCAACAACACCGATAACACCGTCACCAAGCTGCTGGCCTCCAACGGAAGCACCGCTGGCACCTACAATGTGGGAACGGGCCCTGTGGGCGTGGCCTGCGATGGAACCAACATCTGGGTCACCAACAACAGCAGCAACACTGTCACCAAGCTGCTGGCCGCCACGGGCGCTGTGGTCGGCACCTATGCGGTCGGCACCGGGCCCTATGGCATTGCCTTCGATGGAACCAACATCTGGGTTGCCAACAAGGGCGGGAACAGTGTCACAGCCCTGCTCGCCGCCACGGGGGCTGTCGTCGGCACTTATTCCGTGGGGACGCAACCCATGGCCGTCGCCTTCGACGGAGTCAACATCTGGGTCACCAACTCCGGCAGCAGCAGCGTCTCCAAGCTGCTCGCGGCCACGGGCGCCATCGTCAGCACCTACTCTCTTTCGGTGTCTCCCTATGGGTTGGCCTTCGATGGCTCCAACATCTGGGTCGCCGGCACCAACTCCAGCCTCAACGTCAGCACCGTCAGAAAACTTTGATCGGTCCGAAAATGGATGACGTGGACGAAGTCTACAGTCGCAGGGGGGATTTCGGCGCCCGGATCCTGGTGGTGGACGACGATGCGCTGACCCGGCGCAGCATGCGGGCGATCCTCGAGCAGGCCCGCTACAAGGTGGAGAGCGTGGGCGGCGGCGCCGAGGCCATCGTGGCCTTCCCCCGCTACCGGCCCGAGCTGGTGGTGCTGGACATCCTCATGCCCGGCATCGACGGCATCGAGACCTGCCGGCAGATCCGGGCCATGCCGGGCGGCGAGCTGATCCCGATCATCTTCCTGACCGGGGACGGGCGGGCTGAGACCCACAGTTGCGCCTTCCAGGCCAGGGGGGACGACTTCCTGCGCAAGCCGGTCTCGCCCACGGAGCTGATCTTCCGGATCCGCAGCCTCATGCGGCTCAAGCGCCTGCAGGCCCAGGTTCAGGCCGAGCGGGACGCCCTGCTGGCGTCGCGGGAGCAGAACAAGCAGCTGTTCGAGTTCATCGTGCACGACCTGAAGAACCCGCTGATGTCGATCCAGCTGGGGCTGGACCTGCTCCGGGAGGGCCGGGAGCATTCCCCCGCCACCCAGCTGAGGCTCTGCCGGATCCGGGAGACGGCCCAGAGCATGGGCCGGATGATCCAGGACATCCTGGACATCGGCCGGGCCGAGCAGATCGGGCTGCCGCTGCGCCTGAGCCGGGTCGCCGTGCGCGAGTGGATGCCGGGCCTGCTGGAGGAGCTGGAGAACCGGGTCCGGCAGCTGAACCAGACGGTCACCTGGGAATGCGCGGAGGGCCTGATCATCGGGGTGGACCAGGAACTGCTGGGCCGGGTGGTGCTGAACCTGGCGGACAACGCCATGAAATACTCGCCGGCCGGCAGCCGGACCCGGATCGAACTGGAGGCGGCCGACCACCGGGTCTACCTGCGGGTGCGGGACGAGGGCAACGGGGTGCCCGATCACCTGCGCGAGGAGATCTTCAGCAAGTTCAAGCGCCTGGATGGGGAGGGCGCCACGGTCCGGAGCAGTTCCGGGCTCGGGCTCACCTTCTGCAAGGTGGCGGCCGAGGCCCACGGCGGGCGGATCTGGGTGGAGCCGAACCAGCCCAGGGGCAGCGTCTTCATCGTCGAACTGCCGGCCCTGGACCTGGCCGCCCTGCCGGCCTGACCGGGACCCGGCAGGATCCGGTCTTGAAAAAAGTGACCTAAATGGTACTATTCTCCATCGCCTCCGGGACCCCATGCTGCAGATCGCGCGCCACACCGACTATGCCTCGAGAATCGTGCTGCACCTGGCCTGCCTGGAGGAGGGCGCCCAGGTGTCCATCGCCGAGATCGCCGAGCAGCGCATGCTGCCCGCCTACTTCGTGCGCCGGCTCATCGGCAAGCTGGTGCAGGGCGGCATCCTGGCCACCAGCCGGGGCTCCCAGGGGGGCATCCGCCTGGCCCGGCCCGCGGGCGAGATCACGCTGCTGGACCTGGTGCAGGCCATGGAGGGGCCGGTGGCCCTGAATCCGTGCCTGGCCGAGCACCACACCTGCCCGTTCGCCGCCTCCTGCCCGGTGCAGACGGTCTGGGCCGAGGCCACCCGCGCCCTGCAGGCGAGCCTGGCCGGCGCCCGGTTCGATGTGCTGGCCGGCGGCCCGGCCGGGCACCAGGCCGCGCACCGGCACCTGGCTCACTGACGGCCCAGGCGCAGGGAGTTGCCGATCACCGACAGGCTGGAGAGCACCATGGCCCCGGCGGCCAGGATGGGGTTGAGCACTCCGGTCATGGCCAGGGTGATCCCCGCGACATTGTAGAAGAACGCCCAGAACAGGTTCTGCCGGATCACCCGCACGGTCCGGCCCGCCAGCCGGAAGGTGTCCTCGATGCGCATGAGCGAGTCGCTGAGCAGGACGATGGGGGCGGCGTGGTGCGCCAGGTCGGCGCCGGAGCCCATGGCGATGCCCAGGTCGGCGGCGGCCAGGGCGGGCGCGTCGTTGGTGCCGTCGCCGACCATGGCCACCACCGCGCCGCCGGCCTGGAAGCGCCTGACCGCCTCGGCCTTCTGCCCGGGCAGCACTTCGCCCAGGGCCTCGTCCACCCCCAGCAGCTGGCCCATGCGCCAGGTGGTGGTGCGGGCGTCGCCCGAAAGCAGGACGACCCGGATGCCCCGGGCCTTGAGCGCCCGCACCAGCGGGGCGGCGTCGGGCCGCGGGCGGTCGCCCATGGCCAGGCAGCCGCAGGCCGCGCCGGCCACCGCGGCGAAGGCCACGGTGAGGCCGAGGTCCTCCCAGCTCCGGGCCAGGGCCTCCAGGCGCGGGGGGATCTCGACGTCCTCGGCCTCCAGCATCTTCCGGTTGCCCACCGCCACCCGCAGGCCGTCGACCGTGCCGGCCAGGCCCATGCCCTCGCGCGCCTGGACGTCCCGGGCCTCGCCGGGGACGATGCCGCGCTCCCGGGCGTGGTCCAGCACGGCCCGGGCCAGGGGGTGGCCGGAGTAGGATTCCAGGCCGGCCACCAGGTCCAGGTGCTCGAGTTCGGCCTCCCGGACCTTGAAGCTGCCTTCGGTGACCGTGCCGGTCTTGTCCAGGATGAGGGTCCGCACGGCGCGGAAGGTCTCCAGGACGGCCACGTCGCGCACCAGGATGCCGGCCCTGGAGGCCGCGCCCACGGCGGCGGTGGTGGCCAGCGGGGTGGCGATGCCCAGGGCGCAGGGGCAGGCGATCACCAGCACGGCGATGGCCCGGAGCATGGCCGCGGCCGGGGCCAGGCCCGACAGCAGGCACCCCGCGAGGGTGGCGGCGGCCAGGGCCAGCACCACCGGGATGAACACCCGCGAGACCCGGTCCACGGTCCGCTCCAGCGGGCTCCGGCCGGCCAGGGCGCGCTCCACCGAGCGCACGATCCGGGCCAGGGAGGAGTCGGGGCCGGCGTGGCTGACGGTCACCTCCAGCGCGCCGGCGCCGTTGAGGCTGCCGCAGGCCACCGGGTCGCCGGGGGCCCGGGCCCGGGGCGCGGACTCGCCGGTGAGCACCGACTCGTCCAGGGTCGAGGTCCCGGCGGCGACGGTGCCGTCGGCCGGCACCCGCTCTCCGGGCTTGACCAGGAAGACCATGCCCGGGCGCAGGTCCTCGATGGCCACGAAGCGCTCGCCACCGGCCTCGCGCAGCCTGACCTTGCGCGGCAGCAGCCGGTGCAGCATGGCGATCGCCCTGGCGCTGCGCTCCTTGGCGGAGCGCTCCAGGGCCTTGCCGGCCAGCACCAGGGTGACGATGGCGCAGGCGGTGTCGAAGTAGAAGTTCCTGCCGCCCAGGAAGGCCTGGGCCGCGCTGTAGCCGAAGGCCGCCAGGATGCCGGTGGCCACCAGGGTCTCCATGCGCAGCCTGCCCTGGCGCAGGCCGTACCACGCCAGCCGGTGGATGGGCCAGGCCGAGTAGAGCACCACCGGCAGCGCCAGGCCCATGAGGATGAACGGCACCGTCCGGCGGGCCGCCTCGGCCACCGGGATCCAGTAGCCGGCGTAGACCACCAGGCTGAACAGCATCACGTTCATCCAGAGGGCGAAGGCCACGCCCAGACGCAGCAGCAGGTCCTGCCACCGGCGCCGGTCTCCTTCCCGCTCCGAGCCGTAGGCCGCGGCCCGGTAGCCCAGGGCGGCCACCAGGTCCGGGACCGCCGAAGGCGGCAGGAACTGGGGGCAGTAGCGCAGCTTCAGGAGATCGGAGGTGAACAGCACCTCGGCGCTCACCACCCCGGGCTCCAGCAGCAGGGCGTGCTCGATGAGCCAGCCGCAGGAGGCGCACCACAGGCCCGAGAGCTGGAACAGTTCCTCCCGGACCTCGGCGCCGGCGGGCAGGGCCGGCCGCTCCGGCTCGGGCTGGGCGATCAGGCCCATGGCCAGGCTGCGCCGGTAGAGCGCCGACGTGCGGAAATCCTCGCCGGCCGCGCCGCTCTCCGCCAGGATGGCGTAGACATTCAGGCAGCCCATGCAGCAGAAGTGCTTCTCGGTCCCTTCGAAGCTGCGCGCGTGGCCGCCCAGGGCGGCGCGGGCCCCGCACAGGTCGCAGACCGGGGCGGTCAAGGGGTCCCTTGGCGCCGTCCCTGCTCGTCCAGCAGGACCGGCCCGGCCTGGCGCACGGCGACGAACACGAACAGCAGGATCCCCAGGAACAGCACGCTCATGAGCCCCAATAGCAGTTTGTAGCCGGTGCCGGCCTTCATGGCGCGCTCCCCTTCACCGGCATGATGAACATCATCTCTGAGACCACGGGGCTGGAGCGGTCCGAGGACTGGGCCAGCACCCGGACCGGATTGAGCTCCTGGGCCCCCGGCCAGGGCGCCGCCGCCAGGTCGAAGGTGCGCTCCAGGGACTCGCCCGGGGCCAGCGGCAGGGGGTTGGCGGCCAGGTCCAGCCGGGCCCCGGGCAGGCCCTCCACCCAGACCCGGACGGTGACCGGGCGGGAGGAGCGGTTGGCCAGGTCCATGCGGATCCGGTTGGCCACCCTGCCGTCGGGCAGCACCTGGAACATCGTGCTGCGGTCCGGGGTGATGCGCACCATGACCGGCCGGTGCAGGCTGAGCGCCAGGCCCAGGGCCGCGAGGTAGGCCGCCATCACCAGCAGGATCACCACCCGCTTGGCGTCGCGCAGGCCGATCCGCCTGGGCCAGGGTTCGCGCGCGGCCGCGGTCCCGCCTTCGCCCCAGGCATACTGGATCACCCCTTCGTGGCCGACCTTGCGCAGCACGTCCTCGCAGGCGTCGATGCAGTCGCCGCAGTGGACGCACTCGATCTGGAACGGCCCGTTCCGGATGTCGATGCCCATCTCGCAGACCCGCACGCACTTGTTGCAGTCGATGCAGGCGCCGGCCGAGTCCTGGTAGGCCACCAGCAGGGTGCGCCGGTCCTGGACGATGCCCTGCAGGTAGCCGTACGGGCAGATGGTGGTGCAGAACTTCAGCCGCAGGAAGGCCAGGTCCAGGAAGGTGAGCAGGGTCACCGAGGCTCCGGTGATGCCGCCCACCGTCGCCAGGTCCGCGCGCAGGAACCGGGACAGGAGGTCGCCGGGGGCGATGAAGTAGGAGGTGAAGGCGAAGGCCAGCAGCACCGAGGCGGCGGCGAGGACGGCGTAGAAGGCGCCCCTGCGGGCCCAGCCGGGGAGCCGCCTGGCGGTCCAGCGCTCCAGGGAGAGGCTCCATTCGCTGAAGATCATCTGCGGGCAGGCGTAGCTGCAGTAGATCCGGCCGTAGACGATGGCCGAGGCCGCCAGCAGCACCATCAGGAACATCAGGGCGAAGAACAGGATGCTGAACTCGCTGATGGCCAGCTCGGCCCCGCCGAAGTAGAACCGCTGCCGGGGCAGGTCGAAGCGCATGAGGTTGGAGAACGGCAGGGCCAGGAACACCAGGAAGAACGCCAGGTGGATCCGCTTGCGCAGGGGCCGGTGGGCGCCGCCCCTGGGCGGGAGGGGGGCCCGGCGTTCGGCGAGAAGCCAGTGGGTCATGGTCAGTCGGCCTTGTAGCGGATCCTGGGGTTGGGAGAGGGCACCGAAACGCATTCCTGGTAGTGCTCGAAGCGTTTCATCAGGATCGCATGGGTCGGGCAGCGGGAGGCGCAGAGGGCGCAGCGGATGCAGGTGCTCTCGTCCTTCAGCATGATCCCGCCGAACTCGTCCTTCTCCTCGGCGGACAGGGCCGCGTATTCCTCGAAGGGGATGCCCGCTCCGGCCTGCTCCAGCCGGGCCCAGGCGTCCTCGTCCTTGAGCCGGCTGAGGCCCACCAGCTTGATCAGGTTCTCCGGGCACACGTCCACGCAGCCGTTGCAGCCGATGCAGAGGCTGGTGTCGAACACGGTGTTGATGTTGCAGCGCAGGCAGCGGGCGCCCTGGCGCCTGGCCTGGTCCTCGGGGAAGCTCAGCTCGACGATCTCGTTGGAGCAGGCGCGCTGCCCGCTCTCCAGCACCGGCGCGTTGCGCCGGGGCAGCCGGTGCCAGCCTTCGGCCATGGAGTAGACCGCCGGCAGCCAGCGCTTGCGCAGGGCCACGTCGGTGCGGGTGCCGCGCAGGAAGTCGTGCATGGAGCGGGCCGCGGTGTGGGCCGAGGCGATGGCGTCGATGAACAGCCGGGCGCCGTGGGCCACGTCGCCGCAGGCGAAGATGTCCGGGGTGGAGGTCTGGTAGGTCTCCTTGTCCACCTGGATCAGGCCGCGCTCGGTGCGCACCGCGTCGTCGGCGGTGAGGAAGGACAGGTCGGAGGTCTGGCCGATGGCGAAGATGACCGTGTCCACCGGGATGTCCTCGACCGCGTCCTGGTCGAAGGTGGGCTCGAACCGGCCCTCGGCGTTGAACACCGAGAGGCAGCGCACCGCGCGGAACGCCTTGACCCGGCCGTTCTCCACCACGATCTCCTTGGGGCCGCAGCGGTTGTGCAGGCGGATGCCCTCCTCCTCGCCCTCGTGCACTTCCACCTTGTCGGCCGGCATCTCCTCCAGCGACTCCAGGCAGACCACGTGCACTTCCTTGTCGCCGGAGACGCGCAGGGCGGTGCGGGCCACGTCGTAGGCCACCTTCTCGCCCACCTCCATCTGGCCCAGGGCCTCCTCCTGGCCCATGGACTCCACCGGGCGCAGGGCGGAGCGGGCCACGTCGTAGGCCACGTTGCCGCCGCCCACCACCAGGATCCGCCGGCCCAGGGGCAGGGCCCTGCCCTCGTTGAAGGCCTTGAGGAACTCCATGCCGTCGTAGACGCCCTCGGCGTCGCCGCCGGGCAGTCCGAGCTTGCGCCCCTTGGGCAGGCCCACGCCCAGGAATATCGCCTTGTAGCCCTCGTCGCGCAGCTGCTGGATGGTGAAGTCGCGGCCCAGCTTCATGTTGCACTTGAGCTCCACGCCCATGGCCAGGATGGCCTGGATCTCGTGGCGCACCAGGTCCCGGGGCAGGCGGAACACCGGCACGCCCACGGTGAGCATGCCGCCGGGCTCGGCCAGCGCCTCGAACACGGTGACCTTGTAGCCGATCTGCACCAGGTCGTGGGCCACGGTGAGGCCGCTGACGCCGGCGCCGATCACCGCCACCCGCTCGTAGTCGCCCCGGTTGGGCGGCAGCATGCGCTGGTCGCAGTATTCCCGGTAGGCGGTGTAGTCGCCGGTCTCGGGGCCGGACTTGTCGGTGACGAAGCGCTTGAGCGCGCGGATCGCCACCGGCTCGTCCAGGGAGCCGCGCCGGCAGTTGGCCTCGCAGGGGGCGCCGCAGACCCGGCCGCAGATGGAGGCGAACGGGTTGGTGGCGCGCGCGATCCGGTAGGCGTCCTCGTAGCGGCCTTCGGCGATGGCGGTGACGTAGCCGCATGCGTCGGTGTGCACCGGGCAGGCATACTGGCACTTGACCATCTCCACCCAGTACTGGGAGTCGTCCGGAACCCTGAGCTGCCAGCTGTCCACGGGCTAGTCCTCTTTGAAGGCGCGGAAGCCGAACACCGCGGTGATGACCACGAACGCCAGGGCCAGGGCGGCCACTCCGTACTGGAGGCCGGGGCTGGTCTGGCTCACCTTGAGGAACTGGGCCACCAGGGGCCCCCGGGTGGCGTGGCCGGTGTCGCCCAGCATCTGCACGACGATGTAGCCCGCGGCGCCCAGGCCGACGATGGGGAAGGCCACCTTCAGGAAGACCGGGAGGTCGGTCCCCTTGCGCTCGGTCATCCAGCCGTCGGCGTATTCCTTGAGTTCTTCTTTCTGTTCAGTCATCGTCATCCTCCAGCATCCGGAACTTGATGTCCTCGCCGTGCTCGCCCCAGTAGCCGTCGCGCACGCTGCGCACCAGGAAGTACCCGGCCAGCAGCGCGCAGAGGGCGAAGAACAGGTAGGCGAAGAATACGCTCGGGTAGGTGTAGTCCATGGCTACTTCTCGTAGTCGTTGGCGGGGCGCCAGTTCTTGTCGCGGCCCAGGGTCTGCAGGTAGGCGGTGAGCTGGGCCAGCTCCACCGGGTTGTCCACGATCCAGGGGAAGGGCGGCATGATCGAGCCCTTGACCAGGTTGCGGGGATTGCGGAAGTGGGTGCGGTGCCACTGGCTGTCGTACTTGCCGCCGATGCGCGCCAGGTCGGGCCCGGTGCGCTTGGTGCCGAACACGTGGGGCTGGTCGTAGACGAACTCGTCCGGGGTGGAGATGGGGGCGTCCACGCCCTTCCAGCCGTAGCGCTTGGTGTCCGCCAGGATGGTGCGGATCTGCTGGGTGTGGCAATACTTGCAGCCTTCCCGCAGGTAGATCCCGCGGCCGGCGGCCTCCTGCTGGTTGAGCTGGCGCAATCGGCCGGTGAGGCCCTGGGCGGGGTCGTTGTTGGAGAACGGTTTGCTCCAGCTCTTGTCCACCAGGGGAGGGACGACGGTGGTGAGGATGCCGCCGATGAAGAAGAGGACCAGGGAGGCGATGACCGCCCAGAGGGCGCTGGTGTCAGCTTTTCTCAGCATGGTCAGGCTCCTTTCTCAGCGGCGGGGCCCAGGGCGGTGGCCATGACGTTGTAGGCGAACATCACGATGCCGCTGAAGATCAGCACCCCGGAGCAGAACCGCACGATCCAGACCGGCGCCAGCGCCACCACGGTGTCGATGAACGGGATCGACCAGTTGTTCCACTGCCAGCCCTGCCAGAAGCCGCCCAGCCAGAGGGTGGTGAACATGCCCAGGCCGCCGATCATGATCATCCAGAAGCTCCAGTTGGCCAGGCCCTGGGAGAACAGCGGCTTGCCGAAGATGCGCGGGGCGGTGTAGTAGGTGCCGGCGACGGCGAAGAAGCTGAAGGCGCCCAGCACCGCCATGTGCGCGTGGCCCGGGATCCAGTCGGTCTTGGAGACGATGGCGTTCACCGTGCGCAGGCTGTGCATGGGGCCCTGGAAGCAGGTGAGCAGGTAGAACACCACCCCGGACATGAGGAACTTGAGCGGCACGCTGTCGCGCAGCTGGTGCCACTGGCCCTTCATGGTGCGGATCAGGTTGTAGACCACGGCCCAGACCGGGATCACCAGCATCACCGAGAAG
>Ga0316232_1005173_pt1 | contig 10546 bp, 8 predicted proteins | sample TBHtaG_FD_206006 | JGI IMG/M metagenome (GOLD analysis project Ga0316232, IMG submission 206006) | Freshwater microbial communities from Trout Bog Lake, Wisconsin, USA - TBH18025_13 | ecosystem: Environmental > Aquatic > Freshwater > Lake > Hypolimnion/Profundal zone | place: USA: Wisconsin... | reverse complement strand
GCGTGAGGCCGTTCTCAAGGGCGGTACGCCCCCGACCATCGACCAGATCGAGAAGGAAAAGTCGGCGGTGGCAGACCGGCATCGCAACGATCTGATTATGATCGACGGCAAACCGATCAATGAGGCGAAAGTGACCGCCGCCACTGTCGCCGAGCAGCAGATGGTTCCCCAGAAGCTGGCCGATTTGGCCGCCCGCAGCAAAAAGATCTATCTCGATCCCGACGTATTGACGATCGACTCTCACCTGAAGTCGATACCCGGCGCGCCCAGTCCATCGGACATCTGGTATGCCCAGGTGGAAGCCTGGGTACAGCAGGACATTTGCGCCGCCATCAGCCAGGCCAATCATGACAGCAAAGACATCACCGACGCGGTGGTCAAGCAACTGGTCAAGTTGGAAATCCCGCCCGATGTTTCAATGTATTGCCTTAACCCGGCGCCAACCGCTTCCCCTGCCGGCCTGCCGCCCGGCCACGCCGCGCCGGCGATGTTTTCCTCCGGCGGCGCCGGCAATTTGACGGCGACAGAAACACCCACCCGTCGCTATTGCAACGAACTCTATGACGTCGTTCACTTCCGTCTGGTGGTTTACGTCGATGCCGACAAGATCGAATCGTTTCTCAAAACGCTGCAAGCCGGCCGATTCATAACCGTCCGCAATATCGACTTTATGCAACAGGTTGTCCCCGGATCAGGCGCCGCCTTGACGCTGCCGGTCGGCGGCGCCGCCGCCGCTGGAATGCCGTCCGGCCTTTATGTCTACGGTCCGGCTCCCGTGGCCATGCTGGATTTGTCATGCGAACAGATTTTCATGCGATCGTGGACTTGGGGTGACGCCAAACACAAGCAATTGATGCCCGATGACGTCCAGAAAATTCTCAACCCCAGGAATGATGTTGCCAGCCACTGACGCTTGCCGCGGATTTATACATACCGGTGCCCTATGAACAAGTTGACCGCCTACATCGAACGATACCTCCAATGGGTCACGCTGGCGCTGGCATTGCTCTGGGTGGCATATATCGGATATGGCTTCTGGCTGAATAATCCGGTCACTGTGCCCTTCTCTGGAAAACTGTTGGCTCCGGGAGACGTTGACAAAGCCGTAGCCGATGATCCGGCCTACAAGAAACTTCAGAAAGAAATCAACGATCGGCGCGTGCCCTCGGAAATCACCATGGCGGAGGACTTTGCCGGTGAATTCGAGAGAAAGATCATGCTCGGCAACCTGGCAGGCTTGGGGACCGGCAAACCTTTCTTCCAAGGCAGCGCCGCGACCATGCCCACCACGCAGGAAGTACCCACAGACCATGGGCCGGGTATTGCCATCATACCCATCTTCAATCCGCATGACCCCACCGACCATCCCGATACGTTCGTAATTCTTGGCAGCGTAGCCGGCCTGTCACAGGTGAACAAGACCCAACTTGGCGCTGCCGCCGGCGTCCCGCCAGCTCCTGGCGCCGCTCCCGTCGGCGGGCCCAACGCCGACATCGCCTGGATCACCGTTTCCGGCAAGTTCATTGCCGCCGTCTGTGCCACCGCCATGCAGAAAGCGCAGATTCCCCCTCTTGCCACTCTCACTCAATTTCTCAGGGTCGAACTGGTACGCGAGGAATTGATCGATGGCGCCTGGGTCAACCTGCAGATGATCAACCCCATTAATGCCGCCAACATGCAACCCTTCCCGCCAGGCGATACTCGGGCCGCACAACTCAACTACCTGGATTGGGCTAATAAAAACGGTCTGGACATCACCAACCCCATGTTCTACGCTTGGCTGGCCGGAGACAAATGGCGCACCATCACCCAACCGCCACCGCCCCTCGTGATGCCGGTGGCCAAAGTTTTTGATCCAGCCAACCCCGGACCAGGACCATTCACGCCGGAACAGCAAAAACAAATCGACGACTACAAGAAGTCCCATCAGCCGATTAAGCCAATACCGCACCCGCTGGTGCCGCCGTCGCATCCGCCAACACACATTGTGCCGCACAGCGGCGGCAGCGGCAGCACAGGACTGGCGTTGTCGGCAATCATAACCAACGATTCTGATATGAGCCTGGCTCAAGCCACACCGCCGAGTTGGAGTCCGTTTGCCAACCCGCAACCCGGTTCAGGCATGCCAATCGTTCCTTCTACCCCCCTCGCGCCAGGCACTCCGCCGCCCCCGGCGCCAGCTAACAAGTTCAACCCCAGCAACGTCCAGGATGCCGAAATCTGGGCCCATGACACGTCCGTCCAACCCGGCCATGTCTATCGCTACAAGATGCGCCTGTTTCTACTCAACCCGCTTTATGACACCCAGGCCTTGGCCAAAAACCCCGTGGACACAGTTATCTTGGCGGCCCCCGTCGCGGAAACCGACTGGAGCGAAGCCATCCAGGTTCCCGAACGCGTGCATTTCTTTGTTAAGGAAGTTGGCGGAGGCGGCATCTTAGCTCTCAACAGCATGGCTACGGTGGATATCTTCTTCTGGGCTAACGGTCAGTGGAACAGGTCCACGGCCAAATGTTCCGCTGGCGATGAAATCGTCTATACCGGGACAAGTCCCTTCACGACCGGATGTTTCCTCGTCGATTTCCGCGGCGACGGCGCGCTGTTCGCCAACAGCGCCAACAAGCTGCGGCTGCGCAAGCCAAAAGATGATAAGGAATCACCGCTGTATAAGTATTTGGCTGCCGTTGCCAAATAAGACCGCATTGGTAACAGGATGATTCCGACAATTGTGTGCGTGTGCTCCAAGAGAATTCTCCTTGTGGGCTCAATTGGCGCCGTGCACCGCCAGACGACACTATACGAAATCAAAAGTTCTTCCCAACAGGCGCTATGGTCCACTTAACCCGACATGGATTTCGCGAGATGCTGATTGGAGCTGTGGTGCTCCTGGTGGTCGCCGCTGGTCTGGGCGTCGTGTACTGGCCCCTGTCACTGGTGGTGATCCCCTTCCTGATCGCCCTGCTGGGTTTCTTCCGCGATCCACACCGCAAGATCACCGGTCGGCAGGATGCTATGGTCTCGCCCGCAGACGGCAAAGTGTCGGATATCACCGAATTGACCAATGATCCGCTGCTCGGCGGCCCATGCATCCGCGTGGGAATATTCCTGTCGGTGTTCAACGTGCATATAAACCGTTGTCCCTGTGACGGCAAGGTTGCCGGCGTCGTCTATAAGGAAGGCAAGTTCATAAACGCCCTGAACCATGCCGCGGCCTCCAGCGACAATGAATCGAACACTGTTCTGATCAACGATGTCGCCGGCAAGCACCCGGTTGCGGTAGTCAAGCAGATCGTCGGCCTCATAGCCCGCCGCATTGTTTGCTCAGTGAAGCCAGGACAAGCGGTCGCTCGTGGCCAGCGCATAGGCATGATCAAGTTCGGCAGCCGGACCGAGCTCTACATCCCACTTAATTTGAAGCCACAGGTCCAGGTAGTGGTCGGCCAGGCGGTCCGGGGCGGAGCGGACATCATAGCCCTGCTGGGCGTTCCTATACCGGCGACGATGCCACTTGATGAGGAATTTGAAGTCCTGGTCAGGCGGGAGACGCCGGCATGAAAGAATCCCAGCATCCCAACCGGCCTGCGGCGACTCCTACCTCATCGGGCAATCCGGTCGAGGCTGGCAGCGCCTTCCCCAACCCTCTCCAGCCCACGCGACAACAGCCCGTCGAGCTGGGCCGCCGCCGTCATCAGCATAAACGCATACGCGATCCGGAACTGCGTCAGCAACTCCGCGAACACCGGCGACGGCGCCTGCGCCGCCATGGCCGGCGGGCTTACATCCGCTCGGTATATTTTCTGCCGAGCATGGCGACCTTGGGCAACGCTATTTGCGGGTTCGCCTCGATGTACGTGGCAAGCCTGGACCGCAGTGAGCCGAACCCTGACGCATGGACAACCTGGTTCCAGGTCCACAATTTTGTCGCCGCCGCTTACCTCATTCTGATTGCCATGCTTTTCGACGCTTTGGACGGGCGCCTGGCCAGATTCACGCGTCACACGACCGATTTCGGCGGCCAGCTCGACAGCCTGGCCGACGTCATCAGCTTTGGCTGCGCCCCGGCTTTCCTGGCCCTGCACTTATTCAAGGCCATTCACCCCGAACACTGGCCTTGGGCCATGACCGTCCCGGGCATCCCACCCATGGTTTCGCGTCTGGTGTGGGCCATTGGCGCGCTGTACGTCTCCTGCGCCGCTCTGCGTCTGGCGCGTTTCAACGTCAGCAACGCCCATGGAGAGCAGCACCATTTCAGCTTCCTCGGCCTGCCCAGCCCTGGGGCCGGCGGCGCCATTGCCGCCTTGGTCCTCATGCAGCAGGATCTTTCGCTCGCCCAGTGGCACAATTCCGTTATCACTTCTATCGCCTACTCCGCGGCCTGTGCGTGCGTCTGGTGCCTTCCTATCGTCGTGCTGGCCACCGGGCTGCTCATGATCAGCAACGTGCGCTACCCCCATCTGGTCAACCGCTACCTGCGCGGCCGCCGCTCCATCGGCCGACTCATTCTCGTGCTGGCCTTCGTATTGCTTTTCCTCGTAGCCCACCGTTACGTCCTGGCCATCGGCATGGTTCTCTACGCCCTGATGGGGCCGGCGTCCATGGCCTACGCCCGCCTGCGCAATCGTGGCACTAAATCCGTCGCCGCCTAGATACCATAGCCATCTGCCGGTTGTATTGTTTCATGTTGCATTATTCGTTTTACATCCCTTCCACCTGTCACCGCTGCTGATAGCCCCATCAATGTAAAAAACATGCGATCGAAGTTTCCCTTGCCACGATCCTCCCCTCACCCCAGAATACGCCCATGTCTTCCACACTCATCACTCGTTTCGCTCCTTCTCCCACCGGCTATCTTCACGTGGGCGGCGCTCGTACCGCCCTGTTCTGCTGGCTCCTAGCCCGCCATTACGGCGGCAAGTTCCTCCTCCGCATCGAGGACACCGACCTGGCCCGTAGCACCGAGGACGCCGTCCACAAGCTCATTGAGGACCTTCAGTGGCTGGGCCTGAACTGGGACAACCCCCAGCTCGTCTACCAATCCCAGCGACTGGACCTCTACAACCGGGCCATCGACGATCTGTTGGCCCGCGGCCTGGCCTACAAGGCCTATGAGACCCGCCAGGAGGAAGACATGCTCCGCAAGGCCGCCGAGGGCCAGCGGCGCAACTATGTCTACCGCCGGCCTCATTTGACGCCCGATCAAATTCGCCAATACGAGGCCGATGGACGTCCCCACGTGGTGCGCTTCGCCATGCCCGTCAAAGAATACCGCTTCGATGACGCCGTGCTGGGACCAGCTCAGGGCGTCGGCCCCGACCAGGTCCAGGATTTCGTCATCCGCAAGAGCGACGGCATGCCCACCTATCATTTTGCCGTCGTCGTTGACGATGCCGCCATGGGCATCACCCACGTCCTCCGCGGCCAGGAGCATCTGCTCAATACCGTCAACCATATCGCCCTTCAAGAGGCCCTGGGCTATCCCCGGCCTATCTACGCCCACCTGACCGTGATCCTCAACCCCGAAACCGGCGAAAAACTTTCCAAGCGTGACCGCGACCGCCGCCTGCGCCAGCGCAGCCACGAGTGGATCAAGAGCCGCAAAAAGACCGTCGAGGACCTGGCCGTCGCCAGCGGACTGGCCATGGAAAGAGTAAGTCAGTGGCTGGCCCAGGACACCAAGCAGCTTGACCTGGCCGAGCAGCCCAGAGTCATGGATGCCATCGGCGTGCGCGAGGGCGACCTTCCGGAAATTATGGTCCATGATTTCCGCAAGGCCGGCTATCTTCCCGAGGCGCTCAACAACTTCCTTGCCCTGCTGGGCTGGAACCCCGGCGGCGACAAAGAACACATGAGCATGGACGAACTAGTCAGCCTTTTCACGCTGGATGGCGTGGGCAAGTCCAATTCCCGTTTCAACCGGGAGAAACTGCTGAGTTTCAACACCGCCGCCTGCCAGGCCGCCTCCCCCCAGCGGCTCCTGGCGGCCTTCCGCGATTTTCTGTCGGTAAACCCCGCCTCGCCCTTGAACAAGGCCGACGACGCCACCCTGGCCAGGCTGCTCAAGATGAAGGCCGGCTTCCGCCTGTTGCGCGATGTCGAGGAGCAATCGCGGTTCCTTCTCCTGAGCGACGAAGAGATCGTCTATGACGACGCTGCCGTCGAGAAGGTCCTCCGCAAGAATGATGGCCAGGGCATGAATACCTTGCGCGACCTGCGTGGCCTCTTGGCCGGCATTGTCCCTTGGAGTGCCCCGGCCCTGGAAGCCGCCGTAGAAAAGTTCTGCCAGGAACGCGCTCTGAAGTTGAACAACGCCGCCCAGCCTCTCCGCGTCGCCATCAGTGGCACGACCATCAGCCCTCCCATATTCCAAAGTCTGGAGTTCCTCGGCAGGGAACGGACGCTGGCGCGGGTCGATCGAACCTTGGCGTAACCGTGATTGCCAGGGGTGGTGGGCGACTACGCCCACCATGCAAGTGCATTTTGGCCCCAGAGGCTACCGGATAGCCACCGGTGGAGCGACGCTTCGGCGCCGCCGAACCCATGGCATACGTGTTACGGTTGTCTCACCCTGTCAGGGACAAAGGAAGCTCTGGACCACCAAGACAAGCAACCGCAAGATGCCGGCGTTCCCCCTCACTGCGTCCTCCGTATCACCACCACATCCAAAACTCTGTGCCCATCCACCGCTCCGGCATAGTTGCAGCCATGCACCGTGCCGACCACCTGGAAATGCTCGCGGAGATCCGCCGGCGTGCGACGCCATTCGCTGTCCGGAAGCACCACCCATTTCGTCCATTGCTGCAGCGGGGTGCATCTGAGATAGTCATTCTGCGCGGCCTCGCGGATCGTTCCACCCTGATAAAATGCCAGGCTCGGCTCCTTGTAGCACGCCATAACCACGTCGCCAGGATGGGTGGCCCCCTCGGCCTTGAGCACCTCGGCAAGCTGCTCGCTAAGGCCAAAGAATGGCGCATTAGGCAGATAAACGCCCAGCACCATCGTTAAAATCGCCATCGCCCCCAGCCCCATGGTCACGCAGGAGGCAACCAACCGACGGCGGGCGAAAAGCATCAGCACCGACGCCGCGTAAACAACGGCCAGGAGCGACAGCATCGCCATCACCTTCCACGGCTGCGGGCCCAGGTGCAGATCCGGCAGATTTGACCTCCCAAATTGCATGGCCGGCAGCGCCAGCGCCCACGGTCCCAGCCCAACCACCGCCGTCGTCACGGCCCAAACTGTGGCCGCGACCACCGCGATCGGCCGGACAAGATCATCATGCTGGCGGCGGAAACATCGGATCAACGCATCGGCGGTCAGAAAGGCCAGGGGCGGAAAGGCCGGCAACACATAAAACGGCAGCTTGGTCTTCATGCATTCCTGGAAAATCCAAGGGCCGAGCAACGCCGCCAGGGCAAAACGCACCTGGGGCAGATTGCGATGCTTCCAAGCGACTGTAACGGCAGTGATGATGAACAGTCCCCATGGGAAAAAAGTGGCCAGGCACAGGGCAATGTAGAAACCTGGCGGACCATAATGGTGCTCCATGGAAGTGCCCACATGGCGCCCAGCCAGATCAAAAAGCTTAGTGAGAAACCCGGGGGACCGTACGTGCAGGGCAATCAGCCATGGAGCCAGAATGGCGGCCATTATAGGCAACCCCACCCAGGGCCGCAGACGCAACCACCAGGCAGCACCGGCGCGACGGCCACCGGGCTGGAAGTAATCCAGCACCGCCAGAGCCGCAAGCGTCGCCAGAATCACCGCCAGCACGATCGGCCCCTTGGTCATGCCAGCCAGGCCCATCGCCACCCAGAAACCCGCCGTCAAACGCCAGGACCGATTGCCGCGCCATATCCCATACAGGCAAAGCTGCCCGATAGTTATCCACAGCAGCAGCATGGCATCGGTAATGCACATCGTAGCCGACATGATGCTCAGGGCATTGCTGGCCATTATAAAAACCGTCCAGAACGCCCGTTTCGGCCCAGCCGCCCGCCATAGGGCTACCGCCAGAATCGCCAGCACGCCCAGCATGCACAGCGACGATGGCATCCGCGCCGCCAGAGCCGTCGCTCCGATGATCCCCATGACCGCCGCCTGCGCGTAATAAACTAACGGCGGCTTCTCGATACGCAGGTGGTTCAGGTAACGCGGAACCACCCAATCCGGCTGGTGGCCATCGGGACCGGCAAGTCCCTGAAGCATCTGCCGCGAACATTGGGCATAACGCGGCTCATCCCGGTCCCAGAGGCCGACACGTGCGTCAGCAAATATATATAGCAATGCGGCGGCAACAATCACCGCTAACAGGCCCCAGCGAAGAACAACCGGGCCAGGCCGAGCAATCTTGGCGGCGACATTGGAGGCAACGGGGTCCATCGGGTATACCTTATAGATAAAGAAAGGTCTTTTGTCATTTGAGCGCGGCCTATATCGTCATTATCGCCCTCCTGGCAATCTGTGGACTCTTCATGGCGTTGGAACGCCGTGGGGCGCCGCTGGTCCTCACCTTGAACTTCAAGGGTGACATCAAGCGGGAATCGCGCTGGGTGGCCCAATACGGTCAGTTCCTCTGCACTCTGGTCGCCGCCATGCTTATCTGGCGTCTCGATGGCGACAGCCGGCACACCAATGCCGTCTGGACAGTCCTCATCGGCGTCCTGGGAACATCCCTTCTGGCCACCATCATCAAACGATCTCTGGGCCGCATCCGCCCCGGGCGCGATGATGCCGGCCAATTCCTCGGACCAACCTTCCGCCACGCCAATTTCCGCGAAAGTTTCCCCTCGGCCCACAGCGCCTGCGCCGTCGCCCTGACCGTCATCCTCTGCCACTTCTACCCCGGCGGCGCGGTGATCTTCTGGCCACTGGCGCTCACCTGCGCCGTTCTTCGCTATCTCATGGATGCCCACTGGCCCAGCGACGTTTTTGGCGGCATCGCCATGGGTTATGGCGCGGCCCTGGTTGCCATCAGATTATGCGCGCATTAGCAGGCGGCTGCCTGCTCCAACGCCGCAGGTTCACATTCTGACCTATGACTGATTTCTCCACCTTAGCCGACCACCTCGGCTCGGCCATCACGACCGCTGAAGCCCAACTTCGCCTGGAACAGGCGGTCTATGGCTTAGATGCCATGGATGAGCTGGCCCTCCAGTCACTTCTGGCCCAGAGTCTGCTCCTTTTCTACGAAGTTGCCCGCGAGATCCCCTACCCATCTTCGGTGGGCAAGAAACGCAGCAACCGCCAGCGCTGCGACCTGGTTCTCTGCCCCAAGGGCTGTCCGCTGCTCCGCGACTGGGCCTCGCCGAGCCTTTTCGACCCGCCCAGGCAATCCTCCCCGCCGCATGCGCTCTGGCTGGAAATAAAGGTCGCCTACCAATTTCGCGAAGGAGGCGTTCGCCATGGCGGCTACGGCAACCAGTGGCGCAACGCTGTCGTCGACGACCTGCGTAAGATGGAGGCCGAGTCGCTTATCCGCCAGGCCGGACTGCTCCTGCTGGTCTTCAACGAATCCGAAATTGTGCTGGCCAAGGACCTGGACTTATTCGAGACGGTCCTTATGCAAAAGGAAGTTCTGGCCGGATTTCGCCACATCCGAACCATCCCCATACTCGACCGCATCGGCCATACCGTCTGTACCGTCGCGCTGTGGCCCACCATCCAACGATAAACATCGTTCAGCATTCCAGAGGCAGCTTCTTCCCCGTCAACTTTTCATACGCCTCCAGATACCTGTTCCGCGTCCCCTCCACCACCTCCTCCGGCAGCGCCGGCGCCGGAGGCGTCTTGTCCCACGGTTGGCGGTCCAGGTAATTGCGCACAAACTGCTTGTCGAAGCTCGGCTGATCCTGCCCTGGCTTATAGACATCGGCCGGCCAGAACCGGCTGCTGTCGGGGGTCAAAACCTCGTCAATCAGGATAAGCTTCCCATCCGGCAGCGTCCCGAATTCAAACTTAGTGTCGGCAATGATTACCCCACGACCGGCGGCATAATCCGCCGCCCGTGTGTAGAGCGCCAATGTGCGGTTGCGCAATTCGCCGGCGATCATGGCCCCCACACGAACGGCCGTCTCGGCAAAATCCACGTTGATGTCGTGTCCGGTTTCTTCCTTGGTGGACGGCGTGAATATCGCCTCGGGAAGTTTGCCGCATTGACCAAGCCCCGGTGGCAGTTTGATGCCGCAGACGCTCTGGCTTTTCTGGTATTCCTTCCAACCCGATCCTGCCAGGTACCCGCGTGCCACGCACTCGATAGGCACAACGCGGGCCTTCTTCACCCACATCGAACGCCCCGCCAACTGACTGTCGTAGCCCCGAACCGCGCTCGGGTAGTCCTTGACGCTGACGCCCAACAGATGATTTTCCAACGCCGGAGCACCCGCGCCAGGAGTGCTGAAAAACTCGAACCAGAACAGGCTCAGCGCCGTGAGTATTTTTCCTTTGTCAGGGATGCCGTTGGGCATGATGCAGTCATAGGCGCTGATGCGATCGGTAGCCACGATGAGCAGGCTGTCGCCCAGGTCGTACACATCGCGGACCTTGCCGC
>Ga0316232_1005172_pt1 | contig 10547 bp, 7 predicted proteins | sample TBHtaG_FD_206006 | JGI IMG/M metagenome (GOLD analysis project Ga0316232, IMG submission 206006) | Freshwater microbial communities from Trout Bog Lake, Wisconsin, USA - TBH18025_13 | ecosystem: Environmental > Aquatic > Freshwater > Lake > Hypolimnion/Profundal zone | place: USA: Wisconsin... | reverse complement strand
GGGGTGGTTCAGGATGAAGCGATGCGGTGCCTTCTGCACCACCCCCACCCCTGGCCCCTCCCCGCAAGCTCGAGCGATCCCGGGCAGGCCCGGGATCGCCAGGGGAGGAGAAAGCGGCGGCGTCCGACTCGTACAGGTGACAGGCGACCCGGCTCGCATCGACTGGGATCGGCTCCGGCCGCTCGACGCGGCATCGTGAAAAAACCTTCGGGCAGCGCGGGTTGAAGGCGCAGCCCTTCGGGATGGCGGTGAGCCGCGGCATCGAGCCGGGGATCTGGCTGAGCCGGTCGGCCTCCTGCGACAGGGTCGGGATCGCCCCCATCAGGCCGACCGCGTAGGGGTGGTGCGGCTTGGCGATCACCGAGGCGACCGGGCCGATCTCGGCCACCCGCCCGGCATACATCACCGCGACCCGGTCGGCGGCCTCGGCGATCACGCCCATGTCGTGGGTCACCAGCATCACCGCGGTACCGTGCTCGCGGCACAGGCGCTTCAGCAGCGTGATGATCTGGGCCTGGACCGAGACGTCGAGCGCCGTGGTCGGCTCGTCCGCGATGATCAGCTCCGGCTCGGCGGCAAGCGCGAGGGCGATCACCACCCGCTGGCGCATGCCGCCGGAGAATTCGTGCGGGTAGCCGTCGATGCGGCGCTCGGGGGCCGGGATGCCGACCTCGGCGAGCAGGTCGATGGCGCGGGTGCGGGCCGCCTTCGCCGACAGGTCGGTGTGGGTACGCAGGGTCTCGACGATCTGGTCGCCGATCCGGAACAGCGGGTCGAGGGAGGTCAGCGGATCCTGGAAGATCATGCCGATGCGCCGGCCGCGCACCCGCCGCATCGCCTCGGGGGAGAGATTGTCGATGCGCTCGCCGCGCAGGCGGATCTCGCCGCCGGCGATCCGGCCGGGGCGGTCGATCAGCCCGATCACCGCCGAGCCGGTGACCGACTTGCCGGCCCCGGATTCGCCGACGACGCCCAGGATCTCGCCGCGGCCGATGTCGAACGAGACCCGGTCGATGGCGGTGAGCGGCCCGCGGCGGGTGTCGAAGGCGACCGTGAGGTCGCGCACGGAGAGGATGGTCTCGCTCATTGCAGCTTCGGATTGAGCGCGTCGCGCAGCCAATCCCCCAGGAGGTTGATGGCGATCACGAGGCCGGCGAGCGCCAGCCCGGGGAAGGCGACGATCCACCACTCGCCGGAGAACAGGAAGCGGTTGCCGGTGCGGATCAAAGTGCCCAGCGACGGCATGGTCTCGGGCAGGCCGGTGCCGAGGAACGACAGGGTCGCCTCGGTGATGATCGCGAGCGCCAAGTTGATCGTCGCGATGACGAAGACCGGGCCGGTGACGTTCGGCAGGACGTGGCGGACCAGGATCACCGGCGGCGACAGGCCGATCAGCCGCGCCGCCTGCACGTAATCCTTGCCCTTCTCGACCATCACGGAGGAGCGCACGGTCCGGGCGTACTGCACCCAGAAGGACAGGCCGATCGACACCACGATCAGCCCGATCAGCGGCCCGACGTCGAGCGCGCTGCCGAAGCTCGCCTTGGCGACGCCGTCCACCACCAGGGCGATCAGGATCGCCGGGAAGGTGAGCTGCACGTCGGCGACCCGCATGATCAGCGTGTCGACGGCCCCGCCCGCGTAGCCGGCGATCAGGCCGAGCGCGATGCCGAGGATGCCGGAGGTCACCACCCCGAGCACGCCGACGATCAGCGACAGGCGCAGGCCGTACAGCACCGCCGAGAGCACGTCCCGGCCCTGGTCGTCGGTGCCGAGATAGTAGGGCGCCTGTCCGTCCGCCTGCCAGATCGGCGGCAGGTTGGAGTTGATCAGGTCGAGCTGGGCCGGGTCGTACGGGTTCTGCGGGGCGACCAGGGGGGCCGCGAAGGCGAGTGCGACCATCAGGACCGTGGCGATCAGCGCCGCCACAGCGGTTTTCGAGCGCAGAAAGTTCGCCAGCAGGTCGGAATCCCGCCAGCGCGCGAGCCGCGAGGGCTTCGCCTCCGGCAGCGGCACCGGCGGGGCATCGCCCGCGTCGAGATCGTATCCGCTCATCGGCCGCCCCTCACGCCCTGTCCGGTTGAAGGCTTTGGGGCGGTAGCGGCCGTCCTTGCGCGCGAAGCGAAGCAATCCAGGAGCGCCAAGCCGACCGAACGCGCCCTGCCCTGGGTCGCTTCGCCATGCTCGCGATGACGGTGGAGGGGCAGGCAAGCGGAGCAGGTCATGTCCGGTCTCATGCCGCGCGCCCGGTCGAGAGCCGCAGGCGCGGATCGACCACCGTGTAGAGGATGTCGACCACGAGATTGATGGTCACGAAGATCAGCGCGACGAGCAGCAGGTACGCGGACATGATCGGGATATCGACGTTCTGCACGGCCTGGACGAAGAGCAGGCCCATGCCGGGCCACTGGAACACCGTCTCGGTGATGATCGAGAAGGCGATGACCGAGCCGAGCTGGAGGCCCGCGATGGTGATCACCGGCACCAGCGTGTTCTTCAGGGCGTGCCGCAGGTGGACGGCGCGGGTGGTGAGCCCCCGCGCCCGGGCGAAGCGGATGTAATCGGTGCGCAGCACCTCCAGCATCTCGGCGCGCACCAGCCGCATGATCAGCGTCATCTGGAACAGGCCGAGGGTGACCGAGGGCAGGATCAGGGCCTTGAGCCCGGAGGCGGTCAGGAAGCCGGTGGTCCACCAGCCGAGCCGCACGGTGTCGCCGCGCCCATAGGAGGGCAGCCAGCCGAGCGTCACCGAGAACAGGTAGATCAGCAGGATGCCGATCAGGAAGGTCGGCAGGCTGATCCCGATCAGCGAGACCGCCTGGAACAGCCCGGCGAGCCAGGAGTCCCGGAAGAGCGCGCAATACACGCCCATCAGGATCCCCACCACCAGGGCGAAGACCGTGGCGCAGAAGGCGAGCTCCAGCGTCGCCGGCATACGCTCGGCGAGGAGCTGCGAGACCGGCTGCCGGAACTGATACGAGATGCCGAACCGGCCCCGCACCACGTTCCCGGCGTAGCGGACGAACTGGACCAGCACCGGGTCGTCGAGCCCGAGATCCGTCCGGATCTGGGCCCGCTCGGCCACGGTGGTGTCGGGCCCGACGATCTGGTTCACGGGATCACCCGCGAACCGGAACATCGCGAAGGCGATGAGCCCGACGACCGCGAGGACCGCGGCCGCCTGGATCACCCGGCGCAGCAGGAAGGCGAGCACGCCCGGCTCCTACTGCGGATCCTTCGACACCCAGTAGAGCAGCAGCAGGTTGTCGGCCCGCTGGGTCAGGTGGACCTTCTTGGAGACGCCCCAGGCCAGGGCCTGCTGGTGCAGCGGGATGTAGCCCCAGTCGGCGTTGAGGACGTCGAAGCCGTCCTTGATCAGGGCGTCACGCTTGGTCTTGTCGGTCTCGGATTCGACCTTGTCGGCAATCTCGTCGATCTTCGGGTCGCAATAGCCCGCGAGGTTCCAGCTGCCCCGGCCCGACTTGTCGCCGGGCTTCCGGCAGCCGACGATCTCGTAGAGGATGTTGTGGCTGTCGAGCGAGGACGGCGTCCAGCCGAGCAGGTAGAACGAGGTGTCGTAGTTCGGCGCCAGAACCTTGGCGAAGTACTTGGCCTTCGGCTGGGCGTTGAGGTTCACCTTGACGTTGATGCGGGCCAGCATCGAGACCACCGCCTGGCAGATCGCCTCGTCGTTGACGTAGCGGTCGTTCGGGCAATCCATGGTGAGCGAGAACCCGTCCGGATAGCCGGCCTGGGTCATCAGCTCCTTGGCCTTCTTCAGGTCGGTGGCCGGGCGCTTGAACTCGGCGCCGCGGTCGTAGAGCGCCGGGGCGATCATCAGCGCGGAGGGCACCGCCTGCCCACGCATCACGCGCTTGGCGATCGTCTCCTCGTCGATGGCGAGGTAGAACGCCTCGCGCACCTTGATGTCCTTGAACGGGTTCTTGCCCTTGACGCTCGAATCCTTCAGCTCGTCCCGATCCTGGTCCATGCCGAGGAAGATCGTGCGCAGCTCGGGCCCGGCCATCACGGTGGCGGTGCCGCTGGCGTTGACCCGCTGCTGGTCCTGCAGCGGCACGGGGTCGATCCAGTCGACCTCGCCGGAGAGCAGCGCGGCGACGCGGGTCGCCGGGTTCGCGATGGTGGTGAGGATTGCCTCGTCCAGATTCGACTCGACCTTGCCCCAGTAGCCGTCGAACTTCTTGAACACGGTCTTCACGCCGGGCTGGTGCTCGGCGATCACGAACGGGCCTGTGCCGTTCTCGTGGAGGGTCGCGTAGCTCGGGCTGGTGGCGTTGGGCGCCGTCGGCTGGACGACGTTGTTCTTCTCGGACCACGCCTTCGACATGATCAGCCAGGTCGGAAACTGGGCGATGGCGATCGGGTTCGGCTTCTTCAGCACCATGTCGACGGTGAAGTCGTCGACCTTCACGAATTCGGCGTCGGACGGGACGTTGGTGGTGAAGTTCGAGCCGGAGGCCCGGACGCGCTGGGCGGAGAACAGCACGTCGTCGGCGGTGAACGGCGAGCCGTCGTGGAACTTGACGTTCTTGCGCAGGTGGAAGCGCCACCGGGTCGGCTCGGGGGTCTCCCAGGATTCGGCCAGCCCGGGGGCGAATTTCAGATTCTTGTCGAGGGTGACGAGGGACTCGTAGGCCGCCTGCTGCATCCCTTCCGTGAAGCTCTCCTTGAGGGAGTACGGATCCAGCGATTTCAGATCACCCTGGAAGGCGAAGCGGAAGACGTTGGCAGCCTGCGCGGGCAGCGCGGCGCAGGCAAACGTCGCGACCGCGACCACGGACACGCCGCGGGCGAGGGTCTTCAGGGCAGAACGGGACAATCGGATCTCCGGAACCGTGAAAGTTGAGCGCAGGCCGTCCCGCGGAAGCGGTGGTTGAGGATTAGACCGGCCACCGCGCATCGGCAAACCGCCAGCGCGCGGCGCCCACAGCAAGGTTCGGACCAGGGAGATTGGTTGAGGGGCCGATCCCGGCGGTATCGGGGGGTGTTCGGAGGTTTTCGGCGAAAGGATCGAGCGCCTAGCGCCGTGCGCTTCCCCTGCGGAGGCCGCGATGTTCACGCATCGCTGGCCGACACGCGCTCTCCTCCCCCTTGTGGGGAGGAGTTGGAGGTGGGGGTGGTTCAGAAGGCACCGTCACGCTCGATTCGGCACCACCCCCACCCCTTACCCCTCCCCACAAGGGGGAGGGAAAAAGGGCTTTGCTTGTTGAAGGTTTAGTGTCGGCACACCGCATAGCGGCGGCAGTCCTCTCACTCCGCCGCCACCCGCGCCGGCGTCTGGCGCAGCTCGGCCTCCGCCGCCTCCCCGTCCGCCACCGCCTTCCGCCGGAACAGGCGCATCACCACCACGAAGAACACCGGCACGAAGAACACCGCCAGCACGGTCGCGGTGATCATGCCGCCCATCACGCCGGTGCCGATCGCCTGCTGGCTCTTCGAGGCGGCGCCGGTCGCGATAGCGAGCGGCACCACGCCGAAGATGAAGGCGAGCGAGGTCATCACGATCGGCCGGAACCGGAGCGTCGCCGCCTCGATCGCCGCCCGCACCACCGAGGTCCCGGGCTTCCAGAGATCCCGCGCGAATTCCACGATCAGGATCGCGTTCTTGGCCGAGAGCCCGATGATCGTGATCAGTCCGATCTTGAAGTAGACGTCGTTGGGCATGCCGCGCAGATGCACCGCCGCGACGGCGCCGATCACGCCCAGCGGGATCACCAGCAGCACCGAGACCGGGATCGCCCAGCTCTCGTAGAGGGCGGCGAGGCACAGGAACACGATCAGCACCGAGAGGGCGAGCAGCAGGGTCGCCTGACTGCCGGCCTGCTTCTCCTGGTAGGACTGGCCGGTCCAGGCGTAGCCGAACCCTTTGGGCAATTGGAGCATCAGCCGCTCCATCTCGTTGATCGCGTCGCCCGACGTGTAGCCGGGGTTCGGCTCGCCGGTGAAGCGCACCGACTGGTAGCCGTTGAAGCCGACGATCTGGCTCGGCCCCATGCCCCATTTCAGCTCCGCGAAGGACGACATCGGCACCATCGTCCCGGTGGCGTTCTTCACCGCGTAGTTGAGGATGTCGGACGCGTTCATGCGCTGGAGCTGCTCGGCCTGCACGTAGACACGCTGCATCTTGCCCCGGTTGGGGAAGTCGTTCGGATAGACCGAGCCGAGGTTGAGCTGGATCGTGGCGTTGATGTCCTCGAACTTCACGCCCAAGGCCGCCGCCTTCTCGCGGTCGATCACCAGCTCGGCCTGCGGAGTCGGCGGCAGGCCCTCGATCTTCACCTTCTGGAGGATCGGGCTCTGCGAGGCGAGCTTCAGGAGCTGCTCCTGGGCCCCCAGCAGCGCCGCGTAGCCGCGATTGGCCCGGTCCTGCAGGCGGAACGAGAAGCCCGCCGCATTGCCGAGATTGTCCACCGGCGGCGGTTCCTGGGCGTCCACGGTCGCGTCGCGGTAGTTGGCGAGCGCCGCATTGGTGCCGGCTACCAGCGCGGCGGCCGAGTTCTTCGCGTCGCGCTCGGACCACGGTTTGAGGGTCACGAAGGCCTGGCTGGTGCTCGGCGCCTGCCCTGAGAACGAGAAGCCGTTGAGCATCGTCACGGTGGCGACACCGGGTTGGGCGAGCAGGTACTCCTCGACCTTGCGGACCGCCTCCTGGGTGCGGTTGTAGGAGGCGCCGGGCGGGGTCTGGACGTCGACCGTGAAGAAGCCCTGATCTTCGACCGGCAGGAAGCCCTCCGGCAGGTTGACGAAGGCGTAGGCCGTGCCCGCCACCAGCGCGAGGTAGACCAGCATCACCCGGCCGGACTTGCGGATGAAGGCCGCGGTGCCGCGGCCGTAGCGGGCGGTCTCCCGATCGACGAACCGGTTGAACATCCCGAACACGCCGCCCTTGGCGTGACCGTGGCCCTTGGCGACCGGCTTGAGGAAGGTCGCGCACAAAGCCGGCGTCAGCGACAAAGCGAGCAGCGCCGAGAACGCGATGGAGGTCACCATCGCGATCGAGAATTGCCGGTAGATGATGCCCACCGAGCCGGGGAAGAACGCCATCGGCACGAACACCGCCATCAGCACCAGCGTGATGCCGATGATCGCCCCGGTGATCTGCCCCATGGCCTTCTTGGTGGCCTCCTTGGGGGACAGCCCCTCCTCGTTCATGATCCGCTCGACGTTCTCCACCACCACGATGGCGTCGTCGACCAGGATGCCGATGGCCAGCACCATGCCGAACATGGTGAGCACGTTCACCGAGAAGCCCGAGAGCCACATCACCGTGACGGTGCCCATCAGGGCGATCGGCACCACGATGGTGGGGATCAGGGTGTAGCGGATGTTCTGCAGGAACAGGAACATCACGAGAAAGACCAGCACCACCGCCTCGACCAGCGTGTGCAGCACCTTCTCGATCGAGGCCTCGACCGCCGGGGTGATGTCGTAGGGGATGTCCCACTTCAGGTCCGGCGGGAAGAACTGGGACAGCTCGACCATCTTGGCGCGGATCGCCTTGGCGGTCTCGAGCGCGTTGCCGTCGGGGGCGAGGGTCACCGAGATGCCGGCGGCCGGGCCGCCGTTGAGGCGCGTCGAGAACTGGTAGGCGTCGCCGCCGAGCTCGATCCGGGCGACGTCGCGCAGGCGCACGTTCGAGCCGTCGGAATTGGCCCGGAGCACGATGGCGCCGAATTCCTCGATCGTGCCGAGCTGGCCCTTCACGATGATCGGCATGGTCAGCGCCGTCCGGGTCGGGCTTGGCTGCGCGCCGACCGCCCCGGAGGCGACCTGGACGTTCTGGTTGCGAATCGCCTCCGTGACCTCCGAGGCGTTGAGCGACAGGCCGCGCAGCTTGTCGGGATCGACCCAGACCCGCAGCGACCGCTCGGTGGAATAGAGGGTCGCGCGGCCGACACCGGGGATGCGGCGGATCTCGTTGATGACGTTGCGGATCAGGAAGTCGCCTAAGCCCACCTCGTCCATCGACCCGTCCTTGGAGACGAGGGTGATGATGTTGAGGGTCGCGGCCGAGGCCTCCTCCACGAGGATGCCGTTCTGGCGCACCTCGGCCGAAGGCGCGCCTCGACGCGCTTCAGGCGGTTCTGCACCTCCACGGAGGCGAGCGCCGGGTCGGTGCCGGGCAGGAAGGTTGCGGTGATGTTGACCGAGCCGAACGAGTCGGTGGTCGACTCGAAGTTCATGATGTTGGCGGCGCCGTTCAGCTCATCCTCGATGAGCCGGGTCGTGCCGACGTAGAGGCTCTCCACCGAGGCCCCCGGATAGGCCGTGGACAGGGCGATGGAGGGGGGCGCGATCACCGGATACTGCGCCACCGGCAGGTTCGGGATGGCCAGCGCCCCGCCCAGGCAGATGAACAGCGCCACCACCCAGGCGAAGACCGGCCGGTCGATGAAGAAGCGTGCCATGGTCGAGGTCTCCCGCGATCAGTGGCGCTGCTGGACGGCGGCGGCGCGCGGAGCGGCCTCCGCCTTGTCGCCAGAACCCTGGTCACCCTGCGCATCGGGCGCCTCATCGGCATCGTGCTTCGGGCCGGTCTCGCCGTGGATCGGGGTCTGATCCAAGGGCTTCACCTTGGCGCCGACGGTGATCTTCTGGAAGCCGTCGACCACGACCCGCTCGCCGGCCTTCAGCCCGGACCGGATCAGCCAGTTCTGCCCGACCACCGGCCCGACCTCGACGGGCTGGCGCATGACGGTCTCGTCGGCGCGCACCACCCAGACCTCGGCGCGGCCGTCATCGGTGCGCTGGATCGCCTGCTGCGGCACCGCGATGGCATCGGAATCGATGCCCTGCTTGATCCGCGCCCGCACGTACATGCCCGGGAACAGCTCGTCGTGCGGGTTCGGGAACTGCACGCGCAGGGTCACCTGCCCGGTGCTCGGGTCGGCGGTGACGTCCGAGAACAGCAGGCGGCCGGCCAGCGGGTAGAGGGAATTGTCGTCCATGATCAGGTGGACGTTGGCGGTGTTGTCCTCCAGCCGCGCCAGCTCGCCGCTGGCGAGATCCCGGCGCAGGCGGTTCAATTCGCCGACCGACTGGGTGATGTCGACGTAGATCGGGTCGAGCTGCTGGATCGTGGCGAGCGCCCCCATGGCGCCGGGCTCGATCAGGGTGCCCTCGGTGAGCAGCGCCCGGCCGATGCGGCCGGTGATCGGCGCGCGCACGTCGGTCCAGTCGAGGTTGAGCTGCGCCTTCTGGCGGCTCGCCTTGGCGCCCGCCACCTCGGCCTCGGCCTGCTTCTTGGCCGCGTAGGCGGCGTCGTACTGGGCCTGGCTCGCCGTGGCACGGGAGAGCAGCTGTTCCAGCCGGTCGGCCTGCTGGCGGGCGAGCACGAGAGCCGCCTCCTGGCGGGCGAGGGCCGCCTCGGCGCTGGCGAGCTCGACCTCGTAGGGCGCCGGGTCGATCTTGTAGAGGATATCGCCCTCCTTGACCTGACTGCCCTGCTCGAACAGCCGCTTCACCACGAGGCCCGAGACCCGGGAGCGCACCTCGGCGATGCGCATCGGCGCGACGCGGCCCGGCAGATCACGCAGATACGGGATCGCCTGGGGCTCGACCTTGACGAAGCCGACCTCCGGCACGGGCGGCGTCGGCGCGGCGGCCTGCTTGGGGTTGCAGGCCGCGAGGCCGAGCAACAGCAGCAGGGCCGGGGCGCGCAACGGGGACAGGGTTCTGGCGGACAGAGTACGGGTCACGGCTACCGACGCTCCTGAAAGCATGCGTCTGCTGAGGCTGGCGCGGGGCATGGGCCCGCGCATCGTCGAGTCGGATCTCGCGACCGGTCACGCGGCCGGATGGAGATCAGGACAGGCGCACGTGCCGGCCGCAGCGGCCGGGGCGCGTGTCAGGCCGCGCGTGGGGGCCGGTGCGGCGCACCGTCCGGCGCGAAGGCCGGCACGCTGTCGGACCTGTAATCGAACGATGCGGAAATGGTGTGACGGGGCCGGGGCGCTTCAACCGGCGGGTGGGGCAGCCCCAACTCGGTCAGGATCTCGCCATCGGCAGCGCAGAGATCGGTGCGGCCGAGGCCCGCATGCTGGGCCTCGGGCGGCGTCTCTGGCGCGCCCGACAGGATTGCCATCCGGGCGCCCGCGATGGCACAGGCCGGCCCCTCCGCGCGCGCGGCCTCGGCCGACGCAGGCGCGGTGACGCACGCCGCCGCCGCGAGGACGAGCAGCGCCAGCACGGCGAGGCCCCGGGCGAGGCGGTCCGGCGAGCCCGCGACGCGGCGGGCCAGAAGGGCGACGGATCGGATCACGAACCTGAGATAAGCATGGCTGTCGTCGCGTTCAATCACCCATGGCGTCGCGCCAAGGGGTCTCTGTTGCACGAACGCAACGGCCACGCCCGGAAGCGCCCTCCCCGGCGACCCGGCCTCAACCTTGCCGCGAAGTCGTGGCCGGGTCGCCGCCTGAGGACGCGGCCGCCGCGAAGGCCGGCGCCGCGATCGAGGAAGGATGGAGACCATGTCGAGACGGATCGCGATGCTCGCGCTCGCAGGCGCCCTGCTGGGGGGCACGCCC
>Ga0316232_1005169_pt1 | contig 10557 bp, 11 predicted proteins | sample TBHtaG_FD_206006 | JGI IMG/M metagenome (GOLD analysis project Ga0316232, IMG submission 206006) | Freshwater microbial communities from Trout Bog Lake, Wisconsin, USA - TBH18025_13 | ecosystem: Environmental > Aquatic > Freshwater > Lake > Hypolimnion/Profundal zone | place: USA: Wisconsin... | reverse complement strand
GCGCATCATCGGGATTGCCGCAGAAGATGCCCGCCTTCAATCCCGCCTTGCGGCAGGCCGCCAGCACCGCATCGGCGGCGGCCAGGATTTCCGGCTCCACGATATTGGCGCGGGGCCGCATGCCGATAGACAGCCGCAAATCGTTGGGACCCAGGAACAGCATGTCCACCCCGGCCACGGCGGCAATGGCGTCGATATTCTTCATCGCCGTGGCGGTTTCGATCTGGGCGATGGCCAGCACCGTCTCGTTGGCGTGGTCGGCATAATCCTCACCGGCGTAGATGCTGGCGCGGCGGGGGCCATAGGAGCGGCCGCCGTCGGGCGGATAGCGGCAGGCGGCGACGAACTTCTGCGCATCCGCCACCGTGTCCACCATCGGGCAGATCACGCCATAGGCACCGGAATCCAGCGCCCGCCCGATGGCGCCGGATTCATTGGAGGGCACCCGCACAATCGCCGCCGCGTCGGTGGTGGAGATGGCGGTGAAGATCGCCACCATGGCGGCATGGTCAGCCTGGCCGTGCTGCTGGTCGACGGTGAGGCTGTCCCATCCCTGATGGGCCAGTTGCTCGGCGGAAATGGCGCTGGGCAGCATCAGCCAGCAATTGGTGGCGGCCTTGCCGGAGGCCCAGATTTGTTTCAGCTTGTTGGGACGCATCAGGGCAAGGTAGCGGGCACAGACAACGATGGAAAGCCTGTCGACAGACTGCCTCATCGCCGGCGGTGGTCCGGCCGGCATGATGCTGGGCTATCTGCTGGCGCGGGCCGGGGTGGACGTGACGGTGCTGGAAAAGCACGAGGATTTCCTGCGCGATTTCCGCGGCGACACGGTGCACCCCTCGACCCTGCAGGTCATGCACGAGCTGGGCCTGCTGGAAGAATTCCTGCAGCTGCCGCATGCGGAAATCCGCCGCGTCGGCATCGATATCGGCGACCGGCATTTCCAGTTCGGCGACCTCACCCACCTGCCGACGGCGTGCAAATTCATCGCCATGATGCCGCAATGGGACTTTCTGGATTTCCTGGCGCGCAAAGCCAAGGCCCTTCCGAACTTTCGCCTGCTGATGCAGACCGAAGCGAAAGACCTGATCGCGCAAAAGGACAGGAATGGGGGCGACCGCATCTGCGGCGTGCTGGCGACGGGACCAAACGGAAATGTACAGATCCGCGCCGGATTGACTGTCGCGGCGGACGGCGGCGGCTCCGCCCTGCGCGCCAAATCGGGGCTGAAGGTCACCGACCTGGGTGCGCCGTTCGATGTGCTGTGGCTGCGCCTGCCTTTTGCCGCCGGCGATCCGGTCGATTTGGTCGGCCGGCTCAAGGGTGGACAGATGTTCGTGATGCTCTACCGCGGCGACTACTGGCAATGCGCCCTGGTGATCGCCAAGGGCGGCCATGACGCCATCCGGGCCGGCGGCCTCACCCGTTTCAAGGCCCGGTTGAAGGAGATTGCAGGTTTCGCCGCCGGCCGCGTCGAGGACGCCATCACCGATTTCGACCAGGTCAAGCTGCTGACCGTGGCGGTGAACCGGCTGGAGGAGTGGGCGCGGCCGGGCCTGCTCTGCATCGGCGATGCCGCCCATGCCATGTCGCCGGTGGGCGGGGTGGGCATCAACCTTGCCATCCAGGATGCGGTGGCGACGGCGAATATCCTGGGGCCGGTGCTGCAGAAAGGCACACCGAAACTTTCCGACCTGAAGAAAGTGCAGACGCGCCGCGCATTCCCCACCCGCCTGATCCAGGGCTTCCAGCTTCTGGTGCAGAACCGCTTCCTGGCGCCCACCATCGCGTCGAGGGCGACACCGAACGCGCCATGGTTCGTGCGGCTGGTCAACGCCGTGCTGCTGCTGCAGCGGATTCCGGCGCGGCTGGTGGGCATGGGACCGCGCCCCGAGCATGTGCGGTTGAAAGCGAAGTAAGTTGGATCCCCTTTACTCGCCGCCGGTCGCGGCGCGCCGGGGATGACACGCCCTTTGCGGGCGTGTCACATCTGCATCGTCCAGCCTTCGACGCCCATGGCAGCCTGCCTGACCGCTTCGGTCAGGGTCGGATGCGAATGGCAGGTGCGGGCGATGTCTTCCGAGGCCGCGCCGAACTCCATCGCCAGCACCACTTCGGCGATCAGGTTGCCGGCTTCCGGGCCGACGATATGGCAACCCAGCACCTTGTCGGTGACGGCATCGGCGATGATCTTCACCACCCCTTCGGTGGCGGCGATGGTCTTGGCGCGGGCGTTGGCGGTGAAGGGGAACTTGCCGATCTTGTAGGCGATGCCCGCCGCCTTCAATTCTTCTTCCGTCTTTCCGACCGTGGCGACCTCCGGATGCGTATAGACCACCGAGGGAATGGCGTCGTAATTCACATGCCCGGCCTTGCCGGCGATGATCTCGGCCACCGCCACGGCTTCGTCTTCGGCCTTGTGCGCCAGCATCGGGCCTTCACGGCAGTCGCCGATGGCCCAGATGCCCGCGACATTGGTGCGGTAATGATTGTCGGTGACGACACGGCCACGCTTGTCCAGCGCCACGCCGATTGTCTCCAGCCCCAGGCCCGCCGTGTAGGGTACACGGCCGATGGCAACCAGCATGATGTCGGTCTCGATAACGGACTTGTCGCCGCCCGCCGCCGGTTCGACCGTGACCTTCAGGCCGGTCTTGGTCTTTTCCACGCCCGTCACCTTGGTGGAAAGCTGGAAGCTGAAACCCTGCTTGGTGAGGATGCGCTGGAACGCCTTGCCGATCTCGCCATCGATGCCGGGCGTGATGCGGTCGAGGAATTCCACCACCGTCACGTCGCTGCCCAGACGGCGCCAGACCGAGCCCAGCTCCAGGCCGATGACGCCCGCGCCAACCACCAGAAGACGCTTGGGCACCTCCTTGAGCGCGATGGCGCCGGTGGAGGAAACGATCTGCTTCTCGTCGATGGTGATGCCGGGCAGCCTGGCGACGTCCGAGCCGGTGGCGATGACGATGTTCTTGGCCGTCAGGGTGCGGGTGCCATCCTTGGTCTTCACTTCAACCTTGCCGGGAGAGATGATCTTCGCCTCGCCGACAATGCCTTCGACCTTGTTCTTCTTGAACAGGAACTCGACGCCCTTGGTGAGTTCGCCCACCACCTTGTCCTTGCGGGCCATCATGGCGGGCAGGTCCAGTTCGACCGTCGCCTTGATGCCCAGCCCCGCGAAATCGGTGTGGGCTTCATGGAAGCGCTCGGACGCGTGCAGCAGCGCCTTGGAAGGAATGCAGCCGATATTCAGGCAGGTGCCGCCAAAGCTGCCGCGCTTGTCGATACAGGCGGCGGTGAGGCCCAGCTGGCCGGCCCGGATGGCGGTGTTGTAGCCGCCGGGGCCGCCGCCGATCACGATCACATCGAAATTGTCAGCCATTGCCCGTCCTTAACGCCCTGATTCGTGCCGAGATATAATGACTTGGGGCGGCAGAACAAACCGCTTTTGCGACGCTTTTCGCATAACGGAGGCGCGGGTGGCCCTCCGGCACGGCCTGTCCACCGCTTGGCCGCCGCGCCGCCTGCCGATCCCCCAGCCCTTGATCCGCCACGGCTTTCCGGCACCAGGGCATGATCATTGTTTTGCAGCTTTCCATGCCCCCTCCCCCTCTCTCCACACCTGGGGCAGGCGGGCAGCAGGAAAGGTCACAAGGGCGGACAGCGTCTTCATCCCGCCATTCTAGCAGCCCGCGCAGAGCGGCGGCAGTGTGGATAGGCGAGGCGCCACGCACGCTTTAGGCGGCTGTCATCGTCCTGGCACCCTGGCCGCCATCTTCAAAGGCAAAAAACCAGGCGGTCCGAAGACCGCCTGGTTTGGGAGACACAATATCCAAAAGGCCCGGATCAGAGCGTGATCCAGATACCGCCTTTGTAGTAGCCACGACCTTCGTGATAGTCGCGATAGTGATAATCCCTGTTGCCGTCCCACTTTTGGTGGAAATACCAATCGTCAGGATGGACGTCGAACTTGATACCCGGCGCGCGCGGCCGAGCGTCCGTGTGCCAGCAGTCTCCGCCCTCACGATTGCAGGCGACATAGGCTGAAGCAGGGGCGACAGTAACCACCAGCGCACCGGTAGCCATGAGTGTGGAAATAGCGGCGGCCGACAGGGCCGTTTTCAACGCGATCATTTTTGGAATCTCCGGTTGGGGGAAGTCGTCCTGTGTGAACGGCGTCAACAGCGTTCAGTTTCGGACCATTCGGCACATTGCCCCTTATTAATGGCGATGCCTGCAAATCATGCCTTGGCTGGAGAACCCGCATCCTGCGGCTGGGCATCCGGATCGGGGAAAATCAACTCCACCACCGTGCCTTCACCCGCCACCGAGCGCACCTGGCTGACGCCGCCCAGCTGCAGGCCGAAGGTCTTGATCAGGCGCGAGCCGACGCTCTTGGTCGCCTCGCCATCGACAAAGCCGATGCCATTGTCGGCGATGGCCAGGCGCAGCCGCCCGCCGTCCACCGCCGCCATCGACACCCGGATGACGCCTTGTCTTTCCTGCGGAAAGGCATGCTTGAAGATGTTGGTCAGGGCCTCGACGGTGAACAGCGCCACCGCCACCGCCATGCTGCCCGAGACCGTCCGGGAGGGGACGTCGACTTCGACCCGCACATGCTCGGCGCCGATGCCTTCGCCGATCTGGCGGCACAATTCCTCCATCAGGTCTTTCAGGTCCAGCGTGCTCTGGTCTTCCAGTTCGTTGAGGATGCGGTGGACCAGCGCCAGGGCGTTGATGCGGGTCTGGGCCTGCATCAGGGCTTCCTTGGCGGTGGCGTCTTTCACCTGGTTGGCCTGGATCGACAGCAGGCTCATCACGATCTGCAGATTGTTCTTCACCCGGTGATGGATTTCCTTGATCAGGGTGGTCTTCATCTCCACCGATTCATGCAGGCGGCGGTCGCGGACTTCGATGCCGTCCGCCATCTCGGTGAAGGCGCTGCCCAGGAGCTGGAATTCGGAGGGCGCGCCGCCGAGATCGGGCCTGAGCGCATAATGGCCGCTGCGATAGGCGGCGGCGAAGCGGCGCAGATAGAAGATCCATTGCGTCACCTGGCGGTCGGTGAACCACCAGATCGCTGCCCAAGCCAGCGCGATGGAGGCGATGGGCATGAAGAAATCCAGCCCGACATGCAGATAGGTCTGGCCGAACAGGCTGTCGGCATCCATCGCATAGGCCAGGAAAATGGCGTTGCCGCTGAGCGGCGCGGTGGCGTAGTGCCAGGAGACGTTCCGGGCATCGGCGACATCGCGCGAGACCCCGTCGGGGAAGTCGCCCTGCTTCTCGGCGGCGGCGATGGTGCCGGCGACGGCCATGTTGTTGCTGGCCAGCACCTTGCCGTCACGGTCATAGACCGCCACCACCGCGCCCCGGGGCAGGGTACTGGCGCGCAGCATATAATCGATCCAGTGGACGTCGAGCGCGATGCCGACGGTGCCGTTGAAGCTGCCATCGGCCTTGCGCAACGGCAGCAGCGCGCCGATCACATTCTGGCCGGTGACACGGCTTTTCAGCTCGCCCGAAACCACCAGGGCGCCGGCCTTGCGGGCGCGCTGGAAAATCGCCATGTCGGCGACGTTCAGGCCCTTGGCCAGCGGCATGGCCGAACACACCACCCGTCCATCGGCATCGATGCGGCTGAGGTTGGAGAAGTAGCGCACCCCCACCAGCGTGTCGGCCAGAATGCTGTCGCAATCGCCGCTGATGTCGCGCACATCGGGCAGGCTGCCGACGGCGCGCAATATCTGCTCGGCCGAGGCGATCAGGTTTTCGTCGCCCGACGCCGTCGCCCGGGCCGACTGCACCAGGCGCTCGCGTACCGCGGTGACGTCGAGACGGGCGCGGGCGACGCCCTGGACGATGCTGACCAGGGCGATGGGCAGCAGGGCGATGGTGATAACGAGTTGAAGCCGGCGGCGCAGAGTCCAGCCCGGATCCGGGCTGGCGGTGTTAGCCGCGCTTCTTGGTCGGCTCGCCCGGGCTGAGCTTGTCCAGCTGCGCCATGATCTCACGAGCCGCGTCTCCTTCGGCGGGCCGTGCCGCATCTCCCAGCCTGTCTGCGCCGTCCAGAATGTCTATCAAGGTTTTGCGCGCCCGCGCCACCCGGCTTTTCACCGTGCCGACGGCGCATTTGCAGATGGCGGCGGCGTCTTCATAGGAAAAGCCGCCCGCGCCCACCAGGATCAGGGCTTCGCGCTGCTCGTCGGACAGCCGGCGTAGCGCCCGCACCGTGTCGGACAGCTCGGCCGAGAAAATCTGGTCGCCGGAGCCGCCGGGGATGCGTTCGGCCGCTTCCTGGTCCCAGGGCGCCTGGCGCCAGGCGCGTCGGCGATCGGAATAGAACTGGTTGCGCAGGATGGTGAAGAGCCAGGCCTTGAGGTTGGTGCCCGGAATGAAGGAGCTGCGGCTTTGCCACGCCTTGACCAGGGTCTCCTGGGCCAGATCGTCGGCCGCTTCGGGATTGCCGGTGAGCGAGCGGGCGAAGGCGCGCAGGAAAGGCACCAGGCCCAAAAGTTCGGTCTTGAAGTCCGGATTTTCCGGCTTCTCGGTGCGGGGGGCGGGGTTGGACGCGGGCATCACGACTTTTTCCCCTCAGCCGCCTGGTCGATCTTCTGGAGCAGGTCCATGAAGTCGTCCGGTATCGCTTCCTGCGCCACATCGTCGTACATGCGTCGCAGTTCGCGGCCGATGGCGCGCTGGCGGGCGCGAATGGCGCGCGCCTTTTCGTTAGGCCTTTCTTCGTCCGACACGTTTGCTTCCCATTGCTGAGTCATATCGACAAGCCAGTCCTGACGCGGTCTGAAGGCCCGCTCGGGTTAATCCTCGTGCCGCCCAATTCCTTGCCCAAGGTTCCAACGCCTTCTTCACGGGAAGGTTCCGACCGGCGGGGAACTTTTTAGGCTGGCGCAAGTTCCCTAGCTGAGCTTTTCTTTGGGATGTAAGGAGCCTTATCCATGAGCATGTCACAGACCCTGGCGCCGCATCTTCCGTATTTGCGCAGGTATGCCAGGGCCTTAACCGGTTCGCAGAGCAGCGGCGACGCCCATGTCCGGGCTGCCCTGACCGCCCTTCTGGCGGGCGACCAGAGCCTGATCGAGGGGGTTCCCCCCCGGGTCGGCCTCTATCACCTTTTCCACGCCATCTGGCAGTCGGGGGCCGAGCATTATGACCAGGGCGAGGCCTTGGAAGCCTCGAGCGGCGCCGGGCGTACGCCCGAAACCCGCCTGCGGGGCCTGTCGGCCAACAAGCGGGCCGCCCTGCTGCTGACCGCCGTCGAGGCCTTCAGCCTGGAAGAAGCCGCCTTCATCCTGGACGAGAGCCCGGAAGAGGTGGAAGCCGCCATCCTGGGCGCCCAGAAAACCATCGACAGCCAGCTTGCCAGCAAGGTGCTGATCATCAAGGACGAGCCGATCATCGCTCTGGACCTGGAAAATCTGGTCACCGAACTGGGTCACAAGGTCGTCGCCATCGCCGCCACCCGCGACGAGGCCGTGGCCAAGGCCCATTCCGAGCGTCCCGGCCTGGTGCTGGCCGACATCAACCTGGGCGAAGGCGGTTCGGGCATCGACGCGGTGAGCGAAATCCTGGCCTCGTTCGACATTCCGGTGATCTTCATCACCGCCTATCCGGAAAAGCTGCTCACCGGCGAACGTCCGGAGCCGACCTACTTGATCGCCAAGCCCTTCCTGCCCGAAACGGTGCAGGCGACAGTGGGCCAGGCGCTGTTCTTCCACCCCGTCGCAAAACAGGCGGCGTAATCGCGTTATAGTAGTTTCTGTTTTTCAGGAGAATTCGACATGGCGAAGAAAAAGGCCGCGGCCCACGGGACCATCGAAGGGCGCCTTGAGGCGTTGCGCGAGGATTTCGCGACGCTGCAGGGCGACCTGAAGGGCCTTTATGGCGATGTCGGCGCCGTGGCGTCGGAGCGCGCCTCGCTGGCCATGCGCCAGGCCGAGGAAGTGGCCGATCGCGCCATGCTGCTGGCCGAGGAAGCGGCCCGCGAAGCCAAGGGCCTGGCCCTGGAATATTCGGAAGAAGCCCAGGAATGGGCCGAAGACAATGCCGAGGAGCTGCGCTCCCATGTCCGGGCCCAGCCCCTGACTGCGCTGCTGATCGCCGGCGGCATCGGCGCCTTCCTGGGCGCGCTTTTCCTGCGCCGCTCCTGAAAAAAAGGGTCGCGTTTTTGCGGCCCGGCTAAAGGTCTGATAAGGCTTGGCTCCCTAAAGTCAGCCGATCGACGGAGTCACCCGCCATGTTCGCGCGCCTCAGCGCCAAGGCCCTCATTCTCACCGCGGCAGCGGCGCTGATCTTTTTCGGCGTCGGCCTTTTGGGCGTGGCCTTGGCCTCGGCCCTGGTCGCGGTGGTCGGCGTCGCGGGCGCCTATGCCGTGGCGGGCGCCGTCATGCTGTTGCTGGCGCTGGTGATTGTGGGCCTGATGGCGCTGACCAAGCCCCGCCGTCCCCCGCCGCCCCCGCCGGGCGCCTTCCTCAGCATGCTGCTGGGCGGCCTAGCCAAGGATCTGCCCTGGGCCGCCGTGGTGAGCGCCGGCCTGGCCGGCGTCACCGAGATGCTGCTCCGGCGCAACAGGAACCGCACAAAGCAATAACCCCAGCGTCCCAATGGGAACGGGGAACCGGCCGTGGCGTTTTTATGTCCGTAAGGAAAGGACATCGCCATGCTTGGTTGGGCATTCACATTTTTCCTGCTGGCACTGGTCGCCGCCTATATGGGCTTTTGCGCCCTGGCGGTCGTGGCGGCGGTGATCGCCAAGCTGCTGCTGCTGGTGTTTCTGATCCTGCTGATTGTCAGCGCTTTTTCCGGGGCGCTGCGCGGCCGCGCGCCGCATGAGCCGGCGCCATGAAACTAAAAGTTCCCGCCTTCGTCGCCGAGCATCCCGCCGAAAGCCTGATGGCGGCATGCCTGCTGTTGGGACTCCTGTTCATTTCCGCCGACGGCACCAGCCCGCTGCCGGCGCAAAAGCCGCTGCAGTTCGCCACGGAAAGAAACTGAAAAAATTGCGATCCCCCGGAACCAAGTTTGGGGTCAGCGGTTTTCTCAGACGAGCGGATGTCCGATCCGGAACGCCCCCAGCCCCTTCGACAGCCCGCTTCGGGTGTCCGCTCAAACCCAAAAAGCCCGCCGCAAGGTGGGCTTTTTTGTTATTCCCCGGAATGTCATCCGGGCGAACCCGGCGTTGGGCCGGATGACGTCAGGGAACTTTGAAGCTGGCGTTGGGCCGGATGTCGTCGACCAGATAGCCGGCATAATTGGGGCCGTGTTCGAGGGGCGAACTCATCAGCCCGGCATTGGCCGCCACCAATTCGGACTGGTCGCGCCGCGTCTCCACGAAATAGACCAGCGGCTTTTTCAGGAGGGCCGCTGACGGCGGCGGCGCCCAGTCATAGCGCCAGGGCTCGCCCATCTGGATCACCGGCAGGCGCGGCTGGTAGTAGCGCAGCAGCGCGGTGGTCTCGTAGTCGGTGGTGAGGACGGCGCCGTCGGGCAGGCTTGCGGCCAGGTTGCGGGCCGCCGCGGGAAAATCCCGCGCCAGCAGCCGCGCCACCGGATCATTCTTCAGGGGAAAAATTCCCAGCGCCGCCTGCAGGTACAGCGCCAGCAGCATAACACCGCCCAGCGGCGCCGCAGCGCGCGACCACCAGTTGCGTCCGAACGCGTCGGCGGCGAGGATCGCCAGCGCCGGATACAGGAAGCAGGGCCAGTTGCCCTGCACCCGGTCATGCAGCGCATGTTGCAGAAAATAGAGCAGCGCCACGCCGACAATCACCAGGAGCGGGAAGCGGTCATCGCCGGGGCGGCGCGCCTTCCACAAGCCGATGCCGGCCAGTACGGCGATCAGCGGCGTCAGCAGGCCAAGCTGTGCCCCGAGGAATTCGCCCAGATAGCGCGCCGTCAGCGCGCCATGCGCGGTGCGGGCAAACTGGAAGGCGAAGGTCATCCAGCCATGCTGCGCCTGCCAGACAAGATTGGGCGCGAAGACCGCCAGCGCCAGCACGCCCCCCATCCAGGGCCAGGGCGTCTTGAGCCAGGCGCGGCCGCGTGCGTCCGCCAGCAGCCACACCGCCGCGCCGAGCCCCACAAAGAGCATGGAATATTTCGACAGCAGCGACAGGCCGGCGAACAGGCCCGCGGCCAGCCACCAATGGCCCTCACCCCGCGCCTGCACCCTGGCAATGGCCCAGAGGAAGGCCGCGACGGTCGTGATCGAAGGCAGGTCGGGCGTCGCCACCAGCATCTCGACATTCGCCATCAGGGTGACGTTGAACAGAACCGCTGCCAGCGCCGCCTTTCCCGCGTCTTTCAGGAAGAGGCGTGCCGCGTCCCAGACCAGCCAGCTTGTCAGCAGCGACAGCGGCAGGCCCATCAGCCGCACGCCCAGCGGCGTGTCGCCGAACACCAGCGTTCCAGCGCGGATCAGGAAGGCGATGGCGGGGGGATGGTCGAAATAGCCGGCCTGCAGATGATGCGACCAGAGCAGGTAATAGGCCTCGTCCGCCGACAATGGCAGGATCGCCGCCATCACGATGCGCCAGG
>Ga0316232_1005166_pt1 | contig 10561 bp, 5 predicted proteins | sample TBHtaG_FD_206006 | JGI IMG/M metagenome (GOLD analysis project Ga0316232, IMG submission 206006) | Freshwater microbial communities from Trout Bog Lake, Wisconsin, USA - TBH18025_13 | ecosystem: Environmental > Aquatic > Freshwater > Lake > Hypolimnion/Profundal zone | place: USA: Wisconsin... | reverse complement strand
GCGACGTGCAGTTCGCTGGCAGCTCGGCCGTTACATCATCATGCCGGATCATATTCATCTCTTTTGCGCGCCGGCGACGTTTCCGCCTGACGGCGTCCGGGCCTGGGTCAAATATTGGAAATCACTCGTTTCGCGTGCCTGGCCCTGACGGCATGAGCAACCTATTTGGCAACTGGATGGCTGGGATACGCAGTTGCGACGGGAAGAAAGTTACGCTGCAAAATGGGAATACGTGCGGCAGAATCCCGTTCGTGCCGGATTGAGAGAACGATCAGAAGACTGGCCGTATCAAGGAGAAATCACGGTTTTGTTCTGGCATGATCGATAACTTTGAAACGTAACGGCGGCGACGGAGCGCCGCCCTCCAGTTGATTGACGCAGGGGGAACGCAGCGGCGCCGACGGCGCGGCGCCCTCCAGTTGATTGACACGGGGGAAACGCTGTTGAATGGAGGGCACCGCTCCGTCGGTGCCGCGCTCAGAACAATCCCGTCACATGCCCCGTGGTTGGATCGAGATCCACGCGCCGGAAGGCCGGGTTGGAGGCGGTGCCGGGCATGAGTTTGATCTCGCCCGCCACGGGCACCACGAAACCCGCGCCCTGGTAGGCGATGATATCCTGCACCGGCAGCACCCAGCCAGTCGGACGTCCAACCAAAGCCGGATCGTGCGAAAGGCTGTACTGGGTCTTGGCCATGCAGACCGGCAGATGCGCCGTCGCGGGATCGGCTTCCAGCGCCTTGAGCGTGTGCGCGGCATGCGCGGAAAAGAAAACGCCATCGCCGCCGTAAATGTCGCGCACAATCGTGCGAATCCGGTCGGAAAGCGGTCGTTCCAGGTGTTCGAGGTAATCGAACGCGTGCGGTTCGCGGCAGGCCGCCACGACTGCCTCCGCCAGTTCGCGCGCGCCTTCGCCGCCGCGACGCCAGTGGTCGGAAACCACGCACCAGGCGCCATCTGCCTCGGCCAGACGCCGCACCAGCCGGTGCTCGGAATCGTGATCCGTTGCAAAACGGTTGATGCAGACCACCGGCCGCAGGCCGCTGCGCCGCACCACGGCAATATGCGCCAGCAGGTTCCGGCAGCCGGCCTCGACCAGCGCCAGATTCTCCTCCGCGTACACGGTTTCCGGTTTGCGGCCGGCTTTCACCGCCGGCGCGCCGCCGTGCAGTTTCAGCGCGCGGATCGTGGCCACGATCACCACGGCGTCGGGGCGCAGCCCGGAACAGCGGCATTTGATGTTCCAGAATTTCTCGTAGCCGATGTCCGCGCCGAAGCCGCTTTCCGTGACGTGATAATCCATCAGGCGCGTGGCGAGCATGTCGGCGATCACCGAGCTCTGGCCAATGGCGATGTTGGCGAACGGACCGGCATGCACCAGCATGGGCTGGCCTTCGATGGTCTGCATCAGGTTCGGATGAATCGCCTTGTGGAGCCAGGCCGCCATGGCGCCGTCCACTTCGAGATCTGCCGCCGTGACGGGTTGACCGCTTTTGCTGTGCGCCACGACAATACGCGCCAGGCGCTGGCGCAAATCCGCAAAGCTGGTGGACATGGCCAGGATGGCCATCACTTCGCTGGCGGCGGAGATATAAAATCCAGAGGCCATCTCAAAGCCATCCTGCGCCCCGCCCAGGCCGATGGTGATCTTGCGCAGCGACTGCGCGCAGAAATCCATGGCCCAGCGAAGCTGCACGCGGGCGGGGTCGATGTCGAGGCGGCGCAGATTGCTGCGGGCGAGGCGGGCATCGTCATAATTGCGCTCGTGCTGCATCCGGGCCGTGAGCGCAACCATGGCGAGGTTGTTGGCGTTGGTAACCGCATCGATGTCGCCGGTGAGTCCGAGCGAAAGCGGACCCAGCGGCAGACACTGGGCCAGGCCGCCGCCGGCGGCGGAGCCCTTGACGTTGAATGTGGGGCCGCCGCTGGGTTGGCGGATGGCGCCGGAGGCGCGGTGCCCCAGAAGTCCGAGTCCCTGGACAAGCCCCAGCGTGGTGGTGGTCTTGCCTTCGCCGAGCGGTGTGGGGGTGATGGCGGTGACATCCACATATTTGGCGGACGGCGGACAGTTGCCAAGACGGTGGAAAACGGCGGCATGATCAATCTTGGCGATCTGCCGTCCGAAAAGGATGGTTTCGTCCTCACGCAACCCCATCTCGGACGCGACCTGCGCGATCGGTTTCAGGAACGGCTCCGCGGCCGCGGCGATCTGCCAGTCAGCAAGTTGCGTAGGATCCAGGGTTGGGCGTTTCAACGACATACGGCGAAATGTCGCAGGAGCGCACAGGGAAGTCAAGAAGGTGCGAGATTTGTCCCTTCAACGTTTTCTCCGAATCCGCTACTCTATACCCATGAAAGACCTTCCTCTTGATGTTCTGACCGCCCTGGGACCGCTTGACGGACGTTATGCCGCGAAGGTTGCTCCGTTGCGCGCCATCTTTTCCGAGTATGGCCTGATCCGCCGTCGCGTGCAGGTTGAAATCGCCTGGTTGCGTGCGCTTTGCGCGGAACCGGGAATCCCCGAGGCCTTGCCGCTCACGCCGGACGAGGACCGCCTGCTGGAGGCGCTGGCGAACAACCTCACGTTGGCCGAGGCGCAGCGCGTGAAGGAGATCGAAGCCGCCACCAACCATGACGTCAAGGCCATCGAATATTTCCTCCGGGAAAAATTTGCCGGCACGACGCTTGCCGCGCGCAACGAATTTGTGCATTTTGCCTGCACCTCCGAGGACATCAACAACGTCGCCCATGCGCTGATGCTGCGCGATGGCCTGGCGGTGCTGCGCACCGCGCAGAAGGGCGTGGAGGAGACGCTGGCCGCGCTGGCCCGCGAGTCGCGCGGGGCGGCCATGCTGGCGCGCACGCATGGACAGCCTGCTTCGCCCACCACCATGGGCAAGGAACTGGCCGTGTTCGTCAGCCGCCTGCGCCGACAGTCGGCCCAGCTCGATGCGCTGGTCTTTCCCGCCAAACTCAACGGCGCGGTCGGCAACTACAACGCGCACGTCGTGGCCTACCCGGATGTGAACTGGCCCGCGCTGAGCCGCAAGGTGCTCGAATCGGTTTTCGGCTTGCGCCAGAATCCGCTGACCACCCAGATTGAACCGCACGACGGCATGGCCGAACTGTTCGACGCGCTGGCGCGCTGGAACACGGTGCTGCTCGATCTCGATCGCGACATCTGGAATTACATCGCGCTGGGCTATCTGGGCCAGAAGACGATCGCAGGCGAGGTTGGCTCCTCGACCATGCCGCACAAGGTGAATCCCATTGACTTCGAAAACAGCGAAGGCAACCTGGGCATGGCCAACGCGCTGCTGGAACACATGGCCCGCAAGCTGCCCGTCTCGCGGATGCAGCGCGACCTCACGGACTCCACGGTGCTGCGCAACATGGGGGTGGCGTTCGGTTATTGCCTGGTGTCGTATCAGTCCACGCTCAGGGGACTGGGCAAGGTTACACTTAACCCCGCGCGTCTGACGCTCGATCTCGAACACGCCTGGGAAGTGCTGGCCGAACCGATCCAGACGGTGATGCGCAAAGCCGATCTTGTCAACCCCTACGAGCGCCTGAAGGAAATGACACGCGGCAAGAAACTGGACGCCGCCACATGCAAGGCCTTCATCGAAAGTCTCGATCTGCCGGCCGCGGACAAGAAACGACTTCTGCATCTGACGCCCGCCACATATGTTGGATTGGCGTCAAAACTGGTGGACGAGATGTAGGAAGCGGGCAGAGGACAGAGGGCCGTTCTGGCTCGAACCCCGAATTGAACTGGCAACCCCTGCGGATCTTCAGCAAGTCAGACTGGCTTTGGCGAAACCACACACAATAAGAACATCCTTCGCGAACTCTGCGTCTCCGCGGTGAAAACCGAATCTTGCTTTTGCAAGGAATCAATGCCATGCGCCGTACACGCATCTGTGACCTGCTGAAAACACCGCCCGGCGATAACACCGTCATCGCCGCCGGGTGGGTTCGCACGCGCCGCGATTCCAAGGGCGGGTTCTCTTTCCTCGAGCTCAACGACGGTTCCTGTTTCGGGAATCTGCAGGTCATTGTCGATCGGAACTTGCCCAATTACGACAGCGACGTTTTACGCCTGCATCCGGGCGCATCCGTGTCCGTGCAGGGGCGTTTGGTGGCGTCGGCGGGTGCCGAACAGGTCGTGGAGCTCAAGGCCGAGTCGCTGCGTGTGCTGGGGTTCTGCGATCCCGAACAATATCCGCTCGGCAAACAGCGCATCACCTTCGAGCGGCTGCGCGAGATTGCCCATCTGCGGGCCCGCACCAACTCCTTCGGCGCCGTGGCGCGCGTGCGCAACGCGCTGGCGGACGAAGTGCATCGCTTTTTCCAGGGCCGCGGATTTCTCTATCTGCATGCGCCCATCATCACGGCCAGCGATTGCGAGGGCGCGGGGTCCATGTTTCAGGTGACCACGCTTGACCTCGCGCGCGTGCCGCGCACCGCCGCCGGCGCGGTCAATTACGATCCGGACTTTTTCGGACGCCGCGCCGGTCTCACGGTCAGCGGCCAGCTCGAGGGCGAAACCTACGCCTGCGCGCTGGGGGACGTCTACACCTTTGGCCCGACTTTCCGCGCCGAAAACTCCAACACCCGCCGGCATCTCTCTGAGTTCTGGATGATCGAGCCGGAAATGGCCTTTGCCGATCTGCAGGATGACGCTGCCCTGGCCGAGGCGCTGCTGAAGCACACCTTCGCCGCCGTGCTGGGACGCTGCGGCGAAGACCTGGCTTTTTTTGAACAGCGCGTGCAGCCGGGGATTACGGCGCGCCTGGAAAAGCTGGCCGACAGCACCTTCCGGACGATCACCTACACCGAGGCTGTGGCGCTGCTGGAGAAATCCGGCAAGAACTTTGAGTTCGCGCCAAAGTGGGGGATGGATTTGCAATCCGAGCACGAGCGCTATCTGGCGGAGGATATTTTTCAGGGCCCCGTCACCGTGGTGGATTATCCACAGGCCATCAAGGCGTTTTACATGCGGCGCAACGACGATGGCCGCACCGTGGCGGCCATGGATGTGCTGCTGCCGGAAGTCGGCGAGATCATTGGCGGCAGCCAGCGCGAGGAGCGGCTGGACATGCTGGAAGCCGCCATTCGTGAACGCGGACTGGAACCGGCAAACTACGCCTGGTATCTCGATTTGCGGCGCTTCGGAACCGTGCCGCATGCCGGTTTTGGCCTCGGATTTGAGCGCCTGGTGCAGTTTTGCACCGGCATGCACAACATCCGCGACGTGATTCCTTATCCCCGTGCGCCGCGCACATGTGATTTTTGAACAAGAATTGCACGGATAGTTTGTCGGGGCAAGCTACGGATTGCCCGGATATTTTGTTGGTTAGGCGGCACGGCGGCAGCAACCAGACTTCCAATCCGCGAAAATCTGTGTAATCCCTGGCTGAAAGAAAGACCGTCTGGTTAAAAAAGTCAATGTTCGCCATTGCGGTGTTGACCCGCAGCCAAGGCACCCGTTACAGTGTGGGACTCATGAACAAAGGGGATGATAGCGCTCCCATTGCCGACGACGCCGATGTCTCATCGCTTCTGTCGCTCGAACTTGAACTTGCACCGGCCTGGGCCAAAAAGGCGCCGGAGGTTCATCAACAGCGTTATGCCGATGATCCCCGTGGCGGTGCCGATCGCGATTCCCGGCGCAGCCCCCATCGCGGGAACGATCGCGCCGGCGGCAGCCGTGACCGCCGTCCGCCGCCGCGTGGTGGCGCGCCCGCAGGAGATTTCCGGCGCGAGGGCGGCGGACGTCCCGACCGTGGCGCCCCTCGTCCCGGTCGCAGCGCCGCGCGTCCCGATGGGCTTTACTCCGATGTGCGTCGCGAATTCCGCCCGGCGCGCGAGGAACTGCCGCCGCTGCCGCTGGAGATTCGCGTGTTGCCGGACCAGAAGGCGCTCGGCGCCATCATCCGCAAGATTCAGACCTCGCATCGCGCCTATCCGCTGCGCGACATTGCCCGCCTGTTTCTCGACAACGATGCCGCCTATCAGATCCGCATCGAACCGGCCAAGGGGCAGGCTCTGCCATTCTTTCAGTGCAAGGTCTGCAACCTTCCTGCGCTGACGGAGGAGGAGATTCGGACGCATGTGCTGTCCACGCACCTGGCGGATTTCTTCGATTCTTCCGAGATCGAGACCGAGCCGCCAGCCGGCAACTTTGTGTGCGTGGCCCGTTGCGGCATCAGCGGTGAACTGCTGGGGCCGCCGAATCACCACAGTTTCAACACCCGCGTGCAGGAGATGCTGCGCACCCGTTTCGCCCACATGAGCCCCGAAGCCTATCGTGCGCGAATTGAAATGGTGCGCGATCCGGAGATCGTCAATCAGTGGCGTGAATCGTGCCGCAAGAAGACGGTTTACCGTCGCAAGCGGCCGCAGACCATGGCTACGCCTGTCGCGGAAACAACTGCGCCGGTTGCCGATGCCGCAGCTCCAATTGCGCCTGAAACCGCTCCTCCAGAGGGTGCCGCTGAAACGGAAATGCCTCTCGGGCCGCCCATGGAGCGGGCTGCCGCGGAAGTGGTCTTCCAGCGGGAAATTCTCCCGGAGCAGATTCAATTGGTCAAGCAGATGGTGTGCACGGCGGCGGTCATCCGCCGCACGCCCAGCCACCGGTTGCTGGAGGCTGTCCGCGAGACGATGAATCGCGAGCTGCAGTTTCCGGCGTCGCTCTTTTTTGCCCTGCGCGGCGCCTTCCGCCATCGCTCGCTGCATCTCTTCCGCGCCAACAACGACCGGGGTCCGGAATTCGTCGTCGTGCGCGAGCCGGCGACGCTGGACGCCACCCACGTGGTCGCCGAACTCCGCCAGGTTCTGGAATACATCAACCAGCATCCGGGATGCACGCGGCCGGACTTGCTGACCGCACTCGCCAACGGCGATGAGACACTGCTCGCCCATCTGGCCACGCAACTCAACACGCTGGTTGAGAAGGCCCACGTGATCGAATTTTATAACGGCATCCTCTGCCCGCCCGCGGAACATCCGGCCTTCCGGCATCTGCCAGGCGAACGGGATGGCCAGAAGCAGGCCGCACGGAAGACGGAAAACGGAAAACGGAAGCCAGAGGGCGGCGGACAGACGTCCGTGGTCGGCGAAACGAAGACGGAAGACCTCAGCCCGAAGCCCGAAATGGACGCACCGACCGCGGTGGAAGCCGGCGAACCGGCCGCTACCGAAGTGACGGAGCAACCGTCCGCCGCTGCGGAGACGCCCGCAACAACATGCGCCAGCGAAGCTGCGGATACGCCGTCTGCACCTACATGAGCGCGAAGCTGACGGCGTTTCTCCATTCGTAATTCAACCCGCAATTGTCTGCAGTAACCCGGCGGGCGATGTCTCACCTATTCGGATATGTGAGACATCGGATGAATCCCAGGGCGGGCGCCAGCCCGCAACCCAAATATCCGGCCGCCGAGAGCACAGAGAAGACTGAGTTCACAGAGAACTTCCTATCCGCACAGCCGGCAACCCGATGGCCTCTCTGTGCTCTCATTTTGGATCTCGGTGACCTCTGTGGCCTTCCGCTTTTGATGATGCGAGATGCGACGCATTTGCATCGCATCTCACGGAACGATCTAACAGCCTTCAGCCTAACGTGTCTTTTCAGGTTGATTGTGGGGTAGCCGTTGGAGCCGCTACAGCATATCCATGTCGTGACAGGTGCTTGTGGCCGCGATTTTCAACCATGGGTTTCCTGACAGAATCCCATTGCCTCGACTGGCCGTGCTGCGCATACTCTGGCCTTGTCCATGCAAGACCTCCCCAAGAAAGCCGTGATTCTCGCCGCCGGGCTGGGCACGCGACTGCGCCCCCTGACCTGGGTGCAGCCCAAGCCGTTGGTGCCGTTGTGGGGCGAACCGCTGATCCTGCGCATTGTCGCGATGCTGGAGCGCTGGGGTGTGCGCGAAATTATCGTGAACCTCCATTGGCGGCCGGAGCAGATTTGCGCCTGTCTGGAAGCGTATCAAGGCCCGGCGCACATTCAATTCTCTGTGGAACCGGAGATTCTTGGCACGGGCGGCGCCTTGCGCGCTATGCGGTCTTCCCTGCTGGATGCTCCATTCTGGATCGTAAACGCGGACATCGTGGCCGGGGTCGAACCCGCGCCGTTTGTGACGGCGCTCCAGCGGCACGACCGCTATGTGGCTGCCGCATGGCTGGAGCCGCGCAAGGGGCCGCGCACGGTTGAGATCGCGCGCAACCGCCGGATCACCACCTACCGCGCCGCGCATCCCGGCGCGCCCGGCACAGCGACATTCTGCGGCTTGCAACTGGTGTCGCCGCGGATCTTCGATTTTCTGCCGGCCAAACCGGTGTGCAGTCTGGTGGAGGTCTATGAATCCGCCGCCGCCGCGGGCTGGTCCGTGGCCGGCGTGCGCGTGCGGGGAAGTTACTGGGATGACGCCGGTACAGTGGAAGCCTACCTGCGCATTCATGCCGATGTGCGGCGCCGGGCGCGTTGCGGGCAGATCGGCGGCGAATTGTACGCGGCGGCTCGCGGCACGTTGCCCGGGAGCGCGGGCGTTCCGCCCGCAATGGTTGTGCAAACGGGCAACACCGCGGGCGGGACGCCCGCGCTCCCGGGAGTGCGCCGCTCCGTGATTTGGCCCGGTGCCCGCATTGATCCGCGTGCCTCGCTGTCCGATGTGGTTGCGGCGGGCGATGTGGCGGTCGGCGGCACATGGCGCCACACGGCGTTGATCCCAGCCGCGGCGGCGCCGTATCCCGTTCTGACGCAGGCGCTGGAACGGCTGGGCTGGCCATTGGCGGAAACCGCGCTGGCTTTTCTGGGCGATCGCGGCTCCAACCGCAGCTTCTGGCGGGTGGGAATCGGCAAGCGGCGCGCCATCCTGGTGCGCTACAGTCTGGAACGTCCGGAAAACGGACGCTACGCGGGCCATGCGCAAGTGCTCGCTGCGGCGGGCATTTTGGTGCCGCGTGTGCTGCTGGATCTGCCCGAGGCGCGCGTGTTGGCCTTGGAAGACTGGGGTGACACCGACCTGCAGCAACTCCTGCTGCGGCGCGAGGCAAATGTCGATGCGCTCTACGAGCCGGTGCTGGCTGCAGCGGCACGGTTGCACACGGTGGCAACGAAGCTGGTATCGCAGCGGCAACTCGCCATGGAACCGGCGTTTGATGCCGCGCTCTACCGCTGGGAGGTGGACCTGTTTCGCAACTTCCTGCTGGTGAAACGCTATGGCATGGATGACCTGCCCGCAGGTGTGGCGGACGAACTGGCGCGCGTGGCGCAGCGGTTGCTGGAGGCGCCGCAAGTGGTGGTGCATCGCGATTTTCAGTCGAGCAATGTGCTGGTTCGTCGCGGACGAATGGCGCTGATTGATTTTCAGGGCATGCGTCTTGGCGCGGCCGCCTATGATCTGGCTTCCTTGCTGTGCGATCCGTATGTGCAGCTGACGCCGGTCGTGCGCCAGCGCTTGCTGGCGCGGTATGCTGCCTTGTGCCCGGAGCAGGGTGAATCCGTGACGACCCTGTTTGCCGCGGCTGCGGTGCAGCGGCTGGTGCAGGCGCTGGGCGCGTTTGGCCGCCTGTCAGGAATCGGTCACCGGCGCTATGCGGCATATATTGCGCCCGCCGCAACAACTTTGGAAGAAATGGCCACGACGTGCAGTTTGCCGGCGCTGACCGCGTTGGCGCGCGAGATTCGGAAGAACGAGGGACAGGCATGATCATGGCGAAACCATCAGACCTGATGACGCTGGCATATTCGCCGCGGGCGCGGATTCAGTTCGTGCAGGTGGATGTAGCGGATGCGGCGCGTGGGCTGGAGCAGAGTCATCTGTGCGGACCGACCGCGAGTCTGGTGCTGGCGGAGGCGCTGGCCGGCGTGGCGCTGCTGGGTTCCGATCTGACGCGACCGCGGGAAACCGTCACGTTGCGCATGCGCGTGTCCGGTCCGGTGCAGGGCGTGCTGGTGGAAATGGCGCAGGATGGCAGTTTGCGCGGTTACACCAACCAGAAGGTCATGAACGAGCTGGATGACCGCGAAGAGATGGACAGCTCCGAGGCTTTTGGCGATCACGCCGAAGTGCAGATCATCCGGTCCGTGCCCGGGCATATTCTGGCGCATGCCAGTCTCGAGACACGCCCGGCGTCGGTGCGCAATGCGCTGGAGCAATACTACGAGCAGTCGCTCCAGCGCCGCGTGGCCGCGCAGATTGTGGCGATTGCCTATGGCGGCACGCTCGACATGGCGCGCGGATTGATGGCGCTGGGATTGCCGGATCTCGACCGCGGCGAATTCGAGCGCCTGTCCGCGCTGTTCGATGACGACACGGTGTCGCAGGAACTGGAATCCAGCGGCTCGCTGGCGGAACTCGGCGAGACGTTGGGTTTTTCGGACCTACAAATGGAGCCGTCGCGACCGCTGCGCTTTGCCTGCCGCTGTTCGCGCGAACGCGTGCTGGAGATGATCAAGGGGTTGTCCATCCCCGAGATCGCGGAGATGATCCGTCAAAACAAACCGACGTCCATCTATTGCCACATGTGCGGCAAGGGGTATGATGTGGGGG
>Ga0316232_1005161_pt1 | contig 10566 bp, 12 predicted proteins | sample TBHtaG_FD_206006 | JGI IMG/M metagenome (GOLD analysis project Ga0316232, IMG submission 206006) | Freshwater microbial communities from Trout Bog Lake, Wisconsin, USA - TBH18025_13 | ecosystem: Environmental > Aquatic > Freshwater > Lake > Hypolimnion/Profundal zone | place: USA: Wisconsin... | reverse complement strand
TTCGGCACCTTTGCCGTTTCTGCGCGCGCTGCGCGTACCGGTCGCAACCCGCGCACCGGCGAAGCCATCAAGATCCCGGCAACCAAGACCGTGAAGTTCACGGCTGGCAAGGGCTTCAAGGACGCCGTGAACAAGAAGAAGTAAGAGTCTTCTGCCGAGCCCGGCATGCATGCCGGACCGGGAGACTTGCAAGGGACCCTACGGGGTCCCTTTTCTTTTGGTGCATTTGGTTTGACCTGGCGCTACGTCAGGCGACCGGCCACAAGCCCACCAGGTAACCGACCGAACCGACACGCGCGACAACCGTGTCAGCATCGCACTCTGCATCGAGCCATGCCGCGGCGCCCTGCGGGACATCGTCAGCGCCGATCGACAACACGCCGTGCACGCAATACACCAGCCATTGCATGCCCCGCCGGTGCAAGCGCGGCAGCGAGCGGCGCTCGCCGGCTGCCAGCGCGATCGCCTCGGCATGATGCGCCCAGGCGTCGCGCCGCGTCATCACGTTGAAATCCGACAGCGGCGCATCGAGCGTGGCATGCACATCGACTTCACCGGGAAAGCGCGCGGGTGCCTCGCCGGGCGCGAGCGTCAGAGCTTCGGCGTCGGCGCGATGCATCGTCAGCCGGCCGCCCGCAATCACCGCCAGCGATCGGTCAATGCCGGCAAAACGCGAGAACGGCCCGGCCGCATCGACCTGCGCGGTGCTCACGCGCCAGTCGAAATTGTCGAGCGTCGCGCCAGCGGGCGCGATGGCGATTTCAGTCGTGACACCGCCGCCGTTCTTCCACGGCATGCGGCGCATTGCAACTGCAGGAATCAGTTTCATGGACGGCGCAACAGGTGATAGGCCAGACGCGCCGCAACGCGCACGGTGCGACGGTCCTGATCGTATTCGGGGTTGGTCTCGGCGATATCCGCCACGCGCACCTTGCCGGTGGCGCAGACATGCTGCACGAGGGCTTCGAGCATCGGCAGCGTGATGCCATAGGCCGCGGGTGCGGAAACGCCCGGCGCCACGGCGGCGGCCAGCACATCCATGTCGATGGTCAGGTAGACGTGATCGGCATCAGCCAGCCATGTATCGAGATCGGCCGTGCGCGCATCGAGGTGCCGCTCCTGCATGACGGTGTCTTCCACGTAGTGCGCGTGCAGCGCGTCGGCGCGGTCGAACAGCGCGGGCGTGTTCGACAGGCGGCTCACACCGAGGCAGCAATACGTCAGGTCGATGCCGTGCGCGGCGCAGTCTTCGGCGATCTGGTCGAACGGCGTGCCGGAGTTGCCGGGGCGGCTCGTGCGCAGGTCGAAATGCGCATCGAAATTGACGACCGCAAGACGCCCGCACCAGCCTTGCTTCTGCCAATGCTGGCGCAGGCCCTGGTAGGTGCCGAAGGCAACCTCGTGGCCGCCGCCGAGCACGACCGGGCGCGCGCCGGCATCAAGCAACTCGCACACAGTTTCGCCAAGTGTGGCTTGCGCGCCTTCCAGATCGCCATCGTCACACGTGACATCGCCCGCGTCGGCGAGCACCGACAGGCCATGCGCGGGCACGTTGGCCAACGCACGGCGAATTTCCCGCGGGCCCAGTGCCGCACCCGCACGCCCGTGGTTGCGCACCACGCCCGCATCGCACGCAAAGCCCAGCAGCGCGGGCACGCCGGACAACGTCGTCGCATCATGCGACAGCACAACCTGGAACAGGCGCGTCACGTCACCGCGCTCGCCGGTGTCGTCACGCCCCTGCCAGACGGAGGCATCGAACATCGTCCTCATGCGCGTGTCAGCACCGCTTGCAGGAACGAACGCGTGCGCGCTTCCTTGGGCTCGCCAAAGATGACCGACGGCGGCCCGGCTTCGACGATGCCGCCGCCGTCCATCACCACCACCACGTCGGCCACCTCGCGCGCGAAACCCATCTCGTGCGTGACGACCAACATCGTCATGCCTTCCTTGGCGAGCAGCTTCATTACTTGCAGCACTTCACCCACGAGTTCCGGGTCAAGCGCGGAGGTCGGCTCGTCGAACAGCATCACCTTGGGCCGCATGGCCAACGCACGGGCAATGGCCACGCGCTGCTTCTGGCCGCCCGAGAGACTTGCGGGCATCGCATCGGCCTTGTGTGCCAGGCCCACTTTCTGCAGCAGCTCGCGCGCCTCCGTTTCAGCTTCGTGCTTTGACTTGCCACTCAGCATGCGCGGGCCCACCGTGACGTTGTGCAGCACAGAAAGATGCGGGAACAGGTTGAACGACTGGAACACCATGCCAACCTGCTGCCGCAGTTGGTTCAACTCGCCATCGGGCAGCAACTTGCCGTCGTCGATCAGGCGCTTGCCGCAGATGTCGATGGTGCCGCCTTCGGCTATTTCCAGCCCGTTGCAGCAGCGCAGGAACGTGCTCTTGCCCGAGCCGCTGGGGCCGATTACGACCACCACCTGCGAGGCGTCGACTTCGAAGTCGATGCCCTTGAGCACGGTGTGATCGCCATACGATTTGGTAAGCCCGCGAATCTGGATCATCGGGACATCCAGCGCAGATTTCAGAGTTTGCGGGTTCGCATTCGCCATATTCATTGCACCATGCCTCCCGCACGGATGTTGCGTTCAAGCCGATGCAGCAGATAGCTGGCGGCACTGGTCAGCACCAGGTACACCAGCGCAATCGCCAGATACACCTCCAGCGAGCGATACGACACGCTGATGATCTTCTGCCCTTCGTGCATCAGGTCGTGGATCGTGAGCAGCGACACCAGCGCCGAGTTCTTGATCAGCGCGATGAACTCGTTGCCCAGCGGCGGGATCATCCGCACCACGGCCTGCGGCAGGATGATGGCGCGCATCGACTGCGCCGACGACATGCCGATCGAGCGTGCCGCCTCCATCTGCCCGCGATCCACCGACTGGATCGCACCGCGCACGATTTCCGAGACATAAGCGCCCGAATACACGCCCAACCCCAGCACGCCGCACACAAACGCCGGCAGCAGGATGTCGAACTGCGGCAGCCCGAAGAACAGCAGGAAGAGCTGCACCAGCAGCGGCGTGCCACGGATGAACGTCACGTACACCGTGCAGATGCCGTAGATGAGTCGGCGGCGCGGGTTCAGCCGCCCGATGCCGATCAGCAAGCCGAGCACGCAACCGAGCACCAGCGCGGCGGCCGTCACCTCAACGGTGACGATCGCACCGCGCAGGATGTCGTGCCATCCGGCCCAGACGGGAGAAAAATCCAGTTCCATCAGCGTGTCCGGTCGTTACTTCGCGGTGGTGCCAAACCACTTCTTGACGATCTGGTCGTACGTGCCGTCCGCCTTGATCTTCTCCAGCGCGGCGTTCAGTGCCTTGGTCAATTCGGGCTGATCGCGACGCACGGCGATGCCGTATTCCTCGGTGGTGAGTGCCGGCTCAACCAGGCGCAGGCCCGGACGCGCCTTCACGTAGTACGCGGCGGCGGGGCGGCCTGTGACAGCGGCATCGGCCCGGCCGATCTCGACGAGGTTGAACATCTCGTTGTTCTTCTCGACTTCCACGCGTTCGACCTTCGGGTAGTTCTCGCGCAGGTAGTTGACCGATTTGGTGCCCACCTGCACGCTGACCTTCTTGCCGTTCAGATCCGCCGGCGTCTTGATGGCCGTGTTGCCTTGCTTGACCAGCGCGACCAGGCCGCCGTGGTAGTACGGCACCGTGAAGTCCACCACCTTCTTGCGCTCTTCCGTGATGTAGATGCCCGAAATGGCCACGTCGAAGCGGCGCGAGATCAGGCCCGGCACGAGGCCCTTGAAGTCGATGTCGGTCCACTCGACCGGGCGGCCCAGGGTGCGGGCCAGCGCATCGATCAGGTCCACATCAAAGCCGGTGCGCTTGCCGTTTTCGACAAACTCCATCGGCGCGAACGTGGCGTCGGTAGCCACCCGCAACGGCTCCCCAGCAGCGTGCGCAGCGGTTGCGAAGGACGCCGCAGCGGACAACGCCACGGCACAAGCCAGCATCGAATGCATGAACTGACGACGATTCCCCATGAGTGGTCTCCTTGTGTGATGCATGTGGGGTGAGAAAAAAACGAAGCGGAAAAATCGAAAATTCAGAGGTCCTGCAATCGCGCAGAAATGGACGCAGCCGCTGCAACGGTCATGTCGATCAGGCGCTGCTCCTTGCCGCGCACGCGCGTTGCAGGCGCCATCAATGTGATGGAGCCGAGCGCGTGGCCGGGCAGCCGGAACACCGGCACGCTCACGCCCCAGACGCCCGGGTCGACCTCGCCTTCGGACAGCGCATAACCGGCGGCGCGAATGTCATTGAGTTCGGCTTGCAATTGCGCCTGGGTGTCGGCATCGACGGCCAGCAAGTCAGCGAGGATGGCGCGCGCCGCAGCGGGCGGCATGAAGGCGAGCAACGACTTGGCGGAAGCGCCGGCCAGCAGGGGCACCCCGCGCCCTTTCTCGAACGAGCAGCGCAGCGACTGCTGGCTCTCGACCATCTCGAGGCAGACGGCCTGATCCTTCACGGCCACGACCAGCCCCACCGATTCGCCCGACTCGACCACGAGTTTGGCCATGCCAATGCGCGCTTCCTGCACCAGATGCGAAGCGTGGTCGAAACCGAGTGCGAGCTGCAAGCTGATCGGCCCCGGGGCATAGGTGCCGGCCGATTCGAGCACGAACCCCCAGCGCTTGAGCATCGCGACCTGACGGTAGAGCGTGCTCTGCGGCAGGCCGGTCAGTTCGACCAGCTCGCGCGCCGCAACCGGGCGGCCGTGGCGCGCGATGGTGGCGAGCACCATCAGCACGCGGTCCGAGCCGCTGGTAGCGGCAGCGGATTGAGCTGGTGAAGGTGCCTGGCCCGGCTCGGTCATCGCGAAACTCCGTCGAGTGATGTTGCGACGGAGAATGCGACGATTTTCTCAATACATCAACGTGACATTCCCACCCAACGGGAATGGATTGCGAATTCAGTATTTACACCTAGGACGCCGCGGTCACATTCCCGGCCTCCTCCTCGAGGCGCGCTTCCAGAAACGCGACGACGGCGTGGGCCGATGCCTCGCTGCGGCACGTCGTCAGCGCGGTGTACAGCGGGGCGGCCAAGCCGTTGAGAAAGTCGATCGGCGCTTCCGGACCTTCGGCCAGATAACGCTGCAAGGCCGAGAACGCGCCCGCTTGGCTCAGGCGCCAGTCCGCAATCGAAGCCTGCCGCACATGGCGCGGCGCAAATGGCGTGGCAGGCGCCGGCTGGGGCGACGTCTTGGGCTTGGGCACCACCTTGGTTGGCGCGCGGCTTGCGACATAGCCGTCGGCAATCAGGCGCGCGAGGTCTTCGGCACGGTCGTCGATATCGGGGCCGGCGCTGCTCAACTGCGCCAGGATGTCCGCCGCACAGCGCTCGCCATTGACCAGCAGCAGGATCGCCCGCTGCCGATGCGTGACGTGCCCGCTGCGCGTTTGCAGTTCCTGCGTGCCGCGCTCCGTGCGCGACAGGATGTAGCTCAGATCCACCGTCCCCTCCCTTGTTTTTCATGCGTCTGTTCGATGAAGGGCCAGTCTAGAAAAACCTGGCGCGGCGCGGACCATTTGAACGCAGCTGGGCGCGCGATACCGACTATCACGTGCGCAGCATTGCGTTCGTGCGGGCGACCGGCATGGCAGTCGATCATCAAATCCGGATTGAAACCAGATCGACTCACGAGACCTTTATCGTCTGCGATTGGAAATCTACAGTGCAGCGCTTCACCACCAACGGAGTCCACCATGCTCATCCGCCCCGCCCTGCTTGCAGCCGCCGTGCTGACGCTGCCGATTGCGCTCGTCATTGCTCCGGCCGCGGTTGCGTCAACGTCCGATGCAGACCTCATCCGCCCGGACCACGTCGCCGCAGCGGACACGCCGCAGGCCGCGGCCGCCGTGCTGACAGCGCGCCGCTACGCCACCTTCTGGCATACCGGCGATGCGCGCTATGCCACCGAAGCGCTGTCACCGTCCTTTGTCGACCGCACACTGCCAGCGGGGCGCGTGCAGGGCACGCAAGGTCCGCTCGACGCATCCAAGGCGTTCCGCACGGCCGTGCCGGACATGCGCGTGGCGATCGAAGACATGGTCGTCGCCGGCGACCGCGTCTCGGTTCACCTGCGCTTTCGCGGACACTTCACCGGCGAGTTTGGCCGCACGCACGGGCAGAACCAGCCGATCGATTTCCAGGCCTTCGACCTGTACCGGATTGCCGACGGCAAGATCGCCGAGAACTGGCACCTGGAAGACAACCAGACGCTGCTGCGGCAGATGGGCCTTCAACCGTAATCCTCACGGCTTCATTAACGCCCATTAACAGCCCAGCGCCCCGCTCCCGCTATGCTTCCGCGCAGCTTGCAGACCGCTTTGGCGGCTGCCAAAGCGTCAGAAAAATCGAGCCAATCAACACATAAGAACATCTTCGGGAGAAGCACATGGGCAAGGGGTTTCAGGGCGCGCTGCGCGCCTGCGCGAGCGCGCTCGCGTGCGCGGCGGTGCTAGGCGCAACGGGCTTGACGGGCGCTACGGCAGCCCACGCGCAACAGGCCAGCGATCGGCAACAGGAAATGAAGCAGGCGTGGGCGGCCGCCAAGGCCGCCGCGAGGGTCGGCCCCACGTCGATCGAACTGCGTGACCAGGCCACACTGAAGATCGGCAAGAACGAGGTGTTCATTCCGCAGCCGGCCGCCGGGCAGCTCATGCACGCCATGGGCAACAGCAACAACCCCGACATGCTCGGCCTGGTCATGCCCACTAGCGACGAAGACGAATGGATGGTCGTCGCCAAGTACGAGGCCTCGGGCTACATCAAGGACGACGACGCCCGCGACTGGAACGTCGACGATCTGTACAAATCGCTCAAGGAAGGCACCGCCGCCGCCAACGAAGAGCGCGAGAAGCGCGGCATCCCCGCACTGGAAATCCAGGGCTGGGTCGAGCGTCCGCACTATGAAGCCGCCACGCACCGCCTCATCTGGTCGATGGCTGCACGCTCCAAGGGCCAGCCGGCCGATGATCCCGGTGCGGTCAACTACAACACCTACGCACTGGGGCGCGACGGCTATATCAGCCTGAACCTGATCACCGGCCGCAACCACATCGACGCCGACAAGCCCGCCGTGAAAAAGCTGCTCGCCGATCTCGATTTCAAAGACGGCAAGCGCTACACCGATTTCAACGCGAAGACCGATAAGGTGGCCGAGTACGGTCTGGCCGCGCTGGTCGGTGGCATCGCCGCCAAGAAGCTGGGCCTGTTTGCGGTGATCGCCGGGTTCCTGGCGAAGTTCGCCAAGGTGGCGATCCTGGCGGTGGCAGGCTTTGGAGCGGCCATCGCCAAGTTCTTCAAGCGCAAGCCGAGCACATAAGCCGTGGCCAAGCTGCTGATCCTGCTGTTTTCAGCGCTGAAGTTCGGCAAGCTGTTGACCACCGGCGGCACGATGCTGCTGTCGGTGGTCGCCTATGCCTTCGTGTTCGGCTGGCGCTATGCGGTGGGATTCGTGGTGCTTCTGTTCATCCACGAGATGGGCCACTTCATGGCGGCGCGGCAGCGCGGGCTGGCCGTGGGAGCGCCCACCTTCATCCCCTTCGTGGGCGCATGGATCGACCTGAAAGAGCAGCCGATGGATGTAGAAACCGAGGCCCATATCGGCCTGGCGGGCCCCGTCGCCGGCACGGTCGGCGCGATGCTCTGCTACGGGCTCGCGCGCTACACCGACAGCCAGTTGCTGCTGGCCCTGGCCTACGCCGGCTGCTTCCTGAACCTGTTCAACCTGATCCCGCTCTCGCCGTTTGACGGTGGACGGATTACGGCGGTGCTGTCGCCGCGCATCTGGTTTCTGGGCGTACCGGTGCTGGTGGCGCTGTTCATCTGGCGGCCGAGTCCGATCCTGATCCTGATTGCGGTGCTGGCCGTGCCGCAGTTGATGAAGGCCTGGCGGTACGACCCACACGCGCCGGAAAACCGCGCGTACTACAGCATCTCGAACGAATCGCGGTTGACCTACACCGTCTACTACATCGGCCTGGTCGTGTTCCTGGCGATGATGAGCCATGAATTGCACGACATGCTGGGCAGCGTGCGCGCATAAAAAAACCTCCGCTGGTGCGGAGGTTTTCTTGGATCGCCGGAGCGATTCGCCTTAGGCGAAGTTCTTGGCAACGAAGTCCCAGTTGACCAGGTTCCAGAACGCCTCGACGTACTTCGGACGGGCGTTACGGTAGTCGATGTAGTACGCGTGTTCCCACACATCGCAGGTCAGCAGCGGCTTCGCGTCGGTCGTCAGCGGCGTGGCGGCGTTGGAGGTCGACACCAGATCCAGCGAGCCGTCGGCCTTCTTCACCAGCCAGGCCCAGCCCGAACCGAACGTGCCGATAGCCGTCTTGGTGAACTCTTCCTTGAACTTGTCGAAGCTGCCCCACTTGGCGTTGATGGCGTCAGCCAGCGCGCCGGTCGGAGCGCCGCCGCCTTGCGGCTTCAGGCCGTTCCAGTAGAACGTGTGGTTCCAGACCTGTGCGGCGTTGTTGAACACACCGCCCGAGGACTTCTTGACGATGTCTTCGAGGCTCAGGTTCTCGAACTCGGTGCCCTTGATCAGGTTGTTCAGGTTCGTGACGTAGGTCTGGTGGTGCTTGCCGTAGTGGAACTCCAGCGTTTCCTTGGAGATGTGCGGCGCCAGAGCGTCTTGGGCGTACGGCAGCGGGGGGAGCGTGTGTTCCATTGTTCTTGCCTTCTGTGGGTTGTACAGGTTGGGAGCGACGATTGTAGGAGACTTGCAAAACCGGCGCAAACCGCGGGCTAAATAGACGGAATAACCGCTAAACGCGTGCGGAATCGCGATCATTTCCGCTATAAGGTCATGCGCCGGTCACAGTTCGAGCTTCGGTTGCACGCAGGCGATTTCGATGTCGGCCGTACCCTGCGCCAGTCGCGCCTCGATCCGTGCCCGGGCATGCAGTGCGTGCGGATCGCGTATGGCATGGCCCTTGGCGTCGAGCAGCACCGCATAGCCGCGCTCCAGCGTGCGCTGCGGCGCCAGCAGTTCCAGGCCGGTGTGCTGACGTGCCAGGCGTTCTTGGGCGCGAGACAGCGTGTGTCGCATGACGCGTGCCAGCGTTGCTTCGGCTTGGTCCAGCCGAGTGCGCTCTCGCGTGGCGTCGGGGCGGGCTGCCGCCAGACGCATCGTCAGCAGACGCTGCAGATGTTCCGCGCGCTGCACGCGGCCCGTCAGGGCAAAGCGCAGGCGGCCCTCCAGGTGGGCGAGCTGCGTGCGGCGTTCGCGCATCTGGGTCTGCGGGCTGCGCAGGCGGCGCGCGAGCCAATCGACGGTCTGAGCGCGGCGATCGAGCTGGCGGCGGAACTGGGCGGACAGCGCATCCCAGTCGCGGCCCACATCGCGCAGCATGCGGGCACGATCGGGGCTGACGAGTTCGGCCGCAGCAGTCGGGGTGGGTGCGCGCACATCGGCCACAAAGTCGACGATAGTCACATCTGTTTCATGCCCGACACCTGCCACGATGGGAATTTCGGATGCGGCCACCGCACGGGCCACCGGTTCTTCATTGAAGGCCCACAGGTCTTCAATGCTGCCTCCGCCCCGGCACAGGATGACAACGTCGACCTCTGCCCGGGCATTGACCCGTTCCAGCATGGCAGCGATACGCTCCGACGCACCGGCACCCTGCACCGGCACGGGATACACCACCACCGGCACATGCGGCGCGCGCCGGCGCAGCGTGGTCAGCACGTCGCGCAAGGCCGCCGCCTGCAGTGACGTCACCACGCCGATCGCGCGCGGATGCCGTGGCAGCGGCCGCTTGCGGTCGACGTCGAACAGGCCTTGCGCCTCCAGCGCGGCCTTCAGCCGCAGGAAAGCCTCGTACAGATTGCCCAGGCCTGCCCGGCGGATGGCTTCAACGCTCAATTGCAGTTCGCCGCGCGCTTCATACAGCGTGACCAGCGCGCGAACCTCCACGGCCTCGCCTTCGCGCGGGGTGAAATCGGCGTACTGGTTGCGGCCCTTGAACATCACGCAGCGGATCTGCGCGGCTGCATCTTTGAGCGAGAAATACCAATGGCCGCTGGCCGCGCGCGTGAAGTTCGAGATCTCGCCGCGCACCCAGCCCAGCGGAAAGTTGCGTTCAAGCAGCCCCGCAATGCGGCGATTGACATCGCTGACGGAGAGCACCTCCTGCCCGCCCCGGTTCGGTGCTGACGCGGCATCAGGTGCAGCCGACACCTCCGGCGCGGATGTGGCCGTGGGTGCAGTGGCATCCATCCAAAACGGGCGGCGGGAAGACGGTGGCGGGGTCATAAGTGGTGCGAGGAGCGCAAAAAAATGAGGCTTTGGGGCGACATCTACCTTGAATAGGGGAGGCAACTCACGCTGGCCGGGCTACCTGTCCACAGCATAACGTGCTTGTCAAGCTTGACAGAGGTGAGGTGACGCGCTCTGTGCATCTTGACGCAACCCTTTGATTCTTATGAAAAATCCACCCATGTCAAAATTTCAGCAGCGCAAGTAATTTCGTTCTGCGTCAACCATTTAGCGCAAGCGCCCCAGGGATGTTCA
>Ga0316232_1005159_pt1 | contig 10576 bp, 8 predicted proteins | sample TBHtaG_FD_206006 | JGI IMG/M metagenome (GOLD analysis project Ga0316232, IMG submission 206006) | Freshwater microbial communities from Trout Bog Lake, Wisconsin, USA - TBH18025_13 | ecosystem: Environmental > Aquatic > Freshwater > Lake > Hypolimnion/Profundal zone | place: USA: Wisconsin... | reverse complement strand
GCTAATGTATCGGGAACCACGAATTGGGATTTAAAAGCGAAAGGATTAGGGTATGGTGTCACCTATAAATACTAAATTGGTGGAGTAGACCAGAGCCTATCATGATGGCAAGGTTAATTTAGCTGCCAAGACTTCCTGAGCCGTAGTCGAGGGTTGGAATCCCTTTGCCTGCTCCAAGTAAATTCAAGGCCTCCAGGCATTATTAGCCTGGAGGCCTTTTGCTGTTTAGGCGACTTGTCTATCCTGGCGGACTTTTTTGTGTGTGGCGGGCGGCTGACCAAGAGGTCAGGGCGTCAAATAGAGTAAAATTTTGGTAATTATTTTGCAAGGCAAACAATAGATATTGTACAAAGGACGCCGGGCAGGCGTGAAGAATGGAGTGGTTTCGCCGTGTTTCTCACCCACATCGGTTCTACCGTTGACTGCTTTTTGGTATCATCAGTAATCGTTTTGCTTACGATATTGGTTTTTACCAAAATAACCCGCTACAACGACTGGGAGGAGGTCAAACAAGGAAATGTCGCTGCCGGTATGGTGCTGGCTGGTAATATCTTTGCTATCGGAAACATCATGCGCTATGCCATCATTTCGAATAATAATCCGCTGGAGACTTTCGTGTGGGGTGTTGTCGGGCTTATTCTGCTGCTGGTTGTCCACTTTATTTTCGAAAGACTAGCACCTCATCTGGATGTCGACGAAGAGGTCCATTCCGGCAACCAGGCCGTAGCCTTAATTATGATGGCGTTGTCAATTGCCTTTAGCTATGTAATCGGGGCCAGTATTTCTTGATCCGGCCACTAGTAGGTTGACCGCATTTGGCGGCAATCAGCATTTTGAGCAAAGGGGAGAATGGCCTATGAATCTATTTGGCACTGATCAACTGCGTTCGGTTATCGAATGGAAAGACCCGTTGGCAGACGATCTGATCTATAAATGGTCGGACAGAGGCGATGAGATAAAAAACGCGTCAAAGCTGCTGGTCAATCCCGGCCAGGCAGCGATATTCGTTTATGAAGGAAAAATTCAGGCCGTGCACAACGAACCCGGCTTATACGAGATTCAGACCGCGAACATTCCCTTCATGACCACTCTCTTAAAATTTATGCAGGCCTTTCAGAGTGAGCATAAGGTCGGAATCTATTTCATCAGGAAAACCGAAATCCTGAACCAAAAATGGGGTACCAAAGCACCGATCAAGTATCTGGACCCAGTCTATCGTTTCCCGGTGGGCTTGCGAGCCTTCGGCAACTATTCCTTTAAGTTCGCCAGACCGGACGAATTTTTTGTGAATATTGCCGGTGTGCGGAACATCATGAGAGTCTGTGACATCACCACTGTTCTTACTGATAAGATCATGCAGCCGCTAACTGACCTGATGGCTGAATCCAATTATTCTTATATCGAAGTAGACAGGAACCGCGAGGAACTGGCTGCACAGCTGTCCATAAAGCTCAAAACGGTATTCGAGGATCTTGGATTTACCATGACGGATTTCCGGATAGAGAATACCGATTTTGATGATGATACGACCGCCAGGATCGGCAAGATTGCTGATGCGGTTGCCGAAACGGAAGCCGCCAAGTCTGCCGGCCTCAGCTATGCTCAGATGAAGCAGCTTCAGGCTTTGCAAGACGCAGCAAAAAACGAGGGTGTTGCCGGGACCGCGGTTGGACTGGGGGCCGGTCTAACTCTTGGGCAGACCATGGCTGCCGGTATGGCGCAGATGTTTCCTCAGAACCCAAACCAGGTTCAGGCCACGGCTGACCCGGTCGAGGTTCTTGCCAAGCTGAAAAAGATGCTTGATGGCGGACTGATTACCCAGCTGGAATATGATGCCAAGAAAACCGAAATACTGAGCAAACTGTAGGGTGCTGGTATGAACTATAAAAAAGTGGCCGCATTTTTATGGATACAGTTCCTGTTTATTTGCCAGCATGCCCTGGTACTGGCGCGGGCCGGGGGAGGGCATTCTTCGCGTTCCTCTTCATCCGGCAGCCCATCATCGTGGGGTGGCAGCTCGCACCACTCGGCATCATCTTTAAGTGGCCCTTCGTCCTGGGGCGGCGGTTCATATGTGGGATCATCCGGATCGAGTTTCTGGGTTGTCTTCTTTATCATTGCAATCGTGATCATCGTCGTGCTGCCTATCGTACTTATCCTTTTCTTCCGACGCAAGAAAACCGCCCTGGGTGAGATGGACGCGGTGAGTCAGGGGGTGGCTCCCGATGTTCGCTTTGCACCTAATCTGGCGGATAAAATAGTCAATCTTAAAAACAAGGATCCGGGCTTTAATGAACAAATGTTTCAGGATAAAATCTCAACAGTCTTTTTCGAGATTGAGAATGCCTGGTGCGGGCGCGACATGGGGCCGGCCCGGCAGTTTCTGTCGGATGCCGTTTATTCTCGCTTCCACCTGCAGCTTGAGGCCTATTTGCGCAAGGATACTTTCAACAGACTGGATGAACTGTCACTGGACAGAGCCACAATCCTAGATATCCGGTCGGATGAGAATTACGATACTATAGATGTTTGGGTCACCGCGACGGCGAGAGACTATGTTGTCGACGAAAAAGGTAAAATTGTTTCAGGATCAACTGAATTAACGACCTGGGATGAGAAGTGGTCGTTCATGCGGTCGGTCAAGGCCACTACCCAGATTAAAGAAGGCATAAAGGTTGCGAAATGTCCGAATTGCGGTGCGCCGACTGAGATCAACGCTGCCGGGGAATGTGGCTATTGCCATGCAAAAATGAACAGATACGATTTTGACTGGGTCCTTACCGAGATAGAGCAACTGAATATTACTTAAAGGGCCTCCAGAAGAGCCATAGCATTACATGGTGATAGGTGGTTTTTTCCCAGGAGATTATACCATCTTGCAAGCGTCTGCTTGTAAGATGGTTTTTTTGCGGCGAAACCTCTGCTATAGAGGTGGGTTTAAATAAAGAGGAGCCATTGACGCGAGTTCGCCTGAGGCCGCAAAAGCGATAGATAAGACCTTTCGCCCGGCCTTGAAGCATGAGGCGGAGGGATTAAGAGAGGAAAGTCCATAATTTTTAAAAATAATTCTTTAATCGACAAAATATTTAATCGACAATCGACAAGACATTGTAGAAAAATGCAAAAAACAGGCTTGTTTTTAGCGATTTTTGTAATTTTATAGCAAAAATCACTTTTGTAATAAAAGTCACTTTTTGATAGAATAAGTATATATTGCAGAATATTTCAAAATAATGCAAATTGTGACATGGCTACAAGAAGCTTAAAACTGGCATTTTGCAAAGGCTGATCGGCAGCTTCTGGGGATTGGTCAGGGAAACTTTACCTTTGGAAAAGGCTCATTACTGATCGATGATTATTGTCTGATGAACGGGGGAGTTTGCTTGCGCACAGTAATAGCGATTGCAGTTTTGCTCTGGTTCCTGTCCGGTGGTGTTGTGGCTATTGCGGGGGCGTCGGAATACCGGATTTGTCCCGGAGACGTGCTTGCCATCGACGTCTGGGGTTTCCCGGAGTTCCATGCAAAAGATGCTACTGTTGGCGGAGGTCAAGAGGCGACTACCGCAGGAATGATAACCGTCCGTCCCGACGGCCAAATAGCCTTTCCGCTGGTGGGTGAGGTAATGGCGGCCGGTGCTTCGCCGGCAGAACTGACTTTCGCGCTTACAAAAGCTCTGCGGGAGTACATCAAGGACCCCAAAGTTACTGTTAACATTACGAAGTATCATACCACCCGGGTATACGTACTTGGCGAAGTCATCCGCCCAGGATTGTATGAGATCGAAAAGCAGCACTATTTACTGGATGCTATCGGTCTAGCCGGCGGATATTCAAAGAATGCAGCCAAGAAGAATATATTTATCATCCATAAAGACAATACCGGTGAACCGGTCAAGGTAAACTTGCTGAGCCTGCTAAAAAAAGGTGACATGAGCCAAAACTATTTGCTGGCTGACGGTGACGTGGTCTATCTTACTGAAAATGGCCGGATCGATTTTGCCACCGATATAGTCCCGCTCTTCACTGCCGCATATTACTTTAACGGGACCAAGTAGAACCGGCATTCAAATTAGACCTTGGAGGTCAAAGCATGGATGAGACAGGCCTGAGATTAAAAGATATATTTCGCACCCTAAAAAAACATCGCATGATTATCATCAGTGTATTCTTGTTTGCTGTGGTCGCGGCCGCGGTGACTAATTTTTTTCTTTCTTCAACCTATGAGGCGGAGACTACCCTGCGGGTAAAGCAGCCTCCGAGTCTGGCTAATTCCCTTTTGGCGGACTTGCCGGTTATTATGAATGCCAAGCAACTTATGTCAACTTATTCGGAAATCTTGAAAAGCCGTACTGTTGTCCAAGCCGTCATTGATAGGACTCAGTCAAAAAAGGCAACAGTTCCTACCTATGAGGCGATGCTGGGGCGGATTAACATCCAGCAGATTAGAGACACCGAGGTTCTCAGGGTACACGTCCAAGCCGATTCACCGGCTGAAGCGCAATATGTAGCGAATATTCTGGTTGAGGCGTTTATTGAGCGCCTTACTTACCTTGCTCATTCCGAGCAGACGGTAGTTCGCGAATTCATTGGCGAACGGCTGAAGGAATCCCGCAATGAACTGGAGCGAGCAGAGTCGACTTTGCAGCAGTATAAGCAAGAGCAGAATATAGCGGCACCACAAGAGGAAACCAAAGCGCTTGTTGAACGACAGTCTTTTATTGATAAAATAGCGGCTGAGAACACGGTGGCCTTAGCGTCAAACCAGGCGAAACTGGCAAGTGTGCGGCGCCAGTTGGATCAAGAAAAGCCTGGTTTTGTAGCCGACAGTTACCTTATTCAGCAATACAAAGCCAGACTGGCGGAGCTCGAGGTGCAGCTTGTCAGCTTATCACAAAACTATACCGATAAGTATCCACAAGTTGTTGCCGCCCGGGCTGCCATTGCGGAAACCAAGAATAAGCTTAACAGCGAGGCGGCGCGGATAGTTAGCGCCGAAGCGCCTTCCACGAACCCGGTTCATTTAGCACTATTGCAAGGAAAAATTCAGTCAGAAGCGGAGATCGAGGCAGCAACAGCCCAGAAGGAGGCAATTGACCGTATCTTTACTCAAGGCCGCCAGGAGCTTATTCAGCTTCCGGGAAAAGAGCAGGGGTTGGCCAGAGTAATGCGCGACGCGTCGGTAGCGCAAGAAATTTACATCATGCTGGCCAAGCGGCATGAGGAGGCCCGCATTAATGAGGTAATGCAGCAAACTGACATTCAGGTCATTGATGTAGCTGTGGCGCCAGGAGGACCCATTAAGCCCAGAAAAAGACAAAATGTCGCCATCGCCGCGCTGTTGGGACTAATGGCCGGAATTGGTCTTGCCTTCATTATCGAGCATATGAATAAGACTATTTCCTCGGTGGAGGATGTTAGCTATTTCCTTGACCTGCCAGTATTAGGCAGTATACCGGATCTTGATGATGAAGATGCCGCTCCAAGGCTGGGGTGGTGGGGTAACCTGCTACAACAGCTGACAGCTCTGATGGGAGGAAGAAACGATCGTGACAAATGAACGAAGATTAATTGTCCATGAAAGTACGAAATCCCATATTGCCGAGGCTTACCGCACACTTCGGACCAATATCCGTTTTTCCAAGACTGGTGTAGCATTAAAGACTATCCTGTTTACCAGCGCGGGTCCGGGAGAAGCCAAGTCAACTACCTCAGCCAACGCGGCAGTAGCTTTCGCTCAAGCTGGGAAAAAGGTCATTATTGTCGACTGCGACCTCAGAAAGCCTATCCAACATAAGATCTTTCGTTGCCCGGATCGCGGTCTTACCAACGCATTGGTAGAGGATATTCCTGTCGCCGAGCTTCTACAGGACACCCTTGTTCCTAATCTTTATCTTCTTTCGAGCGGCCCTATTCCACCGAATCCTTCCGAGCTTCTTAGTTCGCCAAAGATGCATGACATTCTGGCGGAGTTGGCAGCTGACGCCGATTATGTGTTTCTTGACACGCCACCGGTCATAGCGGTAACTGATGCCTGTGTCATAGCCTCGCTTGTTGATGGGGTAATTATAGTGCTTGATGCTGGAGCCGTTCGGCCGGAAATGGCTCAGAGGGCTAAGGCGCTTATCCAAAATGCTCATGGTCATCTGCTTGGAGTTATCCTGGCCCGCGTTCAGTTTGAAAAGGAGCACAGCTATTATTACTACTATTCAGATCGCAAAAAGACAGCAGGACACTGAGAGCCAACCCGGTTTTACAGCTGAAAGACATGCAAGGGCTTATTGCTATTATTACTATTGAGGTTCGAAGACCTTACCGTAAGTTATTTTGGAGGTGAAAGACATGAGGCGGCAACTTGTCCCGATAATGCTGATGATATTAGATGCGTCTATTGTTGCAATCACGCCTTTTATCGCGCTGTTTATCCGTTATGAAGGGACAGTGAGTACAAGTAATCTTGATATGATACTGAGAAATCTTCCGCTGATCATCTTGTTGTGGGTTGCTCCCTTCCATCTGTTTAAGTTGTATCACCGGCTATGGCGCTATGCCAGCGTCAACGAGCTGATAGCCATCATGGTGGCTGTAACCCTAGGCTCGGTCTTGTTCTATGCTTCCTTCTTCCTACTTGGTGACAGCATGCCTCGCAGTGTATATCTTCTGATCTGGTTTCTCAATATCGCTTTTGTCGGCGGTTCCCGCATGTTTGTACGGGTGCTCAAGCATGCTCAGAACGTCAATCGGAACACCCACTCCAGAGTACTGATAGTCGGCGCGGATGATGCCGGCGCTGTTCTTGCCCGGTCTTTGATGGAGAAAAGCACAGACAAGAAGCTTATTGGGTTTATCGACGACGATGCGGAGAAACATGGTCGCAGGCTTTTTGGAGTCCCGGTATTGGGGGGAATCGATCAGCTAAAGAATTGGCTGGAACAATTGAAGATTAATGAAGTGTTAGTGGCGAGTTCGTCACTGGATACGGTGATGCTTGATTCGATTTCCGAATCCTGTGTGCAGGCCAATTGTCAGCTGAAGCTGACCGGAGGATTCATGAGCCCGGAAGGGGCAGCTACTTTGAAGCAGAGCCGCATCGGCTTCTCTCCACAGCGTGTCTGCGTCGTAGGGCTGGGATACATCGGACTGCCGACGGCCAGCCTTCTCGCCACAAGGGACTTCGTCGTCCATGGTGTGGATATCAGCCAGCACTGTGTGGATGTCATCAATGCGGGAGAAGTGCCGTTCTACGAACCGGAGCTCGACCTCATGTTAAAAGCAGCGACAAGCAGTGGGCGTCTTACTGCTTCCACCAAACCGGTACCAGCCGATGTTTTCATTTTATGCGTACCGACACCGTTTAAAGAGAATCACAAGCCGAATCTGGAGTTTATTCAGGCGGCGATCGAGTCTATCGCACCTTATGTAACGGCAGGTAATCTCATAGTTCTCGAATCCACGAGTCCCATAGGCACCACTGAGTTGGCGGGCAAGTGGTTGAAGCAGCAGCGGCCTGATCTGACTGTGCCGATCCGCGAGATCTATGAGAAAGTTCAGCTGCGCGAGGAGCCGGAGGTATTTCTCGCCCATTGTCCGGAAAGAGTGCTGCCGGGGCAGATCCTGCGCGAACTTGTGGAAAATGACCGCATCATCGGCGGGGTCAATCGCCGTTCGGCCGAGGTGGCCAGGATATTTTACAGCCAGTTCGTGAAAGGGAAGATTCTGCTTACAGATTCCAGGACGGCGGAGATGTCAAAACTGACTGAGAACGCTTTCCGCGATGTGAACATAGCGTTTGCCAATGAACTGTCCCTTATCTGCGATAAACATGATATCAATGTCTGGGAATTAATCGACCTTGCAAACCACCACCCCCGGGTAAGTATTCTGCAGCCTGGTCCAGGAGTCGGCGGCCACTGTATAGCCGTGGACCCGTGGTTCATTGTGGATTCCGCTCCCGCGGAAGCGCGGCTTATCCGCACCGCCAGGGAAGTAAACGATGCCCGGCCTGATTATGTGGTGAACCAGGTGTTCGATAAGGCAGCGTGCTTTAAGCAGCCGGTGATTGCCTGTCTTGGCCTGTCTTTCAAAGCAGGAATCGACGACCTCCGGGAGAGCCCAGCAGTCAAAATCGTCAAAAAACTCGCCCAGCGCGCTGTTGGCCGTATCCTGGTGGTCGAGCCATACACGTCAGAGCTTCCCGAGGAGCTTAGCGGGATTTCAGCTGTTGAGGAATCCGCATTGTCTGAAGCGCTGAATTTGGCGAATATCGTGGTGTTGCTAGTCAACCATCCGGTTTTTTCCTATATCGACAAGGATCTCTTAAAAGGAAAAGTCGTGTTTGATACCCGGGGACTGTGGCGGTAGGGTAAGTATGGTATCAAGGCGCAGCCCAGCAAGGGCTTTTGATTTGGGGGATGGGAAAATGGCTTGTATCTGGATGGTTTACCAAGACGCAGTTACTCCGGATCTCCCGGGGGGTACCCGCCACTATGATTTCGGTGCGGAATGGGCTCGGGCCGGACATCGTGTTGCCCTTTTTGCGGCAACCGTGCATCTGACAACATACTCTGGAAACCCGAAGTCAACTGGTAAGCGGGAAAACTGCGAATGTATCGATGGGGTAGAGTTCGTATGGGTACCAACCATCCGCTATAAAGTCAATAATTGGCGGCGGGTTCTCAATATGATCCTGTTTGCCTTGAACACTGTTCTGACAGGATGGCGACGGCGAGCTGAAAGGCCCGATGTTGTCATCGGTTCGTCGCCTAACCTATTTGCCGCAGTTGGCGCATACTGGCTTTCCCGCCTGATTGGCGCCCGTTTCGTGCTGGAGGTCAGGGATCTTTGGCCGCAGTCCTTGATAGACTTGGGGGTAAGTCCACGACACCCTATAGTACTTCTTTTTAGCTGGATGGAGAGTTTCCTGTACCATAGAGCACAGCAGATCATTGTTTTAGCCCAAGGGTCGATTAACTACATTTCCGCTAAAGGGATCGAATGTTCTAAAATCGTTTATGTGCCTAACGGGGTTCATTTGGATCATTTCGTTGTAAGCGCGACTCGTGAGGAGGGACGCGCGAAATATGGTTTCACTAAATTTACTCTCGGGTATGTGGGCGTTAACGGCGAATCTCACGGGCTTATTTATCTTGTTGATGCTATGGCGACAATCGATGACCCTGATATTGAGCTGGTTATTATCGGAAATGGCCCGGCCCGCCCAGGATTGATGCAATACGTTCAAGACCGGGCAATTGCCAATGTCCGATTCATGGATCCAGTTCCCAAAACCGAAGTCCCCTTGGTGTTGAAGGCTTTAGATGCCGGGGTACTTAGCCTGCGGAGGGCAGACTGTTTCCTTTATGGTATTAGTCCCAATAAACTGTTCGATTATATGGCCGCGTCGCTGCCGGTACTGGGGATCATTGACGGATGGGTAGCGGATTTAATCCATTCATCCAGATGTGGGGTTGTATGCAACCAGGAGGACGCCAAGAGCATTTCAGCCGGGATAAGGCTGCTTGCGGGCAAGGCCCCGGACGAGAGGTCTCAAATGGGTCAAAGAGGCCGCGAAGTCATTCAGCAGCATTATAACCGGAAAACATGGGCGTCTGAGTACTTGCAAAGCATTACTGTGTAGGTAAGGAGAAGATAGAAAATGGGGCCAACAGCATTAATAACCGGCATAACTGGTCAAGACGGCGCTTATCTGGCAGAATTTCTCCTCAAACAGGGCTATATTGTTCATGGTGTAAAACGTCGCAGCTCGATGTTCAACACCGATCGGATTGATCACCTGTACAAAGACGTTCATGATAAGAACGTAAAGTTCTTTCTGCACTATGGTGATCTGACTGATTCTACTAATTTAATTCGTATTATTCAACAGGTCCAGCCGGATGAAATCTATAACTTGGCTGCTCAAAGTCATGTTCAGGTATCCTTTGAAACCCCGGAGTATACGGCAAATTCAGACGCCTTAGGTACCCTCAGAATCCTGGAGGCTATCCGGATTTTGGGGCTGACAAAAAAAACGCGCTTTTATCAAGCTTCAACCAGCGAGTTGTATGGTAAAGTGCAAGAAATCCCGCAGAAGGAAACCACGCCCTTTTATCCGCGTAGTCCTTATGCGGCTGCAAAAATATATGCCTATTGGATAACTGTCAACTACCGCGAAGCCTATGGTATGTATGCCTGCAATGGAATCATGTTCAATCATGAGTCACCGATACGGGGTGAAACCTTTGTGACCCGTAAGATTACGCGTGCTGTTGCCCGGGTTAAGCTTGGGCTGCAGGATGTTTTATATTTAGGTAATTTAAATGCCAAGCGGGACTGGGGCTATGCAGGGGATTATGTCAAAGCAATGTGGATGATGCTTCAACAGGATGAGCCTGATGATTTTGTCATTGCCACTGGTGAAACTCACACTGTGCGCAAATTCGTTGAATTAGCGTTTCAGCATGTGGGGATTGATGTACAGTGGCAGGGCGAAGGGGTTGACGAAAGAGGGATTGATACCGCTACCGGCAAGGTATTGGTCATGGTTGATCCCCGTTATTTCCGCCCCACTGAGGTCGAA
>Ga0316232_1005156_pt1 | contig 10583 bp, 7 predicted proteins | sample TBHtaG_FD_206006 | JGI IMG/M metagenome (GOLD analysis project Ga0316232, IMG submission 206006) | Freshwater microbial communities from Trout Bog Lake, Wisconsin, USA - TBH18025_13 | ecosystem: Environmental > Aquatic > Freshwater > Lake > Hypolimnion/Profundal zone | place: USA: Wisconsin... | reverse complement strand
ATTGTCTATATGCTCTTCTTGCATTCTCAATGAACGGTAATCTGAAAGTCTTATCTTGGTTCCATATACCTGAATTAATATATGTTATCTGATTCTTATCCATTGGAATGAACTCATAGCGTTCAATCTTGTTTGGTTTGTTTGGATCAAATATAGGTTTACGTAAAATGTAACCTTTGATAATCATGTTCTGAATGTTATCAAAGATAGGGTCAATTAACTCAGTTGGTAATTGAACTGCACCTAAGATACCTTCTTCCGGGTAAGACTTATGTATAATATGTTCAAAGTAAATTTCACCTTCAATTAAAAGCTGTCTAAAGTATTCCCAACCTTTCTTTTCTAGTTCAAAGTTTTGAATATACTTTTTAAATTCATTATCAAGCTTATGCTTGTCTACTTCTTCTAACTCAATATTACGGAAATAAAGTTTAGCAATATCACCGTGTTCATTTTTATTAATACATTCATCGCATATTTCATCTAAGCAATCACTGACTTCAGCAAAGGCAGCCATAATTCTATAATCTAGAATTCTTGGACCTTTATCTACTTGAATGTTAGCATATACTAAATCATTGTATATACCACCTTTAGCAATCTGGCCAGAAGGTGTGTTGTTATAATCGTTATCGTAAAATATGGATTGTCTAGCTAGAGCTTCTGTTCTTCTAGAACCGGTATCTTGGAATACCTCATATTTTGGGTTTAATTGACCTATAACTGCGTTAAGATCTAAAGCTTGATATGGAAGCTTATTGGTGATGTTCTTAAAGAACCCTGTTTGATTAACTCCTTTATCTTCGGCCATTTGTATTATTTAATAATAGAGTAATGTAATTCTATGTTAGAAAGTTATAGAACCTGGGCCTTTAAAAATATATACTCTATATAATAATTTGTAATAACCTAACTGGTAAACGGGACAGTTGATGAAGTGGTTGTAGCACTATTATTATTGGTAATAGAAGCATGATAAACACTATTATCTATAAATGTAGAGTTTTGACAAGTTAATAAACTAGTACCTGATATAGGCGTTAAATGAGATGTGGGTACGGTATATGATGATCCGCTGTAAACTGCAGAATTGCATATTCTTGCATTAGATATATATCCTTGAAAATAACCAGCATAACCAGGTATTGCATTATAATAATATGCTCCTAAATAGTTAGAACCACCATTATAAGATCCTGAAATCGACCCTACACTATAACCAGTACCATTGACATATAAAGTAACTGTACCACCTGATCTAACTAATGCAACATGACTCCAGGCATTTTGCGTTAAAGTAGGTCCAAAGTTAGAGGAAACAGCCCAACCACCGCCACTTGTAGACATAAGAACACCTATTTGCGCATTTCCTGTGATCTGCAACCTTACAGCTGCATATGCACTAGCATTTGCTCCAATTACAAAAGTATTACCACCTCCACCGTTAGCAGTTGGGTAAACAAAATGTTCATAAGTAAAATCACCGGTAGGAACTATATTATTATTTGATATTGTAAGAAATTGATTTGAACCGTTAAAGTTGCCTGAATAATTGGTTGTAAATGCGGAATTAGTATTGGGGGTAATACTTCCTGAACCTGTAAACGTATATACAGCGTTTGAACCATTAAATAAAATATTAGGCGAACCTGTAAATGTCGTGCCTGCATAAACAGAAGGTAAAGATACTATCACTACCCCAGAACCCCCTGTAGTTGATGCAGCATTATTACCACCACCTGGGTAGTTACCAGTATTGTTACCACACCCACCACCACCACCACCAGTATTAATAGAGCCGCTTACCCCTGGGTTTGTATTACCACCTGTACCACCTACAGCACCTGCTCCTCTTCCACCACCACCTGACCCTCCAGCTCCCCCAGCACTTTCATCAGTAGAAAAATAATTACCAGCTCCTCCACCACCACCACCAGCGTAATAAGTAGATGTACCAGTAATAGAATTATTTACACCAATACCCCCCGCACCACCAGGCCCGTGATAAGTGTTTGTAGCATTAGAACCTGCAGCTCCTGCACCTCCACCGCCACCCGCCCCACCGTTAGCATTTGTACTTGAACCACCATTATTACCCGTACCGGTACCGCTACCAGGAGACCCATTAGGGTTACCGGCACCACCCCCTGAACCGTTACTTGAAGATCCATTATTGCCTGATGCTACAGTGGATGTGTTGTAATAACAACCACCACCACCGCCCCCCCCACCTGCTGTCATTCCGTTAAAAGAAGAACTACTACCATCACCACCATTACCACCTGCAGGGTCTGATGCTGTATCATACCCTACGCCACCTGGACCAACTGTTATTGTATATGTTGTACCAAATGATAATGTTGAGGTTCCAGATATTACACCACCTGCCCCACCACCACCACCCGCTCCTGTTTCGTAGCTTTCACGACCACCTCCTCCCCCTCCACCAACTATTAAATATGTTGAACTAACATTGAAAACTCCACTACTTGAAGGTGTTGGAGTTAAAGAACGAGTGGGTGTAATGGTCGGCGTCGGCGTTACTGATTGAGATGGGGTTAAAGTTGGAGTGACACTATTTGTTGGAGTTAATGACGGCGTTACTGATTGAGATGGGGTTAAAGTTGGAGTGACACTATTTGTTGGAGTTAATGACGGCGTTACTGAAATTGAAGGGGTTACAGAAACTGTTGGTGTAATTGATTTTGTTGGGGTAATTGATTGAGTAGGAGTTACAGAGGGTGTAACACTAGCTGTAGGAGATAATGATGGTGTAATTGATGGTGTTATGGAAGGTGTTAAAGATGGTGTTAAAGAAGGAGTAACAGATGGATAAAATGGCCACTGGCTATTATAAATACCACCAAAAGCGTCATTATTATTCCAAACACCTACTGCAACAGAAGGTACTGGATTAATCGGTTTACCGATGAAAGACCCCCTTGTATATAACATAAATTAATATAGGTCTTCGTACGATGCGATAATGTCAATAGAGTTGTTTGCACCTGCTTGAGCAGATAAAGTATCTGACGTTACATCATACATATATAATGGGTTATCTTTACCAATAAGAATTAACGTCGCGTTAATAGGTACGGTAATTTGGTAGGCAAGGGTTGTAAATGCTGTAGAACTTCTATTAATTACCACCGTAATAGTAGCTGGGTTAGTGGTCTTATTGACAGCCATTAACGTGTTTAATTTATAAGTGTGATTGGTAGGAGGTGCACTAAGAACAATCGTACCTGTGGATGAAATGTTAGGAGTTGCTGATAAACAACCGTTTATAGTAGTAAGTGCTGCTATGTTAATGTATGCCATGTTATTATTTATTAATTATCTTCCAAAAACTATTGAGTAGCCTGCAATTAAAGACTGTGAACTATTACCACCACCAGTAACTGCGCTTAAAGGAGCCCCATTAACCCAGAACACTGATGCTGATACACCACCGAAGAATGTAGCACTGCCACCAACCGTTAATGTTTGGCCGTTAGCAGGTGTTGTATTAACACCCATACTACCATTAGATGATACTGTAACTAACGCTGTTGTGGCGGGACCACCGTTATAGAAACTTAAGTTGTCTGCTATACCAACACTAATACGTCCATTGCCAGTAACGTAGTCCATTACTATACCATCTGAATATGGACCACCGAAAGCGCTTGTATTATAGAAACCAGATGTACTACCAATTGAGCTCTTTGATGTTAATGCGCCTGTTAGCGTACCACCACTTAAAGCTAAGTAGTTAGATGTGCTTGTAGTTAAGTTAGCACTATTGCTATTACTCCAAGTATAAGCTTGATTCCAATTACCGGAAGTTGCAACTACATTTGAAATAGCGCCTAATTCATATGCACTGTTTGTGTTTGTATATGTATATGCTTGGTTCCAATTACCACTTACAGGTGTAATGGCTTGAACGTCGTTATAAGCTAAATTCCAATTAGCTGAAGTAGCTTGTATAGTTGCTAATTGAGCACTGTTATTAATTGTGTATGTATAAGCTGTGTTCCAAGTAGCACTAACTGGTGTTATTGCTTGAATATCACTATATGCAAGATTCCAATTAGCACTCGTGTTAGCAACACTTGTTTCATCGCCAATTAAATATCCGCTGTAACTATTAGCAAATGTATAACCAGCTTTCCATTGCGTGGATGTACTGGTTACATCATTGATAACGTTGTTAGTTGATAATGTTCCACTTACCGTTAATGTAGCGCCTGGGTTTGTAATTGCTTGACCAATACCAACATTACCACCAGGAGCAACATACATCACAACATTGCTACTTAAAGTACCGTTTGTAAAGAACTTAATAGCATTGTTTGAAGAAGTACCAATTGCAAAATTACCACCATTATTATAGAGGTAAGCATCATCTGCTTGAGCAACTGTAAATGCTGGATCACTAAACAAACTGTTATTAATACCTAAGTCTACGAAATTAGTTGTATCAGTACCATTATCGGCAGTTGCAACAAAGTCAGATGATGCTGCACTACCTGGGTACAAATTAGTGTTATTAACTTGTTGATAAGTATTAGCGTTTGAAGTAAACTGACCTACCAAATTAGGTAATATTGCATTTGGAGCTAATATACCAATTTCTAAAGCAGATCCGTATAATGTAGCTGTTGAAGATATATCACCAACAACTGTTAAAGCTTTATTTGGTGCACCGTTATTAATACCAACTAAACCATTATATAAAGAACCAGCTCTATTACCTACATGTAAAACTTCACCGTAGTAATCGTAAAATGATGCAACATCTCCCGCTGCACCTAATTCTTTTACATATAATGCTGGACCACCGCCGATATCAATTACGCTTAAAGCGCTTGATGAAGTGAATATTGATGTTTGGAAATACGAAGCACTTAATGCACTTAACGTACCTTGTATGACAACATTTTGTGCAAATGTTGTATTACCATTTACAGTACCACCAGTTAGTGCTAAGAAATTGCTGGCAACGTATGTAGTGGTTGCATAACTTGCGCTGTTAGCGTTAAACGTTGTGTAAGCTTGGTTCCAATTACCACTCACTGGTGTAATGGCTTGTATGTCATTATAAGCTAGATTCCAATTTGCACTTGTTGATGCAATATTAGTTAAGTCGCCCAATACCAACGCACTGTTTGCTTGCCAAGCAGTTCCACCCGTATTGTTACCACTGTTAGCTGTTAACCAGGTAAAGTATGTATAAGACTGATTCCAATTGCTTGTTAATGGAGCAATTGTTGAAGCTGGGTAAGCTGTCTTTTGTAATGAACCGTCAACAAACTGAACACCGTTAGAGCTTCCTGCAAAAACCATTCCATCCGGAGCAGTTAACCCACCATCATTACTAAACGTCCATTGATATATGCCGTTTGGTTTTAAACTTATTTGATATGGTCCTTGAATTAAAAGATCTAAACTATTGTCTCTTAATATATACGCATTAACATCATTAAAGTAAACATTGTTTAAAAAGTTAACATTTGATGCTGTTAAAGTATTTAAATACGCATTTGAACCAGATAAGACTTCTAAAGATGACTTGGAATTGGTGTATGTATATGCTTGGTTCCAATTTCCGCTAACAGGCGTAATTGCTTGTACATCACTGTAAGCTAAATTCCAATTAGCTGATGTAGATGCAATGTTAGATAAATCACCTAACACTAAAGCACTATTTGCTTGCCATGCTGTACCACCGGTATTGTTACCTGAGTTAGCTGTTAACCAAGTAAAGTATGTATATGATTGATTCCAATTACCACTGACAGGTGTAATAGCTTGAACATCATTATAAGCTAGATTCCAATTTGCACTTGTAGTAGCTATTGCTGTAAAGTCGCTAGTATTAAGGCTACTAGTAGAGTTAGCATAAGTATAGGCTGCATTCCATTGTACTGAGTTGCCTGCACTATCAAAAATTTCATTACCTGATATATTAGCATAGACAGTTACATTACCGTTAAATGTCATGGGCCCGTAACCAGTAATAGAAGATAGGGCTGTAGTTGCTAATATGTTTCTTGTCCCGTATGTGTTACCGTCTATAACGAAATAATCATCATAGTTAGGGGTTACTGCTGTAGCAGTTAGAGCATTAATTCTTACGTTAGACATCTGTTAATATTTATGTTTTGAGGGTTAAAATAAGTCATAAAAAAGTTAGAAGGTTATTGAACCTGAGTTTTTAAATATGTAAACTCTATTGCTACCGTTAGTTGTTATAACTGGTGAGCCTGTAGTGCTTGTAGCAGCTTTATAAGTTGATGGGTATGATACTATTACAACACCAGAACCACCAGCATAACCTAGACCCTTTGAATTGTTTGAATCTTGCAACCCACCACCGCCACCACCACCTGTATTTGTAGAGCCGGCTGTTGGGTTAGTACTATTTGAACCGCCAGTACCGCCACCACCGTAACCACCAGTTCCTGGTGTTGTAGAACTGTTAAATCCTTGACCAGCTCCGGAACCACCACCGCCTGCAAAATAGACTGAACCGCTTTGAACATCACCGACGCCGTAAGTAGAAGCTTGTGTGGTTGTAATTAAACTTGTAGTTAAACCAATACCACCGCTACCGTTAACACTAATTGTAGCATCATAACCAACTGCCCCTGCACCACCACCACCACCTGAATTATATTGACCACTTCCGTCGTAAGAACCCCCACCCGCATTACCATAACCAGTACCACCAGAAGGGCTTGTTTGAGTTGATGCCCCACCTCCTTCATTGTACTGACCACCACCACCACTACCACCGCTATTTGGGCTTTGATTACCACCACCGTTATAACCACCACCATAACCACCACCATACGCATTTACACTAAAAGCTACCGTATCGTTGCCTTGATTACCTGCACCTGTATTGTATGAAGATGTAGTTGCTCCACCACCGCCTACTGTAATGGTGTAAGTATTACCTCCCGAGACATTAGCTGTACCTACAACTAAACCACCTGCACCACCACCTGATCCTTCCCAAGAACCACCACTACCACCACCTGCTACTATTAGATATGAAACAGAAGACGGAGCTGAAATAGATGATGGTGTTGGAGTAACGCTTCTTGTAGGTGTTGCTGTAGGGGTTAATGATGGTGTAGGAGTTATTGATCTTGTAGGTGTTTGAGAAGGTGTTAAAGAAGGGGTTGATGAAGTAGAATTTGTTGGTGTTAAAGATGGTGTTGGTGTTAGTGATGGTGTTGTACTATTAGTAGGTGTAGTTGAGTTTGTAGGTGTAATTGAATTTGTAGGGGTTAATGATGGTGTAGGGGTTATTGATCTTGTAGGTGTTTGAGAAGGTGTTAAAGAAGGGGTTGATGAAGTAGAATTTGTTGGTGTAACTGAAGGTGTTACGCTGTTAGTAGGTGTGATTGAATTGGTAGGTGTTATACTATTTGTTGGTGTAACTGTTGGTGTTACGCTGTTAGTAGGTGTGATTGAATTGGTAGGTGTTATACTATTTGTTGGTGTAACTGTTGATGTTACGCTGTTAGTAGGTGTAACGCTATTGGTCGGAGTTACGCTATTAGTAGGTGTAATTGTTGGAGTTATACTATTTGTAGGTGTAACGCTATTAGTAGGTGTTATACTATTTGTAGGTGTGGTGGAAGGTGTAACTGTATTTGTTGGGGTAATACTATTTGAAGGTGTAACGCTATTTGTAGGTGTTAATGATGGTGTTATTGAAGGTGTTGATGTTATTGAAGGGGTAACTGAAGGTGTAGGAGACAATGAAGGTGTAGGGGATGGTGAAGGTATACGTGTGTAACTATAATCAAAAGTGTCCCCTATATTATCTATAAGATAGATACCATTATCTGTTACTATAGAATGTACATATGAAGTTGAAGGTGTTGGTGTAGGTGTTGGTGATGTTGTACTCGATGGTGTTAATATTGGAGATGCTGAAGGTGTTGTAGTTGGTGTTATACTATTTGTTGGCGTAACACTGGCGGTAGGGGTAATACTATTTGTTGGAGTTACGGTAGGTGTTACTGAAGATGTAACTGTAGGGGTTACCGACTCTGTAGGTGTTAAAGATGGTGTTACTGAAGGAGTGGTGGAAGGGGTTACTGAATTGGTAGGTGTTATTGAAGGTGTAATTGATGATGTTACGCTATTAGTAGGTGTAACTGTTGGTGTTATTGAAGATGTAACTGAAGGTGTTATACTATTTGTTGGTGTAACTGTTGGTGTAATAGAAGGAGTTACTGACTCTGAAGGTGTAACTGTAGGGGTTATTGATGATGTAATTGAAGGAGTAACACTATTTGTAGGTGTTATAGAAGGGGTTATTGATGGAGTAACACTTTCAGATGGTGTCAAAGTCGGTGTGTTTGTTGGAGTTACTGACGCTGTAGGTGTAACTGTAGGTGTTATTGATGATGTTATTGAAGGGGTAACACTATTGGTTGGTGTTATAGAAGGAGTTATTGATGGTGTTGTAGATGGTGTTACTGTATTTGTTGGTGTAATTGTAGGTGTTATGGACGATGTAACTGATGGTGTAACGCTTTCTGAAGGTGTAACTGTAGGTGTTATTGATGATGTTATTGAAGGGGTAACACTATTGGTTGGTGTTATAGAAGGGGTTATAGATGGTGTTACAGATGGTGTGATGCTATTTGTTGGTGTTACTGATGCGGTGTTGGTAGGAGTAACTGATGCAGTAGACGTTATTGTTGGGGTAACCGAAGGGGTTACTGAATTTGTTGGTGTAATTGAATTGGTAGGTGTTATTGAAGGTGTTATAGAATTAGTAGGCGTTAACGATGGTGTTATAGATGGCGTTGAAGTTATTGAAGGCGTTATAGATGGTGTTGGTGATAATGAAGGTGTCGGTGAAGGTGAAGGTATACGTGTGTATGTATAATCAAATGTATCACCAATGTTATCTATAAGATAAATACCTGTATCTGTTACAATAGAATGGGTGTAAGATGTTGAAGGTGTTGGGGTGGGTGTTAATGACGGTGTAGGGGATACTGAATTTATTTGTGTCTGAGTAACTGATGGTGTAATTGAAGATGAAACGCTATTTGTAGGTGAATATGAGGGAGTAGTTGATGGCGTTATACTACTAGTTGGTGTTAAAGATGACGTCGGGGTTAATGTTGGTGTAATGGAAGGTGTTATGGAAGATGTTACTGTAGGTGTGACACTGTTTGTTGGTGTTATAGAAGAAGTAACTGTCGGTGTAACGCTATTCGTAGGTGTTATTGAATTTGTAGGTGTAATTGAAGGCGTTACGGAAGGTGTAATTGAAGAAGTAACTGTAGGTGTAATACTATTGGTAGGTGTTATAGAAGGCGTAACTGTAGCAGTAATACTTGCTGTTGGGGTAACGCTTGTAGTAGCAGTTATTGATGGTGTTATGGAAGGTGTAATTGACGGTGTGATTGATGGTGTTACGCTATTTGTAGGCGTTACTGATGATGTAACTGTAGGTGTTACACTGTTTGTTGGGGTTACTGATGTTGTAGGTGTGACTGAAGGGGTAACAGAAGGTGTAATTGAAGATGTTACTGTTGGTGTTATACTGTTGGTAGGCGTAACTGTAACTGTAACGGTTGGTGTAATACTAGCAGTTGGTGTTAAAGATTGGGTTGGTGTTACTGAAGGTGAAACAGAAGAGCTAACTGTGGGTGTAATACTATTAGTAGGTGTTACCGATGGCGTTACTGAAGGAGTAACGCTATTTGTTGGTGTCACTGATGGTGTTGAAGAAATAGATGGGGTTACCGACGGCGTTACTGATGATGTAACTGTTGGGGTTATACTGTTTGTAGGTGTTATACTATTGGTAGGTGTTACTGAAGGTGTTACTGAAGGTGTAATTGAAGATGTAACTGTAGGAGTAACGCTATTTGTTGGAGTTAATGATGGGGTTACTGATGGTGTAATGCTACTTGACGGTGTTACGCTTACTGTAGGTGTAATTGAAGGAGTTACAGATGCTGTAATTGATGGCGTTACTGAAGGTGTTACGCTATTTGTCGGTGTTATAGAAACTGTAGGTGTTATAGACGCAGTAACCGAAGGTGTTAAAGATGGTGTTGCTGTAGGTGTTAATGATGGAGTTACCGAAGGTGTTGGTGCTATACCAAATTGTATTGTACCGTTATTATTAAACGTGTAAATTGTATTACTACCGCTTGTAGTTATTGTAGGTGAACCTGTAGTTATTACAGTTCCGACTGACGATGTTGGTACTGATAATATAACAACACCCTTACCACCATTACCACCTGCTCCACCTGCACCATTACTATCACTACTTGAAGCACCACCACCACCACCTCCACCTAAACCATCTTTACCAGGTGTACCATTTGCATTTGATCCGCCCACTAAGGATGTGCCACCCGCACCACCACCACCTAAACCGCCGCTACCTGCAGGTATACTTGTTGATCTATATTGCGTGGAGCCACCACCACCACCGCCGTAATATGTAGCTGTACCGGTAATGCTAGATTGTATACCATTACCACCATTACCACCGCTGCTTGCAGTACCATTAGAGCCTACTGTACCGGCACCGCCACCAC
>Ga0316232_1005154_pt1 | contig 10584 bp, 12 predicted proteins | sample TBHtaG_FD_206006 | JGI IMG/M metagenome (GOLD analysis project Ga0316232, IMG submission 206006) | Freshwater microbial communities from Trout Bog Lake, Wisconsin, USA - TBH18025_13 | ecosystem: Environmental > Aquatic > Freshwater > Lake > Hypolimnion/Profundal zone | place: USA: Wisconsin... | reverse complement strand
TCCGCGTCTCGTGATCTGACGTATTGGCTGAGCCGTCCACTGGCCGAGCGGATTGCGGCAGTAGAAATTCTCCGTGAGCGCGTATATGGAAATTCACAACGACTTCAAAGAATTGCTCGAATTGTTCAACGCCCGCGGCGTTGAGTATGTGATTGTCGGCGGCTACGCGCTGGCTGCGCACGGTGCGCCACGGACAACCGGTGATATTGACCTCTGGGTGAATCCATCGCGTGCCAATGCGACTTGCGTACTCCGTGCTCTGGAACAGTTTGGCATTGGTCTCGAACTTGGGATTGAAGACTTCGTGAAACCCGACCATGTCGTGCAATTGGGTGTTCCGCCGGTCCGGGTGGATCTTTTGACGGCAATTGATGGCGTGACGTGGGACGAAGCCTGGTCCGGCAAACTCACCGGTGTTTATGGCGCAGTGCCCACGCACTACCTCGGTCGGCGCGAGTTTATCATTAATAAACGCACTTCCGGCCGACGCAAGGATCTGGCAGACTTGGAAGCGCTGGGCGAAGAGATATGAATTTCGAGTTCGCCACGGCGGCGCGGATTATTTTTGGGGCCGGCAAACTGAAGGAACTTCGATCCATTGCCGGCGAGTTCGGCCAGCGGGCTTTGTTCGTCCAATCCCAATCAGCGGCACCGGCAACAGCACTCGCCGCCTTACCGAATTGTGTGCCGTTCCCAGTGACCGGCGAGCCCACGATCGAATTGATTCGAGCCGGGATCCGACTGGCCAAACAAGAGCAGTGTGACGTGGTCGTCAGCCTCGGTGGCGGCAGCGTAATCGACGCCGGCAAGGCGATCGCCGTCTTGCTGACGAACGGGGGCGACCCGCTGGACTACGTTGAAGTGATTGGCAAAGGTCAGGCGATCACAAAACCGGGGCTGCCATTCATTGCCATTCCCACCACCGCCGGGACCGGTGCGGAAGTGACCCGCAATTCCGTTCTGTATTCTCCCGCGCATCACGTGAAGGTCAGCCTGCGCGGTCAACATCTGTTGCCGCGAGTGGCGCTGGTGGATCCCGAGTTGACGGATCATTTACCGCCCGCCATTACCGCGAACACCGGCCTCGATGCATTAACGCAGCTCATCGAGCCATTTATTTCATGTCGGGCAAATCCGCTGACCGATGCTTTATGCCGGGACGGGATGCACCGCGTCGCGCGGTCGTTACGACGGGCATACGCGACCGGCGCGACCGACGCACGAGTCGACATGGCATTGGCGAGTTTGTTCGGCGGCCTAGCCCTGGCCAATGCTGGGTTGGGCGCGGTGCATGGATTTGCCGCCCCACTCGGCGGGATGTACGACGCACCACACGGTGCATTATGCGCAGCATTATTGCCGGCGGTAATGACGGTGAATGAACGGGAGTTGCAGCGGCGCGGCGGATGCCTCGCCCTCCAGCGTTTCGAAGAGGTGCGCCAAATTGTCGGCGATCTGGCGGAATTGGGCCGGGCGCTCGAGGTGAAACCGTTGCGGGAATTGGGTGTGCGACGGGCCGAGTTTCCGGTAATTATTAATAAAGCCGCAGTGGCCAGCAGCATGAAAGGCAATCCGGTTCAATTGACGCCCGGACAGTTGGGCGAGATTTTGGATCTGGCGTGGTAGGCAAAGCCTGCCCTGAGTTTGACCGAAGGAAAGAATCGCGATTGATCCACCGTCCGTAAGACGGAACGACCGCGACCCTTCGACAAGTCCGAGATAGACTCGCGACTCCTGTCGGAGCTCAGGGTGACAAATTTTGCATCGGTTGCACACGCAGTGAATTGTTGCGAGAAATCAGTTGAAAACGGAGGGCCGACCGGGCATCCTCGCGCTCCTATGAAAAGTTACAACGTAGCAGTCATCGGTGGCGACGGGACAGGTCCGGAAGTTGTCCGCGAGGCGATCAAGGTACTTGACGCGGCCGCTCCCAAATTCGGCTTTAAACTCAATTACACCTACTTCGATTTCGGCGGCGACCGGTATCTGCGCACGAAAGAAGTGTTGCCCGACAGCGCCGTCAGCGATCTGCGACAATTCCCCATCGTGCTCCTCGGAGCCATTGGCCATCCGGACGTGAAGCCCGGGATTTTGGAAAAAGGCATCCTGCTCCGGCTGCGCTTTGAATTGGAACAGTACATCAACCTCCGGCCGGTCAAGCTCTACGATGACCGCTTTTGCCCCATCAAAAACAAGAAGCCCGAGGATATCGATTTTACGGTGGTCCGCGAAAACAACGAAGGACTGTATGTCGGCGCCGGCGGGATTGTGTTCAAGGACACACCGCATGAAGTGGCCACGCAGGAGAGCATCAACACGCGACGCGGCGTCGAGCGCTGTCTCCGGTATTCGTTTGAGTACGCCCGCAAGAAGCACAGCGACAAACCGTGGCGCGGCCTCAAGCCCGAAGACCTCAAAGCCGGCAAGCGATCGCAGCTCACGTTGTGCGGCAAGACCAATGTCCTGACTTTCGCCTGGGACCTCTGGTTCCGCGCCTTCCATGAAATCGCGAAAGAATATCCCGACGTGAAAACCGATTATGCGCACGTCGACGCGACCACGATGTGGTTTGTGAAAAACCCGGAATGGTTTGATGTGATCGCGACCGACAATATCTTCGGTGACATCATTACCGACCTCGGCGCGATGATTCAGGGTGGCATGGGAATCGCCGCCGGCGGCAACATCAATCCGGCCGGCACGAGCATGTTTGAGCCGATCGGCGGCAGCGCCCCGAAATATACCGGCAAAAACGTCATCAACCCGCTCGCCGCGATTTGCGCCGGCGCGATGATGCTCGATTTTGTTGGCGAGAGCAAAGCGGCAAATTCCATCGAGCAGACCGTGATCAAAGTCGTCCGCGAGAAACTCAAAGACCTCGCCGCCGGCAAAATGGGCTACGGCACGAAGGAAGTCGGCGACCTGATCGCGTCCGGCCTCTGAGCGCGGCTTTGGAACAATAGTGGAACGGGCGGGACGCCCGTTCCACTCTTTTCAAATTCGTTCTTCCGATTGCCAGCCACTATCATGAGGGGGTTGACTCAGGTCGGACTTGGGCTACATTCCATCCCACGTGAGAATTCCCCTCGAAGATAATTTTAATGACATCATTGGCAAGGCCTGTCGCGGCCTGAAACTCACCGACGAACAGGTCGCCCAAAACGCGGGCGTAACGGCTGCCGATGTGGCCGCCGCCAAAGCCGGGACCTTTCACGAATCGGTCGTACGCAAGATTGCCCCTGTCCTTGGGCTCGGCGCGGACGCCCTGGTCGTGAGCGGGCAGAAAGCCTGGTATCCCGCCGATCCCGGTGCCATTAACGGACTGGTTTGTTTCAATACGCCGTATCAGGACATGACCGTTAACAGCTTTGTCGTGTTCGATCCGGCCACCAAGGTCGCCGCCGCGTTCGATACCGGTGCGGATTGTTCCGGCATGCTAAAAGTGGCAGTAAAAATCCAGCAAATCTTTATCACGCATGTTCATGGCGATCACATTCTGGCATTGGACCAGCTCCAGGCGCAGACCGGCGCTCCCGCCGTGGTCAGCAACCGGGAACCGCTGGCCGGTGCAACGGCATTCGCGGACGGAACCCAATTTCAGATCGGCAACTTGCAAGTCGCGACGCGCCGCACCAGCGGCCATGTCCGCGGCGGCGTGACGTATGTCGTGACCGGCCTGTCCCAACGATTGGCCATCGTCGGTGATGCGATGTTTGCCGGGTCCATGGGCGGCGGCATGGTAAGTTATGCGGAAGCGCTGCAAACCAACCGGGAAAACATTCTCTCCTTGCCCGATGATACCGTGATTTGCCCCGGGCACGGACCGTTGACCACGGTCGGCGAACAAAAACAGCACAATCCATTTTTCACCAAATAACCACGGAGCTCATCCAGATGGAACGGATCGGAATTGTTGGAGTCGGCCGCATGGGTGCAAACATGGCGCGCCGGTTAAAGGAAGTCGGGTACCCGGTGACAGCAGTGTATGATGTCCGCACGGCGGCGGCAAAATCATTGGCAACAGAACTCGGCTGCGAAGCCTGTACCAAACTCGCGCGCGTGACGGCGTTGGCCGATGTCATCATTACCGTTGTGACCGATGATAAAGCCCAGTTGCACGTGTTCACCCACAAGATAGACAACCTCTTGAGCGGAGCTACGGGCAAGGTATTCGTGAATTGCGCGACCGTTTCGCCGGCTACGCATGTCCAGGTCGAAAAGCTCGCGAAAAAAGCGGGCGCGGCTACCCTGGAAGGCTGCATGGCGTCGAGCATCCATCAGGCGCGAGCCGGCACGCTCTATCTCATGTGCGCGGGCGAGCGCCGGACGTTCACCCAGGTCCAGCCGATCTTGCGCAAACTCAGCGACGACGGCAAATTGATGCGTTACATCGGTCCGGCCGGGACCGCGGCGCAGGTCAAGGCGCTCGTCAACATGGTGATGAACATTAATACCGCCGGGCTCGCCGAAGGCCTGGGCCTCGGCGCGGCGCTCGGGCTGGATCTGAAAGTGTTAATGGAAATATTCTCGCAAACGGGCGCGAACTCGCGCGTGCTGGCGACCGACGGCGAAGACATGGTCAATCGGGAGCACTCCTGCTTCTTCAGCGCAGCGCATGCCGCGAAAGATTCGGGCATCGCGCTGGCTCTCGCAAAACAGGCCCGCCTCCAGCTGCCGCTCGCCGCGGCGACGTACAAACAATTCAAGAAAATGACGCAGGCCGGCCTGGGCGATCTCGATAAGTCCGGGATTGCCGAACTGACGTTTCAAGGACGCGGCCCCAAGCCGGGAAAGAAGAAATGAGTCAGTTAAAGCACATCGCATCCCTTTGGTCGCTGACCCAGCATCCAGCCTCGGCCAACGAATGGACGTTGGAACAAAAAGTCGCGGACGCCAAACAGGCCGGGTTTGACGGCGTGGCGGCCGGCGCAACTCCGGAGTTGCCACCGATTCTCCAAAGTTACAACATGCTCGTGCTGGGCTACATCTCATCTGGAAAAGCGGCAGAGTTTCCTGCGGCCATTCAGGCCAACAAGGCGATGGGGGCTTATCACATCAATGTTCAACTGGCCGATGAAAATACGCTCACTCCTGAAGCGTTGGGCTTGACCCTGCTGATGCTCCAGGAAGGCAAGCACCAGGGGGTGGCGCCAGCCATTGAAGTGCATCGCGATACCTGCACGGAGACGCCCGAGAAAACCTATGCGCTCGCCGATGCCTACCAGAAGGTGACCGGCGAGCTCTTGCCACTAACCTGGGATTTTTCACATCTGGCGGTTGTCAAACATGTCGCGCCCAAAGATTATATCCGGCGCCTGCTCACCCGGCCGGATCTGATTCAGCGGGCCCAACAATTTCATTTCCGCCCGTTCAACGGCCACCATTGTCAGGTTCCGGTCACCGACGGGAATGGCAACCTGACTCCGGAAGTTCAGGACTGGCTGCCGTTCGCCGAAGCGGTTTTAAAATGCTGGCTTGAGGGCAACAAGAGTACGAATCGCGAAATCTTTGTCTGCCCCGAAATGGGACCGGTGCCTGGTGGCTATAACATTTCCACACTGCCAAACAGTTGGGAAGATGCGAAAGTGTTACGGGTTGAAATTGATAATATCTGGCAGAAGCTAACCAAAAAAGGAAACTAACCATGAGTAAGATCGTTCCGTTAATCAGTTCCGGTATCGCCGGCCCGTTGGGAGTCTTGCACCTGCCGCGGCTCTGGCAAAAAGTGTTATTGGAATCGTTGGGGCAACTCGCCGACGGTTACCCGGGAATTGGCAAAGGCTATGATCTGTATGTGATCAACGGCCTCGGCCTGAACGCCGACGCCGTGAAGAAATTCATCGTGACCCAGCCCACTTATCCCCAGTTTGAGGCCTGGATCAAAAAACAGCCGGGGGTTAAACTCGACAAGGGCAACATTCATAAGTTGAATGTATTCATTACTGGCTATATCCACGAAGATGCCACGCGCAAAGCGATCCTCAGTGCGAATGGCCTACCGGATGATGGCTCAGTCTGCCCCGATGCGATTAATCTCAATAATCTCGACGACTGGAAGGAATTCCACACGGCGGTAACCAGTCAGTAACACGGAATTAATTAAAAAAAGCGGTGGTCCGATTGGGCTGCCGCTTTTTGTTTTCTGCAATCGGAAAGTGGAACGGGCGTCCCGCCCGTTGATGTAAATAACTGACAGGCGGGACGCCTGTCCGACTAACGAACGAGCGAGACGCTCGTTCCACTATTTTTAAAACCCACTCGAATGACTGCCATACTCGAGGCAAGTTTCGTAGACTGCCGCCAGATTGACCAACGGGACGCACGGGGGCAGGTTATTGGCCTCCTGCAGAATAAAGCGCCGGCCCGTTTTGATTCCGGAACCGAGGATATCCCGGGTCGCCGCCGCACAGGCGACGGGGGTCCCCCGTTCGAGGATCGCCACCCGCGGCCCGCCGGAGATTTCCACAGCGGGTCCCAAGGCCCGCCGGAGGGCACCATGATCGACTGGAAAACCGGTATCAAAAGCACTCACGCCAAGGTGCTTGGCAATGAGCGGGAAATGCCGGGTGGCATCACCGCAGAGATGAATCGACCGGCGGCGGTTCGCCACAGTGCTGGTGGATGATTGATCGTACCAGAAGGCGTGGACAGGCATTACCAACTCTTCATACATCGCCGGGCTGATCAACTGAATCGAGTCATCCGCCAGATAGGCCGACTCGGTCCGTACTGGGTGATTGAACAAGCGGGCCAATGCCTGATTCCGGGTCAGACAAGCTTGGGCGATGGTCTGCAAAAGCCGCTGTGATTTTTCAGGCTCCATTGCCAAAAATAGGAAAAGATCCGTTCCAAACAAATCAGTCGCCACCGTCAGCGGACCATCAAACCCGAAGAGCAAAGGCGCAACCTGGCCGGACCGCCCCTGGTAGACAAATGTTTTCAACTCGCGAACCAGGGCTGCATGGAATTGGAGCCGCTCCTTGATCCAAGGATTTTCCAGCGGTTGCGAGAAATCACGAGCGAGAAAATCATCCACCTGTTCCAGGGTGTACGGCGGCGTGGTGGCGGGGACCTGACCGGGCTCGAATTGCGGGGTTGCGCCAAAATATGCCGCGTCATAAATATTCTGGCAGTCGACGCGAAAACTCCATTCTGCAGGCAATTGACTCTGAAAATCACAGGTCCGGCTGAGCGTGGTCGCCAGATACTCCTGAAAACGCGCCTGAACCCGCAGCGTTACAAACGGATCCCGGTAGTATTCAGCGAAACCCCAACCCTCCGGGTTGAGCGCGGGATCCAACAGGATGATCCGGGGGTTCAGATTCCAGCGCAACGGTACGCGCGCGGGCCGACCGGCTGCATAGTCCTCCCACAATTGTTTTTTTTCAACGGCGGTTGGTATCTTCATTCGTGTTGGCTCCGGATCACCGAATTATTCGGTCGCATCGCGCCGCCTGTGTAGCGAAGCCGATCGGAAATGGCAAGGGCGCCGCAATCGGTCTGGCCCACTGCTCAACACCACGCCAATCCATCACGGTTCACGGTCATGGGGAATCAGTTCGAAGACCGCGACGATGGTTGCGGGAATCGACTGTGGCCGCCCTGTCGTCGCATTAACAAAGACCCATTCGGTTTCTCCCGTGGCGACGACTGCCTGGTCGGTCGGCCTCACAAACTTGTATTTTCGAAGCGAACGCACCTTGCGAAAATCGGTCACCCAAGTCAGTGCCACCAGCGGCTCACCGAGAAATGCAGGTCGCAGATATTCAATCCGGTGCGACCGGGCCACCCACGTCGCTCCGGCGGCGAGCGTAGCGCGCGTACAGCCGACCGCAGCCGCATGCCGCAGTGCCAGATCCTGCATCCATTGCACATAGGCCACGTTATTGACATGGCCGTTCGCATCGACGACGGCGGCGGGAACCGTGAATTCGTGGCGATAGATTGCGATCAAGCTCACGGCTTCTTCTTCGTGCCGCCAAACGCCGCTTTAAATTGATTGGTTAGATCAAGCGTGCTGAACAGTTGGCCGACCACGAGATTGGTTGCGGGCGCCAGGCTGGACTGCGAGTCGTCAACGAGATTGGTTTGAATCACTTGAACCCCATAACCGGCAAATACCTTACCGGTCGCTTTGACGGGAGTTTCCTTGATGGTTTCAGGTTCGCCTTTTTTGGCTGGCTTCTGCTTCACGCTGATCACGTGGCTGGGCGTATGGGTCAGGCTGGCAACCTGCGAGGTGATCATCAGCGTGGCAAAGGACGGAACCGTGATGAGTCTTTCGTGTTGTTGCACGATGCCAATCTTTTGATTTTGCACATCTTGATCAAAGAGACAGTAGCGCAGGATCAGATTGGTATAGCTCTGCCGGGTCGTATTCTGGATCGCTATATTCAATTTCTCGGTCCGGATTTCAGACCGCGCCGGCGTATTGGGCAGAGCCGGTCCACTCGCCGTATGTCCATCCGGAGTCACCAGGATATTGAGCGGTCTCAGCGAACTGGTTTGCGACTGCCCCAGCGGTACAAATCCAGCCAGCAGTAATAGAATCAGGCTCCCGCGCAAGGTCCGGCAACTAAGATATTTCATGATCGTCCTATTGATCCGGCTGTTAAACACTTGGCCGATTGGAAAGTCAACCCCGGAACCGCCCCCAACTTGAGCCGCCGGGTAATCCGGGTGCGTGGGTTGAAACTGCCTGTCCGCTCCGTCCCAGGGCCTACTGATAGGTGCGAATCTTCACAGTCTCCAATGCCCAAGCATCCTCTTTCTTACTGAAGCTAATCACACCAGTTAATTTCAGCCGCAGCCCCGCCTGGACAACCAGACCGTGTTGTGCGTTATCCATCCGAGTGACGTAGCGCAGGCTGCTGTCTTTCGATTTGGCCGCCGGCTTGGTCGTTTGAAAACTGGGCGCATATCCACCTTCACCATTCAGCCACTTGCAATTTTCTGTAAATTCGATTTCCGCTTCATACTCCAATACGTAGACCTTCACCGCCGCGACCTCGCCTTCGGTCCCGTCCAACTTCTTAAAGGTGAGCAGTCGAATCCGCCCTTCAGATTGTTCTTTGATATGACTTTCAAAGGCTTGCTTGCAGTCATTGACTGGCGGTGCGGCTGAATAACCCGGGAGACAAACCCACCCGCAACCGGCGATCACAATGGAGAGTAGCAGTTTCATCAATGATCCTCGACTGTTCGTGTCGTGGTCTATTACGTTTCTCCTCGCAGGCTGTTGAAAACAGTCTGAATTCGCTGTGTGCGGTCACACGACTACAACAACATTCTCAAAGAAAAACCTTTGTTTGACGGCCGCGTCACTGACACGGCGCATTTTTCAACAGCCTGCTGGCGACATTCATGCTGCCAATGTGGATGATAATTGTCAAGGCGATCCCACCCAATTTCCCGCCCAGGCCAATTTCGCCCTTAATCGCGGTCGGTTTGCGCGATGATTTTGCCGATGCATCAATCCCAAGTGCTCGTGTGGGGCTTTCCCACAGCAACTCCAGTCCTGCATTTCCCCCCGTTCGGCACTGCGTGTTAATTCTGGCCCGGGCGCATCTCAAAAAAGTGCGACACATTCACCCCAACGAGTGCCAGTGCCAGGCAAATCGCGACGTGAAAAGTCGCCGGACTCATCGTGTCTTTGCTGAGATATGTCCCTTGGATCGCTGCCAGGCCTTCCGCCAGGTGGTGCTGCTCCACCCCCGAGATGACCACCACCGGAATCCGGCTTCCGTTCTTCCGCAAAGACCGCAAAACTTCACCCTGCCCAAGGACCGGTAAATTCCAATCCAAAATCACCAAGGCAAAGTTTTTCTGGCACAACTTGGCCAATGCCTCCTCGCCGTTGATTGAAAAATCGAGGTCGGGCTTGCGCTTCCAAGACCGAATATTCACCAAATGATTCGCCACAAGATGTTGATCCGTGAGGTTGTCATCGACGATCAAGACCGAAAAGTTTTGATCATCCCTGGTCAGGGCGGCGGTGCTGTTCGCAGACGGCGCGGCTGAGGCGGTGGCGACATTGGCAGACGCTCCTGCGATCTCTGTTAATTCCGGCCCCCGAATCCATTCATCACATTTGGGACAGGCTAAGAGCTTCCCGGCTTCGGAAATCGGAATCTCGACGATCTTCTCACAACGCTTGCAGAGGAAAATAATCAGATCCGCCCGCTGAATCGGGAGCATGATCGATTTATTACAACTGGGGCAATGCATTCCATCGCCTTGGAGCGCAATGTCAATTTTAACCAGCTGACTGCAATTGGAATGTGGGCAGGTATAAACAATGGCGGTTTTGGGAACGGTCAGACTGGAACCGCAGTGCAAGCAATTGACCTGCGTCCCGGCACTCGAACCCTCCCGCATCAGTTGTTTCCCACACGACCTGCATTTGAAAAGAATGTTGAGCATTTATCAAACTCGCCGGGATAGTATCGGGTGCCGCCTGGAATGGCAATCAGTTCTCCGCAATCTTGACCGCGCCGTCTGGGCCGACCGCCGACTGGCCAACGGATTCGTTGTCAGGCGGCGGTCTGGCGGCGGTGGCGGCGGCGGGCGGCCCAGAGGGTGACG
>Ga0316232_1005147_pt1 | contig 10594 bp, 10 predicted proteins | sample TBHtaG_FD_206006 | JGI IMG/M metagenome (GOLD analysis project Ga0316232, IMG submission 206006) | Freshwater microbial communities from Trout Bog Lake, Wisconsin, USA - TBH18025_13 | ecosystem: Environmental > Aquatic > Freshwater > Lake > Hypolimnion/Profundal zone | place: USA: Wisconsin... | reverse complement strand
TCTTGTGGTGGCTACCATTCCCGGAGGGGTCGCCGGACTTGCTTTGGAATCAGTGATCGAGCAATTTGTCCGCTCTCAGATGCTCATCATCGCCGTAGGTCTGACTGTTATGGGTATTGTTCTTTACTATGTCGACAAGAAAGCGGCTCAGATCGTCAGTTTTGAGAGAATAACCTTTACCCACGCCATTTTGATCGGCGTTTCCCAGGCGCTGGCTCTCATTCCCGGCGTGTCACGTTCAGGAATTACGATGACCACCGGACGTCTTTTGGGCTTTTCGCGCGAGGCCACAGCTAAGTTTTCTTTCCTGTTGGCTACGCCGATCATCGCCGGTGCCGCCCTAAAACACGCCCCCGATATTATTCATAACATCGCCAATCCCTTGTTTTTAGTTGGAGCAGTCACTTCGGCTATTGTAGGGCTTATCAGCATTAGCTTTTTACTTAAATATCTTCAAACCCACAACTTCGCCATATTTGCGGTTTACAGAATAGCAATCTCAGCCCTCATCGTTGTTGTTTATGTGGTCCGGGGCGCATAAACATACGGAAGCCCTCTCTGCGACCCTGGAATCAAGAAAGCAAAAACAGGCCATGCGGCCTGTTTTTTGTCTTTGGGCGGTGGTGACGAAGAAGCCCGAAGGCTTTTTTCTGATATGTTATTCGGCTGGACTGGTCTTGATCAGTCCCAGTTCGATTGCTTTGGCGACAACCTTGGTACGGTTGTTCACATCCATTTTCCAGAATAGGTTGTTTAGGTGGCTTTTGGCTGTGCCTACCGTTATGTTAAGTTCTACGGCAATCTCGGCGTTGGAGCAGCCTTTGGCCAGCAGCGAGAGGACTTCTCTTTCCTTTACCGTCAACTGAGCGTACAGATCGGTGGAATCTTGTCTGGCTGGCAGCTGATTGCCCTGAGTCGCAGCCACTGCCTGCTCTCTGATGATGCTTTCGTTATAAACGCGGATTGCGTCAAAAATCACGGCCCGAATCGAGGCGGCGGGAGTTGGTTTGGTCAGGAAGGCGGTGATTTTGCCGTGATTGACAGCGTCAATGGCCATTTGCAGTTCAGCATGTCCTGTCAGCATGATTCTTTGGACATGTTTATCAATAAGGGCAATTCGGGCGAAAAGCTCTATCCCGTTCATTAACGGCATGCGAAAATCCGAGACCACAGCCGCGAAGGGGCTTTGATGCTCAATGATTTTTAACGCATGGACAGGGTCCTTGGTTGTAACTATTTCAAAATGATGATGCAGGATGCGGCGCATAGAGGCTAAAAAACTTTCGTCATCATCGACAAGCAATATTCGGCTAAGAATACCAGTACTCATTTTTCACCTTCTTGCAAAGTAAGTTGCAAATAATAACAAATAATGTCTAATTATGTCGATATTAATATTAGACCTGAAAGAAGAAACTCCTCTATTTTTTATTGGTTTTTTTCATCCGCGGTGAGGTGTGATGATATTTCGCCGGACCGTCGCGGTGCCGGCTGACAGCAAAAGGACCGATGCCTGCTGCTGAGGAATCGGTCCTTGTACGATATTCGGGCATTTATTTATTGCTTTTTCGGTCTGGATCGCTCCGCACTGAAGGACAGAATGTTTACCGGCAATGGCTGTCAAAAGCCTTATTACCCGTCATCCGGGAGGAAAGCGGACGACCGCCGCCGGGCAGCGGCCGCCTGTTATTTCCTAGGAGTGCACACTTCTGTTGTAGCCCGGTATCTGGACATAGGTCGAGGGCAGAATCATTTTCTTGGCTGTTTCAAGCAGTTCTGCGGGTACAGGACGAGTACCCAGGCATTTCTCCGCTTTTTTCTGTTCCCAGAGCTCCTTTGTCAGGACATAAGTGGGACCGCCGCCCAATTCATGCCACTGGGAAGGACGGAATTCCAAACCATATTCCTCCATCCAGCGGCGCATTCCATTCGGGCTCTCGGCCACAATCCATACTTCTTTCTGTTTTAAATAATCAAGATGATGCTCCATTTTAGCTGCAAACAAGTGAGCGCCAATGCGGCCGCCGCGGCGAACCGCCAGGGTATGATAAGACATGCCGACATTGTCATCGACCATGCGGCTGTTGACGAGACCGACAATCTCCCCATTAATAGTTCCCACTAGGCAGAATTCATCTTTTACCCGATAACGGTACCATCCGAGCAATTCGGAGTAAATACGGGCGGTGACAATATCATAATAGTCTTGGGCTACGGTTATCAGAGGTTTCACTACTTCCAGCAGATGAGGCACTGTGTCTCTGGTTACTTCACAAATAACCAGTTTTTCGCCACTGTCAAGATCAATGTACTTAGAGGGATACGGAACCATTGGGGTCTCGGACGGACGCAGGATTTGTTCAACAGAATCAAGCATTTTTTTCACTCTCCCTTTTTGTAAATGATAGTTGGCTGGAGCTCGCCGAGCAACCGCTTACGCTGTTTCACTCCTCTCGTTCAGCCTTGGCGACCGCTCCATGCTTCTCCCCAAAGTGGTATTATGATTAAATTATGCGAAAAATCTATTAATTCCTTTATTTACCATAAAAAACTTTTGGCGAAAAATATTGAGATGCACGATGAGAATCCTGTTTAGGGCAAAAACCGACATCATTACCCGTTTTCTTTTGACAGGAACGCCTTAGTTAGGATACAATGTTTCCCATCAACAACATTGTTTGTACAAACACAGTCCAGCAATAACAATTCTATTTTGCAGCGCTCTGTTTTATACGAACTCCAACCCATCTGCCGTCATCCTAAAAGCAAATTTGTGGTAAAAGAGGCGATTGATGTGAATCCAAAAATTTTTCCTGTCGAGGAAGCCACTATCGCCGGGATGCATTCTGCTATGGTGGCTGGCAAACTGACCACCTGCCGCATGGTGGAAACGTACCTAAACCGCATTACAGCTTATGATAAAACAGGCCCCAGCCTAAACGCCGTCATTAGTCTCAACCCTCGTGCCCTGGAAATAGCTGATAGCCTTGACCGTCAATTCGAAAAAAGTGGCTTTGTCGGGCCGCTGCACGGAATTCCAGTGCTGTTAAAAGACAATATATTTACTTTCGATATGCCAACAACAGGAGGATCACTTAGTCTGGAAGGCTTTATTCCTCCCGGTGATGCGACCGTGACTCAGAAATTGCGGGAGGCAGGCGCCATTATCCTGGCTAAAGTTAATCTCCATGAATTCGCAATCTGGGGTGAAACCATCAGTTCCATTGCCGGACAAACTCTCAATCCTTACGACCTGACCCGGGCTCCCGGAGGATCAAGCGGTGGCACCGGTGCGGGCCTTGCCGCCAATTTCGGCTTGGTCGGACTTGGCACAGACACTGTCAATTCTGTTCGGTCACCGGCTTCTGCCAACAGTATTGTCGGTCTCAGGCCTACGATGGGACTTATCAGCCGCGAAGGGGTTATCCCGTATTCCCTTACCCAAGATACGGTCGGACCCATGGCCCGGACGGTCTCCGATGTTGCAGCCCTGCTGAACGTGCTTGTCGGTTATGATCCGAATGATCCTGTCACAGCCTGGGCTGTAGGCAATTATCCGAAAGATTATCGCTCCTTTTTAAACCCGGATGGTCTCCGCGGCATGCGCCTGGGGGTTATGCGCAGCCTATTCGGCGGTCTGGAGGAACACCGGGAGGTTAATCTTGCTATGGAGACCTGTCTTTGTGCAATGGAAGAACAGGGGGCCACTTTAATCAACATTGAAGACCCCATTATTGATATCAATCAGTTATTGTCGGAGGTCAGTGTTCATCTTTATGATCTGCGACAACATCTCAACGATTTTCTCCAAAACCTTGGAGACGCGGTCCCGTTACATTCACTGGAAGAAATCATCGCCACCGGAAAATTTCATCAAGGTATCTGGAACGTATTGTTGAAGGCGGTACAGCTGACTCACGAAGATCCCGCCTACAACAAGCGTCTGGTTCGCCAAACCGAGCTTCGCATCAAGGTATTGGAAATTATGGCTGATTTTGAACTGGATGCATTGGTGTATCCGCATCAGCGGCGCCTGGTGATGCCAGTCGGCAAAACCTTGATCGAACGCAACGGCGTCCTTGCAGCCACTACCGGGTTCCCGGCCATCGCTCTCCCTGGCGGTTTTTCCGCCCCTACCCCTTCGGCACCTCTCGGGGTTCCTATTGGCATTGAGCTGTTGGGACGTCCCTGGACAGAGCGAAAGCTTATCAAGATGGCCTACTCTCTGGAGCAGGCCACCCGCATCCGGCGGTCGCCGGAGAGCACACCGCCACTATGATTGATTGGCTTGAATCTTTCTTCAGGCCTTGCTTGGGTAAACCCCTCTTGGGTAGTCAGGAGTATGCTATACGACTGACTATCAAGAGGGTTTTTTTGCAGAAAAATGCAGACCGCCTGGAGGGTAGAACCCAAGGCAGTCTGCATTCCGGAGACTATTTCATTACTAGGCGCGCCCGTAAAGACTTGTGATTTTTTTCGCGAATAAATTTCACCACAAGCCGTTGCCAGTAAACGAAGGAAAAAGCGACGGCAGGGGAGAAGAAGGGGAAGATTTACGCAAGAAAAAAGAGGGCCTCAGCCCCCTTGAGTAACTGCCTATCCTACCTGTGTGCTGAGAAACAAAGGAAGCGTCATATGCGAGATCTGGTCTTGCAGTTCCTCGATATGATCGATGTGCTGGTCTTCGTCGTTCAGGATATGCTCCAGGATTTCCCGGGTGGCGAAGTCATTGACTTCTCCCGCCAGTTTTATTGTCGCGTTGTAGGCATCAATGGCGCCTTCTTCCGCTTTATGGTCGTAGTCGAGCTGTTTGGACACATCACTGCCGATATGTATTTCTTTCAGTTGGGAAACGATGGGCTGGCCTTCTAGGAACAGTATTCTGGCGATAAGCTTTTCGGCGTGCTTCATTTCGTCGATGGCCCGTTTTTCAAAGCGGGTGTGCAATTTTTCATACCCCCAGTTGGCGCACATCTCCGAATGCACGATGTACTGGTTGATTGCGCTTAGTTCGTCAGCAAGCAGGGAATTTAAAGCCTCAATCAGTTTGGCGTTGCCTTTCATATGGCGTAAACTCCTTTCGTCTCTATAGATTTTTAGGTACAGGATAAAAATAGCATTTCCAGAAGGAAAAATCAAGAGGCCGACTGATGCTATTCAAACTAAGAGTGGCTGGCAGTATGGATCTCGGGGCCGCAAGTTTTTGTGCCGGATCCTTCGGTCGGCGAAAAACGTGTACCACCGAAAGGCGGGTTGAAGTGAAAAGACGGGAATTTTTGCGCAGGGTTATGGTTTGCGGGACAGCACTGGTCTGCGGGACCGAGCTGAACTATCAGCAGGAATGCCGGGCTGGGGCCGCTGGAGACATGCTGGCAGGGATTCAGATTATCGACGCCCACGCCCATCCGGACATGGATTATAGTGGTTTGCACTGGGTTGATACTTCCGCCAGCTACCGCTATATGCAGGAAGCCGGCATGGCGGTCAGTTTTTTCTCCGCCATCGGCCACCGGGGGCTGCCGGCGGATGACGGGCGTCCGAATTACGAATTTGCCGAAAAACAGCTTAAATGGTGGCTAAACGGCATCGTCAGGGAGCAAAAAGTCAAGCTGGTGCTGAAAACAGCCGATATTCCCCGTCACAGCGGCGCCGATCAGCCCCCTGGGGCGATTTTGGCGATTGAGGGTGGGGATGCTCTGGACGGCCGGCTGGCCAGGATCGATGACTTCCATCGTCTGGGGGTCCGGATGATTACACTGGTGCATTACCGCAACAATCAGATCGGAGATATTATGCGGGTATGGCCGGGGCGAGATCCCGGACCTTACAGCGGCGGGCTGACCAGTTTCGGACGCGACGTAATCGCCAAAATGGAGGATCGCGGTGTGGTTGTCGATGTGGCCCACGCCCATCCGGCGACGTTCAGAGACGTCCTTTCGGTTGTAACCAAGCCGGTTGTCGACTCTCATACCAATCCATGCCCCGGCACCAGCACGAGCTGTGGCCGGATGAGGACATGGCAGGAGATGGAAATGGTCGCTAAAACCGGAGGGGTCACCTGCACCTGGCCGATCGCCTACAGCGCATTGCCGCGGAAGACGGTGGCAGATTGGGCGAAGGAAATCATGACAATGAAACGCAATCTCGGCATAGAGCATGTCGGCCTTGGGACCGACGGCGGCGGCTATCTCAACAGCCAGGTTGAAGGATACCGCAATGAGCGCGACTTGGGAAATCTGGCGGAAGCCATGCTGGAAGTCGGCCTGTCGCGAGAGGATGTGGCGGCCTATATGGGCGGGAACGTTCTGCGGGTGCTGAAGGATTGCATTGATCGTTAAGAGCAGCTCTGGTTTTTTTTGACTAACGACTCCTGGCGGTGGCTACTTCCCGTTCGCCGATGCTGTTTTTAGCTTGTTCGAATAACAGGTGGGTGGTATCACCGGTGATAAGTTCGTCATTGGCCAGGGCGATATGGGTCTGGGCGCACTGTTCGCACTGCCCCAGACAGGGTTCGATGGTGATGTCGACATTGGTAAATTCGGCCTTGGCCTTTTTGACAAGTTGGTTCATCTCGGTATTGAGATTATTCTCGCAAAATTTCAGTGAATTCATTACAACACCTCTTTTGTAGTAGTATTTAGGGTTATTGTGGCCTTGGGTTGTCATTTTATTCGGATCGCAATTATCAGTCATTGCGGGGCCGTACCGTACTAAAATCACTGCAAACAGGCAACACTATAGTGATTGAACACCGGAGGTGCTGAAAATGTTGCTGAGCTTGCTGTTGATGAAGATGATGGACCCGCTGGCAGATGAAGCGACCGTCAAGATGCTGACCGAGGATTATAAAGATAACCCGTTCATGCTTGTGACGGTGGCGGAAAAAATGACGCCGCGAGCTATCATCGAAGCCGGGATGCGGGCCGAGTCGGGCCAGGTGCTGGCCAGGCCTCTGGGCAGTCCGGTGGTCCTGTCCCCCTGGAACAAACTATTGCTCAATCCCAAACAGTTATTTCAATTACCCACCCCCAGTACGCTCGAGATAACCACCCATACTGTCATCGGCCCCAACGCCCGAAAGCCTCTGGAGCTTGATGTGCCGATCCTGATAACAGGCATGTCGTATGGCGGCTCATTGAGTTTGCAGATGAAAATGGCGTTAGCCAAAGGGGCGTCTATGGCCGGTACGGCTACCAATACCGGCGAATCGGCGGTGACTGATGAAGAACGCGACAACGCCAAATTTCTCATCGGCCAGTACCATCGCGGCGGGTGGCTGAGCGGGCCGGAGCAGCTTGGGCGGCTGGACGCCATCGAAATCCAGCTGGGCCAGGGCGCCTGGGGCGGGGCGGTGGAGGAACCCATCCAGGGCGATACCATCGGCGAGCATCTCAGAAAAGCGTGGCATCTGGAGAAAGGCGAAGACACAGCGATCAACGCCAGGATGCCTGGCAAGGAGTCTACTCAGGATATTATCAAAATGGTCAATTCGATGAAAGAACAGTACGATGTGCCGGTGGGAGTGAAGATCGCCGGCAGCGACTATATTGAATACGAACTGGCGGTGATCGCCCAGACCAGAGCCGACTACATTGTCATCGACGGAGCCGAAGGCGGAAGCTCCGCAGCTCCGCCAACCCTGGAGGATGATCTGGGCTTGCCTACGCTGCACTCACTGGTGCGCGCTGTGGATTGGCTGACAGAAAATGACCTGCGGGAGAAATTTTCGCTGATTATTACCGGCGGGTTGGTGACGCCGGGGCATTTCCTGAAGGCCCTGGCTCTCGGGGCCGACGCCGTGTATATCGGCACTGTGGCGCTGATGGCCGCGATGCAGAGTCAGGTGGTGAAGACCGTACCCCAGGCACCGCCTGCCCAGCTGGCGTTATACGAGGGCCGGATGAATGACAAACTGGATATTGACGAAGCAGCACAGCATCTGGCTAATTTTCTGAAATCGTGCCTGGTGGAAATGAAGCTGGCGGTGCAGGCGATGGGGAAGAACGCGCTGAGCGAGCTGGACAGGAGCGATCTGGTAACCGTGGACAGGGATCTGGCCGAGTTTGCCGGAATCAGATATGCCGGCAGTCATCGGCAGACATGGCAGCAGGACAGCCGGATGGACTGGCGGCAGCACAGGGATATAAGTCAGCCCACCCAGGGGCATTAAAAAAACAGCTTAAGGGCAAGCAGGTTTTTGTCGAACTATGTTTAATGGTAAATGGTAATCTTTAACGGATTCCTTTAAGTAGGTGAGAACAACTCATGATTACCCGCCGGAAATTCATCCAGCTATGCACCCAGACGGCAATCGCGGCAAGTTTCGCCGGACCGTTTTTTCCTAATGCCACCGGTTTTGCCGCCTACACCCGGATTCCCGTTCTGGCCTACCATCGAATCGGATATAACGACGGAGACCTGACGGTTACGCCCGAAAGGCTGGCTTCTGATCTCAGGGCCCTGGCTGGAGAGGGTTTCCAGTCCATTTCACTGGATCAATTTGCCCAGTATCTAAAGGGTGAGGCAGCCAAACTCCCTGCCCGGCCTGTGCTGTTAACCTTTGATGACGGCTATCGCGACAATTACGAAAATGCATTTCCGGTGCTGCAGCGCTATGGGATGACCGCCGCCTTTTTTATCATCACTGGTTTGGTGGACACGCCGGATAGGATTACTTCCAGCCAGATCCTGGAGATGACGCACTTTGGCATGAGCTTTGGCTCGCATACGGTGACCCATCGCTCGCTGGACGAACTGAGCGGGCAGGAGGCGCAGAAGGAGCTGGTTCTTTCCCGGCAGCAGCTGGCGGATATTGTCGGCACCGCGGTGGATTTTATCGCTTACCCCCGCGGCGACTTTAACGACGATACCATCCGGCTTGCCAAGGAGGCCGGCTATTTTGGCGGGCTGACTGTCAGGTATGGGACTTGTACCGGAGATTCGCCCCATTATACCTTGCGCCGTATTCCGGTGTTTCGCCCCGACCCCGGAGTGCTGGCGGTAATTGCCCGCCGGAGCTAGCGGCGGGGAAGTCACTGCAGGCCATCAGACCAGCTGGCGGTCGGTAGTTCGTCAACCATTGCCGCTAAGGCCGGTATTGCGCCAGGGAGGCAGCCAAGGTTAGGCGAATTTGCCAGAGTATTGTTGTTGACAATGCTCTTGGCCGTTTGCTATAATACTATATGTGCCGGACTCGGAGGGGTGTCCGAGCGGTTTATGGAGCTGGTCTTGAAAACCAGTGATCCCGCAAGGGACCGTGGGTTCGAATCCCACCCCCTCCGCCATCCACCTACGGCGGCAGGGTCGAAAACAATAGGTTTGACAACATGTTTTTAGCTACGGAGTGGTACTCAAGCGGCTGAAGAGGATGGTTTGCTAAACCATTAGCAGGGGTAACCCTGGCCCGGGTTCAAATCCCGGCCACTCCGCCACACATAATTGATGACGGCTACTGACCCAAAAGGTTGGTAGCCGTTTTATGTCAGAGACAGTTTCTGCACAGCTTTGTTCATACATTTGTCATATTTCGAATTTATAATAAGAATATAAGGCCGGCATGCTGATAGAGAGTGCCTGTGGGCTGTTTTCATATTTTGATTGGAGGTATCGGGGATGCAATATATTATTATCGGTATCGGGTTAATGGCTGCTGTATCTATAGGGTTGTTTCTGCATACATATTCTATGGTCATGTAGTCCTGATCAGTCCACCAAATTTATTGGTTGGTCTTCGCACAGCGCGGAGACCATTTTTATTTGTGGAGGTCCCTTCTCAGGCCAGTTTTCATAATATGAAATAGATAGACAGTTTTTTGGAGGGCTTGACGATGCCGGTTTTTATCTATTATCCCCATCAGTTTTATGGTTTTCGATACATTGCCCCGGCTGCACATGTTGTTTCACCTTACGGTTACCATTATCTCTATCCGACTTATATTCCCTTCACGAATCCAGCTGCGGCGATACCTTCTGATTATGCCGACCTTTTGGATGTGGCGCTGGCCACTCACCTCAACAACTTGCCGGCTGTTCTGGGGCATCCATAGAGAGACCGGAAGGAGCCTCGGGGGGCCCGGATGTTGTGAGAAACAATAAGTACTGCGTAACTTTAACACCGGTAAAAACCTCGTTGACTTTGGCTTACAACCATTGCAACGAGGTCATTTTTTGCCTGCTTTGGCCTCAGTATGAATTCGGTACAAAATACCATGTCAGGGGATATGGATCAAGCAGGAACAATGAGAAAATAAACAGAATTTTCAATACATAACAACATTATTTGCACAATCCAAGCATCCATATCCCAAATTAGAGGAGGGTAATAACATGAACTGGCTTCTCAAGCTCAGTCTATTATGTCTTTTGGTGGTGCTGTCCTTATCTATTCTGCCGGGAGTAGTTTTTGCAGAAGGGCAATGGGTGTTGACTGATCAGGGATACAAAGTCTGGGACGCTGTCGCTCTACCCGACGATAGCGCCACATGGTCCGGAAGCGCTGATGCGAATGGTTATGTCACCGGCCAAGGCGTTCTGCAATGGTATCAAAATGGCAAGCCTGGCGGCAAATATGACGGAAATATGTTGAACGGCAAGA
>Ga0316232_1005143_pt1 | contig 10596 bp, 8 predicted proteins | sample TBHtaG_FD_206006 | JGI IMG/M metagenome (GOLD analysis project Ga0316232, IMG submission 206006) | Freshwater microbial communities from Trout Bog Lake, Wisconsin, USA - TBH18025_13 | ecosystem: Environmental > Aquatic > Freshwater > Lake > Hypolimnion/Profundal zone | place: USA: Wisconsin... | reverse complement strand
AAGGCGAACCCAGAAGACAAGGCGGCCGAGATACTGCTGCGGGATGTTAAGGCCATCCTGCTGCGATACGGCTGGACGGCGAAACCGCAGAAACGCGCCAAGAAAGTTGCCGGCGGACAGGAATAATCCTAGACCGGACAACCCAGATGGACGAGAACAACTATGAACCACTAACAACTAACCATTGAACACTATGAAAAAACCTATGAAACTATACCTTGAAACCTGGGGCCAAATAAAACTGGTAGCTGACGAGCCACTCATGCTGGAGGGCTCATTATATGTCCCCAGGCGACTGGCTGACCAGTGCGACGAAGGGCTTTTGTTTGCCACCACCACCGCCGATGACCAGCATGGCGGCGGCGTAACGGATGTAAGGCTGCAACCTTTTAGCAATGACCAACGGCGGGAGAAGCAATACGAGCTGGACTGGCTGGCCAACCCGGTCAAATGCAACCCAACGACGGGTAAAACCACGATCTACCTTGGTCGCTACAGTGTCATGGACACCGACGCTTTCCAGGTTAAGGGAGCCGACGTTTTCACCACCGACTTATCGCCGTGCGTCCCACCGCCGTTGGACTGGCGCACCACCCTCAACGCCGAAGAAATGCTGGACTTGGCTGTCGCGGCCGGCGTTGACGAATGCAAACTGCGTCTGGCGGGCATCGCCTGTGTCCAGCTTGTCTCCCACCTATTTGAAACGCTACCGACAGCAAAAGCGGCGTTCGAGATCGTGCAGGCATGGTGCCAAGGCAAGGCGACAACCGGGGAAATGCAGGCGGCCATCGCCAAGAATAACGAGGAAACCCATAAAATCGGGGCCGACCAATCATTCAACCACCTTGCCGTGCTGTACGCCTGTATGGCTGTGTCGGCCCAACCCAAAGATGTCGTGGAAAACGTCGTGGAAGCGGCGGCAACTCATGAGCTGAATCCGCAAACAGGAACTTCCTCTGAAGAACAAGATGCGATTCGCCACGCAACCCGTATCATCTGCGCCAACCTCATCCGTGGCGTCATCACGCTGGAAGACTACCCTGAACTGGTCAAAGTCATCGAGGCCAGAAACCAGGCTCTCTGCCGCATGCCATGCCTCGACCTCGCCACGCTGGCCACGCTGTTCGCCCCCAGGCCCAACCCGGTGGCAACGACGTCGCTACCACCGCCGAAACCCTTGGAATTGGCGGAGGTGGAGCTGGCGGGCAGGGGATGAAGGGGTGGTTGTATCAGGAAAAATCAGATCGGCTTTGTCAGTTTTGTTAGCAGTTCGCGCGGCGTGATGATTTGAATGCCAAACGGCTTTTGCAAAGCCAGCAAATCGTCATCGCGGGACACAATAAGCTTTGCCCCGGCCGCCAGCGCGCACGCCAAATAGGGGTCGTCTTTGGCATCCCGGCTGCGTTGCTTGCCCAACGGGGCTGGATCCACCAGCTTCACGCGTTCGTAATACCAAGCCAGCAGATTGGGCGCGGCGTGCTTGAATTTGCCGCCCCGTTCCGCCACCAAGGCCCGCACTTCGTCCAGAATTTCCAACGTGGCATAGCCGGTGATGCGCCGGCGGGCCATGGCCAGCAGACAGCCATAAGCCTCGCCCCGCCAGCCGACGCCGGCAAAGACCACGTTGGCATCAAGCACGACCCGCACGTTTCCTCTCCGCCCGGATCCGGTGCTGGGCTTTCACAATCGCGGCCATTTCCTCGTCCGACGGGTCGCCCGCCGGAGCGCCGGTGATGGCCTTTTCCAAATAGGCCGCGTCCCGCTTGATCTGTTCCTGCCGACGGCTGCGGATCAGGTCGCGCATATACTCGCTCATGGAGTCAAAGGCGTGCGCTTCCGAATCCGACCGGGCGAACTCCGCCAGTTCCGGGTTTAATGAAATGTTGATGGTCACCGCTTTCATGCCCGCACATTAAGCCGTTGGCAGGATATGTCAAGGCTTGCCATTAAAGTTTCCGGCGGCGGTCTGCCGGGGTTCGATCTCGCCACGATGCTGTTCGCCTCCCGGCCCAACCCGGTGGCAACGGCCGCGGCCAGCGGGGTTGACTTGACAAAAAGTCATACGTATGTATTATTAAGCCTGTGAGAGCTAAAACACAAAGCGAATCAGCGAAGGATCAAGCGACCGTCACCCGCCTGCTGGATACGGCAGAACGTTTGTTTGGCGAACTGGGCTACGATGGCGTCGGGATGCGGATGCTCGCGGAGGAAGCCAAAGTGAATTTGGGCGCGGCCACTTACCACTATGGCTCGAAAGCGGCGCTCTACATTGAGACCTTCATGCGCGGCTTTCGCCCGGTCAACGCGGAACGGCTGCGGCGGCTCCGGGACGCGGAAACGCAAGCGGGCGGCAAGCCGGTTTCCGTGGAGAAAATTGTCGAGTGCATGATCCGTCCGCCGTTCGAGTCCGGGCTGGAACATCCCGCCTTTCAAAAATTTCTGGCCCGGAATTTATTGATGCCACCGCCGTTCATTCATGCGGCCATCGAAAAAGAGCTTTTGCCCGGCGTCGAAGTGTTTATCGCGGCGCTCAAACGCGCGCGGCCGGATGTCCCGGAAGATCTGCTCCACCTGCGCTCGATGTTCGCCATGGGCGCGTTGTTGATGTTTTCCATCCATGCGAGCGAAATGCCGGGAATGAATAATGCCAAATCGCGCGAGGCGGTGCTGCGTGAAATGATCGGCTACGTCACGGCCGGATTAAAAAGCGCGCCGGTGGTTCCGGCGTCGGAAAGACCGCGCTTGCCGTTTCCGCCAAAACCACCGAAACGCTGAACCGCCATGAGAAAACCCCTGTCATTTTGCCTGGTCGGCGCACTCTTGCTATCCGGCTGCGCGATGATTCCCCAGTATGAACGCCCGGTAGCGCCGGTGGCCCCACAATATCCCGGCGTGAAGGCAACCAATGCCAGCGCGGCGGCGGCACTGTCGTGGACAAATTACTTTGCCGACGAACGGCTGAAGCAATTGATTGAGCTGGCGCTAACCAACAACAATGATTTTCAGGTGGCCGTGCTGAATGTGGAACAAAGCCGGGCACAATACCGCATCACCCGTTCGGCTTCCCTTCCCACGGTGAATGCCAGTGGTAGTTAACATAATAGTTTACGTCAACCGCGTTGCCACCAAAGGCGTAACCGGTATCCGTGGCACCGTCGGTGACCGAAATGGAAAAGTCCGACAACGGGTTTGAATCTGGCCCTGAAACGTCTGTTAGGTTTGGATTAAAAAAGCCAACAACGCCACCGCCCGCACCAGGGGAGTTTTGGATGGTAAATGTGGATTGGTGCGTGGTTCCATCCGCAGTGTTAGTGGCCGTGGAACTGGTAAATGCCATCGTAAAATCGGGAAGCATAAGATCTGCCATGGCAGATGCTGCGCAGAAAAAGGTTAAGGCGGAGAGAATTGCAAGCTTGCTTTTCATGTTTTATAGGTGTTTTTTTTGTTGATTGTCAGAGCAACCCGTATCCGGTAATACAGGACGCGTGACTTTCGCAAAGTATGTTTTGCTTTCTCCAGATCGTCAATGGGACGAACATCCCATCTTTCAAGAGTTACATATACGGCACTGGGTGATCCGTCTGGCTTGGGACATCGGTGCAATGGCGGTTTTTTTATGTCTGCCTGTTACCTGATTGATGACATCGTCTGTTATTAAATCTTGTCTACTATCTTGTCGTTCCTGATTGTGGTGGTGACCGTGCAGGCAAGCTCCAGCTTTTCAGACTTTAGCTTCAAAGCCGTTATCGCACTTAATCGTAACAATAGTGCGCTAACTACAATTCCACCCGTGCTTATTGAATTCCTTTTGTGGGTCTTCAAAAACAGAGTTAAGTAAGGAGGGTAAAGCACCGTTCGATCTTGGGAATCTTGGGTGAGGAACGAAGTCCCATGTGTTTATTTAAACAGCTTTAATTAAAATTATGGCAATAGTAAAAACCGTCTTACTGATTTGGGGGCTGATCAGCATAATTCCATTTTTATGCCTTTTGGCCATGTGTATTTTGGCAAAAAAACCGATGCCTCGTTTCGAAGATGACAGTGAAGCCAACAACCCAGAAAGCGCCTTCAACGAAGTTGAGGCTGAAATGCTTTGTCCAAATTGGGCGAAATCGTCCAAATTTAAAAACCGCCAGCGCCAACCGGCTCGCCCGCCTGCTATCCACTTTGCCCATAAAGCTAAAGACTCTCCGGCGGTTTGATGGCTTTCAGCTTCTAAAATTTACCAACCCAGAAATTTTAGATTTATTTACAGATGGCTTAAAAAATGCTATTTTCAATCGAATGTTGCCGCCAAAAATATTAATTATTGATGACGACTCTGCCATCAATCGGTTGGTGGGTGATTTTCTTCGCCAAAATGGCTATACGGTGGTCTGTGCCACCGATGGCAAGCAGGGATTGGCGTTGGCGACAGCCGAACGTCCTGACTTGATTTTGTGTGATATCGATATGCCGGGTTTGGATGGGTTAGGAGTTATTTTCAAGCTGCGTCAGGATCCGATTATCAACGAAATACCCGTTATATTTTTAAGCGGTTGCACGGACCGGCGGCAGGTTCGGCAGAGCATGGATTTAGGGGGTGACGATTTCCTTCCGAAGCCGGTTCAGTTAAAGGAAATTCTGGACGCGGTCAAAGCCCGCATTCACCGCCATCAACAGCAAACTCAACGAACGGCAGAGCATCTTAGAAAAGCGGTCGAGATTTTTTCAGGCATCGTCGATGATTTGGATAAACGTGGGGATATCACCCAATGGATAGCTCAAGCTAACCGTTCCACCGGTAACGGAAGTCGCCTCGCGCCGCCCCCGCTTCACCCGGAAGCGCATTTGAGCACGGGAGTAGATTTAGCCCCGAACGCCACCGGTGCTCCCGCTGCTTCCTTCCTAGCCAACACGGGCAATCGCCGGCAGTTTGTAAAGCTTTCCGATGTGAAGGTTTTTATGGCCTGTGGCGAATATTCCAAAGCCTTTTGGGGAAAAGATCAGAGCATGATGTTTCGGAAGCCCATGAAACAATGGCAGAAGGAGCTACCCGAATATCAGTTCGTTCGCGTTCACCGAAATGCGATTGTCAACCTAGGGTTTTTGAGTCATGTGCAAAAAGAGGCGGGCCAATCGCAAGTTCATCTTCGTGAATTTCCAAATATCATTCCTGTCAGCCTGCGCTGTCTTCCTGAATTAAATCGCCGGTTGAAACAATATGCCTCCACTTTGAAATAAACCCAATGATGCTACCACCGCAGGCAGGGGTTGAAGCCGATGTTTTTGTCGTGGACGACACCCCGGAGAATTTACGGTTGCTGACCGACTTGCTCCGCCAAAATAATTTTTCGGTGCGTTCCGCCATCAGCGGCAAGGCGGCATTGAATGCTATTGCCCAACAGGCGCCCAACGTGATTTTATTGGATGTCCGGATGCCGGAGATGGACGGCTACCAAGTTTGCCAGCAACTTAAAGCCCAGAAGGAAACCCAGGATATTCCAGTCATCTTTATCAGCGGGCTTGACGAAATTGAAGGCAAGGTAGCGGCGTTCAAGGCGGGCGGCGTGGATTATGTCACCAAGCCATTTCATGTGGAGGAGGTTCTTTCCCGGGTAAGAACCCATTTAAAAATAAGCCGGTTACAACAAGCGCTGACCTTTCAAAACGAACACCTAGAGCAACTGGTAGAAAAACGCACCGAGGAACTGGTGGAAGCTAATGGTCGGCTCGCAATTCTAAGCCAGACCAAAAGCGATTTTCTGACTTTGATTTCCCACGAACTGCGAACGCCTCTGAATGGCCTGCTGGGATCGGCGGACATGGTTTTTGCCCAAGCGGAGGAAAATCCTTTGATTTCGGAACTGCGACAGATGTATGACGCTTCCCGCCAGCGTCTGCTAACACTCTTGGAGCACGCATTGCTCTTGGCCGAAATGCAGATGCATGGCGGCCGGTTCGCTAGCAACACCAGTTCTTTGGATGGTGTGTTGGTGACCGTGCTGTCGGAGATTGCCCCGTTTGCTCGTTCCAGTGACGTTAAGCTTATCCATCGGGCAACAAACTTGGGAAAGGTTGCCGGCGACTGGGTGTTTTTGCGAAAGGCCTTGTTTTGCCTGCTTGAAACCGCCATCAAATTCGCGCCGCCCGGCACCCAGGTCGAGCTTCGCGGTCAGCCAGCGCCGGGCGAAGTGCAGTTGACCATCGAAAGCCATGGGGTGGCTATTCCGGAGCCGGACTTACCCCGCTTCTTCGAAATCCTGGCGAACACCAAAACGTTCGCGCCCGGCGGCGACTTGGGGCTGGCACCCGCCGTGGCGGAACGCATCATCACTCTGCTCGGTGGTCGGGTGCAGGTTGGCAATCTCCATCCCGCCGGCGTGCAATTTCAAGCTTGGTTTCCGCATCTCCCACCAGGTGACTGACCTCGTTCTTGCCGGTCATTCCACCGGTTGGTGACACGCAACTTGCCAAAGCAAATTCCGTGGGCAATAATTTTTAATTGAACCTCGTTTAAGGCATTAAAATTCAGGTTCGACCAATGAATCATGACCGGCGACCAGAAAAATAATTTTCTCACGGCTGTAAATCGCAGCACCATCCGGCCATTATTGGGCTTTCTCCTGGCTGGATTGACCGGCACTGCCGTTCTGGCTTGGCATACACGAATGGAGGTGACCGCAGCGGCAAAAAAAGAGTTCCAATCTAACTGTGATGAAATTCTGGTCAGAATTCAAGAGCGCCTCAAAATCCACGAACAAATCCTCCGTAGTGGTGCCGCATTTTTCGAAAATTCCCGCGCCGTTGATCGTGAGAAGTGGCATCAATTTGTGGAACGGCAACAAGTCGAGCAACAGCTTCCCGGCATTCAAGGGTTGGGGGTTTCACTACTGATTCCCCGCTCGGAACTCTCCCAACACATTAAGCAGATTCGCGACGAAGGATTCCCGACTTACTCGGTGCGCCCCGCTGGCGAACGCGAGGTTTACACCGCCATTATCTATCTCGAACCCTTTACCAACCGCAATCTCCGCGCATTCGGTTACGATATGTTCAGCGAACCGGTGCGGCGGGAGGCAATGGAACGGGCGCGCGACAATGATACCGCCGCCTTGAGCGGAAAAGTGATCTTGGTGCAGGAGAACGACCAGGATGTGCAGGCGGGCACGTTGATGTATGTGCCGGTCTATCGTCCGGGTATGCCGCACGCAACGGTGGCGCAACGGCGTGAGGCCATTCAGGGCTGGGTTTACAGCCCTTACCGGATGAATGATCTCATGCGCGGCATTTTAGGGCGATGGGATTTGAAGGATTCACATTTTATTCGCCTGCAAATCTTTAATGGAACATCAACCGCCCAGCAGGAGTTGCTGTATGACAGTCAGCCAAAGGTAACCAATCATGTAGAATCTGTCTCAAAGCTAATCACCTCCGACCAGATTTCTGTGGCTGGCCAGCCTTGGGATTTACGCTTTACACAAACCAGCACCGGCACCGCTGCCTTGGATTATTCCAAAGTCTGGTTTGTTTTGATTGCTGGCAGCATTATCAGCCTGCTGCTGACTCGAATATATTATTCACTTCTGGTCGTCTGGGCGCAGGATCGGCAAATGCGTTTGTTGATTGAAACCAGTCAGGATCAAATCATTTTCAAAGACGGTTTCGGGTGCTGGATGGTAATTAACGAGCATGTAAAAAAATTCTTCAAACTGGAGCAAAGATCCTGGCACGGAAAAACCGATACCGAACTAGCCCGGGACAATCCCGATTTGCAACCGCTTTACGAAGCCTGTATCCGCAGCGACGAGGCCGTCTGGCAAGCGGGCCGGCACACGATCGTTTTCGAATCCGGGCCGGGGCCAGATGGGCAATTTTACGAATTTGAAGTGCACAAAACGCCCCTGTATTACCCGAATGGCGAGCGCAAGGGGTTGGTCATTATTGGGCGCGACGTCACCGAAAAGCACCGACTGGAGTCGGCACTCAAATTGTCCGAACTCATTGTCAGCCAGAGCCGGGACGCACTGCTGCTCATCCGGAACCACGACGGCCGGATTATTTCCGCCAACGCGGCGGCGGCGGAGCTTTATGGCTTAACCCCGGTGGAGTTGCTGGCGAAAACCATTTACGACCTGCGGCCAAACGATGAAGCCTCAAAGATCGCCCACCATATGTCATCGGCGTTTGCAAACGGCATCCTATTTGAAGCTGTCCATGTTCGCAAGGACGGTCAGGTGATACCAGTGGAAGTCAGCTCTCACGGTGCCAGGTTTGATGGCGAAGAATATCTGGTCAGTGCCATCCGCGACATCAGCCCACGAAAAAAAGCGGAGGAAAAACTGCTACAGTTGGAACAGTCCATCTCTGCCACTGCCAACGGCATTTTTCTAGTTAACTCTGCCGGAAAGATTTTCTGGATCAATAATGCCTTCACCCAGCTGACCGGTTACACGGCGGCAGAGGCACTGGGCAAAAATCCGTGCCTGCTCAAGTCTGGCCAGCATAATGCCGCTTTTTATGAAAAGCTTTGGCAGACTATTCTGGCTGGAAAAGTCTGGAAGGGTGAAATCATCAACCGCCGGAAAAACGGCACACTTTATACCGAGCATAAAACCATCACGCCGGTGGTAGATGCGGCGGGCAAGATCTCTCACTTCATCTGCGTGCAGGAAGATTTTACCAGGCAGAAACAAGCGCAAGCAGCGCTCCACGCCAGCAACGAGCGGTTTCGCGGTTTGATCGAGAGCACCCACGACTGGGTGTGGGAAGTCAACGCGCAGGGCGTATATACCTATGCGAGCCTGAAGGTAAAGGATATTTTAGGCTACGAACCCGAAGAAATCATTGGCCGCATGCCGTTTGATTTCATGCCGGCGGAGGAAGCCGTCCGGATTGGAACGCTATTTAGCGACCTCATCACCAGCCACAAACCCATCGAACTCTTGGAAAACATCTGCCGACACAAGGATGGTCGGATAATTTATCTGGAGACGAACGGGGTTCCAATTTTCGATGAGAAAGGGGAGTTGGCCGGATATCGGGGCATCGACCGCGACATTACTGAGCGCAAAAAAGCGCAAGCAGCACTGGAAGAATCCCATTCCCTGCTGCGCGCTACGCTGGAATCCACTGCCGACGGGATTTTGGTAGTGGATAACACTGGCAAAATCACCGGCTACAACCAGAGATTTTTGGAACTCTGGCAAATCCCACCCACCATTATCGCCAGTCAGGACGACCGCCAAGTGCTGGAGTTTGTCCTTTCTCAACTGGCTGAACCGGAAAAATTTCTGGCCCGCGTGCAGGCCTTGTATCAAAGCACGGCGGTGACGCCCCTGGAAGAATTAGTGTTCCGCGATGGCCGCGTTTTCGAGCGCTATTCCCAGCCGCAGCAGATCGACGACTCGCTGCTGGGCCGCGTGTGGAGCTTTCGCGACATCACCATGCGTAAAAAGACGGAGGCCGACATCCGGAATAACGAAGCCCGCCTGAAAACCTGGTTTGAGATGCCACTCAGCGGTATCGCCATCACCTCCCCTGAAAAAGGCTGGCTACAAGTTAACGACCGGCTGTGCGAAATGCTGGGTTACACCCGGGAGGAACTTTATGGCATGACTTGGGCGCAAATCACCCATCCGGATGATCTCGCGGAAAACGCGGCCAATTTCGACCGCGTTGTGCGCGGGGAAACCGAAGGCTATGCCATGGAGAAACGCTTTCTCCGGAAAAATGGCAAATATCTGGCGACTGATTTAACCGTCCACTGCACACGAAAGGCAGACGGGAAAATGGATTATTTTGTAGCGCTGATTCAAGACATCACCGCCCGCAAACAGGCAGAACGCGAACTATTTGAAGCAAAGGCCAATCTGGAACAGCGGGTGAAAGAACGCACGCGGGAACTCGCCGTGTTGTCGGAGGTGATAGAAACCTCCGAAGTGCCGTTTTCGATGGCGAAGGCCGACGGCACTTTTATCCAGATTAATCAGGCGTATGTTAAACTCACAGGATATACGCGTGCGGAGCTGATGGATAAAAGCGTCGCATGGAACAAAGAACTGACGCCGCCGGAATGGTGGCCAGTCCAAACCGCCAAGCTTGAAGAATGTATTCGCACCCGCCATGAGGTGCGCTTTGAAAAAGAATACCGGCGCAAAGATGGCCAGCACGTGCCGATTGAATTGTTTGTGCAGCCGATCTTTGATTTGGCCGGAAACTTAAACCATCTTCGCGCCTTCATCACCGACATTACCGAGCGGAAAAAAAACGAGGCCGCACTGACAAAAGCTCGCTTCAGGGAACAACAACTCTCGGCTGTGATTGAAAATTCCGAAATGCCTTTTTGCATCGGAACCGCAGATGGCCGTCTTTCTCTGGTGAATGAGGCGTTTGTCAAGCTCACCGGCTACTCGCGGGATGAACTGAAGGATCCGAATTTTAACTGGGTCACCCAACTGACGCCGCCCGAATGGCGCAAAGCAGAAGAGTTGATGGTGCTGGAATGTATGCGCACCCGCCAGCCGGTGCGTTATGAAATAGAATACATAATCAAAAATGGACGGCGGGTTCCCCTCGAATTATTCGTTCAGCCCGTTTTTTATGAAGACGGTCGGC
>Ga0316232_1005137_pt1 | contig 10604 bp, 7 predicted proteins | sample TBHtaG_FD_206006 | JGI IMG/M metagenome (GOLD analysis project Ga0316232, IMG submission 206006) | Freshwater microbial communities from Trout Bog Lake, Wisconsin, USA - TBH18025_13 | ecosystem: Environmental > Aquatic > Freshwater > Lake > Hypolimnion/Profundal zone | place: USA: Wisconsin... | reverse complement strand
CTCCAGCCAGGTCGGCAGCGCCGTATGCTCACCATGTGCATAAAAAGCCAACGACTCTGGGTTTAAACTCCAGTTCAGTTGTCATTATGGTCTCCTTTCGTAGGTTAGTAGTCGTATTTGACAATGCCCCTGCCGGTAGGGGCGAACCTTGTGTTCGCCCTTTCCTTCCCGGGCGATGGTCGTCCGTTATAGCGGCTAAAGGCGGGCGAACACGAGGTTCGCCCCTACACATTTGGTTTCCTGTTTGGTTCTGACCTACGGCTTGAAATGGCACCCCGCGCACCCTTCGGGGACCGGCGCGTCGGGGTCCGGCAGCGCCGCGTCGATCTGGGCGAACAACTCGTCGTCGGTGTAGTGCTTGAGCCTGATGGCCTGGGTCGGGCACTTGGCGTTGCACAGGCCGTCCCCCTTGCAAAGGATCGGGTTGACGGTCGCCTTCTTCCCCTGGGGCGTCTCCTTGAACTCGATGGCGCCGTAGGTGCAGCAGGTGATGCAGGCGCCGCAGGAGACGCAGTCGTTCTCGGTTACCTCGCAAATGGCGCCGGAGGCGGTGACGGTATCCTTGTTCAGCAGGGTGATGACCCGCCCGGCGGCCCCGTAAGCCTGGCTGATGGTCTCGGTCAGGTGCTTGGGATAGTGCGCGGTCCCGCACAAATATACTCCCTCCGCGGAAAAATCGACAGGCCGCAGCTTCACGTGGGCTTCCTGGAAGAAACCGTCCGGGTTCTGGGCGACCTTGAAGAGCTTGGTCACCTCGCTGGTACCCTCCGCGGGGATCACGGCAGCCGCCAGCACCAAGAGGTCGGCATCTATGGCGATCTTTTGCCCCAGGATCGGGTCGGTCACGGTGACCCGGATGATCGGCTGGCCCCCTTCGGTGGTCGATTCGACCTCGGGCTTGTCGGTCGGCTCGTAGCGGATGAATTTGACGTCCTTTTCCGAAGCCTCCCGGTAATAGTCCTCCTTGAAGGAGTAGGTCCTCATATCCCGGAAGATGATGTAGATATCCAGCGCCGGATTGAGCTCTTTGAGTTTCAGCGCGTTCTTGATGGACTGGCTGCAGCAAACCCTGGCGCAGTAGTTCCTGTCGGCCTGCCGGCACCCGACACACTGGATCATCACAAGGCTCTGGGCGTTGGCCACTGTCTCATCTTTTTTGATGATCCTGTCCTCAAGCTCCAGCGAAGTTATTACCTTGCTGTCTTTGCCATAGAGGTACTCAGTCGGCTTATACTCCTGGGCGCCGGTCGCTATGACGACCGCTCCGTGCAGGATCTCCCGGACCATCCCCTCCGACTTCACCTTGGTCACGAAGTTCCCGACATACCCGGTTGCCTCGATGATAGTGGCATCGAGGGTCACGTGCACCTTCGGGTGCTTGTAGGTCTTCTTCACCAGGTCGATCAGGTAGGGCTGGACCTCGACGCCGTCCAGCGTGTAGTGGATCCGGCGCGCCATGCCGCCCAGGTCCGATTCCCTTTCCACCAGATATACTTCAAACCCCTGGTTCGCCATGCTGAGTGCGCTGGTCATCCCGGCCACCCCGCCGCCCACCACGAGCGCGGTGTGGTTCACCGGCAGGCTCAGCTCCTGCAAAGGCTCCAGGTAGGCGGCCCGCGCCACCGACATCCGGATGATGTCCTTGGCCTTCAGGGTGGCGCCTTCCTTATCCTTGGAGTGGACCCAGGAGCAATGCTCCCGGATGTTGGCGAATTCGAAGAAATACTGGTTCAGGCCGGCCTCGCGACAGGTATCCCGGAACAGCGGCTCGTGGGTCCTGGGGGTGCAGGCGGCCAGCACCACGCGGTTCAGCTTGTGCTTCACGATGGCGTCCGTGATCAGCTGGGCGTTTTCCGTGGAACAGGCGAAAAGGTTTTCCTCGGAGTACACCACGTTTGGCAGGGTCGCGGCGTAGGCGGCCACTCCCGGGGTATCGACCACCCGGCCGATGTTGGCGCCGCACAGGCAGGTGACCACCCCGATCCTCAGTTCCTCTTCCGAGGTGTCCTTCTCGACCGGGTAGACCCTTTCCTTGGAGAGGTCGCCGCGCCGGTAGGAGAGCAGCTCGGAGCACAGGGCGTCCGCGCCGGAAGCGGAGACGACCGATTCGGGGATGTCCATGGGACCCTGGAAGGCACCGGTGACGAAGATCCCCGCGCGGGTGGTCTCGATCGGTTTGAGCGGGTTGGTCTTGCAGAAGCCGTGCTTGTTGAGCTCGATGTCGAAGGTCTTGGCGATCCCCTGCACGTCCTTGGGCGGATTGAGGCCGACCGAGAGCACCACCAGTTCGAATTCCTCTTCCTTCACGCCGTCGTCGGGTGTCGAGTACCTGATGGTAACGTTATTGGTCTCGGGGATCTCCCTGCCGATGGTCACGTAGCTACGGATGAACCGGGTGTCGGAGAGGTTTTCCGCCCTCTGGTAGAAGCGCTCGAAGTCCTTGCCGAAGGCCCGGATGTCGTTGTGGAAAATGGTCGCCTCGATGCCGGCGTCGTGGTCCTTGGTCAGGATCACCTGCTTCTGGGTGTAGGCGCAGCAGACTGCAGAGCAATAGCTGTTGCCGCCCGGGATGACCTGCCGGGAGCCGACGCACTGGATCCAGGCGATCTTCTCGGGATGCTTCTTGTCGCTCGGGCGCCGGATGGTCCCCTCGTAAGGGCCGGTGGAGCAGAGGATGCGCTCGTAGTCGAGGCTGGTCACCACGTTCTCGTGGATCCCGTAGCCGTAGTCGCCCCTTAGTTTCGGGTCGAAGGTCTCGAAGCCCGGGCAGAGCACTATGGCCCCTACCTGTACCTCTATCTCCTCGTCTTCCTGGTGCAGATCGATCGCCTTCGGCTTGCAGACCCCTTCGCAGATGGCGCAGGAGCCGTCCTGGAGAAAGAGGCAGGTCTTGGGGTCGACGTACGGGATCAGCGGCAGCGCCTGGGAGAAATAGATGTGGATCGCTTTGTTGGAGGAGAGTTCCTGGTTGTACGGATCGGGAACCTTGACCGGGCAGTACTCCGCGCAGATGTTGCAGCCGGTGCATTTGTCCTCGATGACGTAACGGGCCTTGCGCTTCAGGGTCACCTTGAAGGCTCCGGCCTTCCCCTTGACGTCGTCGACCTCGGTGTAGGTCAGGATGGAGATGTTCGGATGCCTGGAGCATTCGTTGAACTTGGGAGACTCGATGCACATGGAGCAGTCATTGGAGGGAAAGGTCTTGTCCAACTGAGACATCTTCCCGCCGATGGCCGGCGATTTATCGATCAGATAAACCTTGAAGCCGGTATTGGCAAGGTCGAGAGCGGCCTGAATACCGCTGATTCCCCCACCGACGACCAGAACGTCTATAAGATTTTTTTGCGCTATTTCAGTTTCCACGTGTCTGATTCCTTTTGGGCTGGTATCGGTTCCCTAAAGTAATTCCTGGATGATTTCCGTGATGTCCTTGACCTCAAGGATTTCAGTGTCTTCCAGAGATAATCTGCCATCTTCAAAGTTGGTGATGCAGTAGGGACAAGATGTTGCCAGTACCTGGGCTCCCACGTTGATCGCCTGCTCAAGTCTCAGGTCGGAGAAGCGCTCGCCCTTGGGAGTCTCCATCCAGATCCTGCCGCCCCCGCCGCCGCAGCAAAGGCTCTTCTCGCGGGTGTCGGGCATCTCGACCAGGTCGAGGCCGGGGACGCTCTTCAGGATGTCGCGGGGCTGGTCGTAAACGTCGTTGTGGCGCCCCAGGTAGCACGGGTCGTGGTAGGTGACCTTCTTGGCGTACTCCTTGGTGAGCTTCAGCCTGCCGCTCTTGATGAGATCGTCCAGATACTCGGTGACGTGAACCACCTCGAAGTGCACCATGAACTCGGGGTACTCGTTCTTGAAGGTGTGGTAGCTGTGCGGGGAAGAAACCAGGATCTTCTTCACGCCGGCCTCGATGAAATGCTTGATGTTGGCCTTGGCCAGGGTCTTGAAGAGCTCCTCGTTGCCGGTCTTCCTGATGCTCTCGCCGCAGCAGCTCTCCTTGGTGCCCAGGATGCCGAAACTCACGCCGGCCTTGTTCAGGATGTCGACCGTGGCGGCCGCAACTTTCTTCAGCCTCGGAGCGTAGCTTAAGTAGCAGCAGGAGAAGTAGAGCACTTCCATGTCGTCGGTGAAGGGCTTCACGCCCAGCCCCTGCGCCCAGTCGGCCCGCTTGCTGCGCTCCTCGTTGAAGGGGTTCCCCTCGCCCAGCAGGCCGACGCTCACGTTGCGGATCGGCAGCACCGGAGCCGGGAAGACCTCGTATTCCGTGGCGAGCTTCTTGAGCGCCACGCCGCACTCGATCTGCTTCACTCCCCTCGGGCAGGCCGCCGGGCAGCGCCCGCAGGTGGTGCAGCGCCAGAGCTCCTCGCTTTCGATCTCGGTGAGGCCGAAGGTGGCCTGCCGGATCAGCTTGCGCATGCTGAAGGTTCTCACCCGGTTCCAGGGGCAGACGGCATCGCATAATCCGCATTGATAGCAAAATTTGAAGGCATCGCCGCCCTTCTCTTTTATGACATCAATGATCTCTTTGAAGGGGGCGACTGTCTCCATTGCTAATCCTCTTCGTTGGACTTGGCGTTTTTACCCTTCTGCGACATCCGGGCAACAGTGTCCATGATCTTCTGCAAGCCATGCTTGTTCGCCAGCGCTGCCAGGCCGATCTCCATGTCACCCAGCGGCGCTTCTTCCTCGCCCCGCTCCTCTTCCCGTTCCACGTAGGTGAGGGCGCCGGGGCGGCAGACCTTGACGCACATCGGCTCGTCCAGCGCCGGGACGTCCACGCACATGTCGCACTTAAGCGGCAGGCCGGAGTCGGGCTCCCGAAACAGGTCCCGGGCCGGGCAGGAGACCCCGCAGAAGGAGCACTCGGGATATTCCTTGCCGTTGATGGTGTAGGCGTGCCTGCCGGTGCACTCGGACGGGGTGTAGTCGCCGGCGCGGATCGGGACGTAGACGTCGTTGATGTCGTCGATCACCACGCGGATCCGGGACCGGGCCGGGTTGACAGAGCTGTTCTTGGGGCTTGCGTGAAAAGCAGAGCAGGCCACCTCGCAGGCGCGGCATCCGATGCACTTATCTATGTCGACCTTTATTTCCTTAACAGTTTTCTTGGTTGCGCTACCCATTACTGTCAACCTCCCTGATGCTGGCGATAGACCCCGTCGCTTGGGGAAAAAGCCATTACTGTAGGGGCGAACCTTGTGTTCGCCCGGTTTCAGCAGATTTCATCGATGGACGTGCTGCCGGGAGAGTCTGGGCGAACACAAGGTTCGCCCCTACCCTGTCCCATCACTCTCAAAGGCTGGGGGCGCCCCTGTCATCCAAGCGTCAGGATGCCACGTTCCACAAAGTCTTCGCTCACGAATCCAAGCCCCAACCCCTCCAGCGACTCCTTGGTGGGAACGCCGTCGGTGTTCCAACCCTTGAACTCGTAGTAGGCATCCAGCAGCTTTTGCTCCATCTCGGGATCGCGGATCTTCCAGTGGTCTGCCGGCGGCGCCTCGTCAACCCTGCGCATCCCTCTTCTGATGTTGAGAGCGCGAACCAGGTTGCGGTTCCTGGCAGCTATCTGCCAGAGGCTGTCGGAGTCGAACTCGATGCCGGTGGCAAGCGAGATGATCTCCGGCAGGTTGTTGATGTGATAAGGAGGACGGCCGCCGAACTGCCCGCGGAAGGATGACAGCCAGGCGCAGGTCCCGATGGCGTCATCCAGGTAGTGCATGGTCTCGTTCCAGTCGCAGATGTTGACGGAGGCCTCGACGGACGGGTGCTGGCGCGGCTCCCACTCGGAGAACCAGGTCTTGAAGCGCTCGGGAGCCGCGTCCCAGTTGTCCACGAAGCGCTGCCGCTCTTCCTTGTCGGCAATCGGGATCTGGGGATAGGAACCCTCGATCTGGGTGATGTTCATCTTCTCGCCCGTGGCGTACATGAGGAAATACGGGTAGTTGACCATGGAGAGTTTGAGTGGCACCTGCTCGAACTTCTTCATGGTGTTGTGGTCGAACTGCTCCGCGCCCTTGCCGATCTGGCGGGCAGCGTGATACACGCCGTTAGCCAGGGCGTCGCCAACCCCTTCACGATGCACGATTTTTTCCACCAGATAGAAGAACCTTCCGGCGCCGTCGGGCGGGAAGTTGGGCAGGTCCTCGTCGGTCAGGATGCCGGCGTCGTAGAGCTCGACCGCGAAGGCGAGCACCTGGGGAGTGGAGAAACCGTCCAGACCATACTCTTGCGTCACGCCCAGGATGTCGTAGTCGAAATCGAGCTCCTCGTAGGCCGCCATGGCGTAGGTGAGCTTGCTGTAGCACTTCTGGAAATAGGTCTGGCGTCCCGGGTACTTGATCGCCTGGTGGCAGTCCTTGGGGCAGTTGAAGCAGCCGGTCCAGCGCAGGCGCACGCTCTCGCTGATCGCGGTCCACTTCTCCTGGCGCTCCTCGTTCCAGTAATTTTTCTGGCGCCCGCGCGCGTTGCCCCAGGCGAAGTTATTGACGTGGAACTCTTCGTCCTCCTCGTGGGCCATGACGTCGCCGCAATCGTGGTTTTCGCGGATTTCGCCGTACATGCGGTTGCAGATCTCGGCGAGCTCGGAGGGCTTGGCGACGTTCAGGTCCTTGGTGCCGCGCACCACGATCGCCTTCAGCCGCTTGTCGCCCATGATGACCCCGACGCCGCGGGAGGCGCTGGAGTTGCCGTGCTCGATGGTCGCCATGTAGACCCGGTTTTCACCGGCGAGGCCGATGGCCGCCACCTGCGCGCTCGGCTCCTTCAGCTCCTTCTTGAGGGCCGCAGCAGTCGCCAGCGCGCCCAGCCCGGAGAGATGGCTGGCGTCGCGCAGCTCCACCTTGTCGTTGTTGATGTACAGGTAGACCAGCCCCTCGGCCTTCCCTTTGAAGATGATCCGGTCGTAGCCGGCGTATTTCAGCTCCGGCCCGAAGAAACCGCCGAACAGGGAGTGGGAGTAGAGGCCGGTCTGGGGCGAGAAGGTGTTGACCGCGGTGCGGTTGGCGCCGACCACCGGCGTGCCGTCCAAAAGGCCAACGCTGAAAATCAGCAGGTTCTGGGGGGAGAAAGGGTCCGTCTCAGGCGGCACCCGGTCCCACAAAATCTTGGCTGCCGCCCCCTGTCCACCCAGATACTGCTTGGTCAGTTTCGGGTCGGCAGACACCCTCTCGATATTGCCCCGGGTCAGATCGATCTCTAAGCTAAACCCTGTCTCTGCGAATGCCATCTTTGACTCCTTTACCGGATAGTTAGCGCAACACCCTGGCCAAACAGATGGGCGGCTCCCCCAAAATCCCGGGTACGACCTGCCACCGGAAACCGGAACTTCCTATGTAAGTAACTGCGGATGAGAGCTTAATCAAATTTAATGCAATACGGTACCACAATACCTATTTAATGCCAAAGAAGGATGCGCCCTACGCCAAAATGGGAGTCGCAGAGAGCCGGCAGCGGCACTTGCAGTTATTTAGTACCATAATACCATTTTCCCTGTCAAGGAAATATATCGGCGCCATGCAGTTCCCTAACCTGCGAGTTCCTTGGTCAAAAGCAGCCTCTGGGAAGCCTTGAATCCGCGCCCGTGCAGGAAGCTGCGCAGGCCGAAGTTGGCGTGCTCCACCTTGGTGCGCACCGTTTCCACCTGGAGCGTGGCGAGGTTGGCCAAAAGCTGGGAGAGCAGCCCGTGTCCGACACCAGAACCGGCAAAGGCAGGATGCACCCCGATGGCGTCGATGACCGCCGCCTTGGCGACCTTGCCGTACTCGCCGTAATCAACGCGCGCCATGATGAAACCGGTCACCTGCCCCCCATCCTCAGCCACCATGGAGACGCGGATGCCGGAATCGTCGAGCATCTCGCGGAAACTGGCCATGTAATAGGCCAGCCGGTTCAGGCCGGTCAGCTTGGTATCGATGCGCACGACCGCCGCCAAGTCATCCTCCCTGAGCGAGCGCACCAAGGGACGGCTGCGGGCCAGCCTGTCGTGATAGCTGCCTCCCGCATCGCGGTGTACCTGCCACTTGCCGTCCATCTTGACCGGTGCCACCTCGGCGACATCCTCGGCCAAGGGAGACGTGTCGCGTTCGATGATCTGTCCGGGCGCCAGAGCGAAGCCGTTGGCGGAGAAAAACTGCACCATGCCGTGATCGGACCAGTCAGCCTGGGTTTCCAGGGTAGCGACCTGCTTTTTCGCCATCCGTTGCTCGATCCCGGAAAGCACCATCTTGCCGACACCCCTGCCTTGATAGCCGGCGTCGACCCCGATGGCGACCAGCACCCCGACTTGGCTTTTAACGCCGAACTCCCCATGCAGCACCCGGGCGTAGCCATAGCCCGCGAGGTGGTCGCCGTCCAGCACGGCACAGGTGATAAAACTGTCAGGCAGCGCCGTCGCCATGGCGAGCCGTTTCTCCAGGAACGCCTTTCTCGAGCGGCCCGTCAGACTGCTCTCAATTTCCGCCACCCGGTTTAAATCTTCCGGATGCAGTGACCGAAGTGTAAGGCTTGACATTCCTGTGGCTCCTTTGTCATGTTGGCTATAAAAAGGTGTAATATGGCAGTGATATAGTTAATATTCGGAAGGCAGTTAATCGTACAATCGAATTTAAATAAATTAGTACCGCAATACCATTTAACTGTCAAGCACAATATGGTGCTCACGTTTTACCTAAAATATCGGCCATCGTTCCCACGCTCCCGCGTGGGAACGGACTCCCCGGACGCTCCCGCGTCCAGCACCGGAGGAAGTACTGGTGCATGAACCAGATACGCTCCGACGCAGCAAAACGGGACGCGGGAGCGTCCCTGGATGCATTCCCACGCTGGAGCGTGGGAACGATGATCACTCCGCGTTCATCCCAGAGGTCAGCAGCATGACATCGTTCCCACGCTCCCGCGTGGGAACGGGCTCCCCGGACGCTCCTGCGTCCGGCACCGGAGGCAGTGCTGGTGCGTGAACCAGATATGCTCCGACGCAGCAAAACGGGACGCGGGAGCGTCCCTGGATGCATTCCCACGCTGGAGCGTGGGAACGATGATCACTGCGTGTCCATCCCGGAGGTCAGCAGCATGCCATCGCTCCCACGCTCCCGCGTGGGAACGGGCTCCCCGGGCGCTCCAGCGTCCAGCACCGGAGGAAGTACTGGTGCATGAACCAGATATGCTCCGACGCAGCAAAACGGGACGCGGGAGCGTCCCTGGATGCATTCCCACGCTGGAGCGTGGGAACGATGATCGGTGAGCGTCAAGGAAGTGGGCACCCGCAAGGGGTGCCCCTACCACATCGATTTCTTTTATGTTATACACGATGGGAGCAATCGATTTCCTCATGTCAGGTACAGCCACCGCCCCTGCTGGTATTCTGCTCCTGACCGCAACATCGTGCGAGCACCCTGGACCAGCACGCAACCGAGGACTCCATGGATTCTCCTACTCCCAAAACATACGACGTCGTCGGACTCGGGGTGAGCACGCTGGATCTGTTCATGGTGGTCGATGAACTCCCCGGTAGCGAACTAGTCCAGCGCGCCCATGACTCACTGTTGCAAGGGGGCGGTCCCATTGCGACAGCTCTGGTGGCCTTGTCCAGGCTCGGCTGCTCAACGGCCATGATCGATAAACTGGGTGACGACTGGCGTGGTAAGCTTATATTTAAAGAGTTCACACGTGAAGGAGTAGCTACCAACTACCTGACTCTGGCAGCAGGGCAAACATCCTCAATCGCTTCTATTCTTGTCCGTAAGCTCGACGGGGCCCGCACGATCGTTTATGCGCCAGGCGATGCGGGCGAGGTTCTCCCATCTGACATATCCGACGACATGATCTCCTCCGCCAAAATTCTGCATCTGAACGGACGCCACCCTCAGGCGTGCCTTGCCTCTGCTCGGATTGCGCAGAAGCACGGTGTGCTAATTTCCTTTGATGGCGGCGCGCACAGGTTCAATGATCAACTCCGGCCTCTCATTGAGCTGACCGATCTGTGCATCGTCGCTCGCCAGTTCGCTTTTGCCTGCTCCAGTACGACTGACCTTCAAACCTCCGCTGCCAAGTTGCTGCAATCAGGACCGAGAATTGTCGTGATCACCGCGGGAACCGAAGGAAGCTGGATCTTTGATCAGGGCGGAGACTGCTTTCATCTACCAGCCTACCAGTTGCCCCAATCAGTCGACACCACCGGGGCTGGCGACGCGTATCATGGAGCGTTCCTGTATGGTCTGTTGCATGACTACAGCTTGAGAAAATGCGGCCAGTTTGCCAGCGCCGTCGCCGCACTGAACACCCGGAAACTTGGCGGTCGCTCAGGGCTCCCTTCTTTCGAGGAAACAATGAAGTTCCTCAACGAATATAGGTAGGGTGGGCAGCCCGTGCCCACGCGAACGAAGGTTGACGATACGGTGGGCGGGGGCTGCCCACGCTACGAAATCTAATCCAACCCCTTTGCGCAAAGGCTCTGTAATTACGCCCCCTCCCCCCTTGCGGGGGAGGGTCGGGGTGGGGGGGAAGGCGCCATTTGCGACTCCGTTGGCAGCTTGGCCCCCCCCCCCCCCCCCCCCCCCGCAAGGGGGGGGGGGGACAAAGAGGCACCAAACCCCCCCCACCCCCGATGG